>OLPR01000356.1_pt1 | contig 42812 bp, 39 predicted proteins | sample 1672761 | NCBI WGS metagenome assembly OLPR01 (sample SAMEA3136721, study PRJEB25190) | human gut metagenome | biome: human gut; feature: human-associated habitat; material: faeces | place: Austria | collected 2013 | reverse complement strand
GTATTGCCAACGTCCATGGTTAAGATCATGCTTGTTTCCTTCCTTTACGCTTGGTAACGGCGTCCACTGCCACTTTGACCATGGGCACCAGAAGCGCGGCTACAACGGCCTCGGCAATGCCATTGGGCAGACCGACTGCCGCCACCAGCCACGCGCCCGCGTGATCCAGATAATGAGCTTCTGTTTCACCGGTAGAGATCATGTTATTAACTATTTCCGTCAATTGCGCACCGTAAATCAAGTACAGTGTTCCCAGCACCAGCACGGTATTAAGAACTGCACCCACTGCGGCGGCAATGCCTGCGGCGATCTTATCTCGTACCTGTCCGTCCCGAAAGAGCTTTTTCAGCAAGAGATACACCGCGTAAGCTCCCAGCGGGAATAAAATGCGCGGCAAGACACTAATTAGTGGATTTTGAAAAAAAAGTGTCAATCCGCCAGCACCGGCCTCAAATGCTCGAATGAGACTGCAGGTGCCGAACACCAATCCGACAAAGCCGCCGACCCACCAGCCCTCCACCAGCGCGGCGATCAGCACCGGCACATGTACCGTGGTCACTGCCAGCAGAGGCGGCGGAAGCTGGATCATCCCTATGGGGGTAAATACCAGAAGCGCGGTAATGGCGCTGAGCATGGCGGCGACGGTCATCTGACGGATGCGGTCGCTCTGACGGCGGCGTTTTTCCAGAATGGTTTCCTGTTTCATTTTCTTTTTTCCTCCGTTCGAGTTCTTGTGGGATACCCGACGATTCTGGGGAACCGTTTCGCGGCATTTCCGATGGGCAGTCGCCGGCGCTTGCGCTCGGTTCCGCCGGAAAAGCAACACTGGCATTATATCGGTTTCCGGCGCGGTTGTAAAGCGATCCTCCGTCATACTTGCCGGGACGGACGCATAAAGTCCAGAGAAAACAGAGGGAGGGCCGCCATGAAGCATCGAGCGTTCCGTCGAAGGGTTCTGGGCGCGCTGGCGCTGCTAACGGCGCTGCTGCCCGCACTTTTCCTTCTGTTGCCCGCCCTTTCGGAAGAGGCGGAGCCTCCGGCCCTTTCCCCGGCTGCGGCGGCCCGTCGCGCCAACGTGCCGGAGGGGAACTGGATCTGGATCGACCTTCCCCAGAAGACGCTGACGCTTTATCAGGGAACAGAAGTGCTCAAGCGCTACCCCATTGCCTCTGGCACTTGGGAAACGCCCTCGCCTATCGGGGTTTTCTATATTACCCATCGTTTCGCAGGAGAACTTGGCGGATTCGGCACCCGTTTTCTGGGGTTGAACGTGCCTTGGGGGCAGTTCGGCATCCATGGCACCAACCGGCCCGGAAGCATTGGTTCCAACGCCAGTCACGGCTGCATTCGCATGTTCGTTCAGGACTCGGAGGAGCTTTACGGCAAGATAGGTAACTGGAGCAAGGTGGTCATTCAGGGCGGGCCCTACGGACAGTTGGATTCCAGCCTGCGGGCGCTGCGCCCTGGCGACCGAAACAGTCATGTGGCGGCGGTGCAGCGGCGGCTGATCTCCCTTGGTTATCTGTACGGAAACGCCGACGGCGTATACGGAGCCGGAACGACCGCTGCTGTCCGCCGGGCCCGAAAGGCGCTGGGGCTGCAGGATGGCGACGAAGTAGACGCGGCCTTTTACCGTGCTATCGGATTGATTTTATTTGAATAAATGTGGCTTCGGAGGTTGGAACCATGAACTGGTATGAAACGATTGCTTTTTTCACCCACTGCCTACCCAAGGCGGTGGCCCGTCCGCTGAACGCCCTGCCGGATGGCAGTCTGCGAGAGATCCGCGTTCGTGCTGGGCAATCCATCCGCCTTTCCACCCGTCAGGGGGAAACCATCTGTCCCTGCGAGCCCACGCCCCAGCAGGTAGCCCAAATGGCCGAAGCGCTGTGCGAACACGCACTGTACGCCCGGGCCGAGGAACAGCGCAGCGGCTTTGTCACCCTCCGGGGCGGGCACCGCATGGGACTGTGCGGCCGGGTGATCTGTCAGGGGCAAAGTATCCGCGCCTTGCGGGACATCAGTTCCTTTTGCATCCGCATCGCGGGTCAATGGCGGGGCGCGGCAGACGGGCTGATCGGCCAGTTAACGGACGAAAACGGGCGCTGCCGTTCCGCTCTGATCGTTGGTCTGCCTGGCATGGGCAAAACGACCCTGCTTCGGGACAGTCTACGCCGCTTAAGTGAAGCGGGACGGCGGGTGTGCGTAGTAGACGAACGCAGCGAGATCGCCGCCATGTGCGACGGGCTTCCTCAACTGGAAGTAGGGCCATGTACAGACGTGCTGGACGGCTGCGGAAAAGAAGCGGGGCTTCGCTGGTTACTCCGTTCCTTATCGCCGGAGGTGCTGGTCACGGACGAGCTGAGCGACACCTTGGATGCTCAGGCGGCGCTGGAAGCCATCCGCAGCGGGGTCAGCATGCTGGCTACCGTCCACGGCCGTGATCTGGACAGTGTTTGCGGCCGAAACACGCTGTATCCGCTCATCCGCGATCGGGCCTTCGAACGCTACGCCGTGTTGGACGTTCACGAAGTCGGAAAGCTGGCCGGAATCTATGACCGTGATTTTCAGCCCGTGGTTTCCGAGGAGGATGCATAATGCTGGGGGCAGCAGGAGCGCTTTTGTGCATGGCGCTGGGGACGGCGTTGGGGGCAGGACTGAAGGAACGTCGCTGCGCCAGGCTGCGGCTGTTAGAAAATGAAATGGAATTATTGGCTCGAATGCGGCTGCTGATTCTGGAGGAACGTCTGGGGCTGCCCGCGCTGCTTCGCGTCTGCGCGTCCGACGGCGACGAGGGCGTTTTTTCCCACCGATTGGAAAAAGCGGCGGAAATTCTGGAAAAGCACCCGCTGCTCGGTCTGCGGGACGCATACCAGCAGGCAACCTCTGCCCTTCCGCTCTCCGCAGAGAAGTCTGAAGAAAAGGCTGTGCTGGACGGTCTATTCGCTCAACTGGGCACCGGCACCGCCTCCATGCGGGAACAGGCGGCATCCAGCGCCATCCGCCGTCTGCGTCCTCTTGCAGAAAAAACCCGGGAGCAGGCGGAAAAGGGCGGCAAGCTGCTCATGCAGTTGGGGCTTCTGTTCGGCCTGATGCTGGGCATTGCGTTATGGTAACGATTTAGGAGGGCAAGGCGATGATTCAGGTAGATCTGCTCTTCAAGCTGGCGGGGCTGGGCGTAGCGGTGGCTGTCATCAGTCAGGTGCTGAACCGGGCGGGCCGGGAGGAACTGGGGACGCTGGTCACAGTGGTCGGGCTGGTCATCGGTCTGTTTCTGGTGGTCAATCTGATCTCCGACCTGCTTTCCAGCCTGAAAAGCATTTTTGCGCTGTATTAGCCATGGAATTTCTGCAATGGATGGGACTTGCCGTCTCGGCGGCTGTTTTGTGTCTGGTGGTGCGGCAGCAGCAGCCGCAGATCGCATCCCTTTGCTCATTGGCGGCTGGCTGCATTCTGCTGACCGGGGCATTGGGCAGCATTTCTTCCCTTCGGCAGGAGCTTCAGCAGCTGACGGCGATGGCTGGTTTTCAGGAAGGAACGCTGTCCGTTTTCCTGAAGGTGCTGGGCATGAGCTACACCGCCGAACTGACCGCACAAACATGCTCCGATCTGGGAGAAAACAGTCTGGCACTGAAAGTGCAGTTGTTGGGAAAGCTGAGCGTTTTCACCCTGACCGCGCCCCTGCTATTGGAGCTTTTGCAGTTGATTTTGGAGCTGGCCCCATGAAACGTTGCATTATTTTCCTCTTAGGAGTGCTGGCTCTGGCGCTTCCGCTGACCGCCGCTGCCGAAGCATTGGAAAGCGGGCTCCAGGACGTTCTTGGACAGCTGGATCTGCAAGCGTTGGAACAGGCTTCCAACGGGCTGCCGCTGCTGGAGGGTGAGCCCAGCCAATGGCTAGCACGTTTGGCCTCTGGCAAAGTGCTTCTGAACCCGGAGGGCGTGCTGCAATGGCTTCTTTCGGAGGCGGCGGGCGTTTTCCGTCAAACCATGTGGCGCATGACCCGCTTGTGGATCCCCGCGCTGCTTTCCGCCGTGGGCGAACAGTTTTTCCCGGAAAACAGCGGGGCCGGCAAGGCTGCCCGGTATACGGGGCTCTTGACCGTCATGGGCTTTCTCTGTGCTGACTTGAAGGATTACGTTCAGCTCTGCACCCAGTCTGTCGGCGATATGTCCGGCTGGATGCAGGCCATTTTCCCTTTGCTGGTCACGCTGTTAGCCGCTGTGGGCGGGACGGCCAGCTCGGCCTTTTACCAACCCGCCGTCATGGCCGCAGCCGGTTCCATGACCACGCTGATTCAGCACGTGACGATGCCGTTTGCCGTTGGGGTCGCCGTTCTGACCATGGCGGGCGGACTGAGCGATAACGTGCGCTTGAGCCGCCTTTGCCGTCTGGTGCGTCAGATTGCCAACTGGACGCTGGGGTTTGGCTTCACCGTCTTTATCGGGGTAATGTCTGTGCAGGGTCTCAGCGCTGCGGCGGTGGATGGTGTCAGCATCCGCACAGCCAAATATGCCATGGATAATTTTATCCCCATCGTGGGCGGGATGTTTGCCGACACTGTAGATACGCTGGTGGGCTGCTCTCTGCTGGTGGAAAACGCGGTAGGCGTGCTGGGGCTTCTGGTGCTGCTGTTGAAGCTATTGACGCCCCTTCTGCGCACGGTAGCGGCGCTGTTTCTATACCGGGCGGCTTCGGCGGCACTGCAGCCTGTGGCAGATAGTCCCCTCTGTCGCTGCATCGGCGAATTTGGGGAGGTGTTCTCCCTGCTGTTCATCATCGAACTGAGCGTGGGGGCCATGTTCATGCTGCTTTGTGCGGAAATGCTGACCGTAGGAACCATGACGGTCATGCTGAGGTGAGAAGAAAGAATGAACGCTTTCATTCGGCAAATGGCGGTGCTTTCGGTTCTGTGGGCTTTTTGCGAAATGCTGCTGCCGGAGGGCCGCCAACGGCGGGCGGTTCGGCTCACCGTCAGCCTGATGATGGCCGCGTCGCTGCTTTCCTCCTTGAGTGCGCTGCTGCCGACAGCAGCGGAACCTTCCCGGGAAACATTCGCCTTTTTTCAGCAAGGTGGAGGCAACGAGCCGGCAAGGCGGCTGGCGCTGCAATCCGCCGCCCGGGAAGCGGAGGCGTTTTTGGTTCGTCTGGCCGGGAAGGCGGGCTATGACGCACAGGGAAAAGTCTGGCTGGATATGGACGGCGCGCTTTTTCAGGCGGAGGTGATGCTTTCTCCCCGGGAAGGCCAGAGCCTTCTTCTGACTGCCGACCAGCTGCGGCAGAAAATAGCGCAGACGCTGCAGGTGGAGGAAAGCCGCATCACTGTGGTTCAGTCCAGCGAAGCGGAGGGAACATGAAGCGACTGAAAGAAAACCGCTGGTTTCTTCTGGCGGCTGTCCTGCTGTGCTGCCTGCTTTGCTTTCTTCTGCTGAGCGGCCGCAGTGCAGGCGGCAGCGGAACCAGCGAAGAAAAACGGATCGCACAGGTGCTCAGTGCCATCAGCGGTGCGGGGAAAGTGGAAGTCGCCGTCTACTACAACAGTGGTGCGGACGGTTTTTCTTCCTCTGCGCCGCCTGTGGGAGCCGTTGTGGTGGCAGAGGGCGCAGACGATCTGGAAGTGCGGCTCAGCCTGATCCGGGCCGTCCGCACTTTACTGGGGCTGCCGGAAGCGGCAGTGGACGTTTTTTCAATGGAGGCTGGGCGATGAAGACTTCTTCTGTTCTGGAACCCAAAAAGAATGCCGGGCACGCAGCCCGGCTCGGATTGCTGGCGGCGCTTCTCATCGCCGCCGGGGTTCTTTTCTGGCAAAAAGTGCAGCTTCCTATTTCTCAGGAGCCGCCTGAAGAAGTGATTACTTCTCCAGCGCCCACTGTCTCCGGGCGTGAGGTACGGGAACTTTCCTACGAAAAAGATGCAGCGGCGCTTCAGGCCTTAACGGAAAACGACCAACTGCAGCAGGCCGTTCGGGATCAAGCTGCGGAGCAGCTGGCCCGCATGGTTCAAAACCATCAGACCGAACTGGCCATCGAGGAAGCCTTGCAGAAAGCGGGCTATCTTCCGGCGTTGGTCATCATGCAGAACGACTCACTTACCATTAACGTAGGGGCGCGGGAACTGAGCGGTCCTGACAGCATGACCATCCTTTCGATCTGTGTGGCTCACAGCGACGTTCCTTCGGAAAACATCCGAATTATGAACGGGCCTTCCTCGTGAAGCGCGGCCTTGCAAAAAAGCAGCTTAAGCCCCACGCAGCTGCGGGGATCATCAGGAAAAGGTAAATGAACAGGTATTGAGACTTCGCCTCGAAGATCATGTGATACAAAAATGCGCCTGTCACTGTGACCGCGCACAGGGATAGTCCCAGCCCCAAGGGGCGCGGCAGCGGTTCCTCTCCTTCTTTGGGGCGGCGGAGCAGTTTCCGGGCAAAGGCTCCCATGGTCAAAGAAAACAGAGCGTACAATGCCAGTGTGTAACCGTCCATCCATTTTTCCAGCACGGGACGCAGATGACCATTCAGCGCTACATCGCCAAAATAGGAGCGGTTTTCTTCGTCATAAGGGCAGGTTCGGCTGATCCAAACGGCCTCAAAGGTGGTTTCATTCCATTGAGAGACCATTTTTTCATAGAAAAACTGGAACGTATAGGCAGGGTCTTTCGCAAATTCTTCCAGCCGGGCACGAATATTCTTTTTTGCCCGTTCAGACGTCTTTTCCGGGTCATAGTTGGCATTTTCATAGACCTGTTCCACATATTCATTGTACCAGCCGGGCGCGCGGTTGCTTTCCTGCAGGCCCATAGCCAGATAGGCCGTCATGGGCACGCCCTTGCTCAGGTCAGCCCCGGACGCTGCCGAATAAATGCTTTTCACCGTTTGGGTAGAAATCAAAGGGCCAGCTGCCAGAAGCAACAGCAGCGGCAGCAGCTTCCATTTTTTCTCCGAAAGGAACCAAAGTCCCGTCACGATCAGCATGGCGATCACGGGGATCCAGCCATTGGGCTTCATCATGACGGACAAGCCGCACAAAAGCCCGGCGGGAATCAGCCGCCACGCACCGCCATCGCGGGCCAAGCGGCACAGGCAGCACATAGCCCACAGCGTACAGGCGATGCTGGCCATATTGCCGTACAGGAACGTCACATACAAAATCGGCTGCAGACACAGCAGCAAGAGCAGCGCTCCATAACGGACGGTTCGGGCTTTTTTCGTCATCAGCCACAGGAGCCGAAGCGTTCCGCCGTAGGCAAGCGTCAGGAAAGTCACGTTGACCAGCTGCAGCGCCAGATAGTTTTTGGGGCCGAAAATCGTCTGCAGCAGCTGAGAAAAAGCCATAAATCCCAGCTGATAGGGGTGCCGATTCATGTAGCCGTCTTTTCGCTTCAGCTCCGTATAGTTCCGACTCATGGCCTGACGGGCTGCGTCCACGATCTCGGCCGCGTCCGCCCGGGGTTCCGTCCGAACGGCCAACACCCACAGTGTTCCCAGCAGAGCCGCCCAGACAAGCGAAAAAATCACCATAGCCCGCAGGGGGATTTTTCCTTCCACCTTGGAAAACAGCCACAAAATGCCGCAGGCCACCAATAGACCAAGCAGACTGAAAAGCGGTTGATCCTGCACTTGAACGATCGTCTCAACCGTATAGTGTTTTTCTGCAATGGTGCTGGTAAAGATCGATCCATACACGCACAGATAGGCGAACAGCAGCGCCAGTACCGCGCAGACCAGTCCTACCAGCACCGATTCCGTCCGTTTCATATTTTTTCTCCCTCGGCGGGTACGGTTTCCGGGCGCAGACGCTCCCGCTGGCGTTTTTCTTCCGCGCCGATCTCCCAGTGCAGCAGCAGCGTCAGAAGGGCCCGCAGCAGAATGATCGCTCCCAGCGTGCCAAGCTCGTTCCATCCGCTGACGATGACTGACCGCAGCACCTCGCTGCCGATCTTAAATTCCAAGCCCAGCATGATTCCCTGCGCCAGTTCGATGCGGGTAGAGTCCTTTTTGCGAATAAAGTCGATCAGCGCACGAATCATGCTGACCACGATCACCACAATTCCCGCCAGTTCGATCAGGTGAATGCAAATCATCACCAGATCATGAAATCCCGTTTCCAATGCAGCCATTGGGCTGTACCTCCCTTAAAAATATGTTATAATACTGCTGAATCCGCCAGATGCTTTCGCAGGCATTCTCAAACGGAACTTATCCCGACCAAAGGGGAGGAAGCCCAGTTTGACCCTACAATTATACCTGCATTTTCCTTTTTGTAAAAGCAAATGTTTGTATTGCGATTTTTGTTCCGCCCCCGGCAGCCGAGCTGAGATGGAACGCTATACTGCCGCCCTTCGCCGGGAGATCGTGCAGGCGGGCCGAGAATATCCCAATGCAGAAATTTCAACTGTCTATCTTGGCGGTGGAACGCCGTCTATCCTGCCGCCTGATCTGATGGCCTCCGTGCTGGAGAGTCTGCACATTGCCTTTTCGTTCCAGCCAAACGTGGAATTTTCTTCAGAAGCCAATCCGGGAACCCTGACTCCTGAATGGCTGGAATGCGTTCGGCGCCATGGCGTGAACCGTCTTTCCATGGGCGTGCAGGCCGTGCAGGATGAACTGCTGCGTTCCCTGGGGCGCGTTCATACCTTCCTTCAGGCGGAAGAAGCGTTTCAGCTGGCGCGGGAAGCGGGGTTCTCCCGTCTCAGCGCCGACCTGATGTTCGCCCTTCCCAGGCAAAGTCTCTCCGACTTCCGGGAAAGCATTCACCGGGTGGCAGCTCTCGGGGCCGAGCATATCTCCGCTTACAGTCTGATTGTAGAAGAAGGCACGCCGCTGGCCTCCAGGGCCGCTTCGGGAGCCGTTCGAATCCCTGACGAGGACGAAGCGGCCGATTTTTATCAGTTGGGGCTGCAGGAGCTTTCCTGTCTCGGCTACCAGCAGTATGAAATCAGCAATTTCGCCCGGCCCGGTGCAGAATGCCTCCATAACATCGGCTACTGGCAGGGTGCGTACTATCTGGGGCTGGGGGTCAGCGCCCATAGTCTGCTGCCCGCACGGGACGAAGAAAAAGAAACCGGGGCATTTTATATCCGCGCCTCCAATTTTTCCAATACGGCTGACTATTGCCGCGCCATGGAAGAAAAAGATACGGCTGCGGAGAGCCGCCAACCCATCTCCCGCAAAGAAGCCATGTTCGAGGCCATGATGCTGGGTTTGCGCATGAACTCGGGAATCAGCGGCACGGATTTTCAGCGCCGATTCGGCACGTCCATCCGAAGTGTCTACGAAGCGCCGCTGGAGCAAGCCGTCCAAAATGGACTGGGTCTGTGGACGGCGGACGGCGGCTATCGGCTGACGGCCAAAGGGCTGCTTTTGGAAAACGCCGTGGCGGTAGAACTGATGGATGTTTGAGAAACCCGTCAAAGGGATTGACGTTTTGCCGATTTTGTTGGATAATAAAACATTGGAAACGGAATGCATCGGCATTCCTCTATCCTGAAGCAACGCACGAGAGGACGGCTGAACGTGGAAAAGCTAACGTACGGGCTGATCGGCTGCGGGCGGATCGCGCCCAATCATATCACCGCGGCCATGAACAACGCGGATGCGCTGGAGGTTGTCGCTCTGTGCGATCCTGTCCGGGAACACGCTGAGAAGATTCTTTCCTTTTTGCCTGAAGAAAAGCGGGCTTCCGTCCGGATGTATGAGGACTACCGCGAGATGCTCCGGGACGGCGCTCCCACGCTGGTCTCCATTGCGACGGAAAGCGGAAAACATGCGTCGATCGGTCTGGACTGTCTGGATGCGGGATGCAACGTCATCATCGAAAAGCCCATCGCCCTTTCCATGGACGACGCCCGGGCGCTGGTGTCAAAGGCCAAAGAAAAAAATGTGAAGCTCTGCGTCAACCATCAGAACCGTTTCAATAAGGCGGTGCAGAAGATTCGTTCCGCTGTGGAAGAAGGCCGTTTCGGCCGAATGATGCACGGCACGGCTCACATTCTGTGGAGCCGTGGCGAAGAATACTACGCCCAAGCGCCCTGGCGCGGCACCTGGGCGCAGGATGGCGGCTGTCTGATGAATCAGTGCATCCACAACATCGACCTACTGCGTTGGATGATGGGTGACGAAATCAGCGAGGTCATGGCCTATACGGATCGGCTGACCCATGATTACATTCAGGCGGAGGACATCGGGATGGCGCTGGTGCGTTTCCGCAACGGAAGCTACGGCATGATCGAGGGCACGACCAACGTCTATCCCCACAATCTGGAGGAAACTCTTTACCTTTTCGGGGAAGACGGCACCGTCAAGGCTGGCGGCAAAAGCGTCAATGTGATCGAAAGCTGGGATTTCCGGGATGGAAAGGATGATCCCGCTTATATCAAGGAAAATTTCGGTGAAAATCCCCCCAACGTCTACGGCTTCGGGCATACGCCCCTATACAGGGATATGATCGAAGCGATTCAGAACGACCGTCCGCCCTATGTGGACGGCGAAGCGGGAATGCGGGCGCTGGAGCTGGTGCTGGCGATCTATCAGAGCGCCGCGACCGGCAGGCCCGTTTCTCTTCCCTTGGGGCACTGCGCGTCCACGGATTTCGCCGGACGTTTTGACCGTTAAACACACGAAGGAGGATAAAGACATGGCTACCTTAAAGGAACAACTGCTGGATAAGATCGCCCGCAAGGAAATGCGCGTCGGCGTGGTCGGTCTGGGTTATGTAGGTCTCCCGCTGGCCGTCGAAAAGGCCAAGGCTGGTTTTCATACCATCGGTTTTGACGTCAACAGCGAAAAAGTCCGTCTGGTGAACGAAGGCCATAACTATATCGGAGACGTAGTGGACAGCGATCTCAAGCAAATCGTGGAAAGCGGAATGCTCAGCGCCACCACCGATTTTGAAAAAATCGCCAGCGCGGACTTTGTGGCCATCTGCGTTCCCACGCCGCTGGACGTTCATCAGGAGCCGGACATCAGCTATGTGGAAAGCTCCACCCGCGCTGTTGCCCCTCACATCCACCGGGGCAGTGTGATCGTGCTGGAATCCACCACCTATCCGGGCACCACGGAGGAACTGCTCAAGCCCATTCTGGAAGAAGCATCCGGCCTCAAATGCGGCGAGGACTTCTATCTGGGCTTCTCCCCGGAGCGGGTCGATCCCGGCAACCTGATCTATAAGACCAAAAATACCCCCAAGGTGGTAGGAGCCATCGGCAGGGACGCTACCGAGGTCATCGCCGCCATGTACCGTGCCGTTCTGGACAGCGACGTTTTCGAGGCTTCCTCCCCTGCCATTGCGGAAATGGAAAAAATTCTGGAAAACACCTACCGCAACATCAACATCGGTCTGGTGAACGAACTGGCGCAGCTTTGCGACCGCATGGGCATCGACGTATGGGAAGTGATTGCCGCCGCCAGCACCAAGCCTTACGGCTTCCAGCCCTTCTATCCCGGCCCCGGTCTGGGCGGCCACTGCATCCCGCTGGATCCCTATTATCTGACGTGGAAGGCCCGCGAATACGGCTTCCATACCAGCATGATCGAAAACAGCATGATCATCAACGACAATATGCCCCGCTACTGTGTGGAGCGGGCTATGCGGCTACTGAGCCGGAAGCATCGGAAAGCCCTGTGCGGCGCAAAGGTGCTGGCGCTGGGCGTGGCCTACAAAAACGACATCGACGACTGCCGGGAAAGCCCCGCCATCCGCGTGCTGAAGCTGCTGCGGGAAGAAGGCGCGGAAGTGACCTACTTCGACCCGTGGGTCGCTCAGTATAAAGAGGACGGTCAGGTCTATTACAGCGAGAAAGAGCTGACCCCCGAACTGGTTCAGGCGGCCGATCTGGTGATCGTGACCGCCGGTCACAACAATGTGGACTATGCCATGGTGCAGAAGAATGCCAAGGCTGTTTTCGACACCAAAAACGTGATGCGCAAGCACAACGCTTTCGGCGATAACGTAGAAGTACTGTAAGGAGGGGGCTTTTCATGCAGTTTCGGGATCTGCACCGTCAGTATGAACGGCTCAAGCTGGAGATGGACGCCGCCATTGCCGGGGTATTGGAGGATGCGCATTATATTTCCGGGCCGCAGGTCAAGGCGTTGGAGGAAAGTCTGGCCCAATACGCCGGAGCGAAGCATTGTATTTCCTGCGCCAACGGCACCGACGCGCTGAGTCTGATCCTTCACGCCTGGGGCGTCGGCCCGGGAGACGCGGTGTTCGTATCTGACTTCACGTTCTTTTCTTCCGCCGAGTGCCCCGCCTGCGAAGGGGCCACGCCCATTTTCGTGGACGTGCGGGAGGACACCTTCAACATGGATCCCGACTGTCTGGAACGCTGCATTCAGGCGGTGCAGGAGCAGGGCAAGCTGAAACCCAAAGCCATAGTAGCGGTGGATATTTTCGGCCTCCCTGCCGATTTTGACCGCATCGAAGCCATTGCCCAAAAATACGATCTGCTGCTTCTGGAAGACGGCGCGCAGGCGTTTGGCGGCAGTCTGAACGGCAAAATGGCGTGCAGCTTCGGCGATGCGTCCATCACCAGCTTTTTCCCGGCCAAGCCGCTGGGCTGCTACGGCGACGGCGGAGCAGTTTTCACAGACAATAACGAGTTGGCCGCGCTGATCCGTTCGCTGGCCGTTCATGGCAAAGGCACGGAAAAGTACGACAACGTGCGTCTGGGGCGCAATTCCCGGCTGGACACTCTGCAGGCCGCCATCCTGCAGGTCAAACTGGAGGCTTTCCAGCGCTTTGAGCTTCACGACATTGAAGCAGCCGCCGTTTACTATACCCACCGTTTCGGGGATAAAGTGCGCACGCCTATCATTCCCGAGGGATATACCTCCGCATGGGCGCAGTATTCCATCCTGCTGCGAGACGCCGATGAACGCCGCCGGGTCATGGCCGTTCTGAAGGGGCAGGAGATCCCCGCCATGATCTACTATCCCCGCGGGATGCACCAGCAGACGGCCTTTGCATCCATCCACGATCAGCAGGTCTGCGACTGTGCCGTCAGCGCTGATCTTTGCAGCCGGGTGCTGGCCCTGCCACTTTCTCCCTATATTACCCGCGAAGAACAGGATCAGGTTGTCGATGCAATTTTGAAAGAAGTCCAGTAAAATGCAGCCCCGGAGCTCTTGAGCCTCGGGGCTGTATTTATTTTTGAGCCAAAATAACATAAAGTGCGTCATATAAGGCGATAGACGCTTCTTTTTTCAATTTTAATACCATGGAGGGATTGTTGGCATCGTTAAAATAGATTTTAACACCCTCTACATCGGTATTAAAAGTGGTGGTTCTTGGAGCCATGTTAGAGCCAGCGATGGCTCCAGCGTTTCCGCCGACGATCCCCCCGATAGCAGCCGCAGCTAAACCGCCATCGGTAGTTGTGGTAGAGCTTACTTTTGTAATAAGCTCGCACGAAACGATAGAGTCAAATGGATAGGAGCATTCATCGATAATCAGTTTTTCTTTTTCAGTACACAAATCCACAAAATGCTCTTTTTTATCAGAAATCATTTTCGAATTGTCGTAGCCAAACTTTTTCAGCCACGCTCTATGAGCGACTTTCTTTTCTTCCCATGCCTGTTCATCTCTTTTTGCCTGTTTGAATGCGACTACTAACGCAAAAATAAACGTTCCACCTAAGATAATGACAAGAAATAACAGACCCATGTGAAGAACCTTCTTTCGATTTAAGAACTATCTCTATTTTTTATACACCCCTCGTTTGGCTATGTCAACGTACCTTTATGATGGCCAAGCGAATTTGAAGCATTACATTCCCCATCAAATGGAGTATAAATGAGAATATCTGACTGATGGTCAAAATTTGTCCCTTATCTCTTTTTTCACAGGAGTGGCAGCCAATCAAAAGTTTCCGACATTCTCGAAGTTTTTTCAACGATACGAATGAAGCAATGTGCTTACTCTCATTGTTTTATAATCGTAAGCATTTTTTATTTGTAGAAAAAATTTCTTATTTTTCGTCTTTAAGCGCGTCGTTATCCCATTCACGGCCGCATTCCGGGCAGATTTTCTTCCCGTGCAGACGTGCGCCGCATTCGCACACCCAGTCCACCTGCCGGGCCGGAACGCCCAGCATCAGCGCGTGAGGCGGCACGTCCGTGGTCACGACGGCCCCCGCGCCGATCATGGCCCACGCCCCCACGGTGTGGCCGCACACGATGGTGGCGTTGGCCCCGATGGACGCACCTTCGCAGATACGCGTCTGTTTATAGGCGGCACGTCCCTTGGGATATTTGGCCCGGGGGGTCAGGTCGTTGGTGAAAACGCAGGACGGGCCGCAGAAAACATGATCCTCCAGAATCACGCCCTCGTAAAGCGAAACGTTGTTCTGCAGCTTGCAGCCGTCGCCCACGATCACATTGTTGGAGATATTCACATTCTGCCCCAGCGAGCAGTTTTCGCCGATACGGCAGCCGGATTGCAGATGGCAGAAATGCCATACCTTCGTTCCCTTGCCAACAATCACATCTTCATCCACATAGCTGCTGGGATGAACGAAATACCCCCGCTCCTGTTCCATGCTTGCTTCCCCCTTGCGTATGCTGGCTTTATTGTAGAGCGCCGCCGCCGCCTTGTCAATGGCGGCGCGTTCTGGTTTTTGAGGAAAGGGAGCGGATGCAGGACGAGCAAATCGTCGCCTTCGTCAAGAGAACCTGAAGCCAGGGGGAAGCGGCGCCCCTCGGCCATTTGCCTCAGAGAACAGAAGAAGCCACATGCCGTTACGCATTGTGGCTCCTCCATAGGCTACGCAAGGTTATTGATTTAGCAAGCCGTTAAAGCTTTTGAGCGTTCCTTCGTTCTTCCCTTTGCCTCTTGCTTACAACGTTTCGATCACTTTATCGTGGGAAGAACGATAAATCTGTTCAATCACCTTGATAATATTCAGCTGGCGCTCCAAATAATCCGGATCGTCCGCCAGTTTTCCCGTTTCGTGCAGCTCGTAATAAGAATCCATAAGCGGCTCATGATCATCAAAGTCTTCGGTGGGCACCAGATAGCTTTCCTCAAATCCCAGATAATTGAGCTTTTGCCCGCCTTCTACCGCCTGATAGGGGGAATAGACGACCAATTCATGAGAAAGCATATTCAAATACAGAATTCCGCGTGTTCCGTACAAGGTTGCCTGATACACAGAACCGTTTTTATCGGCTGCGGTGCACCAATTGGAACGCATGGTACCTATGCAGCCGTTTTCAAAGCTGAGTACCGCTGCGGCGCTGTCCTCCACCGTGCTGTGAATGTGGCTGCCATCCAGCGCAGTCCGTTCGGGAATCAGGCAGTCCACCATACCGCCGACCCGCTGTATACGGCCCACCAGATATGCCAGAATGCCCAGGGGATAAATCCCCAGATCCGCCAGAACTCCCCACTCGGCATCCGCCTTATTGAAAAACCACGGCGCATGCAGCGGGCCCTGATGAGAGAAAATGGCGTCGCAGCTGGTGACCCGTCCGATTGCGCCATCGGAAATCAGCTTCTTTGCCTTACGGAAAACCGGGTAAAGCTCATACGGCATCAGCATACACAGTTTTCCGGTGCGTTTTGCGGTTTCCAGCACCTTTTGTGCGTCCGCGGAAGAAGTGGCAAACGGCTTTTCTACGATTACGTTTTTCCCGGCCTCCATGCACTGAATGGCGATGGACGCATGGCTGGGGTGATAGGTGGTCACAATCACCGTATCGATTTTCGCAATAGCCAGCAGGGACTCCAGGCTGTTTTCCGCCTGCGCTCCCAGCTCCTTCGCCGTGCGCTGGCACACCTCAGGATTGCGATCATAAACCGCGTCGATCTGGAACTTTTCTTTTCTATGACTGATGGCATACAAATACCGGATATGGGCAATATCACCGCAGCCAACCACGGCCATTGAGATGGATTTCATAACTATTTACCTCCTGCTTTTGATCTGATGACAGAGTACACGAATCGCCCGGCGCATTTCTTCCGTCGCGTCCTTTTGAGGGGAAAGGTAAGGCCACATAAACTCCAAAGCCACAGGACCGTCATAGTGATGCTTTTCAAACAGGTTCATCAGGCGGGGAATATCCAAATACCGATCCTGCGTCTCACCGTCCACCGCTTCGCAGATTTTGACATGGGCATTTTTGGCGAAGGGGATCAGCGGTTCGATTTCAGCAAAGGCGTCGTCGCCAATGACTGGAGTCATATCATTCAGGAAGGTTTTGTAATTGAACACATCCGGGCAGGTAAACAAGCGTGGAGAACGAAGCTGCGTCATGAGCCTGATAATTTCCTCCGCAGCAAGGCAGACGTTGTTGTGGTTTTCCAGCACCAGATCCACATCCAGCTTTTCCGCCTCATCGGTCAGAAGGCGCATTCCTTCATAAACCCATTCGAGCTGTGTGTGGTAGGGCGCTTCGTTTTCCATCCACCCCGTAAAGATCCGGACATTTCGTACGCCCAGCGATTTAGCCAGTCTCATCCATTCCCTGACTTTTTCCACGTCCTCAAGCCGACGCTTTTCAGTCATGCGGCACAGGCTGTGCTCGATGGAAAGGCACGTTACCTCGACGCCCTGTTTTTCCGCCTGATCGTAAAAATTCTGGTACGTTTCCGCCGTGGGATTTTCAAAGTCAAAATCAACGATTTCGACTCCTTCTGCCCCTTCCTCGCGGATCAGGCGCAAAAAGGCTTCCGCACTCAGCTTTCCGCTCAGCAGCTGCTGATGTGCGCTCCAGGTGCTTACGCTTGCAATCATCTTTCACTCATCCTTCCTGAATAAACATTTTCTTCCCGCAAAACGCGGAGCATATAGTCACGGGCCCGACGTACTACCTTTTCCGGCTCTAACATCCCCCCCATTTCAAACGACAGGTACCCATCGAAGTTCACCTCCTTCAGCGCACGCACAAACCCATGCCAGTCGATGATTCCTTCTCCAGGCGGCAGAGTGTAGCACAGCATTCCGTCCGTATCTCTCAGATGCACATGGCGGATCCGATTTCCCAGCTTATAGACGGACCAGGGAAGATATTCCCGCTGCACCATCTGCCATGCCGTATCAAAATTCGTACAGAAATGCTGATCCTGAATGACGTCCGCCGCGCGAAGAAAGCCATCCGTGCTGCCGCAGATCACATTTGCGTGGCCCTCGAGGCAGAAGGTCATGCCTTCCGAAGCGCAAAGCTCCGTAACCCGCCGAAGAGAATCGACGTAATTATCCCACTCGCCGGAAGCATCGTAATGCTCCGGCAGCGACATACGGAGCTTGGGATCGTACAGCTCAACGCCGTTGACATTGGGGTGAAAGTAACAGGGGGGATAGGCAATGGGCGTTTTCAGCGCATTCGGCCAGTTCGAGACAATGTTGATTTTATCCGTGCCCAGCCCCTGAGCCACCCCGATCCCACGCCGGACTACCTCCAGTGCGGCCTGCTTGACGCTTTCTTCCCGCTCCGCCAGCCCCGTCACCAGCGATGCGTACAAGATAAATTCCGATACCTCCATGCCGCTCTCGGATACCTGCTTTGCAAGCGCCCGTACACGTTCCGGAGTATAATAAGCGGATAGATCCTCCGGTTCGGCGGCAATCATTTCAACGCCGTCGAACTCCAACGCCGCCACCCGCCGGAGCGGTTCCTCATAGGGCGCACTATAGTGCGGATAAGTGAAGCAGCCAATTGCACATCCCAGTTTCATTTTCTTCCTCCATTCAAAATCGCTTCCTGAATTTGGTCAAAATCCAGCGTGCCGAAACGCTCTGCCAAATAATCCAGATTATACAGCGCCTGAGCGTTGATCAGCCCATTCACCGTATCATTGTCATCCCCTTTGTTCTTGCAGGTAGCACCCGCAAATTCCCGGCTGGTCGTATCGCTCAGCCACAGAGACGTCAGGAAGCCCTCGCACTGTACGCCCATCATGGGATAGCCGTACGTTACCTGCGGCATGGAAAGTCCATGGTGCATTCCCCTTGTCACAATCCGGCCAAGCACAGCCAGACGACGATCTCCGCAAAGCTCCGCGATCCGCAGCAGATCTGGAATAAATTCCACAAACTCATCATCCACATAGCTGCATGCAGGGATGACGTCGCAGCCCGTCCAGCCGGTGGTCTGAAACCCGTACTGACCCAGCAGCGTTTTTGCGTCAAAAGGAATGTTCCACATATAGGTCCAGGAAGCCAGGATCCGGGCGGCGTCTCTGGCGCCCATCAGGAAAGCGTCTTCCCCGGTTTCCTCATATACCAGAAGCAATGTACGCATTGCAAACATTACGCCTACCGCGTCAATCTTGACAGACTTTTTGTGAGTCGTATCGTTCAGACCGCCTACATAGCGCACTTCCGGCACATAATGTCTGAGAATGAAACGGGCGGCGCGGACAGACGCTTCCAGATAACGCTTATCGCCCGTCACACGGTAAAAGGGGATCAAAACCTCCGCCGGGAACAGCGCGCCGGAGCCAATCTCCGTTTCGCTGCCGCCAAACCATTCCGGCGGCTGGGTCAACGGCTTGCCTGCCATCGTATAGCCGCGGCACCATGAGCCATTTTCATTCTGAAGCGTCAGCAATCGATCACAGAAGACCTTTACCGCCGTCAGCCAGTTGGAATGATTGTGCCCTGCTTTTTTCTCCTTTTCATAGCAAAGCAGAAGATAGCGCATCGCCTCGCACATGGTGCGGCAGTAATTGCCGTCATTCTCCTTCAGCTTTTCCGCAATAGCCGAGAGGGCGCCAACCACCTGTTCGCCCAGATACCCCTCCAGCTCCTTGCGGGAATTGGTGTATTGATAGGGAAGCAATACGCCGGTCCACCAGTAAACGAACTTCTCATGATCCACATCGTAGATACCGTTGGGCAGGCCAGACCGATCAATGCAATAGTCCACAAAGAAATCCAGCGTCTTCAGAGCGCGGCTTCTGTATTCCTCCCCGCAGCCATCCTCGGCTGCTGAAAGCATTGCAAAGCAGTTTAACGTCTGCGCACCGGAAAAGCCATACTCCAGCAAATGATGCGTTCCGTAGCGCTGCCGGGGAGAAAAGTGGATAAAGAATCCAGCGGGATTCCCCGTGTGGTCAGGGAATTCACGGAAGCTGTTGAAAATCATTTCACGCCGTTCCCTGCGCGCCTCCTCCAAGGTAAAGGGCAATGGAACGCGATCGTTCAAAAGTCGGTCCATCTGCCAGGACGTTACCTGCCACGAGGCGTCAGTCAGCGTATCCGCGCCGCCAAAAAGCAGGGAATAAGAAACCGCAAACGATTCTCCTTCCTTCATTTCCCGGTAGGCAGACCAGCCGGAGCCGTCTATATTGAGGCAGAAGGAATTTCGCTCACAAAAGGGATAATCCACATGCAGCGATACGCCGTTTCCACGGTGCATGGAGGGCGCAAAACCCATGGAGCCAATATCCGTGTCGTGAACAAAATGTCTGGCCTGAATTTGTTCCCGCGTAATGCTGCAATCCCTCACAGGCTTATCGTTGCGCAGAAGCGCCAGAAAGGCCTTGCCGGCGGGGAGATAGCAGAGTACAGACAGCCCGGGATTTCGATCGTCCTTATAATCCTGCTGGAAGGTCTCCTGATAATCCTCCACCCCGTCGTCATCCGTATCGTTGCGACCGTAGAAGGCGCCGGGAATCACGAAACGGTAATCGTCAAAGGAAACGGCATTTCTTTCAACGCAGTCAAAATCCGTAGAGACCCGTATCTGAGCCGGCCGACGGCAGCGAATGACGGAAAAACGTCGTTCCACGGTCACGCAGTTTTCTTCCACTCGCCACAGGTCGCATAGTTCATATTCGTTGCCATTTCGTGCGCGAATCAAGGCGTTGGCGAGACAGGTTCCGTCTTTCTGCTCTTCTACCTGATCATAACGCACTTTGTCCGTGCTGCCGTTCAAATGAGAAACCCATACGGGAAAATCAAGAAAAACCTCCATGCCGGATGGCTTCAAAAGACGGACGCTGTGTTTTTCCTGCCGAACCGGAAAGGTCAGTTCAAGCTCCATAAGAATCCCTCTCCTTTATTCCTTTACAGCGCCGTTGGTCAGGCCTGAAATAATATACCGTTGGAAGAAAAGCAGGAACAGCATCGGAATCACCGTAGCCACGACCCCAGCCGTCATCATCATGCCATAGTCAATGCCGAACTTTGTACCAAATTCCGACACCGCCACGGTGATCACCTTGCTGCTGTCTGATTGAGTAAAAACCAAAGCGTACATAAACTCGTCCCAGCAGAGCAGGAAGGAAAGCGCCCCGACCGCTACGAAGCCCGGAAGCGCATTCGGCAGCGCGATGCGCACGTAAGCACCAAGCCAGCTGCATCCGTCAATCCGGGCGGCGTTCTCCAGATCCCGCGGAATGGAGCGGAAAAAGTTGCTCATGACCCAAATCACATAAACCAGAACAAAGTTGACATTGACCAAGATCAAGGAAGACAGATGATCCAGCATCCCCATTTTGCTGACCGCCACATAATAGGGAATCAGCAGTGCAATGGGCGGGAGCAGCTGGAAAAACAGCGCCGTAAACTGGAACGTTTTACTGCCGCGGAACTGAAGACGGGCAAAAGCATAGCTGGCCGACGCTCCCATCGCAATGCTGATCACCGTCGTCATTACCGCCAGGATCACGCTGTTTACCAGAGCGCGGCGAAATACAGCGGACTGGGCTGCAGCATTGCGGTTAACGCCTTCAATTTGTTGACCGAACAGCACCATTTTATACCGGTCTACCGTAAAGTTGTCCGGCAGGATCCGTTCGCTCTGCACCATTTGATTGCTGGGCGTTATGCTGGAAATCACCATCCATGCAATGGGAGCGAGACTCCAGATCACCAGCAGCACTGCGGCAAAATAGATAAAAATGCGGAAGGCTCTTTTTTTCAGCATTTTGTTTCCTCCTTTAATCGTCTGTGCGCAGCAGCCGCTTATACAGTGCCGTAAAGGCCAGCATAATCACCAAAATGATCAGAGAAATGGCAGCGCCCTTGCCGTAATTCAAATACTTGTAAATTTCGTAGTAGGTAAAAAAGCTGATGGTCATGGTGCCGTTGTTGGGGCCGCCCTTGGTCATCGTATAGATGACGTCAAACACCTTGAAGGCCTGAATGGTACGCAGCACCAGCACTACCAGAATCATGGGCTTCATCCCGGGAAGATAGACATGAAAGAAACGCTTGAACGCTCCTGCGCCATCTACGCGAGCCGCTTCCACCAGCGTCTGAGATACTGTTTGCAGAGCAGCGAGCAGCATCAGAAAGACCAGCGGAAGCATCCGCCACGTGTCCACCAGCACTACCAGGTTCAAGGCCAGCTTCGGGTCGTTCAGCCAAAGAACATCCTGCTGAATGATCCCCATAGCCATCAAAATCTTATTAAGTACGCCATAATTGGCGTTCAAAATCCATTTCCACAGGTTGGCGTTGACCACCGTTGGCACCGCCCATGGGAGCATAGCCAGGGTTCGCACCAACCAACGTCCCCTGAACTCCTGATTCAGCAGCATGGCGATCATGGAGCCAATCACCAGCTGAAGCAGTACGGAAACCACCGTAAAATACAGGGTGATCCTTAGTGACGACCAAAAAGAACTGTCCTTTAGGACCTCGGCATAATTATCCAAACCCATATAGGACCAGGTGAGCAAAGCAGGCTGCACCTTACCCAGACTGAATACAATTACACAAACGACGGGAACGATGCCCAAGGCGAAGATCAATAAAAAAGCCGGTGTAACCAGCACCATCGCCGTTTGTCCTTCGGAAAGAGATCTGCGTGTATGCATAAGCTACCTCCCGTTACACACGATTTGAGCAGAGGAGCGGCGTCCGCCCCCGGCCGGAAAAACCGGCTGCGGACGCCGCGCAGGGAAACCGGATCAGAATAACGGCTGAATCTCCTCGAAAGCAGTATCCAGAGCGGTCTTGGCGTCCGTTTCGCCGATCAGCACGGAGCTGATCGCCTGCTGAAGGATATTGCTCCACTCGCTGTAGCGGGCGACAGCGGGCCGCGACTTGGCATATGCAAACTGGGGATAGAACATTGCCAGATACTCATATTTTTCCTGAATGGCAGGATCCTCAAACAGGCTGTTCAGACAGGGCATGGTGCTGCAGTTTTCAAGGCCGTTGAGCTGCACGTCATAGCTCAGGCAGAGTTCCAGGAACTTCCATGCATATTCGGGGTATTTGGTGCAGCTCAGCACACCCAGGCCGCCGCCGCCCGTTACGCTGCCGCTGACGGCATTTTCCGTGCCGGGGATCAGGCAAACGCCAACATTGCCAGCAACCTGAGACTGGGAGGGATCGTTCGACAGGGCCCACGCGAAGGACCAGTTCATCACAAAGGGAGTATCGCCCGCAAGGAAGGGATCCAGCGCGTCACGATCCGTATAGGTGGTGGAAGCCGGATCCGCCCAGCCCTCTTCGATGGACTGACGCATAAAGTTCAGCGCGTTAACGCCGGCCTCGCTGTTGAAGGTCATTTTGCCTTCCTCATCCGTCCATGCGCCGCCAAAAGCGGACAGCATCGTGGTCATGTCGCACAGGAGGCCCTCAGCCTGCACGCCGGCCCAGGCGATGCCATATTTGCAGATCCCCTTCTGCTGCAGATCGATGGACATGGCCTTCAGCTCATCCCAGGTAGTGGGAGGCGCGTCGTAGCCGCCGTCCGCCAGCATTTTTTTGTTATAGAACATCCACTTGCCGTTGTTGGCGAAGGGGACGCCATAAGTGCTGCCCTGGAACTTCAGCTGCTCGATGGTGGCGGGGATCACGTCCGCGATGCTCTCCGGCGTGATGTACTCATCCAGCGGCAGCAGAATGCCCATAGCCGCAAACTCGGCAGGCCAAACCACATCCACATAAGCGATGTCGGCAACGCCGCCCGCAACGGAGGTGGACACCTTGGTCTTGGTATCTTCGTAGTTCTGGCTGACCAGATTGATTTTCACGCCGGTCTGCTCCTGAAAAAGAGCACCCGCGTACTCAAAGTAGGAAACATCATCTGTGGTACAGATCACAGTCAGGGACTCAGGCTTGTTTTCCTCGCCATACGCGCTGCCCATTCCCAGCAGCAAAAGGCAGACAAGAAGCAGACACAGGAAACGATTTTTTCTCATGGGACAACCTCCTTTATTTTTTAAGGGGATGCGCCCCCTTAAAATTCGGTACACAAAATAGACGAAAAACAAGTCTTCGCTCTTCCAACCAGTTTGCCTTCAACCGGTGGAGGCTTTTGCAACCGTTGTTTTGTATGGCTGAATTATACAAAGACATTCTTCGGGATTCCATGTTGTCAAAAGGATGTTACATGGAAAAAACGTGCTTTTCGAATTATTTTATCCATCCCCTTGCGTTCTTTTCAAAAACGGCTATACTGGAAGAGAACATTTACTCACCGAAGAGAAAGAGGCTATGCCATGCAGGACGATCGGGTTTACAGCCACTCCTTTTTTTCACCGAATCAGTCTTCTATTTACGCGCTGTATGTGGAAGAGACCGGCATTCAGCGCTGCTTCGCCGGGCAGCAATGGGGGCCGGAATCGCGGGAATATTTTATCCTTTTACAGGTTCTTTCCGGAAAGGGAAGGATCCAAATTGGCCAGAAAACTTATCCAGCCGTCCCAAACGACGTATTTCTTTTTTACCCTGGAGACCACGTCTGCTATTATTCCGATCAGAGCGCTCCGCTGGAGTATACCTGGGTCGGATTCAAGGGCGGCGACGCGCAAATGCTGCTGGCTCAGACCGAATTTTCACACCTGAAGCCGATGCTCCATTTTCCGGGGGACGTTCCCTTTTCAAATGATCTGCAGGAGCTGTACACCTATCACGGCTCTCGTGCGGTGGACTCTGTACGTATGATCGCCTGCCTGTATCGTTTTTTCGGAGATCTGCTTGAGGGAGCGCAAAAGAATAAAATCAAAACGGATTCTACTCAAGTGGTTTTGGAAACCGCCATTGACTATATTACCCAAAACTACGCTCAGCCGCTTACGCTTCAGGAATTAGCCGATGCAGTCTGCGTCAGTCCAAGCTGGCTATACCGCAGCTTTATCCGTTATCTGCACATTTCCCCCATGCGTTATTTAAGCGAGTATCGGATCGAACAGTCTGTGATCCTTTTGCGTGACCCATCCAACAGCATCAGCTCTGTCGCTTATGCAACAGGCTTCCGGGATCCCTTTTACTTTTCGAAGGTGTTCAAATCGATGAAAAACTGTTCCCCTACCGCCTTCCGCGATCAAAACCGGAATCCGGAAGACGATTGACCTTCTCAACCACTGTCCTCACGTCAAGGCATCGCTGCGTTTTTCCAGTCTGTCAAAGGGAATCAACGCAAACAAAAACCGTCTCTGCGGGCCCGCTCCATGCCCGGTGGGGACGGTTTGCGTTTTGGAGATCTTTTTTTCGGCGCGTTCTGTTTTTTGAGGAAAGGAAGCGGATGTATGCGTTTGTCACCTTGCGCGTCCCTGCCGAAACGCCTATAATCATGCTGAGCGATACTTCGAAGCGAGGTTATACTATGATACGGCGTTGCACCGGCGCTCTGACCGCCCGCCTGAACGGAATGCTGACCACGGAGCTTTTTTCCTTCGGCGAGCTGGCGAAAATGTTCGGCACTTTGCTGTTGGATCAGTTTTTCATCTGCTTTATCAGCGTGCTTTCAACGGCGATGGTCGCAAGCACCGGCGAAGCCGCCATGGCGGCGGCCAGTATGGTGGGGACGATCAACGCATTGGTCACACTGGTGTTTCTGTCCGTAGCCACGGGCGGCGCTATCGTGATCGCCCGGGCCAAAGGCAGCGGCGATCTGCACGAAATGCGCTGTGCCATCGGGGAGACCGTGGGACTCAGTTTTGCGCTGGGTCTTGGTGTGGCGGCGCTGCTGTTCACGCTTTCCCCCTTGTTGGTGGACTGGCTTTATCCCAATGTGGAGCCGCTATTGCGCAGTTACTCCATCGAGTATATGCGTCTGATGTGCATTTCCTTTATTCCCTTTTCCGTGTTCAACGCCATTTTCAACGCCTACCGTGCCATCGGCGACACCCGCTCCAGTCTGGCGCTGACGGTGATCATCAACGGGCTTCATCTGGTTTTCTGCCTGCTTTTTATCAACGTTCTGAAAATGGGTATTACCGGCGCGGGGCTAAGCTATATCGTCGTGCGTGTCGTGGGCATGGCGGCGGCACTGTATTGGCTGCTTTTCTTTCACAACCCCTGCGGCGTGCGGGTCGGACATTTCTTTCGCTTTTCCAGGCGGGTCTCCCGGGAGATCGTCCATCTGGGGGTGCCCATTGCCATGGAATCGGCCCTGATGCAGGGCGGAATGCTGCTGGTGCAGATCTATCTGGCGCGGCTTTCCACCATGGAGATCGCCGCCCACGCGGTGTCCAACTCCATTCTGAACCTGTATTACATTCCAGGGCAGACGCTGGTCACGCTGGCCAGCACGGTTTGCGGGCAATGTATCGGCGCTTCCCAGCCGGAGCTGGCGCGTCAGTACTGCCGCCGCCTGATCTCCATCGGCCGGGTGCTGCTGGTGCTGACGGTCGTGGTTCTTTATCCGTTAAGTCCGCTGCTGCTGAAACTGTACAGCGCCACTGAGGCTTCCGCGCCGATCATTTACCGTTCCTTTACGATCGCAGCTATTTGTATGCCGTTTTTCTGGTGCGACAGCTATGTCATACCCATGACGCTGCGCTCCGCCGGAGACGCTGCCTTCACCAGCACGGTGTCAGTGACGACGCTGCTTTTGTGCCGCTGCGCGCTGGGCTATATGCTGACGATCGTCTGCGGGCTGGGTGTCCCCGGCGTGTGGATCTCGCTGGCGGTGGAATGGCTGCTGCGGGCGCTGGTGCTCCGGCACCGGCTGAACGGGAACCGATGGTTCAAAACCGTATCTGCCGTCTGACGGCTTTTCAGGAGGAACAGCATGATCTCTTTGAACAAAGTCAACGCAAGCAACGTATGGAAACTATTGGAACTGCAGGTTTTGCCTGAGCAGGAGGATTTCGTAGCCACCAACACGGAAAGCATCGTGGAAGCCTATACGACCCTTGCGGCGGGAGGAACGGCGCTTCCCTTTGGCGTTTATGCCGACGGTCAGCCTGTCGGCTTCGTCATGTTTGGCTACGGCCCCATTCCCGGAGATGAGGACGAACCTCCTGTAGCGGCAGGAAACTATTGCCTGTGGCGTTTCATGATCGACCGAAATTTTCAGGGACGCGGTTATGGCAAAGCCGCATTGGAAGCGGCGCTGCGCTATCTGGCTGGCCTTCCCTGCGGGCCTGCCGAGTACATCTGGCTGTCCTATGAGCCGGAAAATCAGCGGGCGCGGGCCATGTACCGCTCCATGGGTTTTGTGGAAAACGGACAGAGGTGCGATGACGAGATCGTAGCGGTTCTGCCGGTCAAAGAGGCTCAAAGCCATTTCGGGACACTGAAGGTATAAAATCAAAAAGCGAACCGTCTGGTGCGGTTCGCCTTTTCATTTAATATTCCCTTGCGTGGCTTAGCGTATTCTGTCCCTGCAGGGGCATCCGCTGGTTCATGCTTTGCAAGGCTTCGGTAAGCGGTTCTTCCTTCATAGCGCTCAGCCTGCTGACGCTGACTTCATACGCCACCTTATTCAGGATCGTGCCGTCCGGCAGCTGTTTTTGATAATTGCGGCTCTGAAAGCGGCCTACCAGCTGCACTTTGTCGCCGATCTTCAGGTTGGCCGCATACCGGGCCGTGCGTCCCCACGTGATGCAGGGGATATAATCGCTCTTGCCATAGGAACGATTCACTGCCAGCATCAGGTCGGCAATTTCCCGTCCAAAGGGCGTGGTGCGGTAGCTGGGAGCCTTGCACAATGCGCCGGTCAGCTGGACGCGGTTAGGATTTTCTTCATCTTCCTCCGGCAGAAGCCGCTGGGCAAAGGCAGTGATCAGCAGCCTCCCGGAGCCCTCCACCACCTTGTTGTAGCTGCGAAGCTGGCCGTCCAGACACAGGATGCTCCCGGCGGCAATGGGTTCGTCGATCAGCAGACGTTCGCTCAGCGTAATGGGCAGAAAGTCCTCCGCGCCGCTGAGCCGTGGCACCCGAAGTGTCGTAACGAAAAACTGTTCCCCGAAAAGTTCATGACCGAATTGCAATGGCTGGCATACGTGTCCCCGTAGATGGATGCTGTTTCCCGTTTCTTCCATGTTTCTCACCTCATGTTTGTTGTGGTTCTTGTGTTGGTTGCGTAGTTTGAACAGGATGCTGCTTTCCCTGCACGTCGATGGTGTAATCGCCGTCCAGGACGATCTGTCCTACTGGAATAATGGTGAATCCCAGCCCCTGATAATGCTGGATGACCGTCGGAAGCGCGTTGACAATATCGTTGGAGTCGTTGTGAAACAGAACGATGTCGCCGTTTTCCACCTTGTAGGTACAGCGCTTGATGATGTCCTGCGTTCCCCGATCTTTCCAGTCCAGCGAGTCGATGCTCCACTGCACGGCCTCATAGCCTTCTGCCCGGGCCACCTGGATCACCCGGTCGTTGTAGTCCCCATACGGCGGCCGGAAAAGCGTGGGACGAACCCCTGTCAGTTTTTCCACTTTGTCCGACATCATGCGCAGTTCTTCCCGGATACCTTCTTCCCCCAGCTTGCTCATCTGGGGATGGGTATTGGAGTGGTTGCCGATCTCGTGACCCCGGGCGAAAATCTCCTTCACCATGTCGGGATATTTATCCACCCAGCCGCCTACCAGAAAGAAGGTCGTTTTCACCCCATACTGATCCAGAATATCCAGAATAGGGATTGTCTTATCCGCGCCCCATGACGCGTCGAAGCTGATGGAGACGACCTTGTCGTCCCGTTCCACGGAGTAGACCGGCAGCTCCCGTTTCTGCGCCACCACGGTGGTGGCAGGCTGATTCAGGCCCGCCGTATAGGCAGCGCACACGGCCGCCAGGCACAGCCCCAGCCCCAACTTCGTCCAGAGCCGTTTTCGCCCCCTGAAAAGCCGACGCACGGGGCTTGCCCGGCTCCGAGCCTGGTTTTCCGGCGCTTCCAGCGGCCGCCCCTTCGGAATCAGTTTCAGGGGCTTATTGCTCATCCGCTATCGCCCTCCTTCCGCGTTTTCAATCGCAGTCGATTCATATGTATGCTTGAAAAAACGGGCGTATGCAGACCGTCGCCCCGATCCGTCAAAAGCTGTTCTTTCTCCCGAAAGGAAGGGAAAAAATTCGGTTTTCAGTAAAAATAAGAAAGCAAGCGACAGAAAGCGGATCAAAGCGCTGCCTTTTGCGGCTGTATACCCTCCGTTTCCTTTGGAGAAAATGGCTGTAGAATTCCCTTATCCAAAGCCTTCAGGAGGTTAGAGCCATGTCCGAAGAAACCTATTGGCAGCAGGGAGACCAACGCGCCTACTCGCCTCTGCGGGGCAGGCGTACTGCCGACGCGGTAGTAGTCGGCGGCGGCCTGACCGGGCTGACGGTCGCCCTGTGGCTGTGCCGTGCCGGTCTGCGGGTGGTTCTGTTGGAGGCGAACACGCTGGGTTCCGGCTCCACGGCCTGTTGTCTGGGAAGGGTCAGTCTGTTGAGCGGCGTTTCGCTGTCAAGGCTGGAAAAACGCTTCGGGCAGGAATGGGCCAGCGCCTACGGAAGCTTTCAGCAGAATGCCTTTCACACTTTGCAAGAGCTCAGCCGGGAGAAAACAGTCTCATGGGATTGGCAGACGCTGGACGACCGGCTTCTGGCCGGAGAACATCCAGGCGCGGAGAAGGACGCATTTCGCAAAGCGGGCATTTCTGTCGAAATAGAAACGTCCTTTTCGTCTCGCTTTGCGGAGAAGGAATGTCTGCTGCTTCGAAACATGGTGGCGCTGCATCCGCTGCGGTATCTGCGTTTTCTGGCCCGTCAGGGAGAAAAACACGGATTATGCATCTTTGAGCATTCCCGGGTCGTTGCGCTGGAAACCAATCTTGCTTCCACGGAACGGGGCAGCGTACAAGCCCCCTATATCGTTATCGCTACAGGCTACCCTATTGTGAACACGCCCGGCTGGTATTTTCTTCGAACGATCCAGCGAAAGGGCTGTCTGATTCCTTTGGAGGGAGCCCTGTCCCACGAGGGGATGCTGGCCGATTCAGATGGCTGTTTTGCTTTGCGGCCGGTTCGAAACGGAGCGTTGGTACAACTGACACTCCAGCGAGTGGGAGAATTTTCCCGTCAGCCGCCCCTTGAACAGTTTCGTCAACATACTGCGTCCTATCTGGAAAACCGGCCCTCCGGGCAAATCTTTGCCGGTACGGAAGTTTATTCTGCCGATGGTCTGCCCTACATCGGCCCCTATGGCCGCCGAACGCCCAATCTCTTTGTGGCCGCAGCCTACGGCGGACAGGGGATATTGGGCAGCATCACGGCGGCGCAGGTCATCAGCGCCCGCATTTTGGGGCTGCGCTGCGAGGGAGACTTTATTTTTTCCGGGCAGCGGAGAGCGTCGGCTTCGCGCATGGACGAGCTGAAAACCTGTTTTTCTATCAGCGCGCATTATGCAAGCGGGTCATTTCGTACCCATGCTCCGCGCTGCCCGCACATGGGATGCAGAATGAAGTTCAACCCATCGACGCGGCTATGGGAATGTCCCTGCCATGGATCGCGCTTCGATGGGATCGGCCATTGGCGAAACGGCCCCGCAGTACATGACGCAATCATACGGAGAAAGTAGGAGCAGCCGGTTTCATCTCCAATGTGAAACACAACTTTCAGCCAAAACACGTTTTAATCACGGCCAGCACGGGTTCAAAACCCTGTCGGCCGTTTTTTGTCTTTGACCGCTGTTAGGCGCGCCGCAGAAGCACCGTTAAAGGCGGGTGTAACAGTTGAGGCGCTAGGGTAGGAATTTGGGGAGAAATATGATATAATGGACGCGCACGCCCTTTGAATGGGCTGCTTAGCGGATCGTAAAGAAACGAAAGGAGGCCCTGCGTATGCAGTATAACACCGCGGGACAGCCCAAAAGCCGCCCCACGCGGGATTATGCTCCGAAAAAGCACAAAAATAAAAAGCTGGCGAATCTGCCGCTGCTGCTCCTCTTCGTGGCGCTGCTGGCGCTGATGTATGTACTCTTTCCCAAGGAGGCGGGCCGTCATGTGGGGCACTCCCAATATGAAGGGCTGGTCATCAGCGAGGTCATGAGCGCCAACAATTCCGCCGTGCCGGATGAAAACGGCAACTTCCCGGACTGGCTGGAGATCTACAACGGCTCTGACCACGACATCGACATGGAAGGCGTGATGATCTCCCACCGCAGCGACCGTATTTCCTTCCCCTTCCCCGCCTATACGCTGAAGGCGGACGAGCGGGTGATCGTATATGCGTCCAACAGCTGGCAAAAGGACGATCCCACCAAGCCCTTCCATGGAAAATTCAAAATTTCGTCGGCTGGCGCACATCTGGCCCTATACGACCCGGATATGTACCTGATCGATGAGATCACCGTGCCCACCATGACGCCGGACACCAGCTATATTCTGGCTTCGATCGATGAGGACGGCACCCGTCATTATGAAGTGACGGATTATTACAGCCCCGGGTATGAGAACACCGAAGAGGGCTTTTTGGCCTACCGTTCCGCCAACGCCATGGCGGCGGGTTCGCTGGTCATCAACGAAGTCTGCCCCGATCCCAAGGTGGGCATCCCTGACGAGGACGGCGACATGTCCGACTGGCTGGAATTGAAGAATAACACCGACCAGACCATTCGTCTGAGCGGCTATTATCTGAGCGACAAGGAAAATAAGCCCATGAAGTGGTGCTTTCCCGAAGGCGCTTCCATTCCTGCGGGCGGATATTATCTGGTCTACTGCAGCGGCAAGGATAAAATGCAGCAGAACGGCATTCCCCACACCAATTTCCGCATCAGCGCCGAACGGGAAACGCTGGTCCTCAGCGACGCAGGCGGCCATTTGCTGGATCGCGTCACCATCGAGAACGTGCCGGTGGACTACTCTGTCGGCCGTGATCCCAGCGGCAATCTGGTTCAGTTTGTCCTGACCACGCCTGGCCAGAGCAATGACGCCAACGGTCAGGCCAAGGCGGATGAGCTGATCCGTGCCTACAATCCAACGGGGGTCATCATCAGCGAGGTGCTGGCCTCCAACGACTCTGTCGCCCTGGGTGCTTCCGGGGCGACGGTGGATTATATCGAGCTGTACAACACCAGCGGTTCCACCGTCGATCTGTCCAGCTACGGCCTGAGCGACTCTCTGAAGCGCCCCCGGCGCTGGCAGTTTCCGCAGGGAACAACGCTCGGTCCCGGTGAATATCTGGTCGTCTACTGCGACGGCAAAAGTACTCTGACCTCCAATACTGAATACCACACCAATTTCAAGATCAAACGGGCGGGCGGCGAGGCCGTCACCTTTTGCGACCCCACCGGCAAGGTACTGGATCGTATTCCCCTTAGTCTGATCCCCACCGACCACAGCTACGGCCGCACGTCCGGCTACGGCGGCTTCTATTATTATGACTCTCCCACCCCCGGCGAGCCCAACGGAACGGGCTACTATGGTTACGCAAGCAATCCGTCGTTCTCCGAACGCGGCGGCGAATATAAAGGCACCCTGACATTGACCATTTCCGTGCCCAACAGCACCGTGGTCTACTACACCACGGACGGTTCCATCCCAACGGAGGAAAACGCCACCCGCTACAACGAGGGCGACGCCTTTGAGATCAACAGCACCGTGGTGCTGCGGGCGCGTGCATTCGACCCCACCGGGCTTTTGCAGCCCAGTGAGGTCATCACCAGCACTTATCTTATGAACCTGTACCACGCCTTCCCCATCGTCAGTCTGGTGGCCGACCCAGACGTTCTGTGGAACTCGGATCACGGTATGCTGACCATCGGCGACAACGTGGACAAATCGAATGGCATCCCCTTCAAGAACACCGTCTACCGCGCCGTAAAAGAGCAGCTGGGCGCACAGCCCGGCCACGTGGAGTATTACGACAAGGAGAACAACCAGCTGCTGAATCAGGACATGGAGTTTAAGCTGCAGGGGCAGTACAGTCTGGACATGCCGCAGAAATCCTTCAAGTTCCGCTCCAAGTCCAAATACGGCGAAAAGTATTTCAACGCGAAGCTGTTCCCGGATCGGGAATACACCCAGTACAAGGGCTTCGTGTTGCGGAACTCCGGTAACGACTCCGTCTGGACGCGGCTGAACGACGGTCTGCAAAGCCGCTTGATCGACCGTTTCAACGAGCAGACGGACAATCCATCCACAGTCATTCATCAGGCGTGGAACCCGGTAGTGGTCTACCTGAACGGCGCGTACTGGGGCCATTACAACATGCGCGAACGCGTCGACCGCTTCTTCGTTGCCCAGCACGAAGGACTATCGCTGGACGAAGCCGACCAGATGGATATTCTGGAGAGCAGTGGTACCCGTTCCAGCCAGATTTTCTACGGCAGCAACAAAGAATACAAGGCGCTGGTGGAGCGTGTGGAGAAATCCTCTCCCGGCACCAACCCGGACGATCTGCAGTACATTTTGGACAATGTAGACGTGGACAACTACTTCGACTACATGGCCTTTGAAATGTTCTTCGGCAACTCCGACCCCGGCAACATCCGCTTCTACAAGCTGAAGCAGGAAGGCTCCAAGTGGCGCTGGATCTTCTACGACGCGGACTACGGCCTGTTCAATTCCGGCTTTGACAGCCCTACCAGCTACTTGAAGGAATCAGGCGCCGGCCAGCAGAAGATTCGAAACACGCTGATCCGAAAGCTGCTGGAAAACGACGAAATGAAGGACAAGTTCCTGACGCGCCTTGGGGAAATTTACCAGTTCATGACCACCGAAACCATGACCAACGAGCTAAATACCATGGCCGCCATTCTGGAGCCTGAAATGACCATGCATTTCAACCGTTGGGCGGAAGAAAACGACAAGGCCATCAACTTTGACTCTCCCACCACGCCCGAGGGTGCGCTGCGCTACTGGAACACCCGTCTGAACTTCACCCGCAACGTGCTCAAGAAGCGTCCCACCTACTTCTACGAAATGGTGCAGGAGCGTTTCAACCTGAGTGACGAACAGATGCTGAACTACTTCGGCGAAAAGCCGGAGCTGCCCAGCGACGCCATTGTCACCGAAGGCAAGAAGTGGGGCTAACCACCAGGGGCAGTGCCCCTGGACCCCGGTTCGCGTTTGAGCTGGCGAGTTTCATCATGCTATCGCCGCGTGGATGGCTTGGGAGCAGTGCTCCTGAACCTCGGTTCGCGTTTTGGTTGGCTAGTTTCTCAAGCTATCGCCGCGTGAATGGCTTGAGGGCAGTGCATATGGGCTCCAGTTCGCGTTTAAGCTGGCGAGTTTCATCATGCTGTCGCCGCGTGAATGGCTTGGAGGCAGTGCATATGGGCTCCGGTTCGCGTTGAGCTGGCGAGTTTCATCATGCTGTCGCCGCGTGAATGGTTTGAAGGCAGTGCCCTACACCCAGACTCGCGTTCCAGTTGCTGGCGGACTACTCAAGCTGTCGCTGCGTGAACGGTTTGGAAGAAACAGTTCTCTACCTATCCTTGCCCCTTTGCGTGCCTCCACGATGTCAACGTGGAGGTCAGCCATGGGAAATTGCCCCATCGGATTGACAAGCCCCATCCATTGCGTTACCCTATCATTATGCCATATGCCAAAGGAGGAACCCCGTCATGTACTCTTCTTCCCTGCTGCAACTGAGCAGCGTCGTCAACGCCACTGGTCTGGCCGCGCAGTTCAAATCCATCGTTCCTTCCGACCTGTTTCTGGCCCTTGGACTGGGCTTTGTGATCGGTCTCATCATTGCGATCGTGTACCGCAAAACCTACCGCGGCGTTTTGTACAGTCCCTCCTTTGCCCTGACGCTGATCATGCTTACCCTTATCACCACGCCGGTAGTTATGTGTATCAAGAGCGACATTGCGCTGTCCATGGGTATGGTGGGCGCGCTGTCCATCGTGCGTTTCCGTACTGCTGTCAAAGACCCGCTAGACACCGCCTATATGTTCTGGGCGCTGACAATGGGCATTCTGCTGGGCGCAGGTCTGTACCTGATCGCCCTGATCGTGGTGCTGTGCATTTCTGTGCTGATGATCGTGCTTTCCTTTGCCAAGCTTTCTTCCACCAACGCCTACCTGCTGGTGGTTCACTATGACGAGTTCTGCGAAGGGGCCATTCAATCCGAGCTGCGCCGCAGTGTGAAAACCTCCAAGCTGCGTTCCAAGACCCTGACCCGCGGCGGAGCGGAAATGACCTACGAAGTCCGCATTGACGCCCGCAACGAGGTCGTTACCCGGATGTTGGATATCGAGGGGGTTCACGATGCAACCCTCGTCGCCTGCCAGTCTGAGATTGGCGCTTAAGTGACGGACGCCTTGCTTCATCAGCTGCAGGACTGCTTGAAAGAGGGACGGCTTGGCTGCCCAGTAGCGGTTGTCGCCGAGTCCGCGTCAAAGTCTGCTTCTCGTTTTATCTGATTTTCATTTCCTGAAAGGAGTCCCTCCACGATGGCCATTACGGTGCCCCTGCGGCATGAGCTGAAATTCTATATTAACCCTGTGGAATATCAGGTACTCTCCCGCCAGCTGGATCGTGTGCTGGAACGGGATCCCAACGGGGACGAAAACAACGAGTATCACATCCGTTCCCTGTACTTTGACACCATCTACAACGACGCCCTGCTGGACAAGCTGGACGGCGTGAAAAACCGTGACAAGTACCGCATCCGCATCTACAATTTTTCGGACAAATTCATTCGCATGGAGTGTAAAACCAAGGTCGGTTCCCTGATCTCCAAGCGGTCGGTAGCAATTCCCAAGCTGCTGGCAGAGCAGATCATCGCCGGAGATCCAACTGGGCTGGAGCAGAGCCGCAGCGGCCTTCTGCGGGATGTATACCGGGAAATGAAGATCAACTACCTTCATCCCGTGGTCATTGTGGACTACGTCCGGGAGGCATACCTCCACCCCGCCGAAGAAGTGCGGATCACCTTCGATAAGCAGCTGCACAGCGGGCTTAATTCCATCGACATTTTCAACCCCTACGTTCCTACGCTCTCCCCCTTCGACCACGACGAAATGATCCTGGAGGTCAAATTCAACCGGGTGCTCCCCAATTATATCCGCGACCTGCTTTGTACCTGTGTTCACAGCGCCCAGAACAGCGCCATTTCCAAATACGTATGGTGCCGCCGATTCGAGAATTACGAATAAGTCTGCCCAATAAAAAACGCCTTCGGTCGTTCATCCAGACCGAAGGCGTTTTTTTGCTACGCTTATAACGTTGCCGCCAGTTTTCGATAACTCTTGGCAAAATAGAGGATTTCAGCAACTGCCGTGATCGTCCACGAGAACACATACAGCAGATACAAGGAATCAATGGTGTGGAAATAGGCAAAAATCGTGTACACCCAGACGACCCGGAAAACGCAGGAACCCAGTATCACGATGATCGTGGGGACCAGCGCCTTGCCCAGCCCGCGGGAGGCAGCGATGGTATTGTCCATAAAAGCGGACACCATGTAAGAAAAGCCCATCACTCGAAGCCGGGCCATCCCCGCCTCCATGACTGCCGCATCCTTGGTGAACAGAGAAAGGAACTGCCGTCCAAACACTACCAGCGAAAGCCCCAGCACCGCGCCAGCACCGAAGGAATAGGCAAGGCTGATGAAGTAACTCTGCAGCATCCTCTTTTTCTTTTTTGCGCCCATGTTCTGGCTGATAAAACTGGAACAGGCCATATAGAAAGCGTTCATTACGTCGTAGACCAGCGCGTCGGAATTGGCGGCGGCGGAATTGCCCTCTACCGTGACCGCATCGAAGGAGTTCACGCCGGACTGAATGAACAGATTGGCAATGGCAAAGATCGCGTTCTGGAACCCGGCAGGGATACCCAGCCGGAGGACAAAGCGGGCTTTATCCGGGCTTACCTTCAGAGCATGGGGTCTGAGAGCGATATTTTCCTTGCTGCGCAACAGGGATACAATGATCAGAACGGCACAGATGCACTGGGACGCAGCGCTGGCAATGGCAACGCCTGCCACGCCCAGCCCGCAGACAATGACGAAGAAAAGGTTCATCACCACATTGGCCACCCCGGCGGTGGTCAGGAACAGCAAAGGCTTCTTGGTGTTGCCCACTGCACTGAACACGGCGTTGCCAAAATTATAGACCGCCATGGCGGGCATTCCCAAAAAGTAAATGCGCAAATAAAGCGCCGCGTCATCGATCAGCACTTCCTTGGTGTTGAGCAGTTCCAGCATGGCCCGGGAGAACAGCTGCCCCAGCACCAGAATGACCACGCCCTCCAGCAGGCACAAAATCAGAGAAGTATGGACGGTTTCCGACACATCGCGGTCGCTGCGGGCGCCAAAATAGCGGGCCACCATCACGTTGACCCCATTGCCCATACCAATCAAAAAGCCGGTAAACAGCGTCACCAAAATCGTCGTCGAGCCGACGGAACCCAGTGCTTCCGGCCCCACGAACTGGCCTACCACCATAATGTCCGCCATGTTGAACAAAGCCTGAAGCAGATTCGAAATCATCAGCGGGACGCTGAACAAGAAAATCTGCCTGGCCAGCTTTCCTTCAGTCAGGTTTTGGGTGACGCGCTCCATTGCAAGCCTTCCGCCTTTCGTCAAAATTCTGGTGCGTCTGACAAGCTACCATTATAGCGCGGAAATGTTTTTTTGCAATGGATTTTTGCGACTTTTAGCAACCAGAAACACACTGCTCTGCCGTGCGTTTTTCCAACCATTCGCTGCGAAGAATGGACATCATCAAAACGTCGGCAAAGTTGCCGTCCTTACAACGATAATTTTCCCGAAGACGGCCTTCTTCCCGAAAACCGGCGCTGCGATAGCTGGCGATTGCCCGGGCATTGGAGGCAAACACATACAGATAGATTCGATTCAGGCCTAGCTGCCGGAAACCGTAGTCCATCATCAACCGCGCCGCTTCGCTGCCGATTCCCCTTCCGCGGGCAGTCTCCTCGCCGATAAAGATAGCGTATTCGGCGCGCAAATGCTCCCGGTCGATCTCCTTCAGAAAGACCGTGCCAACGGATCGATTCTGCGCCTTATCCACGATGATGAACTGGTCGCATTTCCCGGACAGCACCATCTCCCGGAGCCATTGACGGTGTCGTTCTTCCGTGATCGGCTCCTGCCGGAACAACGTCCCGTAAACCCGTGGATCGCTGCGCCAACGCACGATCAGCGGCGTGTCCTCTAAGGTAATGGGGCGCAAAGCAATCTGTTTGCCCTCTATTCTGACGGTTTCATTCATTTTCGTTTCACCCTGTATTCGGCTTCTGACAAAGCCAACTTTTTCGTTCTGATTGTAGTCCATTCAGCGGAATTTGGCAAGAGCTTACGGAGTCGCCCGGCGTGGCGTATGCCCGGCGTATTCCCGATAGACCCGATGGAACGTGCGCATACTGGAAAAGCCGCAAGCGGAAGCCACATCCATCAGGGGCATATTGCTTTCCCGCAGCACCTTTTCTGCCATCCGGCAACGCAGCCCGTTGACGTACCGGGTAAAAGAGCAGCCTACTCTCGCGTTAAAGATATGAGAAAATCGACCGGCGCTGTAGCCGAATTGAGCCGCTGTTCCGGCTACCGTCAGTTCCTCCGAAAAGTGATTTTGCAGATACATCAGGAGCTCGCGCACTAAATCGCTTTCCGCGCTGGGAACCTTGTCCTTCAGGCCGACCTTTTCCATCAGCAAAGCCAGTACGGCCAAATTCAGTCCGTTGATATAGTTCTGGTTTTGTTCGTGGACGGGGTTCGCCGCCAACTGCAGCAATCGGGCGCATTCGGCCGCATCTTCTGCACGCACGATGTCGGCGGCAAACCTTTTCTGACTCAGCGACGTTTGCAGCGACGGCACCGTTGCAAGCGGAATCGTCGCCACGATGGTTTGTGCATGGGCGGGCGTTGTATAGCCATGGATCGTATAGCTTGAATTGACTATGATCTCCCCTGCACAGGCCACTCGGCTTCGGCCCTCCTGCATGGCTATCAGGGAGCCTTCTTCCACCAGAATCAGCTCTACAGCGCTATGAAAATGGGCTATCGACTGGTTATCGACCGCGTGCCAGACCTGTGCCTCCATGCGTTGATCTCTGGCCAGTTCATAAAACTGCTGCATGGTTTTCTCCTTCCCTATCCGTATGCATAGCGGATATTGGCACAATCATATCACAAACTGGCGCGACAGAAAAGCCCCTGCCCATTATAATGGACACAAACAAAGGGGCTGCCAAACAGCCTTACGACAAGGAGCTACACTATGAACACGATCAAGGCAGGAATCATCGGATTTGGTTATATGGGCCATTTTCACCTGAACAAGGCCCGTCAGCTGGAAGAGTTGGACGTGGTATCGGCCTACGACATCGACGCGGAAAAACGAGCAGACGCAGCGAACGAAGGCCTGACCGTTTATGACACGTTGGAAAGCTTTTTGGCGGACGAAACCATTTCTCTGGTCTTCATCTGCACGCCCAACAACGTCCATGCCGAACTGGCGATTGCTTCCTTGCAGGCCGGCAAGCACGTCATGTGCGAGAAACCTGTCACCATGGATTCAACGGAACTGGAGCAGGTCATTGCCGCCGCAGAAAAGGCGAACCGCATCTTCACCGTACACCAGAACCGTCGCTGGGACGAGGACTATCTCATGGCCTGTCAGGCCGTACAAAGCGGTGAGATCGGCAATATCACGACCATTCAGTCCCGGGTATACGGTCAGCGTGGCGTGTGCTTCGGCTGGCGGGCCGACCCCGTTGCAGGCGGCGGAATGCTGTACGACTGGGGCATTCACCTGATCGACCAGTTGCTGTGCATGTTCAGGGGGCACAAGGTCGTCAGTGTATATGCTCGACTTCTCAGTATTCTGACCCCTGCGGTGGACGACAGCTTTGAACTGCAGCTGGAATTCGACAACGGGGTCGTCGGCAAGATTCAGGTGGGTACCTTCTGCCTGCAGGATCTCCCCCGCTGGTTCGTCTATGGCGACCGCGGCACTTTGAAGATCGACGATTTCTCCGGCAAAACCGGCGGCATGGCCCGCATCCGTCAGAACGTGCATGGCTTCGACAGCGTATTCGGCAAGCATCTTGGGCCCAGCCGCACCATGGCTCCGCTGAAGCCGGAATTTGTGGAGACCCTTCCCCTGCCCCAGGTATCCACGGATCCTCTGGCCTATCACCGCAATCTGGCTCGCGCCTGTGCCGGTCTGGAGCAGCCTTGCGTTTCCTTTACGGATATGCGCCGTGATATGAAAATCGTGGATATGGCTTTCGAAAGCTCCCGCACAAAGCAGGTGCTCTCCACTTCTCTTTGATTCCTTTCGGCAGGCTTGTTTTGCGGCAGGCCTGCCGCTTTTCTTTGAAAGATAGATATTGACAAAGACAGGTTCGGCAAGTATAATAGTTTGTGTTGTCACTCATGTGACATGCGATCGTGGCGGAATCGGCATACGCGCACGTTTGAGGGGCGTGTCCAGCAATGGGTACGGGTTCAAGTCCCGTCGATCGCACCAACTAAGTCCTCATGTTTTGATATAAAGCATGAGGACTTCTTTTTGCATTTATAGACCGATAAAACGCCAAAATACAGTCTAAATCTTCAAAATTTGGGCTATAGGCGCAAGGAACGGACTGCTCTGCGTCATTTTGCCGAAGGGCAGTTTCCACTCTCCGGCTCTTTTTAGTCTACTCATGACCGTTTTTCGGGGTCGAAATCAGAGATTTATCATACAATGTACCCTACGTTAGACGATAGCAGGGTATCGTCCACAATGCAAGTTTTCGTCCGAAGTATCGAGAAATTGTCGCTGTCTCTTTGCGAGACAGATTTTCAATATCTTCGGTCAGAGGCTGATCTACATTTCGGCGATGTTCGTCCTCGGCGCGATCTTCCATGAGACGGGTCTTGTCTGGGCGCAGCCGATGGCGGATGCCCTGTCCCTCCTGCTGGCCGCCGGGCTGTATTTTCGCATTTCGAGCAAAGCATACATAAAATGGCGCCGTGTTGCCGCCACAGGAATAAAGGCAGTTCTTGTACATCAACGCTTCATGGTTTCCGCTTTCGATCCTATTGCCGGCGTGCATCACGATGAGCATGCTGGGGGACAGGCGGCGCGTGGTCACGAGGTCTGTTCTTGATTAGCGGTCGCCTCCGATCGGCGGTAAAATTTGTGTGATAATTGCACGGATTCGGACATGGAGCGCTTGAAAACCCGTGCATCTTCTGATATATTATGAAGGGGCAATATTATTAGATTCGTGTTCTGTACTGTTGCAGAAGGGAGTTTGGCAACCATGACGATGGCTGCGATCCTGAGACCGTCATACAGACATGGGATAGCTCCGTCCTTTTTTCATAGCATCAAACCAATCAACCGCCGTGCGCGGGCTTTTTGCCTGTGTCCGGCGGTTTTTGATACAGGGAAAGCAAAAAATTTGAGGAGGAGAAAAACATGAAAAAATGGTTGGTTACATGTCTCCTGGCGATTGCGCTGCTCTTTGTAGCAACCACGGCGATGGCTGCGCATATCAGGTTGAACGGCGACTATTGCGAAGGGAATACCTTTGAAATACGCAAAAGAGAAAAAGAGTACCATACGCTGTACTGTTACCGCTGCTATGATGAGTTTACAGAGAATCATTGGAGCATAGATACACCCCAGTACAAAGCCACTTGCACGAAAGTTGCGGTATGTACTTCTTGTCTTATGCCCTACGGTGAATACGGGCCGCACGACTGGGGCGAGTGGAAGTCCAGCGGCAACGGCACCCACACCCGCGTCTGCAAGCATAATGCTTCACACGCCGAAACGAAGGATTGTACCTTCAGCACAGCACCCTGCGCCGGGTCTGCCGCCTGCACCGTGTGCGGCGGGGATTACTCGACGGCGCATGACTGGGGCGCATGGAAGCCCAATGGAGATAAAACCCACACCCGCACCTGCAAGCGCGACTCCAGCCACACCGCTACGGCAGACTGCCGCGCCTTTCAGGCAGCGAATTGCACAACGCCTGAGATGTGCCTGGATTGCGGGGGTACCTATGGGGAAACAGCCCCGGACAAGCACGCATGGCGGAGGTTCCCGAACTCCAATGGCGACGGCACCCACACCTATACCTGTGATTATGATTCCACCCACAAAAAAACAGAAGCTTGCTCCAGCTACGGCGCGCTCTCCTGCGGGGAAACGGGCTATTGCCGCAATTGCATGGAAGAATACACGGTAAGCCACAAGCTTGACGGTATCTGGGCGAGCGACGCCGACGGGCACTGGCAGACCTGCATTCGGTGCAACGAAAGCCAAAGCAAAGCGCCTCATTCATTCGTGGAGCTGGCTGACGCAAAGCATCTCAAGTCCGAAGCCACCTGCGTATCCGGGGCTGTATATTACAGGTCCTGTTCCGAGTGCGGCTATCATGCGCCGGATACCTTTGAAAGCGGCGATAAGAACCCGAACAACCACGACCTGGTGCCCCGCGGGTACAAGGCTCCCACCTGCACCGAAATCGGCTGGAAGGACTACGACACCTGCTCCCGCTGCGATTACACCACCTATCGGGAGCTTGACGCGCTGGGACATGCCTATGAAGCCCGCACGGTTCAGCCCACCTGCACGAAGGCGGGGTATACCCTGCATACCTGTACCCGCTGCAAGGCCAGCTATACCGATGCCGTCGTTTCCAGCCGCGGCCACTGGTACGGCGAATGGTCGCCGAACGGCGATGCTGCCAGCAGCGCCGACTGCCGGCGAAGCGGCTGCAGGCATACAGGGAAAGTTCTCTGTGAGCCGCTTGTCTGCCGCCTGCTGCTCAAGAACGCGGAGGCTTATGATTTCACGCTCTGTCCCGTCTGCGGCGAGGTCAGCGACGGTGCGCGATTGACCCTGATCGAGAAAGCGAAGGCGACGGCGCAGCGTCTTCCGCGCGGCGAGCTGGTGCTGCGCATCGGCGATTTGCAAAACGGCGAGCGCATGCTGAGCGTGGGCTTTGAGTACGGCGGAAGACTGACGCTGCCCACGGGACAGGTGGAAATCATGCTGCCTGCGGCAATGCTGGACGGCTATGCGCTGATGCTGCTGGATGCGGACGGCGTGGAAACAGCGCTTCCCCACACGCTGAACGGCGATGAAGCAACCTTTACGCTGGACTTCACGACAAACGGAGGCCCTGCCATGGCGCTTCGCCTCATTTCGGTTTCCTGATTCTCTACAGTGTATAACAGACGGGAGGGCGCGACCAGTTTCCGCCCTCCCGTGTATATTTAAAGCTCCCGGCAGGAACGCGCTTCAACGGAAGCGGAACCACCCTTATGCAAACGGCGTGCCCTGCGCGAAGGGCATGGACTGCTTTAACTCTTTTGAAACCGCCCTCGCGCGGGCAGAGGATTCTGAGCCATGCCCTGCCGACATATCTGTTTTCCGGCGTAAACTGCCGGGGATCTCGGCTTTCACAACAGTGAAATTCCAGATATCGTCCACAAGGCAGGGTTTTGTCCCAAATATCGTCCAACAGCGTTAAACTCCGCAAGCATTCGTCACAGCGTGGAAAAGGCCGATGGCTCTGCCTCTTTCCGAGTGGATGATGGGCTGTTTGTAACGAACCCCGTATCGACGGTTATATATTTTTCTCCATCCAGTTCATGTCTTTATGAGTCTGGGTATCCTCCATATCATCCCCCAAATCGCCGTGGATTTCAAGAATATCGTCTATACATATCCCATTGCCGGTGTAGGTTTGTCAAACATATTGGACAATGAACTCAATGGGGGAAAGCCAATGGA
>OLPR01000344.1_pt1 | contig 43566 bp, 42 predicted proteins | sample 1672761 | NCBI WGS metagenome assembly OLPR01 (sample SAMEA3136721, study PRJEB25190) | human gut metagenome | biome: human gut; feature: human-associated habitat; material: faeces | place: Austria | collected 2013 | reverse complement strand
TGCGCAGCTCGACAGCATCGCGCACAGAACGAGCAGCGCGAGAATCAGCTTCTTTTTCAATCAATCGACCTCCATCCATTTTCCATCCGCTTCGCGAATGGTTTCGAGCAGTTTTTGCAGCCTTGCGCCGTCGAACACGCTGTTTTCCGGCGTTTCGCCGTGCGCAATCGCATTCAGGAATGTAAAATAGCAATGCAGATGCCCGCGATCCCAGCCGATGGCGTTCTTTGGCGGCAGGAAGCTCCCACCCGGCGCGGGATAGCGCTGCACGGATTCGATCTGCGTAAATCCGCGCAGACCGCCCAGCGGGCGTTCCGGCAGCGTCTGATCATAATAATAGACGTAATTCGGATCCATCGCGTTCCATTTGAGCGCGCCGTTTGTGCCGCGCAGCTCGAGAGTGAATTCATCGTTGGTTCCGGTGGCGATTTTGCTGGCTTCAACCGTGCCGAGCGCGCCGTTCGGCATTTCCATCAGGATCAGCGCCTGATCCTCAGAAAGCGCGCGTTCGGTTTCGCCGGATTTTGTCGGGCGCTGGGCGTATAGCGTGCGGAAACGGCTGGTCACGCGCGCGGGATAGCCGATCAGATGCGTGAGCAGATCGAGCGCATGACTGCCGAGATCCAACAGCACGCCGCCCTGCATTTGCTGCTTCCAGCCGATCGGACGGTTCGGATCAATCGAGCCCGAATGCAGATATCGCGCCTCGAATGACAGAATTTCGCCGATTTTACCCTCGTCGACCAGCTCTTTTGCGCGCAGCATCGCGGGTGTATAGCGATTGTTAAATACCATGCGCGTTTTGCCCGGCGCGTTTTTCGCCGCGTCTGCGATGCGCTGCGCGCTTTCATAGGTTACGGCGAGCGGCTTATCGATATACACGTGCTTTCCGGCGTTCAGCGCGGCGATTGCCATTTCCTCGTGCTGTGCGTTCGGCGTGCAGATGGAAACGACATCGACCGACGGATCGGCGAGCAGAACGCGGTAATCGTCGGTATAGCGCTTATAGCCGCAAATTTCCGCCGCTTCGCGCGCTTTTTCGATGCGGCGCGAACAGACGTGCTCGAGTGAAACGCGGAAATCCGCGTCCGGATAAAAAAGTGCGATATTGCGCAGCGCCTCAGTGTGCGTGCGCCCCATGAATCCCCAGCCGATCAGACCGACGCCGATGGTTTTCATAATCGAAACCTCCAGAGCTTTTTTTCTTATTATATCAATTTTTCAAAATGCTTGCAAGACGGGCGTTTTCATGTTATTCTGAAACGAGAGAAATGATAGAGAGGATTATTGGCATGGAAAGTTTACGGAAGATGTTCGGCACGCAGGACATGACGGTTGGCAAACCGCTTTCGAATCTTGCGTCGTTCTCAATCCCGCTGCTGATCGGCAATTTCGCGCAGCAGATGTACAACACGGTCGATTCGATCGTGGTCGGCAAGTACGTGGGCGATAACGCGCTGGCAGCGGTCGGGGCGAGCGGCCCGATCCTGAATTTGCTGATTCTGCTGTTCGTCGGCATTTCGACCGGCGCGGGTATCATGGTCGCGCAGTATTACGGAGCGAAAAAGAAGGAAGAGCTTTCGAAAACCGTCGGCTCGTGCATGACGCTGATTCTGGTTTCCAGCGCGATTGTGATGCTGGTCGGCCCGCTGATTGCCCGTCCGCTGATTACGCTGCTCGGCACGCCGGACACGGTTGCGGATATGGCGGTCAGCTATCTGGTGATCATTTTCCTGGGCATTCTCGGCGGCGGCGCGTATAATATCATTTCGGGTATCCTGCGCGGCATGGGCGATTCGTTCTATCCGCTGGTGTTTCTGGTGGTGGCGTGCCTGCTGAATATCGCGCTGGATCTCCTGTTCGTATGCAAATTCAGAATGGGCGTTCCGGGCGTTGCGTGGGCGACGATCATCGCGCAGATGGTTTCGGGCGCGCTGTGTGTCATTCGCCTCGTGCGCATGAAGGATACCGTTCAGATTACAAGAAAATCGCTGATCCCCGATCGGCTGCTCACGGGCGAAATCGTGCGGCTGGGTCTTCCATCGGGACTTACGCAGGCGGTGTTCTCGATGGCGTCGATCGTGGTTCAGCGGCTGACGAACAGCTTCGGCGAAATGATCATGGCGGTCTCGGTTGTGGTCATGCGCGTGGACGGATTTGCGATGCTGCCGAATTTCACATTCGGCATCGCACTGACGACGTTCGTCGGTCAGAATGTCGGCGCGGGGAGAATGGATCGCGTCCATGAAGGCGTGCGTTCGGGTCTGCGCGCGGGCCTCGCAATCGCCGCAGCGCTGGTTACAATGATCCTGCTGGGCGGGCGACCGCTAATGGGACTGTTCACGCAAACGCAGGCGGTTGTGGATACGAGTATGCATATGATGAAGATTCTCGCCGTGGGCTATATCGCAATGGCGATTACGCAAAGTCTGTCGGGCGTCATGCGTGGCGCGGGCGATACGGTGACGCCGATGTGGATTTCGCTGGTCACAACGGTTGTGATTCGAATGCCGCTGGCATACCTGATCGCCTATCTTACGCGCTCGGAAGCACAGCCGAACGGCACGCCGGACGCATTGTTTATTTCGCTTCTGATCGCCTGGATCTCCGGCGCAGTGATTACCAGCATCTTCTATAAGAGAGGCAAATGGAAGAAAAAGAGTGTGATGGTGGAATAAAATAAGCGAATGCGTCACGTTCTGATTTAATGGGAATTCGATTAAGCATGGCAGCGTCAACAGGCACCGCCGAGCAAAAAGTAAGCGAATCGAGCCGCTATCCGGCTCGATTCGCGTCGTAATGGGAAGAAAGTGTGGATGGAAACAAAGAAAGCATTTGAGTCGCTTCCCGACTCAAATGCGCCGTGATCAAGCGCGGCAGCAAGTGTCTGTCGGCACCGCCGACTGGTAGCAGAGGGTGATGTGGTGGCGCATCTGAAATTGGGAGAGATCGGGGTCGCGGGAGGCGATCGCCTCGGCAATGCGAAGATGATCTTCCGTGCTGCGCGCGTAATCGTGCGGAACGGGGAAGCCCAGTAAACGCATGTCGCGCAGCTGCTTCGCGGAGGACGTGTAAAAACCGAGGAGAACGCGGTTGTGCGCCATCCGAGCAAGCTCCAGATGAAAGCTGAAACCGATGTTGATCTGCGCCGTGTGATCTTCAACGCCGCGCATTCGTTCGACAATTTCGAATAAACGATCAATCTCTTCGCGGCTCGCCGCACGCGCCGCCATCGCCGCCAGCTGCGGCTCAAGTACGCAGCGCGCCTGAACCAGCTCCAATAAAGCATCCGGATGCGCCATGATCGACGCCAGCGCCTGCGCTTCCAGAATCACATTCGCCCGCTCAGATACAAATGTTCCGGAACCGTTGATCGAGCGCAAAAGTCCGAAAATCGATAAACTGCGAATCGCTCCGCGCACCGTGTTCCGGCTGACTTCAAACCGCTGCGCAAGCTGCTGCTCGGACGGCAAACGCGCTCCAGCCGGATATTCCTCGGAGCGGATCATGGAAATGATCCGCTCCGATACGTCTTCAAACAGCTTTGTACGACTGATTCCCTCGGCGCTCATTTTGCCATGTCGACGCGCAGCGGTTCCTCGCCCGCCGCCGCCAGCTTTTCAAGCAGTAAACCGCCAACCGCAACATCCAGCATTCCCGTGCCGATGATCTGTGCGTAAATGTAATCGTCCGCGTTGACGCGCGCCGCCTGCTTGCCCGCCAGTACGTCCGGAATCACAATGTCAAACGATTCCGCCGTGATCTCGCCCAGCTCCGCAAGCTCCTTTACATTGCCGCGATGCAGCGACTGCCCTACATGGTCGGTCGCAATCCGATCCGCTTTGCGCACGCAGTCGAAGCTCGTCTCGCGGAACGAGCCCATCGTCATTACCAGCGCGCCCTTCTTGATCCAGTCGTATTCCACCAGATTTGCGTTCGCGTTCGTTACCGTGATGATCACATCCGCGCCGCGGCACGCTTTTTCGTTCGATGCGCATTTGACGAATTTGAACGCCGCGTCCGGAAAACGCTGAATGAATCGATCCATCGCCGCTTCGGAAATGTCGCTCAGGCGCACTTCTTTCAGGGGGAGCACCTTGCTCATGCACAATAGACTCATGTAGCCCTGAAGCCCCGTCCCGATAATGGTTATGACATCCGTCGACGACGCGAGAAGCTTTGCCATGATCGCAGGCTGCGCGCCCGTGCGCAGATCGTTGATCCAGTTGCCGCTGATGACCGCCTTGAGTAAGCCCGTGCGCGAATCCGTGATCATCACGTTCGCCATGATGTAGGGCAGACCCAGCGCGCGGTTTTCATCGTAGCCGCCAACCAGCTTGACGCCCGCGACGTCCATCGGCTGAATGTATGCCGGCATCGCGTTGAACCAGCCGGCGACGCCCTGACTCGTCATGTCCGTCGTGATTTTGTTCGGCATCACGACCTTGCCTTCGCCGTACCAGCGCCATGTCTTTTCAACGCAGTCGATCACGTCTTCCGGTGTAAGATACTTTTTGACGGTTTCTTCGCCGATAATCATCGCCTTGTGTTCCATCGGAATTCCCTCACTTTTTCAGCGGCAGCGCACAGGGGAGCGTCACGTTTCCGTTTTCGTCCGGGAACGGGGAGAGCGCGTCCTCGCGGAGAGGTTCGCGCTGAGCAGGATCGCGGAAATCCGGAATGCGATATGGCTTGCCATTCTCCAAACAGCTTCGCCAGCCGAGAATGCCGACCGCCGACATCGTCGCGCTGCGGTAAACGTCGAAGAAAGCATCTTCTTCGCCCTTTAAGTAATTCACGAAATGCGTCGCGACGAAATAATCGCCGCCGCCGTGCCCTGCGCCATTTGCCGGCTCCGGAACGTTCGGCGCGTAAAGCTGACTTACGCTCTTTCCATCAGGAATCAGCCACGGCTGATAGGTCAGATACACCTGATCGCCCGTCGCGCGCCCCGTTTCCGCCGAGCCGTTCTCGCCGACAATGCGATAGCCCGAGCGCGAGCCCATCGCCGTGCAGCCGGTAAAGCGGAAGAGCGCGCCGTCATCGGTGATGCAGTTCATCATGCCGATCGCGTCGTAATTGTGGCGCACGTCGTTGTACTCATAGAGCACGTCCGAATGCACCGCGTAGGCGCTGACGGAAACGGGCATTTCGCCGGTTGCGTACATCAGCGGCCCCAGCGCGTGGGTACAGTAATACGTGCGCGGCATATAGGCACGCCAATGGGTTTTGCCGGGCGTGAGCGCAATCAGGTCTTCGCGCGTCGCGGTGTGATTGTATTCGCCCTCGGCATACAGAATGCGCCCGAGCGTGCCGCCCTTGACGAGATTCGTAATCTCGCGCATTGGGCGGGAGAACGGGTAATTCTCCGCCAGCATATACTTCCTGCCCGTGCGTTCGACCGCTTCGACCAGCTCGACGCATTCGCGCAGCGTGCTGCCCGCGGTGCATTCGCTGAGCACGTCGATTCCGCGCTCCATCGCCTTGATCGCCGCGGGCGCGTGCTCATTGAAGTAATTGCAGAGCACGACCGCGTCGACGCCGCTTTCGAGCAGCTCGTCGTAGGTTTTGTACGTCCTGATCTGATTGCCGCAATGCCCAGCCGCTTCCGCAACGCGCTTTTCGTCCGAATCGCAGACCGCCCAGATTTCCGTATCGGGGTGCGCGTGGAACTGTCGAACGTATTCCATGCCGCGCCAGAGACCGAAAACGCCGATTTTCAGTTTGCCCATGATGAATTTCTCCTTTGCTATCGTTTTTGTTCTGGTTGTCAAGTCCTTTTCTTTTTATTTTAGCTGAGCTTAGTATAGCAGATTTCCGCGCGGGAATCAACGTCTTTTTGAGAACAGGTGGGGTATTGAGTCGGGCTTTAATTTATGGTATAATCAGATGCAATAATCAGATGCAACGAATACGAATGCAAAGGGGCGCTGCGAATGTTCGAAACGGTTGAAGAAATTTTCAAACAGGTGATCCGCTACAGCACGCTTTTGATGGAAGCCGCGGGCATGATCGTGATTCTGGTCACGGCGGTTACGTGCTTCATCGGCTTTTTCCGGCATAAGGAAGGCTTGCGCGTGCGTCTGGCGGAGGGCATTTCGCTGGCGCTGCTGTTCAAGATGGGCGGAGAGGTTCTGCGAACGGTGATCGTTCACACATGGGATGAGCTGGCGATTCTCGCGGCGATTATCGTGATCCGCGGTCTGCTTACTTTCCTCTTGAACTGGGAAATCCGCAGCGAAAAGGCGGAACAGAAGCGGGAGGCGCGCGAGTGAACGAAATCCTGATTCTCGGCGCGGCAATCGGCGATGTGCTGGTTTCGCCGGCGATTGCTGAAATGCTGGAACGCGCGTCCAGTCCTGCGCGCATTCGTGTTTCAACCGGCGGCGACGCGCTGAATGAATCGACGGTGCTTGCGCGGCTTGGGCATTCGCCGGCGCTTGGAACGGTGCTCGGCGCGGACGATATGGGGCATATGATCGAAACGCATTGCGCGCGCGAAGGCGTGCGGCTGATCGCGCGGGTGAATCCCGAGATCGATACGGGCGTGAACGTCGTGCTCGTGCGCAAGGACGGAGAGCGGCGGTTCGTTACGAATCCGAGCGGAAGCCTGAGAAGACTGTCTTTGCGGGATGCGATGGCGATGATGGATTCGGATGCGTTTGAATCGGCGAAAATATGCTGCCTTGCGAGTATGTTCGTGTCGCCGGAGCTCTCGGCGGGCGATATGGAAGCGGTGTTCAAACGGGCGCGCGCGGCGGGAAAGCTCGTGTGTGCGGATTCGACGAAGCCGAAAAACGGCGAAACGATTCGGGACGTTGCGGGTGCGCTTGCCAATCTGGATTTCTTTTTTCCGAATTCGGAGGAAGCGCGGCTGCTGGCAAACGCCGAAACTGACGAGAAAGCGGCGAAAAGGTTTGTGGACGCAGGCGTAAAGAACGCGGTGATCAAGCGCGGGCGTGCGGGATGCCTGATTGCGAATGACGCAGGGCGCATCGCCGTTCCTGCTTATGAAACGCATTGCATGGACACGACCGGCGCGGGCGATACGTTTGCCGCGGCGTTTCAGGCGGCGATTCTGGAAGGACGGACGCTTGCGGAATGCGGCGCGTTTGCGTGCGCGGCGGCGTCGATTTGCGTTGAAAACCTGGGCGCGACGGAAGCGATGCTCGATCGCGGCGAGATTGAACGGCGCGCGGGACAAATTCTGAATCGCGCGGAATAAAGGAGAAGAAATATGAACGACTGGATGCAGGTGAAGGTACTGACCACGACCGCGGGCGCGGATCTGGTTTCTGAAATTCTGCTCGAAGCGGGCAGCGAAGGCACGATGATCGAAGATCGCAACGACGTTTTTGAAAATCAGCGCCCCGAGGGGCAGTGGGACATCATTGATCCCGCAATCGCCGATCGCATCGGCGAGGACGTGAAGGTTACGGGCTATTATCCGATCGACGAAAACCGCAACAACGTGATTTCGTCGATTGCGAGCGCGCTCGGTCGGCTGCAGGCGCTTACGCCGGACGTTGATCTCGGCAAGCTCGAAATGCAGGTGCAGGGCTTTGAAAATGAGGACTGGTCGGAAAGCTGGAAGAAATCTTTCAAGCCGATTCGCTTGGGCGATCATATTGTGATTTGTCCCGGCTGGCTGGAATATGAAAAGCAGCCCGATGACAAGGTGATTGAAATCGATCCCGGCATGGCGTTTGGAACCGGCACGCATGAGACGACCGGTATGTGCGCGGCGCTGATCGAGAAATATGTTCAGCCCGGTCAGCGCGTGATCGATATCGGAACGGGCAGCGGCATTCTCGCAATCGTCGCGGCGCATATGGGTGCGAAGGAAGTGCTTGCGACCGATCTGGACGCGGTGGCGGTGCGCGTGGCGGCGGAAAACGCGGCTCTGAACGGATTTGGCGACAAAATCGATTGTCGCTGCGGGGATTTGCTGGATGTGGTCGACGTGTCAGGCGACGTGGTGATTGCGAATATCATCGCGGACGTGATTCTGATGCTGGCAAAACCCGTGCGCGAGCGGATCGTGCCGAACGGCGTGTTCATCTGCTCCGGCATCGCGATCGACCGGCGCGAGGACGTGCGCCGCGCGCTGCTTGAAAACGATTATGAAATTCTCGACGAGCCCGTAAAGGGCGAATGGGCGGCATTTGCCGCGAGGAAACGCTGATGGCGTCGTTTTATCTGGATGCGCCGCGCACGGATGGCGAAATCGCGCCGCTGGCGGCGGAAGAAAGCAGGCACGTTCTGAAGGTACTCCGGATGAACGTCGGCGACGAGCTTTGCGCGATCGACGGCTGCGGCGGGCGGTTTGAAGCGAAAATCGATTCGGTTGATCAGCACACTGTCTGGGTTAAGCTCTGCAATCGACTGCCGGATAACGAATCCGCCGTTCGGATTACGCTCTATCAGGGACTTCCGAAGGCGGACAAGCTGGATTTTATCGTTCAGAAGCTGACGGAGCTGGGCGGTGCGTGCGTCTGTCCGGTGAAGATGGAGCGCTCGGTCGTGAAATCGGATGCGAAGGACGGAATCAAACGCCGTGAACGGCTTGAAAAAATTGCGCGCGAGGCGACGAAGCAGTGCCGCCGCGCGACCGCGCCGGAGATTACGGAGCCGCTTTCGTGGAAGCAGGCATTTGCGCGGATGAAGGAACACGAGCTGATTCTCGTGCCGTGGGAGGATGCGCGCGGCGTTCGAATGAAAGATATTGCGCGCAAAATGCCGGGGGCGAACGAGATTGGAATTGTGATCGGTCCGGAGGGCGGCATGAGCGAAGCGGAGGTCGACGCGATGCGCGAGCTTGGCGCGCGTGCAATTACTCTGGGCCCGAGAATCCTGCGCGCCGAAACCGCGGCGGTTGCGTCCGTCGCGATGGCGATGACACTGTGGGGAGATCTGTAAGTTTTCGAATAAAGAGGGATTTCAATGCGGACGATAGCCGTTTATACGCTGGGATGCAAGGTCAATCAATACGACACGGAGGCGATGCTCGAGCTGTTCGAGCGGGCGGGCTATGTTTCGGCGCCGTTTGATTCCGAGGCGGATATTTATCTGATCAACACCTGCACGGTGACCGGAACGGGCGATCAGAAATCGCTGAAGACTGTGCGCCGCGTCGCGCGCCTGCATCCGGACTGCGCGATCATCGTATGCGGCTGCCTCGCGCAGCGTTTGGCGGACGAAATTCTGAAGATGGATAACGTGCGGCTGGTGCTGGGCGTTACGAAGCGCGGGCAGGTCGTTGAGCTCATCGAACGCGCGCTGAATGAAAACACGCGCATCAACGCCGTGGAAACGCTGAAAAACGCGCCGTTTGAAAAGCTCGCCGTTTCGCGGCACGAGGGCAAAACCCGCGCGACGATGAAGATTCAGGAGGGCTGCGATCGCTGGTGCACATATTGCATCATTCCCGCCGTGCGCGGGCCGGTGCGTTCGATGCCGCTGTGCGAGGTGCGCGCGGAAGCGCGGAGACTGGCGGAGACAGGCTATCGCGAAATCGTCGTAACCGGCATTCATCTGGCGAGCTACGGCAGGGGAACGAAAGATACGCTGATCGACGCCATCGCTGCCGTGCATGATACGCCTGGGGTGGAACGCGTGCGACTGGGTTCGCTGGAGCCGCTGGTTGCGGACGATGCATTCGCCAGACGCCTGTCCGAAATGCCGAAGCTGGCGCGGCAGTTTCATCTGTCGATGCAGTCCGGAAGCGCGGGCGTATTAAAGCGCATGAATCGCAGATATACGCCGGAGGAATATCTTTCGGCGTGCGATACGCTGCGCAAATATATGCCCGGATGCGCGATTACGACGGACGTGATCGCCGGCTTCCCGGGGGAAACAGGAGAGGAATTTGCCGAGACGGAGGCGTTTATTCAAAGGGTGAATTTCGCGCGAATTCACGTTTTTCCCTATTCGCGCCGCTCCGGAACGCGCGCGGATCGAATGGAAAATCAGGTTCCCGAAAATATAAAGCATGAAAGAACGCAAAAATTAATCCAGATAGGGAACAAAATGGAAGAATCATACGTCTATAATAGCGTAGGAACGGTGCAGCGCGTGCTGTTTGAGCAGCCGGCGGGCAAAGGGCTTGCCGAGGGCTACACCGGCGAATACATCCGCGTTCGTGCGAACGCTGTGCCCGGTGCATTTGAATGGGTGCGCATTTTGCGAACGGAGGGAACGCTCGCCATCGGCGAGACGATTGAGGACGGGAGGTGAAGAACGATGGATTGCCTGTTTTGCAAGATCATTGCCGGAGAAATTCCGTGCGCGAAGGTGTATGAGGATGAAAAGACGTTTGCATTTCGCGATATCAACCCGCAGGCGCCGACGCACGTGCTGATTCTGCCGAAGAAGCATATGAAGAACGTGCTGGAATGCGACGGAGAAACCGCCGCGGCGCTGGTAAACACGGTTAAAAAGGTTGCGGAGATCGAAAAGGTGGATGCGGACGGATTCAGAATCATCAGCAACTGCGGCGAAAACGGCGCGCAGTCCGTTCCGCACCTGCACGTGCATCTGCTGGGCGGTAAGAAACTGAGCGATCATATGGATTAATGCCCAGCGCGCGTTTTCCGTCGGGATCCGGAAAATCAAAAGCGAACAAAATGTGAAATTTGCAAAACAACATGGATTTCACTTGACGAGATCCCATAGTATGCGGTATAATAACTGATGTGGCGAACCCCATGCTACATTGGCAAATGCCATTTAATCGCGAGGGGAGGGAAAGCACATGTCCGAGGTACGCATTCGGGAAAATGAATCATTGGAAAGCGCACTGCGTCGTTTTAAGCGCAAGACCGCTCGTGATGGTATCCTTGCCGAGGCAAGAAAAAGAGAGCATTACGAGAAGCCGAGCGTAAAGCGCAAGAAGAAGGCTGAAGCCGCTCGTAAGCGTAAGTATTAATGCCAATGAAGCCCCTTTGGTTACCAAAGGGGCTATTTTCTCATATTTCATTTGTTCTAATTTCATCGGTCGTAAGCATAAATAATATCGGCACTTTTCTGGAGCTGAATGTGAATGAAATATACGATGATCCTGTGGCCGCATTCCAACGCGCGATATCGGTCCGAAACGCTGAAGCTCGCGAAATCGGAGCTGAACGTGATGTTCGCGCGCGTCGCGCCGGAAGCGGAGGTGAGCGGCGCGGAATGCTTGGATTTGCCGGCAATTTCAATTCAAACCGCCGAGCCGCTTTCGGAAAACGCACTTCGAGCGATTCAGCGCGCATCCCTGCTGTACGGGCTGTTTGAAACGCGTCCGGACGGCGCGATGATTCCGGTAATCGGACGCGAACGCGCGTATCTGGGCGAGGATTTGCCCGGCGTTTTGAAATATAAAGGAAAGACGAACGAGCTGTTTACGCAGCTTCTGATCAACGCGGGGCTGTATGCGGGCGATTATTTCGCGCCGGAAATGCCGGTTCGCCTGTATGATCCGATGTGCGGGCGCGGAACGACGCTGCTGGTCGGCGCAAATCGCGGCTGGAACTGCACGGGAACAGACGTCGACAGGCGCGACCTGAACGAAGGCGAGCAGTTCCTGAAGCGCTATCTGGAGTATCACCGATTGAAGCACGCGGTCGAGCGCGAATCGCTGACGCTGACGGGCAAAAATCATGCCGCGTGCGTGAAATTCACATTTTCGGATACCCCGCAGAATTATAAAAAGGGTGAAACCGCATCGGCTCGAATGGTGAACTGCGATGCGTGTGAGGCGCGGAATGCGTTCGGCGCGAAAGCGTTTCATCTGATCGCGTGCGATTTGCCGTATGGCGTTCAGCACGCTTCGGAGGGCGCGTCGATCGAAAAACTGCTTTCGCGCGCACTGCCCGTTTGGAAAAAAACGCTCGCGCCCGGCGGAACAATCGCATTGTCGTTCAACGCGCAGACGCTTAAGCGCGATCGCGTGCGCGAAATGATGGCAGAGGCGGAAATGGAGCCGATGACCGGCGGTGCGTGGGACGCGTTTTCGCATTGGGTAGAACAGGCGGTAACGCGCGATATCGCGGTTTGCCGCAGAATATAACAGGATTGGAGGCGCAATATGGATTATCAATCACTATATCAGAAAACGGTCGTTGAATTGCGCAAAATCGCAAAGGAGCAGGGCGTGCGCATTCCTGCGGGCGCGTCGAAAGCGTCGATCGTTCAGCTGATTCTCGAAGGCGGGCGGAAAGCGTCTGCGCCTGAAAAAGCTGAACCCGCGCCGGAAAAGGCGGAAACTGCGCCTGAAAAAGCTGAACCCGCGACGGAAAAGGCGGAAACTGTGCCTGAAAAAGCTGAGTTCGCGCCGAAAAAAACGGCGCAACCGGAAAAACGCCGTCAGGGAAGACCGCGTATTGTCCGCGCGAATGCGGACGCCAATATAAATTCATCTGATTCTGAGAAAATTCAGACCGAAAAAACAGAAAATGCGGCGCCGGCGGATAAACCTGCTGAAAAGCCAATCAAGCCTGAACGTCGCGGCCCCAGCAGACCGCGCAAGCAGGTCAGTGAGTCGGGTTCAGTTCGCGAAAAGCTGGTTCGGCATGAGGAGCCGCAGATGCGTTCGCCGATTACTGGAGAGGTTTTTCATCGTGAACCCGTTGCGGAATCGCCTGACCGCGTGCCGATTCGCACGAGCTATGCTGCCCGTATGCGCAGTCAAGCGGGCGAAAACGCAAAGCGTTCGCCGTTTGGCTTTGATCGAAACGAAAATAACCACGAGCTCCGCCGTTCCGGAAGAGTTTTGCGCGAAAACGATGCGGAGCTGCCTGAAAATGTGGCTGCGCCGAATGTTGAAGCGCCGGAGAATATAATTGTCGCGACGGAGAGCGAGTCGAGCAAACAGCTCGTTCGCCGCAATGCGCGCAGAGTAAATGCGAAAAAAACAACTGGCGGTAATAATTACGATACTAAAAAGAATATCACCGCGAATTTTGAAACCGGCGAAAATGTCGATCCGAATGTAAATTCTGAAAAAATAACCGACGAAACGCCGAAAAACGCGAACACCGAAACGATAAACGCCGAAGTGAAGCCCGCAGATACGGCAGGCGAAAACGCTAAGAACGAAAATCACGATGCACCAGCGTCGGAAAATAATGAAATAAAAGCAAATGCCGAAGAAGCAAAATCGAACGACACGGCTGTAAAAGCTGAAGCGAGCGGAGAAAATATAAATATCGCGGAAACGAAATCCGAAACGACCGTGGAAACTATCGATACTGCTGATACGAAATCTGAAGCGGATGCGAAAAATACAAATGCGACGGACGCAAAAATCGAAGCAAGCGCCGCGAATGCTATCGCGGAAGCAAAGCGTCCGGAGAATGTTCAGAATGCAAATCCCAACGCGTTTCGCGGAACAAACGGCGACATGCCGATGCGCAGAACGCCGCGCTATTTGCGCGAGAACGCTCCGATCGATAGAGACAACGCCGATCGCGTACAGCGCGAATGGAACGTCGCGGCACATCGCTCTGCTCGCGGGTTTGCAGTGCGCATAAACGGCGCGCCCGTGAACGGCAATGCGCGCATGAACAGGACGTACGCCAATAATGCCGCGCGACAGAACGGCGAACAGGGCGGTTATTATGCCGCACGCCAAAATGGAGAGAAGGGCGGCTATTACGCTGCGCGCACAAATGCCGATCAGAATAACTATAACGCACGCGCGAACAATGATCAGCCGAAAACGGGTGTGATGCGTACAGCGGATGGCAATGCCGCGCGACAGAACGGCGATCGGACCGGCTATAACAGCGCGCGTCAGACTGGTGAGCAGAACACCGAACAGAACGGTTATAACGTTGCGCGCGTGAACTCCGACCAGAATACCTATAATGCCTCCACGCGTCAGCAGGGCGACGCCAACGGCTATATAGATCCCGTTCGCGCCAACGGCGATTATGCTTCGTATGATGATCAGAGCGGCTATGCTGTTCGATCGAATGCAGATGCTAACGCTTTCCGCACGAATGGATACGATGCGGATAATGCGCAGAACGGTGAGGCGGATTCCGACGCGGTATACCGCGACGATCCGGTGCAGCGCACGCTTCGCGCACAGCGGGCAACGTATGAAAACGGCTACCGGCGGCAGGAAAACGACGGCGCGAACCTTCAGGACGTGAATTTCTCGGACGGCGCGGGCCTTCTCGAAATTCAGCCGGACGGATACGGCTTCCTGCGCGCGGAGAATTGCCTGCCGGGCAGCCGCGACGTGTACATTTCCATCGCGCAGATTCGCCGTTTCGGACTGAAGGCGGGCGATTTCGTCGAGGGTAAGACGCGACCGCAGCGCGAAGGCGATCGCTACAGCGCGCTGGTGTATATCAATCGAGTGAACGGAGAATCGCCGGAAAAGGCGCTGCAGCGCAAGTCGTTTGAATCACTGTTGCCGTGGTATCCGAATGAGCGGCTGAGAATGGAAAATCCGAAAAAGCCCGATATGTCGCTGCGAATGATCGACGTCGTCGCGCCGATCGGCAAAGGACAGCGCGGCATGATCGTTTCGCAGCCGAAGGCGGGCAAAACGACGCTGCTGAAGAAGATTGCAAATGCGATTTCCGATAACAACCCCGAGGTGAAGCTGATCGTGCTGCTGATTGACGAGCGCCCCGAGGAAGTGACGGACATGAAGCGCTCGATTCGCGGCGATGTGATTTATTCGACCTTCGATTCGCTGCCGACGAACCACGCGCGCGTGTCGGAAATGGTGCTCGCGCACGCGCAGCGGCTGGTGGAATCCGGAAAGGACGTCGTGATCCTGCTGGATTCGATCACACGTCTGGCGCGCGCGTACAACCTGATCATTCCGCCCACGGGCAGATCGCTGTCCGGCGGTCTGGATCCGGGAGCGCTGTATAAGCCCAAGAAGTTCTTCGGCGCGGCGCGCAATATCGAAAACGGCGGCAGCCTGACCATCATCGCGACCGCATTGGTGGATACCGGAAGCCGAATGGACGATATCATCTTCGAGGAATTCAAGGGCACGGGCAATATGGAGCTGCATTTGGATCGCAAGCTCTCCGATAAGCGCATTTTCCCGGCGATCGATCTGCTGAAATCCGGCACGCGCCGCGAGGAACTGCTGCTTGCGCCTGAAGAACTGGACGGCGAATACCAGGTGCGCAAAATGCTTACCGCGGGCGGCGGTCAGCAGAGCACGGAGCAGCTGATCAGCCTGATGGAAAAGACGACGAACAACGCGGATTTCTTCCGCCGGTTGAAGGGCTGGATGGCTGTTTACGAAAAGGACGGCTATACGCTCGGCGGGAAGGGTGATCGCTGATGCGAATTGCGCTCGCCGCCGCACGGTTTGCAAATGGCGATGTTGAATGCAATCTGAAGCAGATCGAGCGGTGGGCACGCGCGGCAAAGCGCGGAGAAGCGGCGCTCGTCTGCTTCGGCGAAGCGTTTTTGCAGGGCTTCGATGCGCTTTCGTGGAACTATGAAGCCGATCTTGCGCGCGGACTGAGCGCAGATTCCGAAGCGATTCGGAAAATTGCGGCGCTTTCGCGGGAAATCGGAATCGATATTTCGTTTGGATTCATCGAGCGCGACGGGGACGACCTTTATTCCTCCTGTGCGCTTGCGGAGAATGGAAGCATTGTGCACATCTATCGGCGGATTACCGCTGGTTGGAAGGCGCGCGCGTGCTGGGAACATCCGCATTATCGCGAGGGAGATTCGGTTCAGGTGATTGACTGGCGCGGAAAGAGGCTGATGTTCGCGCTTTGCGGCGATCTCTGGGAGTTGCCGGAACGGTTCACAGACGACGCGGACGCGCTGATCTGGCCGGTGTATATCGATTATTCGCCCGAAGAATGGGCGAATGCGCGACTGGAATATGCACTTCAGGCGGCAAGAACCGGAAAACACGCACTGATGATCAATTCGCTGGATGAAAACGCGTTCGGCGCCTGCTGCGATTTCGAATCGGGCGGCATTCGCGCGGAGTTGCCGATGGGCGAAGAAGGACTGCTTTTGGTGGAAATCTGAATAATGAAGCGCTCTGCGCGACCTCTTTGGCCTTCGCAGAGCGCTTTTGCGTGGAATTTTTATTGGAGATAGAAACCCGCCCGCGGGCAATCGGTACGGCGGAAAAGACGCGGCGATTCGCTTTCGGGAATCAGCAGCGCGGGCGATTGCGGAAGCTCCAGTTTTGCGCCGGAGAGATCGAGCGCCGTTCCGGATAGATTCAGCGAAAGATGAATGATCGTCCGCTCCAAATGCGGAAGCTCGATTTCGCGCAGCTGGACGGTCAGAACGTCGCCGTTCTGCATTGCGGCGAGCAATTCGGAAACGGGCAGGCGCAGCGTGAAAGCGAGATCGGAATACACGATCGTTTCGACATTGGCGGCTTGAAGCTGATCGCGCGCGAGCAAAAGGCGCGTGCCGGAGGAAATGTTCATCGGCGAAAGATGCAGCGCGTTTTCCGCGGGATCGAGATAGAAATTCACAGGCTGCGGCTGGTTTTGCGCGTCGAACAGCACTGCGCCGAGATCGGCATAACCAAGCTGAACGCGCGTCAAATCCGCCGTCGAAGCCGAAGCGGAATCGCCTTCGGGCGTGCCGACGGGATTCACCAGTCCCGGAACGGCGGGCGATTCGATCCCGGTGTAATTCAGCCCAGAGCCGGTATTCAGAATTCGAAACGCCACGTCGCGCGAGCCTGCATAATTGCCAATGCCGGTCAATCGCAGAATCGCCGTGCCGGGCTGAATGTTATTCAGAAATTCGGCAGTGTAATCGATATTTGCGCGCAGTGTTTCGTTGCCGAGACGAATGAAAAATGCCGGTTCAATCGGCGAACCGGTGTATTTCTGGTTCGAAATGCCGGAAACGGATGTGTCGACGATCGCGCGCGGGCGAATCGTGAACGTTTCGCGCTTCAACGTAAGCTCGTAATTGTCGCTCGCGCGGAGCGTGCCGAGTGTGATCGCGTATTCGCCGACGGATTCGCCAGATTCGCGCGCAAGTGCGCCGTGCAATTTATCGCCCTTGACCAGCCCGCGAACGCTGCCAGAGAAATAATCCGGGTCGGACGAACCGTAGGTTTTGCCCTGACCGCCTTTCGGCGTGAGCACGAGCGCGCGGCGCGTTATCGTCGCGGGCAGCTCCAGCGGTTCGGCACTGCCTTCGTTCAGCACAAATTCAACGTGCACGGTGCGCGCGCCCGCATTGGCGGAATCGAGGTGCGCGATTACGGATTGGAGCTGAACGCTTGAATCATTCGCCTGAAAATCGGCGGGATTGAGCGCGATTTCCGGCGTTCCGTCATAGGTTTTCGAAATTTCGCTTCCTATATATATGAAGCGAACGGCACACGGTTGTCCGCACTGCGTACAGACGCCGTTTTCGATTTTGTGCTTCCGAAGAAATGAACCGTCGGGCTCAGAACCGCTGAATTCGCCGCCGCAAGTGATCAGCGTTCCATCAAGCAAAATCGCGCCGCTGTTCTGAATGCTGCCGAGGCTGAGCAGCGTTTTGCCCTCCGCAACGGCGAGAGAGCCGCGAATCGTCATTGCGTGATCGCGGGAAAGCGCCAAATCGGTATCGAGCGTCAGCGTTCCGAGAATGGAAAAATCGGTAAATGCAATCGGGAACGCAGCTGTAAACGTTTTACCATCGCGAACGTGGCGATAGGCGTTGGGGGAAACGAGAACGATGCTGCGTTCGGCGTTCAGCGTAAGCGTTTTCAGCTTGTCACAATTCCTGAAAATGTCGTCGCCCACGGATTCAATCGCATCGGGAACGCTGGCGGATTCGAGTTTTGTGCAATCGGCAAACGCGCGATTGCCAATGCGACGGAGGGTTTTCGGAAGCTCGATCAATTCAAGAAGTGCGTTTTTCGCAAACATTCCTTCTCCGATTTCCGCGACAACATAGCCGTCGATCGATTCGGGAATGGTCAAATTTCGTGCAGAACCGTGATATGCAGTCAGAATCAGCTCGCCGCGAGTGTCGAGAACGCCGGAATAATCAGGATCGGACAGTGAAAACGGCGCTTCGGTGGGTGATTCGGTGGGAATCTCCGTTGGAAACTCGGTCGGAGCTTCAGTTGGGGACACAGTTGGCGCATCGGTCGGCACTTCGGTCGGCACTTCGGTTGGTGTTTCGGTCGGCACTTCGGTTGGCACTTCCGTGGGCACTTCGGTGGCGGCTTTGATCGGCGGCTCGGTTGGGAGCTCGGATTCGGCGAGCGAAACAGGAAAGGCAAATATCAGCATGATCGCAAGTATGCGGATGATTTTCATTTCTTTCCTCCTTTGGTTAATGCCTTTAGTATACCATGCCGGCGCGAGAATTTCAATCTTTGCCGAAAGGCGTTTACACAATTCGACAGGCTTTCGGCAAAAAAAGCGATAAAAAATCGGGCAGAATGGCATATTACCACTTGACAAACGTTGTGAATCGGAATAAAATAAAGTTGATAAAACGTTTACAGGATTGCGAGGGATTGGATATGGCCGCAACGATCAACGACGTCGCCAAGCGCGCGGGCGTATCCATTGCGACGGTTTCGCGCGTGATTCACGGCGCGGGCAACGTCAATTCGGAGCTGACCCGCAAGGTACAGGAATCGATCGAGGAATTGGGTTATGTTCCGAATTCGATTGCGCAATCGCTGAAGCAGAATTGTTCGAAAATGATTGGAATTACCGCGTCGGATCTGTCGGTTGCGTTCTTCCCGGAGATTGTCAAGGGCGTAGAGAATGTGTTTTTACCGCTCGGATATGCAACAATCGTATCCAATACCTACGATGAATCGCTGAACGAACGGACGATTCTGAACCATATGAGCGCGCGCCGTGTGGACGCGCTTCTGGTGAATTCGACCGGTCAGAACGAGGAAATGCTCGAAAATATCGCGCGCAGCAAACCCGTGATCTTCTACGATCGCCGGCCGGTCAAGCGCGTGTTTCCCGCCGTTTATGCCGACAAGAAGCGTGCGATGTATGTCTCGCTCGAACATTTGGCGAAAATGGGGCATAAAAGGGTGATGCTCGCGTCCGGACCGCGTGGTTTGAACAGCAATTACGATCGATATATCGGCTTTCAGCGGTATATTTTCGATCATGATCTGGATCCGTCGATGTTTTCGTTCCGATTCGGCACGTTCTCGTTCGAAGAGGGCGTGGAGACGATGAAGGCGATCATGGCGATGAAGGAGCGCCCGACGGCGGTGGTGACCGGCAGCATTGCGATTACTGCGGGCATCATTGACTATTGCCGGACGCATGGAATTTCCATTCCGGACGATATGGCGATCGTATCCTCCGGCAATTTCCGATACGGCGACGCGCTCGATTCGGGGCTGACGTATCTGGATGATCAGCCGAAGGAAATCTCTACGGCGGTTGTGGACCTTCTGGAACGGTTTTTGAATGGCGAGAAGGTAGAAAGAGACTTTGAATGTGTTCTGCCGCCGGTTCTTCACGAGAGCCGGTCGACGGGCGCGGCGGTTTGATGGGCAACGGGATGGCTGGATTTCGTTTTCAAACATCGCCGCATCTTTTTTGAAACGGTAGTAAACGTTTTCACAATATGTGCAAACGGTGAATTTGCGAAGAGAAATGAGTGTGCGGGAGACGGAAAGGAGGAGAAAACGCTCTCGCATCGGCTGAAATCTGAAAAAGAGATGAATTTGAGAGGAGAATTACAATGAAGCGAATTTTTGCTCTGGTTCTGGCGCTGATGATGGCGCTCGCGATCGGCGCGTATGCCGAAGGCGGCTTGGATAAGGGCGGCGTGACGAACGCCACGGGCTATCCGATTACGAACGAGCCGATTACGCTGGATGTGGTCTGGTCGTATGCGTCGGCGCAGGATTTCTCGCAGATGCACGACGTGTTTGACTGGATCGAGAAGGAAACCAACATTCGCCTGAATCTGATCACCTACACCGAGGACGATCAGGTTGCGCTGATGTTCGCGGGCGGCGAATATCCGGATTTCGCGGTGCGCATCAATGCGTCCGATCTGCAGCGCCAGAATGCTGTGGATGCGGGCGATCTGGTTCCGCTGGACGAATACATCGACACCTATTGCCCGACATGGAAGGCGTTTTTCGAAAAGTATGAGCTTACAAACAAGCTGACCCAGATCGACGGCGAGCGCTTCACCCTTCCGTGGGTCAACTTCGCGGCGTACGATCGCCAGCTGCGCGACCTGCAGGTGATTTACGAGCCGTGGCTGAACGAGCTGGGCTTTGAAATGCCGACCACGATCGAGGAGCTGACCGCGTACCTGCGCGCGCTGAAAGCGGCGGCGGGCACCGGAACGATTCCGGAGAACGTAATGCCGCTGTATTTCCTGTCCGGCAACTGGGTCGGCGGCGAATTCAACATCTATTCGCAGTTCGGCGTTTACATGGGCGGCGCGGACTATCTGGTTGCGGAGGACGGCAAGGTCAAGTATCAGGCGGTCAATCCCGCGATCAAGGAGCCGCTGAAGTGGATGCAGCAGATGTATAAGGAAGGCATCATCCCGTCCGAGTGCTTTACCGACGACTGGTCGACCTATCTGACCCGCCGCCAGTCCGATCCGGTTCAGTGCGGCATTCACTATTCCTACGGCATGTACGTCGACGGCATGACCTGCCTGCCGCCGGTGAACGCGCAGAACGGCACGACCCCGTACCTGACCTCGCAGTCCAACGTTCCGAACGGCTATCATTGCTTCTATCTGTTCAAGGACAACGAATACCCCGTGGCGACGATGCGCCTGATGGAGTTCTTCGTTGAGAACGTTGAAAACATGACTAACCTCGCGATCGGTCTGCAAGGCGAGATGTGGGAGTACAACGCCGATGGCAAGCGCTCTCAGATCAAGACTATGTACACTGAAGAGAGCAAGCCGATCAGCGGCGTGTGGAATCAGTTCCCGGGCATTCTCGCGGACGATTTCTATGCCAACTGGGACAACAACGAGTTCACCGACGGCGGTATTCGCGCGGTTGAGTTCAACGAAAAGCTTATCGGCAAGACCGTTCCGCAGGAAATGAACGTCGTTTGCGGCGTGCTGGATGCGGAATCCTCCGCGATGATGAGCCAGTATTACACCGACATCTCCAACTGCCAGAAGGCGACCTTCGCGCGCTGGATCACCACGGACGCCGACATCGACGCCGAGTGGGATGCGTACGTTGCGGAAATCGAGAGCTACAATCTCGCGGGCTGGCTGGAGCTGAAGCAGCAGGCTTACGATCTGCTCCATTGATTTAAGCACATTGTTGGGGGATCGTTTTCAGGATCGGAAACGATCCCTCATCTGAAAAAGAGTTTTTCAACCGCATGAAGGGGAGAGTAACGGTGGACAGAATTCGATACGATCGCTCCCACAACCGGAAGACGCTGGGCAAAAGGATTTTGCGCCACTGGGAGTTGTACCTGTTTCTGGTTCCGGCGCTTGTGTATATCATCGTGATGAATTACGGCCCGATGTACGGCGTATTGATCGCGTTTCAGGATTACAAGCCGCGCAAGGGAATGTCCGGAAGCGAATGGGTAGGACTGAAGCACTTCATCCGGCTGTTTGGAATGGCGAATTTCGGAACCTACATGAAAAATACGCTGATTCTGAGCTTCTATTCGCTTCTGGCGGGCTTTCCGCTGCCGATCGTTCTGGCGCTGGCAATGAATTCGAGCCGGCATCGGGGATTTGCGAAGGTGGTTCAGACGGCGACCTATGCGCCGCATTTCATTTCGATGGTCGTTGTGGTTTCGATGATCAACGTGATCTTCGCGCCGACGACGGGCATTGTATCGAGCATTCTCAACAAACTCGGAATCATTCACGGACCGCTGACAACGCTGATGACCGCGGAGGCGTTTCCGCATTTGTACGTCTGGAGCGGCGTGTGGCAGAGCCTCGGATGGGACAGTATCATTTACATGGGCGCGCTGAGCAGCGTGGACGATTCGCTGCACGAGGCGGCGCTGATCGACGGCGCGACGAAATGGCAGAGAATCGTTCATATCGATTTTGCTATGATTTTGCCGACGATCGTGGTCATGCTGATTCTCCGGTCGGGCAGCATTCTGAGCGTCGGGTTTGAAAAAGCGTTCCTGATGCAGAACGATCTGAACCTCGCGCGTTCGGAGATTATCAGCACGTATACCTATAAGATGGGCATCAGCCAGGGACAGTACAGCTTCTCGTCCGCGCTGGGACTGTTCAATTCGGTGATCAATTTCGCAATGGTCATGCTGGTGAATTTCATTTCCAGAAAAGTGACCGAGACTTCGCTGTGGTAAGGGGGGAGCATGATGTCCGGCAAAAATCAAATGCGTCAGCTGCGGTCCGACCGGGTGTTGGATGGCGTGATTCTCGCGATCATGATTCTGCTCCTGCTGGCGGCGGTGTATCCGCTTTACTTCGTGGTGATCGCGTCGTTCAGCGATCCGAGCCGCGTGGTGGCGGGCAAGGTCGTGCTCTGGCCGAGCGGTTTTACGCTCGCGGGCTATCGGCGCGTGCTCGAATACGAGAAAATCTGGATGGGCTATCGGAATACGCTTCTGTATACGGTGAGCCATACGGTGATCGCGACGTTCGCAACGCTTCTGACCGGATTCGCGCTTTCGAGGAAATCGCTGCCCGGGCGCAGGGGAATCATGCTGTTTATGGCGTTTACGATGTATTTTTCCGGCGGCATGATTCCGAGCTATCTGCTTTTGAAGCAGCTCGGCTTCGTCGGAAATCCGTATCTGTATGTGCTGATCGGCTCGGTCAGCGTTTACAATGTGATCATCACGCGCACATTTATGGAATCGAACATTCCGGATACGCTGATGGAGGCGGCACAGATCGACGGATGCAGCATGCGCAGATTCTTTATCAGCATCGTGCTGCCGCTTTCGCCGGCGATCATCGCGATTCTCGCGCTGTTTTACGCGGTCGGTCAGTGGAACAGCTGGTTCAATGCCATGCTTTACCTGCGCGATAATCAGATGCCGCTTCAGAATATCCTGAGAAACATCCTGAAAACGTCGAGTTTAACGAGCGAAATGGGCATGGAATCCGCGATCGGCAGTTCCGATGCGGACGCGCAGACGCTGGCAGTGGAATCGATGCGCTATGCGGTGATCATCGTTTCGTCGCTGCCGGTGATGTGCCTGTACCCGTTTGTGCAGAAGTATTTCATCAAAGGCATTATGGTTGGCGCCATCAAGGGATAGGAGGAAAACGTATGCGTGGAAATACCGGCTGGAATTATAAGCCGTATACCCGCCTGATCGATATGGACGTGCGCGAAAAGCCGTTTATCTGCCGCGTCGCACCGTTCGAGACGGGATTTGAGATTCAATGGTTTGATCATGGTCAGCCCGAGGGCGGACACGCGCTGTATTATCGGGGCTATGCGTCCCTTAAGGAATGGAATATCGTTCCGCTTGAGGGCGATACCGCGCGGATCGAAAACCTGATCGAGGAGCACGATTATGAATTCAAGGTCGTGCGCACGGACGACACGGGCGAATCCGGCGTTCGCCTTGCGCGCACGGGCTTTGTTCCCGGAACGGTGGTCAATTACCTGCATCCGGAGGACAAAACATATGCGTTTTCCGGACACAGCCTTTGCTCGCCGACGATTGTGAAGCTCCCAAGCGGCGATCTGATGACCGCGATGGACGTGTTTACGGGGCAGTTCGGCAACAGCAAACTCACGCTCCTGTTCAAATCGAAGGACGGCGGAAAGACCTGGCGCTATGTTACGGACATCTATCCGAGCTTCTGGCCGAAGCTGTTCGTGCATAAGGGGAAGCTCTATCTGTTCTCCGGAACGCAGGATTACGGCGATATGGTGATCGGCAGGTCGGATGACGAGGGCGAAACGTGGACGAACCCCACGCACATCATTTCCGGCTGCGGCCCGAATGAAATGGGCCCGCATAAGGGCCCGATGCCGGTAATCGAATTCAACCACCGGCTGTATACCGCGATCGATTACGGCTGCTGGCGACATCAGCAGCATTCGAACGGACTTTTGTCCATTGATGTGGACGACGATCTGCTCGATGCGGCGAACTGGCGCTTTACGCCGTTTACGCGCTATGATCCGAATTGGGAAAACGCGCCGAAGGGCTTCTGCCCCGGCTGTATCGAGGGCAATGCGGTCGTGTCGCCGGACGGCGTGATCAGTAATTACCTGAGAATTGATCACCCGAACTGTGTTCCGAAATACGGGCGCGCGGTGGTGCTGCGCGGAAAGAACGACGATCCCGAGGCGAAGCTCGAACTGGATCGCATCGTCGATTGCCCGCTCGGCAGCAATTCGAAATTCCAACTGTATCAGGACCCGGTTACGAAGAAATACATCATGATCGGTACCGAGCAGGCGGAGGACAAGCCGAATCGCACCGTGCTTTCGATGGCGGTTTCGGAGGACTTTTATACGTGGAAGGTCGTTAAACGCATTCTCGATTATCGCCATGCGGATCCGGCGCATGTGGGCTTCCAGTATCCCGACTGGATGTTTGACGGCGACGATATTCTGCTTCTGGTACGCACGGCGTTTGGGAGATCGTTCAATTTCCACGATGCGAATTACCAGTGCTTCATCCGAATTGAAAACTTCCGGCAGTATCTGTAAAAGGGGATAGAATAATGGATAGAAAAACTCTGTACGGCGTGGTCTGCGCGTCGATTTGCCCGATGAACGAGGATGGATCGGTTGATTACGCGTCCGTGCGCACGCTGACGCGCCATCTGGTCGATCACGGCATCCACTGCCTGTATCCGAATGGAACGAACGGCGAAAGCCTGTCGCTGACGGAGGACGAGCGCAGGCAGATCGCGCGCATCATTGCCGAGGAAAACGCCGGGAAGGCGGTGCTGTACATTCAGTGCGGTGCGGCGACGGTGGAAGAAAGCTATTGCCACGTCCGGTTCAGCCGCGAAATCGGTACGGACGGCGCGGGACTTATGACGCCGGTATTCTTTGCAATGGATGATTCCGCGATGCTGAAATATTACGAGGACATCCTCAATGAGATTACTGATTTTCCGATTTACGCCTATAACATTCCCACGCGCAGCGGAAACGATTTGAAGCCCGCGGTGCTCGGAACGCTGATGCGCAAATATGAAAACATGATCGGCGTGAAATACAGCTTCCCGGATGTAACGCGGCTTCAGCAGTACATCACCTGCTGCCCCGGACGGCACGCATCCGTGCTGGTCGGCAGCGATGCAATCGCGACGGGCTGCTTCGTATCCGGCGGCGACGGCTGGGTGTCCGGCCCGAGCGCCGTCTGGCCCGAAAGACACGTGGCGCTGTACGATGCGCTGAAGGCGGGCGAAATGGAGAAGGCGCGCGAAATTCAGTATTCGATCATCGATACCGCGCGGCGAATGTCCGATATTCCGGAAATTCCGGCGATCAAGTATATGCTGAAAAAGATGGGCGTAATCCAATGCGACGTGTGCCGTATGCCGCTGCGCCCGCTGACCGAAGCGGAAAAAGCGCGGTTGGATGAATTGATTGGGTAAATAAACTTTGAAGCGTCCGGACATCGATGCAATGTCCGGGCGCTGTGCTTTTGGCAAATCATGCTTCACGCGCTTGCCAAGCGGCGATTCTGAATATATAATGTAAATAGATTTCAGTGGCAAGCGTTGGGAGGCGAGAAAATGATGCGCATAACGAAAAGCGAAGCGATGGACTATGTTACTTCTTTGCCGTCCCATAATCAAATAAAAAGCGACGGTTACTGGATTAGGGGATTTGCATTTGTAATGACGGCGGTTGCCTGCTGTACCTTGGGCACGATGAATATCGCTTTCGCGTTCGTGTGTGCCGCCGTGTTTGGGATTGCATTGATTACGGGCTGCAAATTCATCATGAATAAATGCAAAATTGCGCATTATGTATTGCTTTCGGATTCATTTGTGTTTTTATCGTGCTCAGTGAGCCTTGCGATGATTACCGCATACATTATTTATAAAATAAGCGGGAATTTAGCAATCGGTTTTGCAGTGACTATTTCAATCAACGCTATAGACATATTTTTTGTGGCAGTCCATGTGCGAACCATGATCAAAAGGCGGCTATACAAGCAAGAGAAAAACGGCGGCGCGAGTGCAGCGGCGCTGCTGGGGCTCGGCGGTGCCGGACTGGGCTGGGCATTGGCAAAACACCTTTTTGCCGGCACTGCGGGTGATCAACAGCTGAGCGTTCTGGCAGCGATCACATTATTGCTTGGACTCCTATTCAATTTCGGCTTGGCTGGATTTGTAAAATACTATTGCTACAGAATAATCGAACAAACCGAACGCGAAAGCGGACAAATGCGTAATACGCTCGATTAACAGCGCATTGCTCGCGAATTCTTGACAATTTCGGCAAGCACATAGTAAAATGCAATTACGATGTGCGGCGGCTGAAACATTTTGATTTTGCGGAGGATTATCGAATGAACGTTGGCATTGAATTTATTTTGAATTCGCTTGATGACGATACGATTCTCGCAAAAATCCTGCCTGACGATTTTTTGCAGGCGCATCCCCTTTTCTGGAGAATCGATTGCCTGTCTTTATTATATGGCGAAATGCTGGAAGGAATCTTTTCGCCGCAGCAGCTCTCTGCGTTCCTTCAAAACGAAATCATGCTCGATACGATTCGAATCTGCGGCTTTTGCAGTAAAGAAGACGCAGCCGCTGCGCCAAGGCTCAAAACGTATGACGAATACGTCCATAGCGAATGCGTAATGGCGATTCGCTGTGTCGATTCGTTCTATTTCAATATATATGCAAAGGACGCGGCGGCGCTGGCGGAATTGGAAGCGGCGTGCCGCTTGCTGGATTGCGAAGCGTTCAGGCTCGTTACCGAAGAAAACGATTCGCTGACATCTCTTCTCGCCTATTGAACGGCAATGCCGCACCGTCCATCCCGAATTTGCAAAATAGAATCGCACCGCTTCGCCACGTTGGCATCGTGGGTGGCAAGAATCAGAATCGACTGCGGATGGACGAGCGAAAGCAGAACATCCAGAATGATTGCCGTATTCCCGGAATCCAGCGCGCCCTCCTGCCCGCCCAACGCAATGCCGTCGGACGTATCCGCGTCGGCAATTAGCGCGTATCCGTTGATCGTGCCTGCGGCGTATTCCGCATGCAGCGCATTGTACGCTTCCGCAGGGGAAATTGGCTGCTAAAACGCAATCTTTGCCGTTCGCTGCGCGTACCACGGCGTTTGCAGCTCGCGATTCCGCGCAACGGAAGCGACGATGATCACGCCCAGCGCGGCGATCAGCATTCCAAGAAAGATCAGCGTCAGAATTCTCTTTCTGCGCAGAAATTTACTGCGCATACAGCCAAGCAAATACCCCGTGCTCAAATTCATCCCTCCCATGGCGCGTGTTTCCGTTTCCAATTTGAAAATGCAAATGGCGGCGCGTTTGTTGCAGCAATCCTGAAAATAATTTTTGAATCTGCTATCGATGTTTTTTACATTGGCGTGCTATAATCCGCTTGCTAAATGGGGAAGTTTGCCGGCGGAGGGGGACTGGACGTGAAAAGTCCGGATTGACTGCGAAAATCGGCGGCTTTCATAAAACCCGCCCGCAACCTTCTTTGAAGCCGCGGGCGGGTTTGCTTTAACGCTTGGACTGAACTTCCTGCTCGTATTTTTTGATTTCCTCGAACCAGCTCGCATCGGCAGGAACGCCTTCGCGCCGGCAGTATTCCGCCCAGATATCGCTGAACGGCAGTGTCTTCGCTTCTTCCATCAGCATGAACTTCTCAGTGAAGTTTCCTGCGTCCTGAAGCGCCTTCAGCTGCTGATTCGGCTGGAGCAGCGCCCAGAGCAGCGCCTTTTCCGCGTTGCGCGTGCCAATGATCCATGCGGCGACGCGGTTGATCGAAGCGTCGAAGAAGTCCAGACCGATCAGCACGCGATCCAGCGCGCCATTGCGGACGATTTCCTTCATGATCTCCTTCAGCTCGTCGTCGAAAGCGACCACGTGGTCGGAGTCCCAGCGCACCGGACGCGTTACGTGCAGCGGAATCTTATCGAAGAAGCACAGCAGCGCGGGAATCTTGTCGCTGACGACCTCGGTCGGATGGTAATGACCGTTGTCGAGCAGGTTGTAAACGCCCGGATGCGTGCCGGCATAGCTCATGTAAAACTCGTTCGAGCCGACGGTGTAGCTTTCAAGACCGATGCCGAAAACCTTGCTTTCCACGCAATCGATCACGTTCGGCAGCTTTTCGGCGAAGATTTCGTCGAGCGACGCCTTCAGGCGCATACGCGGTCCCAGACGATCGGCGGGAACGTCCTTCATGCCGTCCGGAATCCAGACGTTGTTGAGCACATGATCGCCCAGCTGCGCGCCGATTTCATTCGCAATCCGGCGGCACGCCTTGCAATGATCGATCCAGAAACGGCGCACGGATTCGATCGGGCTGGAAAGCGTCAGACCGTCCGTGACCATCGGATGCGAGAAGCACGTGGGGTTAAAATCAATGCCGAAGCCGTTTTCGCGCGCGAATTCAACCCACTTTTTAAAATGGCGATATTCGATCCTGTCGCGATCTACCCATTCGCCATCCGCGAATACCGCGTAGCTGGCGTGGAGGTTGATGCGCTTTTTGCCCGGGATCAGGCTTGCTGCCTTCAGAAAATCCGCGGTGAGCTCTTCAAAATTGCGCGCGCGTCCCGGATAATTGCCGGTGGTCTGAATGCCGTCGCCCGCGCGACCGTCCTTCTGATCGAAGCCGGCAACGTCGTCGCCCTGCCAGCAGTGAATTGAAATCGCCTTGCCCTTTGCCTTGGCGAGCGCGGCTTCAACGTCTACGCCCATCGCGGCGTAAATCGCTTTTGCGCTTTCAAATCTTTCCATGTGAATCCTCCTGTCGATTTGGCTCTGAATCGAGCGCTTCTGTAAAGCATTATACCATGATTTTACACTGCCTGACAAGATAATATTTCAATCAAATCCAACGCTTTACCATGCCGTGCCCGAGAAAAACGCGAGCGTGATGTCGTCCTGATCGGGATAATCTTCGTGGAAGAAGTCGGGGTAGAGCAATACGCGCTTCGACGAGGTGATTCGATTGTACGCGGCAAACTGTGTGCTCGGCGGACAGATTGGATCCATCAGTCCCGTGAACATCAGAATTTCCGCCTGAATGCGCGGCGCGAGGAACTGGTTGTCGATGTAGCCGAGCCTGGTAAAAATTTCGGCTTCGCGCTCGTGGCGCGGATCGCTGTGGCGGAAATATTCGCGCAGCTCGGCGTATGCGTCCACGTCCAAATCCATTTCCCACACGCGGCGATAATCGCACAGAAACGGGCATCTCGGCACGGCGCGGAACAGGTTCGGCGTAAGCGCCGCACACGCGAGCGTCAGTCCACCACCCTGCGAGCCGCCGGTCGCACAAACGCGCGAAGCGTCGACCTCCGGCATTGCCATTACGATGCGCGCGAGCTGCGCGGTATCCAGAAATACATTTCGATAATAGAGCTTGTCTGGGTTGGGGTCGGCAAGACCACGGATGATGTGACCGTGCAGCGTGTTGCCCTTGACGGACGCGGGATCCTCTGAAAGACCGCCCTGACCGCGGCATGACATCGATGCGACCGCAAATCCTGCCGCGACAAAATGCAGCATCGATGAAAACGAGCCGCAGTCGCCGGAATAGCCATGGAACATACAAACCGCTGGAAGCGGCTCTTCGCGCTTCGCGGGGCGTGCATAGCGGCAGTGAATTCGCGCGCCGCCCACGCCGGTGAATACCAGATCGAAGCATTCGACATTTGGAAATACAAACCGCGCAGGCGTGAGCGTGCATTCGGTGCCGAGCGATTCCATTTCGGCAATCGCGCGATCCCAATAGGCGTCGAAATCGTCCGGTCGCTCATTTCGACCGGTGTAGCGATAAAGTTCGGATACGGGAAGTTCAAATACTGCCAAAGATAACACATCCTTTGTTTCAAATTTTGCTGAAAATATTATACTATCGATGCGTGAATTTCGTCAATAGAAAGATGTACGCTTCATAAAAAGAGCGGGGGAAGCCTTTCCAGCCCATGATTTTGTCAATCAAAGCTGGTTTTGCCCAGCGCGCCGGTTTTTTCAAACGGCTTCGGAAATTTTTCCTGCTCGAGGATTTTTGCGTCGACCAGCGTTCGATACCAGCATTGATACAGCCAGTGGTAAACATAGCCTTCTTTTCCATCCAGAAAGCCCAGACGGAAAATGTAATTATAAATGAACAAAAGCCGGCAGCGCAGGAATTTCGGAAAGCGATAATACACGCCGAATTTCTTTTTGCGAAGCGCGATCAGATGCTTGTCGGATAGTTCCGCGCTGTTCTGAATCGCATTCTTATCCTCGAAATAGTCCTGCATTTCACGCGTGGCGTACCAGTTCATTTTGGCAATAAACGTGTCCAGATCCTTGAAATCGCGATGCTCGAAGCGCTCCTTCAGCGAAATCACGCGTCCGTCGACGATCGTATGCTCGTCCATTCGGCGATTTTCGATCCTTCCATGCCCCGAGCGGTACAGCATGATTTTGCGCTTTTTGGGTCCACCGAAGCGGATTTTTCTGCCGAGAAAATAGAAATCGGATTCGAGCATGATTCCGTTTGCATCCGCGTTTTGAGGATTTGCCAATACGGATTCGAGTTTTTGATTGAGCGAATCGGGAAAGCGCTCGTCCGCGTCGAGCCGGAGAATCCATTCGGTTTGAACGTTCGCCGCGTCCACGCCCCAGTTGAATTGCCGCGCGTAGTTTTCGAACGGATGCACGAGCACCTCCGCACCCATTTCGCGCGCGATTTCGCAGGTGCGGTCGGTAGAGCCGCTGTCGACCACAATCGCCCGCTGCGCGAAATTTTGAATGGATTTCAGACAGTCCGGCAGGTTTTTTTCCTCGTCCTTGGTTAAAATAATCGCGGTAACGTCAGCCATGCGAAAGCTCCTTTAAGGTAAGAGTATATAATGTAAGTATAGCATAACGCGCCGCGCTTGACAACGCTTGAATTTTTTCAAAATCTGAATTATAATAAAGACAATCACTTTCAGGAGGAAACGATATGCGAAGAGCATTGGTTTTGAGCGGCGGCGGCTCCCGCGGCGCTTATGAGATTGGCGCGTGGCAGGCGTTCAGCGAACTGGGCGTGCGCTTTCAGGCGGTTTACGGAACAAGCGCCGGCGCGATCAACGCGGCGCTGTTTGCGCAGGGCGATCTGGAAAAAGCGTCCAGTCTCTGGGAGAACATCAATATCAAACAGTTGATGAACGCCGAGAACGAGGATTTCACAATCGACAGCATGATTTCCCGCAAGCGCGACGTGATTCCGTTTCTGATTGAGAATGCAAAGCACTTACAGGTGGACACCGCGCCGATGGAGGCGTTCCTGAACGCGCATCTCGACGAGGGCGCCGTGCGCGCCAGCGGCATCGATCTGGGCGTAATGACCGTGCGCGTTCCGCAGCTATCGCCCGCGCCGATGCGCCTGCGCGATATGGAGCCGGGCACGCTTTCCAACTGGGTGATCGCGTCGGCTTCCTGTTTTCCGGTGTTTCCGATGCGCAAGATTGACGGCGATCGATACGTCGACGGCGGCTATTTCGACAATATGCCGATCGATATGGCGATTGCGGACGGTGCGGACGAGATCGTCGCGGTGGACATTCATCCGCAGCCGACGCATCCGGAATACAGCAGAATGCCGTTTTTGAAGATGATTCATCCGCTGAACAATCTGGGCGGCTTTCTGGATTTCAATCCGCGGCTGCTGAAGCGGATGCGCCTGATGGGTTATTACGACACGATGAAGGCATATGGCGCGCTCGATGGTATTCGCTACACATTTACGAGAACGGGTGAAGTGCGCGTTTCGGCCGTTGCGCGCCGGTTCATGCGCAGGGTCGCGTCGTTCGATGCGGAGACGATTCGCCGCGTTGCGCTGCATTCCTCGCAGCCGATGCACGCGCCGCTGATTTCCGCGCTGGAGGCGGAAACGCCGCTGAGAAAGCTCGATTGGAAGGAAGTATGGCTGCGCGGTATTGAACTGGCGGCGCAGGCGATGGAATTCCGCGAGGATGCGATTTACGATCCGTGTCTGCTCGCAGAGCGAATCCTGAAATTCGCGGATTCGGGCGAAAGAGCCGAAGCGCTGAATGAAAAACTGATTGCGGAGACGGCGAAGAAGGGCAGCCGCGAGCTGTTGGGGCTGCTCGTGCGTGCGCTGCGCGATCACGGCGTGTTCCCGGGCGATGTGCTGCGGACGCTGGCAGATCATCCGGTTGAAACCGCCGCGGCGCTGGCATTGGATTGCTCGCGGGAGATGTAACGAAGAACAAAACGCAAAACTGAATAAATGGACGCAAAAACGCCGACGATACTACCAGTTTCGATTCAAGAGGTGAGAAAATTGGTACGTCGGCTTTTTTGTGCGCTTCTTGCGCTGCTTTTGTCAGCAACGGCATTTGCGGAGCGCGCGGAAATCAAGGTAAAAGGTAGAAATGAATTTGTCTTCGATACGGAGAAAAGGCTTATCGCGCATTCGGGCACGCAGAACGAATCGGCGCTGGCGGAAGCGTTGGCGGTAAGTGACGCGTTTGAATCGCTGGTTCGACTGCACGTGATCGCCGAGAGTGATTCGGAAATCGCGCAGGCGCGCAAGCTCAAGGTGCGCGATGCGGTGCTGGAATGCGTTCGCGAAATGCTCGGCGATTGCGAGAATGCGGAATCGGCGTGGTCGCTTCTAAATGAACGGCTCGGCGAGATTGAATCCGCGGCGCGCATTGCGGCGGAGGCGGACGGCTTTTCCGGCGAAATCCGCGCGGAGACGGGCGTGTTTCCGTTTCCGGATCGCGATTATGGCGGCGTGTTCGTGCCGGCAGGCGATTACCGCGCGGTTCGAATTGTGATCGGCGCGGGCGAGGGACGAAACTGGTGGTGCGTGCTGTATCCGACGCTGTGCGTGCCGCCGGAATCGGCGAAAAGATCGGTGATTGCCGAATGGATTCGGGCGATATTCGGATTGGAGGAATCGCGATGAAGAAAATCATGCTGACGCTCATGGCGCTTTTGCTGGTTCCCGCAATCGCGCTGGGGGCGACGGTGCTCGAGGTTGGCTCAAACGGCTCGGATGTAACGAAGGTGCAGAAACGTCTGATTCAGTACGGTTACATGACCGGCAGCGCGGACGGCAAATACGGCGAAAAGACGCGTGACGCGGTGATCTGGTTTCAAAAGCGAAACGGTCTGACGGCGGACGGGCGTGTCGGCTCGGCGACGGCGGCAGCGCTCGGCGTGACGCTCGGAAGCTCGGGTTCGACGACCGCCTCGACGACGATTTTGTCCGCCGATCATCGATTGCTGGCAAAGCTCGTGTATGCGGAAGCGCGGGGCGAAACGTATAAGGGGCAGGTGGCGGTTGCGGCGGTGGTGCTGAATCGGGTGCGCAGCGCGTCGTTTCCGAATACGATCTCCGGCGTGATCTATCAGACGAACGCATTCACCTGCGTCAATAACGGATCGATCAACAATACGCCCGACAGCTCCTGCATTCGCGCGGCGCGCGACGCGATGAACGGCTGGGATCCGACCGGCGGATGCTTGTATTATTATAACCCCAAAACAGCGAGCGACAGCTGGATTCGCACGCGCACGGTGAAAACCGTGATCGGCAATCATTCGTTTGCGATGTAGCGGAGGGAATATGGAAAAAGCAATTCAGATTCACTCCGTGAGGGGGCGCGCGATTGCCGCGGCGCTCGCCGCGTGGATGGCGGTGATGATCGCGTTCGGCGTGGTGCAGACGGTGCGGCTGGATCGGGCGAACGCTCGGCTGGACGCGATTTCGCGAAAGGCATTTTATGAAACCTGCGAGCTGACGGAATCGATGAGCGTGAATCTCAGAAAACTGCTCGTTGCTGGCGAACCGGGGCAGATTCAGCTTTTGCTCGGACAGATTGCGAAGCAGGCGCAGGGTGCGTCGGGCGATCTGGCGCTGTTGCCGATGGGCGAGGATATGATCGCCGGAACGCTTAAATTCATCAATCAGACGGGGGATTTCGCGGAGGGGCTCGCGGTGCGCGTCGCATCCGGCGGGGCGATTGGCGAAAGCGATTATCAGACGATTCACGAGCTTTCGGAAAACGCGGCGAAATTCTCCGTCGGCATGACGCAGCTGCTGGCGCGCGTGGAAAGCGGTGAAATCGCGTTGAATGCCGAAAGCGTTGCGGAAAGCGCCGATTTTGCGCCGATCAGCAATCCCGCGGCGGAATACCCGACGCTGCTCTATGACGGCCCGTTTTCCGACGGCGCGACGGGTGATCGCTATCGCGCGCTTGAAGGAATGAATGCGGTTACGCGCGACGAGGCGGAGAAGGCGCTGCGCGCGTATTTCGGGAATGTCTCGGAGATTCATTTCGTTCAGGAGAGCAGCGTTCCGATTGAAGTATATGAATTTGGGCTGACAGCGGGCGGCTATTCCATGTCCGCGGCGGTGACGAAGCAGGGCGGGCAGGTTCTTTATGCGCTGAGCGACGCGGATGTTTTCGAAACGAATATGACCGCCGAACAGCTTCTGGACACGGCGCGCGCGTTCCTGCTTGCCCGCGGCTACGGCGCAATGGAAATGCGGTATTACAGCCGCTATGAGGGAATTCTTACCATCAATTATGCCGCGGTGCAGGATGGAATTCTGCTGTATCCGGATCTTGTAAAGGTGCAGCTTTCAATGGCGGACGGCGCAGTGATCGGCGTTGAAGCGGGTAATTACCTGCTGAACCATGCGCCGCGCGTGCTTCCCGCGCCGAGTTTAACGGAGGAAGAAGCGATTGCGCGCATAGGCTCGCAGTTGACGGCGATCGCGGTTCGGCTGAGCGTGATTCCAACGGCGGTAAGCGAAGCGCTGTGCTATGAAATTCGCGCGACGGACGGCGCGGACACGTTTCTGGTGTATATCGATGCGGCAACCGGCGCGGAGCGCGAGCTGATGCAGGTGGTCAGCGACGAAAGCGGCATTCTGGTGATGTAAGGAGGAATGAGCATGGAATTCGGAACCTACGCACGTCCGGCAGCGCCGACGCATAGATTGCAGCGAACCGTTTGCTGGGAGCGTGAGTCTATGATTGCGAGGGGAGATTTGTTTAGCGCCTGCCTTGATCCCGTTGTCGGCTCCGAGCAGGGCGGCATTCGCCCTGTGCTGGTGATTCAAAACGACGTTGGCAACCGCTACAGCCCGACCGTGATCGTGCTTGCCATTACCGGACAGGTCAACAAGGCGCGTCTGCCCACTCATGTTCCGATTGCCTGCGAGGGAACGGGACTTCAGAAGGACAGCGTTGTGCTCGCCGAACAGATTCGCACGCTCGATAAACGGCGGCTGCGCGAGCGCATCGGCACGCTGAAGCCGGAAGTAATGGACAAAGTGACCACGGCGCTGAAAATTTCGCTGGGCGTTTGAATTTTTGCAAAGCAAAGCGGCGGGAGAGCCTGTTCTCCCGCCGCAATCGATTTATTCCGCTTTCTGGAAATAGTAATACAGGTCGCCGAGCTCGTCGTCCGAGCCTTCGTAATCGGAAAGCATTCCGTCCTCGAGCAGCGTCAGCCGCATTTCGCTTTCGCCGTCCTCGTCGCTGAATTTGAACGTGAGCGAGCCGTTTTCAAAAACGCCGTCCGCTTCGCGCTCAATCACGTCCTCGAACATTCCGCTCGCAATCTTCATATGCCCGCTTGAAATCTCGAGCGTAACCTCGTAGCCGTACATATTCGACGGCACGATCTGACCAAACAGGTCGATCGAGTGAATCGTCCATACGCCGTCGAAATCGCTTATATCCGCAGCCGCCTTTTCAGCCGCCGGGGTGTAAAGCGTAGTCTCCACCTTTTCGCGCCCGTAAACCATGCAGGTAGAATTGGCGTCGCCCTCTTCGCTGATGTCGGCGATGAGATTGCCGGATTCGTCTACGTTGAATGCAATCGGCGAGCCTTCGATCGTGAGCAGAACGCCGGTATCGGATGCGCTCCACGTGCCGGTATCCGTCTGCTCGCCGCCGTCCGCTTCGGCGGAATGCATACTCGCGGATCCGTCCGCGTTCAGCGTCAGCACTACGTCGCGCCCGAACATCGAAGGCGTAAGCGTCATCGTGCCGAAGCGAACCTCGTTAAGATACCATTCGCCGGAAAAGTCCGCTTCAGCGGCGGCGAATGCGGCGATTGCAATCAGACAAAGCAATAAGCAGGAAAATTTCTTCATTCAAACGACCTCCGCAGGGCAAATTTCACCTTTATCGTACCACACCCCGCCGAAAAATGCAAGGATTTGAAACGCGCCGAAAGGAACCACCCTTAGGCACGCAAATTTTATTTCTTGCCCGCGAGCGATTTGCGGTATTTTTCGCTTTCCCAGTTCGCGATGAAGGCGCGCGCGGCTTCGTTCATCGTCGAGAGCGTGTGCCACGATTTCTTCAGCGTTTCGGCAATATAAACCACGCACGTAAGCGTTTCAGCGATGATCTGCGCCTTTGCCGCCGGCATTGCGAATACGACTTTGCCGGTTTCCGGATCCGCCGCGCACATTCCCTCGTCCGGATTCGTTCCGAATTTGAACGAGCCGGTCAAAAATACAAGCTGATCGGGATACAGCGGCGATTCAAGCAGGAATTTTTCCGAATACGCGCCGCTCTTCAGACATTCGGAAAGCAGCGGCGAATCCGCCTCGACCAGACCGCTCTCGACTTCATGCACGGAAACCTTCGGGAAATCGCCGTTTTCTACGCCGAATGCCTTCGCGATGCGATCGTTTACATCCGTGTGAATGCGCAGGCACTCGTCCGGATCGTCATGGTGCGCAATCAGGCCGTGATTCTGCATGAAAATCACCGCAGGGCGTTTGCCGGTTTCCTTTTCCACGCGGGCGAGCTCGTCGCGAATCGAGAAAGTCAGCCGCGCGCCGGGATCGGTATAGGGAACGAAACCCCAGCTGTAATCCGCGTCCGCGAGCGCTTTTTTGGCAACCTCGCGGCCGTCCTCGGCGCAGGCGGCGAGGTTGGCGTATACGCTGTGGCTGTGTGCGACATAGCGATCGAGCAGCGAATGGAAGCCTGCTTCGACCGACGGGCGCAGCTGCGCGAGCCCTTCAATCGCCTTGACCGCCGCTTTCGCGTGATCGGAGCCGGTTTTTTCCACATCGGCAAGCGTTTTCGGGTCGGTTTCATTGTAGAATTTGCGCAGCGCAGCGTAATCGAGCACGGCGTATGCCTTGTCGATATCAATGTCCTTCAGGCAATAGCCGGACGCCTTGATCGCCATCAGACCACCCTCGAGCTTGACCGACGTGTTGCCGCCGCCGCCCTGAACGTAGTCCGCGCGCGCGCCGACCGACGACGACACTTTGCGGAAATTCTCGAGCGCGGTGCGGTTTTCTTCAAAAAAGCTCATGTTCATTCCTCCGTTTTGAATTCAAATAAATGATGTTTCTGGTTACGGCGCTCGCGAAGCTGGTTGCGGAACGCGTTCGCCGTTTCGATTTCACGAATATCCTCGTCGCGCGTAAAGCGCTTCCAGCCGAGCGTGAGCGTAAGCCCCATCGCCAGCATCGTGGCTGCGCGCATCAGCGTGGTGTACTGAACGGAATAGACCGGCATTCCCAATAGTGCAATCGGCGTGTCTCCGGTAATCGCGCTGACCTTCGTGCCGACCATCAGCCCCAGAAACGCGAACAGGTTGCAGCCGATCGATGAAAACGCGATGTGCGTCGTTGAATTTTCCTCCGGAAGATTCATGTACAGCACGTTCGCGTACGCGAGATTCAGCCCGACGCTTAAGACATGCTGAATCAGGCACAGCGGCAGGTACATCCACGTCCGCGTGCGCGTCAGAAAGAAAAAGCCGATTTCCGTCGGGAACCAGAGAAGATTGGCGATGCCGAACGTCTTGATCCACGAATAGCGGCGCAGCATCTTCTGCCACAGTCCGTTCGTCAGCAGCAGAATCACCGTATACAGCATCGAAACCGTGTTCAGAAGCGTATACGAGAATTTCATGTGGTTCAGCAGATGGTAATTCCAAAGACCGTTATTCAGATTCGCGATAAAATTCCATGCGAACATCATCAGCATGCACCGCAGGAATTTGCGATAGTGAAACGGCAGCGTGAAGACCTCGCCCAGACGCACCTTCGCGTCCTTCGGATGCGGCTCTTCCTTGGCGCACGCCTGAAGACCGACGTCCAGCAGCACCAGTGCAAACGCGAAATAGCGCAGCCCCAGAATCAGATCGTTCTGGCGCGGCGAATCGGCGAGCGCGTCGGTGAGCAGCCCGCTTAAAACCAGAATCACGCTCGATGTGATTGATGCGAAAATGTGGTTGAATACGATATACCGCGTTCGCCGCTCGTTGTCCGGCGGATAGAACGCGTAAAACCATGATGTAAAGCCCGGACTGAACAGCGCGTATACCGCGTGTGCGACAAACAGAATGATCGCAAACCACGTCAGCCGCGCGGACGGATCCTGAACGAAATTCGGCATCAGCGTCGTCGCCAGAATGTACATCGCGTAGAAAAAAATCTTTGAAGCGATTAGAATCGGCTTTCGGCGCGGGAAATGCTCCAGCACCGCCGATGAAAACACGCAGAAACAGCTTGCGATCGGCGGAATGAACGTGATAATGCCCACGTCCGTGATCGACATTCCGTACATTGAAAGGAAACCGGTATAGAATATGCCGGTGATAAATACGTTATAAAACGCCGTGATCAAGCCGTCCGCAAGGCTGATCAAGCGCCCCTTGGCATATTCGTCTCTGAGATTGTAGATTTCGCCCAGCGCTGCAAATCGCCTCATGGCATCGTCCTCCGCCAAGGAAGGTTATCGTTTACTTATGATTGTATCACAGTTTGGTTCGCTTGACAACAGTTGATTTAACATTTTGCGCAAAAAAGCGATTTCCGCTTGGGAAACCGCTATTGCCGTTCGGATTTCTTTTTCTTCTTTTTTCGCCCGAGGAAGGCGTAAGCCATCAGCCCGACGCCGGAGACGAGGCAGCCCAGGCTGATCCAGATTAAATCTCTGGAACAGGTCAGCCCAGCGGCGATTACGAGCGCGGCGGAGAAGGCTCCGGCGCTCAACTTCCAGACGAGTTCGCGCATCAGCCGTGCGGTATCCTCACCCGTATGATGCTCGATCCCGAGGTTCGCTTCGCCCTTTAGCCCCGTGCGCAGAATATCTGCCAGCAACGCCGGAATTTCCAGCGATTTGTGCGCGCTTTCATAGACGACGCGCGCGTCCTGTGCAAGCTCGCTCTTCCAGTCGATGTCCTTCAAAAGCGTATCGCCGATGCGCGCGGTTACAACCGACATGATGTTGATTTCGGGGCTCAGATCAGCGATCAGCCCCTCAATCGTCGCCAGCCCTCGCGCCAGCATGGTCAGGCTTCCCGGCATCTGAATGCCGTTGCGCTTCATTACGGCGGTCATGTCTTCGAGCACCTTCGCGATGTCCAGACTGCCGAGATCCGCCGAGCAGTACTGGTCGAGCAGGTTTTCAATGTCGCGGAACAGCTGCCGCCGATCGGTTTCGCCATGGAATACGCCGAGCCCGAGCACTGCGTCGCGCACGAGGTTGATGTCGTTTCGGGCGATGCCGGTTACTGCCTTGCCGATCAAATCGCGTTCGCGGTCGGAGAGCGTGCCCATCATACCCATATCGAGCCAGACGATTTTGCCGTCGCGCACGCGGAGATTGCCGGGATGCGGGTCGGCATGGAAAAAGCCGTCGGTCATGATCTGGCGAATGTAATTGTCCGCGAGCTTTGCGCCGATTTCGGAAAGATCGTAGCCTTCGGCGGCGAGTGCGGATTTGTCGTCGATCGCCAGTCCGTCGATGCGCTCCATTACCAGCACGTTCGTGGTGGTGAATTCGCGATAGAGCTTCGGCGACGTAACAAACGCGACGCTTTCATTCAGCGCCCGAAACTTTTCGAGATTCGCCGCCTCCGTCTGGAAATTCATTTCCTCCTGCGCGGTCAGCCACATCTCGTCGAGCACCTGATTGAAATCCACCAGCTCGTTTACCGGCGTGTATTTCAGCAGCTTGCACGCCTGTTTCAGCAGCATGATGTCGCGGCTCATGATTTCGTGAATGCCTTCGCGCTGTACCTTCACGACCACGCGATCGCCGTTTTGCAGCACCGCCGCATGCGCCTGCGCAATCGACGCGCTGTCGAGCGCCGTTTCGTCAAACGATGCGAACACTTCGCCGATCGGACGCGCGTATGAACGCTCTACAATTTCGGCGACCTGTGAATATGGCATGGGCGACACGCTGCTGCGCAGCTTTTTCAGCGCTTCGCAATAATCCTTCGGCAGAATGTCCGAGCGCATTGAGAGAATCTGACCGAGCTTGATGAACGTCGGTCCCAGATCCTCGATCATTGCGCAAAGCTTCTCCGGCGTCAGCCCGTGGGCGAGATCATGGCGGCTCATGACCTCCATGATCTCCTTCAGGCGCTGCCGATTGTCCGTTCTGTTTTCATTGCGTACCGGCATTTGATTTGATCCCTCAGTTCATGTCTTCTTTCGGCGGCTCTTCGGATTCGGGCTTCGGCGCGCGTTCGGCTTCCGCCTTTTCAATGCGCGCCTTCAGCGCTGCGAGCTGATCCGCGTCCATGTCGTCGACTGCGTTCATCAGGTCGTCTTCGGGCTTGACGACGGTTACGTTCACGTTTTCGCGAATCGCTTCGGAAATGTTGTGCTTGAGTTCTTCGTTCAGGACTTTGCCCTGCTCCACGGTCAGCTCGCCCTTTTTGACCAGTTCGCGCAGGACTTCCTCGCCCTTTTCCTTCGTGATCGCCGCTGCGCCGATGCCGGCGAGCAGAAGCTTACGGATGCTTTCTCCCAACTGATCCATCTTTCGGACTCCTTCCGCATTCATAGGATTCTCCGGCGCATATTCTGTCGGAGTATCAGTAAATATTCGCTGTGCTCGTCCGGAATCCTTTTTTGTTTTCGTGAAAAATTTAGTCGATCAAAAGCCCGATTGCCTCGAGGCGGTCGATCAGATCGTCCTCGGTCAGGTTTTCGCATTCGACATTCAGACGCTCATCGCGGATAAAGGCTTCCGCGTCCGTTACGCCGGCGATGCGTCGAACGCTTTCGGCAAGCTCCTGATTGCATTGCTCGCAATGGGTCTTCTTCGTGCATTGCGCGCAGGCGAGATGAATGATCGAAAAATCGTATTGCATGGAATTTTCACCTTTCATGCGGGTAAAACCATATATTTTCGGCAACAATACTATAGCACCCGGCGGCGAAAAAAGTCAACTGTGGAAGTTCAATTTTTGTTGAAGTTGAATTGACGAAGGGTTGAATGTTACGGGGTAAAATAATATTATTCAATATAAAGGAGAATGCGCGCATGAAAAAGATGATTGAATTGCTCGCGGAGTACGGCGTTGGACTGATGGCGGCTGCTGCCGCCGTACTTTTCGGAATCGGAGCGGCGCTGATTTTTGCGCCGGGTGCGGTTCTGGTAGCGCTGAGATGGATTCTCGCCGCGGCGTGCGCGATTTCAGGCATATGGCTGCTGGCGGCGCTGATCGCCTATTGCATCGGCACGCGAAGGAGGACGAAGGATGATTCATGTTCTGTATAACCCGATTGCCGGCGGAGGCGCCGGCGAAGCGAACGCACGCGCGATTGAAAAGCTGTTTCCAAACGAAAAATGCGCGTTCTATGACGTTCGCCCGACGAATTTAAGCGCGCTGACGCGTTCGCTCGGCAAAGGCGACCGCGTGATTCTCGCCGGCGGCGATGGAACGCTGAATCATTTCGTCAATCGCCTGCCGGTGCTGCCGGACGGCGTTCCCTTCTATTATTATGCCGCCGGATCGGGCAACGATTTCCTGCGCGATGTAAAGCCGAACGCGAATGGGCTTGTGCCCCTGAACGCTTACACAGAGCGGCTGCCGGCCGTGACCGTGCGCGGAAAAACGCGGCGGTTCTTAAACGGCGTTGGCTACGGAATCGACGGCTATTGCTGCGAAGAAGGCGACCGGCTGCGCGAAAAGGGAAATAAGAATATCAATTATGCCGCGATCGCGCTCAAGGGGCTGCTCGGCAAATTCAAATCCCGCGAAGCGACTGTTGAGGTCGACGGCGAGGTGAAATCCTATCGAAACGTCTGGCTTGCGCCGGTGATGAATGGGCGTTTTTACGGCGGCGGCATGATGATCGCGCCGAATCAGGATCGGCTGAACGGCGAGGAAACGGTTTCGGTGGTCGTGCTGCACTGCCGGAGCAAATTGAAAACGCTGATCGCGTTCCCGGGCATCTTCAAGGGCGAGCACGTTCGGCGAACGGATATGGTCGAAATTCGCACGGGCAGGAGAATCGTCGTTGAATTCGATCGTCCGACGCCGCTTCAGATCGACGGCGAAACGGTGACGGACGTGAGAAAATACGCCGTGGCTGCCGCGGTACTGGCTGTGCGCGAACAAATTGCATGATTACGGAGGAAACGAAATTGGAACGCGAACGGAAATTTGAGAAGATCAATCGCTATTTTATCCCTGCCTATCTGCTGCTCGGCGTGGGTGCGGCGATCGTCAACGCATTCAGAAAGGATGTATACCACTTTTCGATCGGACTGGGCACGCTGCTGATTCCGCTGGCGCTTACGCTGTTTTATAAGATTTTTCATTTGAAGCGCGTGCATCAGGTGGATTTCTGGGTGGTGCTGTTTTCACTGGTGGGATATACCTGCGGATCGGTGCTGGAATTCTATCTGATGATTCCGAATTTTGATAAGATTGTGCATACGCTGTCCGGCGTGCTGGTGAGTATGCTGGCGTACGCGCTGTTCCGCGCGGTAAAGCCGGGACACGCGGTGGAAAAGAAGGATCGCGCGCTGGCGATGCTGTTTGTGTTCTTCGCGTCGATGGCAGTTGCCGGAATGTGGGAAATCTGCGAATACTTCGTTAATCTCATTACCGGACGCGACGTGCAGCGCGTGCTCGCAACCGGCGTGGGCGATACGATGCAGGATATGATCGTCTGCATGATCGGAACGCTGATCTCGCTGCCGTTTGTCGGGCGCGCGTGCGAAGGCAAGCCGAGCGCGCTTACGTCTCCGGCGGACGCTTTCATCGAATTGAATATGAAATGAAAAAAACGGCGATCGCATTCAAACGATCGCTGTTTCAGACTGTCAAAAAACCTAGGAGAGCTCGAGAGGGCCGCAGCCCTCTCGAACTTTCAATCGAGCCCAGCGGCGTGTACGGTGGCAAGGTTGCTTGCCCTTGGCAAGCAAGTCGCTTTGCGACCGGCAAAGCTAAATCAAAGATTTAGGTTTGCCGCCTCGCGGGGCTATTTTATCGCAGGGAAATCCCATTTCCCGGAGAGAAAATAGCTTCCTTACAAGTTTTGCGGCCGGAACCCGAAGGGTTCAAGCAAAACTTGCGTGGGGGTGGTAGTGGCGGGGGAGCTTGCTCCCCTGTCCACTAGCTTGTCAAAAAGACTTTTTTGACAAGCTGCGCGAATCGAGCCGGATAGCGGCTCGATTCGCTCAGGCTGTCAAAAAACCTAGGAGAG
>OLPR01000340.1_pt1 | contig 43833 bp, 33 predicted proteins | sample 1672761 | NCBI WGS metagenome assembly OLPR01 (sample SAMEA3136721, study PRJEB25190) | human gut metagenome | biome: human gut; feature: human-associated habitat; material: faeces | place: Austria | collected 2013 | reverse complement strand
GCCCGGGCCAGCAGTGCACGCTGCTGCTGCCCGCCGGACAGCTCCGCAAAGCTGCTCTTTTTGCGGTCCTCCATGCCCATCAGCGCAAGGTTTCGGTCGATCAGCTCCCGCTGAGCCTTGGTGGGGAACAGGTTCAGCCCTCGGCAGCCGGAGGAGACCACCTCCCACACCGAGGCGGGAAAATCATTCTGGGCCTCGGTGCGCTGGGGCAGATAGCCGATCTCCGTATTGTGAAAACCGGCTTCATAGGTGATCTTTCCCTTGGAGGGAGCGATCAGCCCCAGCAGCCCCTTGATGAGGGTGGATTTGCCGGAGCCATTTTCTCCGACGATGCACAGATATTCGCCCCGCTCCACCTGAAGCGAAAGGTCTTGGAGCACCGTGTGTCCCTCGTAGGAAAAGGAACAGTGGTCGCAGGTGATCAAAGCCATATCAGTCAAGCGCCTCCTTCAGCGCGTCCGCGTTGCGGTTCATCAGGGTCAGATAGCTGGCACCCTCGTCCATTTCCTGCTGGGACACCGTGTGGCAGCTGTGGAACAGCAGCTCCTTCGCACCGGTCTCCTCGGCCAAAATGTCCGCCGTTTTGCGGCTGGAAAACTCAATGTAGAAAACGACCGGGATCTGTTCTTCCCGGATGGTGCGGATCAGCGAAACGATGGTCTTCACGCTGGGCTCGCTGTCCTCGCTGCAGCCGGGAAAGGCCGCGTCATAGCGCAGGCCGTAGGCCGCCGCAAAGTAGCGGAAGGGGAAACGGTCGCCGAAAACGATCAGATTCCGCTTGCCCTCCGCCACGATGGTCTCGAAGCGCTCGTCCAGCGCTTGCAGCTTTTGCTGATAGGCGACTTCGTTTTGGGTAAAGCGTTCAGCGTTTTCAGGGGAAAGAGCGCACAGCTTTTCCCGCAGAGCCCGAACGATCAACTGCACGTTTTTGGGGGACGTCCAGACGTGCTCGTCCATTTCCTCGTGGCTGTCTTCGTCGTGGCCATGGTCGTGCTCCGGGGCCATGCTCTGGGAATGCTCCTCTTCCAACAGGGTAACGCAGTCCGCCATGGCGAAGGTCTCCGGCGCGTCGTCCCCCAGCGAAGCCAGCACCCGTTCCAGCCAAGTGTCGCTTTCGCCGCCGGTATAGAGGAACAGGTCAGCGTTTTGAATGGCGATCATATCCTGCGGGGTGGGTTCATAGGAATGAGCGTCCGCCCCGGGCGGTAGCAGCAGCGTGACCTCCGCTGCGTCCCCGGCGATGACCCGGGCAAAATCGTAGGCGGGAAAGACGGCGGCTACCAGCCGAAGCCGGGCAGGTTCCTCCGACGATTCCGCCCGGACAGGCGAAAGGGAAAAAAGCAGCGCAATAGCGCAGAAAAAGGCAGCAATCCGACGAATCAATGGGTTTCCTCCTTGTTTTGACAGGCGGCGCACAGGCCGTAGAGCAGCGTCCGTCCCTCGTCCAGCGAAAAGCCGTGATGCTGGGACAGATGCTCCTTGAACAGGTCGATCTCGCCGCAGTGCAGGTGCTCCATAGCGCCGCAGCGCACGCAGCGGATGTGCAGGTGGCTTTCCCGGCAGTGGTTGAGCTGATAATGGGCCGATTCGCCGCTTTCCTGCGGGGCGTAGCGGCGCAGCTCCCCGCTTTCACACAGGCGGGTAATGGCGCGGTACACGGTGGTCTTGCCGATGGCCAGCCCTTCCCGGCTCAACTCTTTTTCCAGCTCCTGATAGGCTTCCTCCGCCGTCAGGCAGCTGTCGGGCCGGTTTTCAAACAGCCGGGCTACCGCTTCCTGCTGACGGGTCTGATAGGAACCGCGGGCAGACATGGCGCAACCTCCTTTACTTTGCTTATTTGAAAATGAATTTCATTTTCAAAACGGTATTATAAGACCTGCGAGCTGCATTGTCAAGCTGAAAGTTACCATCAGGTAATTCTCAAACATTGCAATTCGGGCCGGGGTGCGCTATACTTACCACATCCCTTTCGGATGTTTTCACCGGTGTGTTTTGGCCGGGGCAAAAGCATCCTTCCTGAACGACAGAAAGGAAACCCGAGGGAATGTCGAAGAGAGCGAGGCGAGCAGAAAAATGCGTATTTCTATGATCTGTATTGGTTCCACCGGCGACGTGCGTCCCTATATCGTGCTGGGACGCGAACTGCAGCGCCGGGGCCATCAGGTGACGATTACCGCTTTTTCCGATTTTGAAAAGACGATTACCGGCGAAGGGCTGGGTTTCCACGGCCTGTCCGGCAATGTGCGGGAATTTATGGGCAATATCATGAAGCCCGGCGTGAACGGTGTGGCGTATCTCAATCAGGTGCGCAACTCCCTGAAGGATGTGGTGGATCCCTTCATGAAGGATCTGGAGGACGCCACCGCCGAGTGCGACTGCATCATCGGCACGTTCTTCGGTCAGGTGATTCGCTCCATGGCGGAACTGCGCCACCTGCCTTTTATCCAGACCCAGTATTTCGTGATGGACTATAACACCGACGCGCCCATCGCTTCCGCCCCCGGCCAGCGTATGGGCAAGGCGTGGAACGCGGCCAGCTATCATCTGGGCTATTTTCTCATCAGCACGATGGAAAAGTACTATCTGGACGATTGGCGCAAGGAGCACGGCCTGCCGCCACGTAAGCTGGAAAACAAGGCTTCCTATGAACTGAACGGCCATACCATTCCCGTGCTGTATGCGCTGAGTCCGCTGGTGATGCCCCGGCCTGCGGATTGGGGCGCGAACATCCATATGACCGGCTACTGGCTGGCGGACAATCCGCAGGAATACACCCCGGAGCCGGGGTTGCAGCAGTTCCTTTCCGAGGGCGGAAAGCCCATTTATGTGGGCTTTGGCTCCATGGTCAGCGGCGATATGGGCGAAACGCTGGAGATCGTGCTGGAAGCCCTGCGCATGAGCGGCATTCGGGCCGTGCTGTCCAAGGGCTGGGGCGGCGGCGAACTGCCGTCGAACCTGCCGGATAACGTCTATGTGGCGGGCTTCGTGCCCCATGACTGGCTGTTCCGGCGAGTACGGGCCGTGGTGCATCATGGCGGTGCGGGAACGCTGGCTGCCGGGCTGACGGCTGGGCTGCCCACGCTGGTCATCCCCTTCGGCGGCGACCAGCCCTTCTGGGGCAGCCGGGTGCAGGCGCTGGGCGTCGGCCCCAAGCCGATCCCCCGGGAACGTCTCACCGCCCGCAAACTGAGCCGGGCCCTGATTGAGCTGACCAGCGAAAAGCGCTACGAGGTAGCGGCCCGGGAGTTGGGTATCCGTCTGGAAAACGAGGACGGCGCGGTGAACGCCGCCAACATCATTGAACACGAACTGCGCAAATACCTGCGCCAGGAGGGATTGTCCCCTGTGCTGGTGCGCCCGGAGGAGCATTCATGAGCGAAACGAAAACCATGGCGGATCTGACTCCCGGTGAAAGCGGCGTGGTGGATACGGTGGGCGGCGAGGACGCGCTGCATCGGCACCTGCTGGATATGGGCATTACCCCCGGCGTGAAGGTGCTTCTGCAAAAAACAGCCCCCATGGGCGACCCCATCGAAATCCATCTGCGGGGCTATGCGCTGACCCTGCGGTTGGATGACGCACGGAAGATCACGTTGAAATAACGGCGCTTGGACGGCTTTGCCGGGACGGCGGCACGAAGAAATGGGCTGCCGCCCTGTTTTGACGAAACCGTCATTTTCAGGCTTTTAGCTGCGCATTCCAAAGGAAAGGCGAGGTTTCCTCATGCAGTATACTTTCGCGCTGGCGGGCAACCAGAACAGCGGCAAGACGACCCTTTTCAATCAACTGACCGGCTCCAATCAGCACGTGGGCAACTGGCCCGGCGTGACGGTGGAGCAGAAAACTGGCACCATGCTGCACCATCACCACGGCAAGCAGACCCACATGGGCCTTCCCTGGCGGGTGCGCCGGGAGCAGCAGGAGGGCAAGCCGGTACCCGATCAGTACAGCGACGTGACCATCGTCGATTTGCCGGGCATTTATTCCCTCAGCCCCTATTCCATGGAGGAGATCGTCTCCCGGAATTTCATCGTCAGGGATCAGCCGGACGTGGTCATCAACATTGTGGACGCCACCAATCTGGAACGCAATCTGTACCTGACGCTGCAGCTGCTGGAGCTGGGCCGGCCGGTGGTGGTGGCCCTGAATATGATGGACGAGGTACGCAGCCACGGAGATTCCATTGATCTGGCTGGGCTGGAAAAGGGATTGGGCGTGCCGGTGGTGGCTATCTGCGCCCGGAAGGGCGAGGGCATTGACGAACTGGTGAGCCGGGCTATGGAGGCGGCAGAAAACAAGACCGTGCCCCCGAAGTTGGACATCTGTGACGGCGAGGCCCATACGGCGCTGCACGCCATCGCCCATCTGGTGGAGGACGAAGCGAGGGAGCATCATATGCAGCCCCGCTATATCGCCACCAAGCTCTTCGAGGGCGACAAGCCGCTGGAAGAAGAACTGGGTCTGAGCGAGGAGACCCGGCACATCATCGAGGAAATTCTTTCCTCCATGGAAAAGGCCGTGGGCATGGAGCGCGCCGCCGTCATGGCGGACACCCGCTACCGCTTCATCGAAAAGCTGCTGTCCACCTGCTTTCGGCGGGGACAGACGGAGGAAAACACGCTGACCGACCGCATCGACAACGTGCTGACCCATCCGCTGCTGTCCATTCCCGTGTTCCTGCTGATGATGTTTCTGGTGTTTTTTCTCACCTTCGGGCCGGTAGGCAGCTTCTTTGCCGATGGATTCGCTCTGCTGATCGACAGCGGCGTGTCGCTGCTGGCGGGCGCTCTCCGCAATGCGGGCGTGGCCGAATGGGTGCAGGACCTGGTCGTGGGCGGCGTGCTGACCGGCGTAGGCAGCGTGCTCAAGTTCCTTCCCACCATCGTGATCCTGTTTCTGCTGTTGTCCATTCTGGAGGACAGCGGCTATATGGCCCGGGCGGCTTTCCTGATGGATAAGCCCCTGCGCAAGCTGGGCCTGAACGGCCGCAGCTTTATCCCCATGATGATGGGCTTCGGCTGCACCGTGCCCGCCGTCATGAGCGCCCGAAGCATGAACAACGACCGCGACCGCCGGTTTACCATCATGCTGACCCCTTTTATGAGCTGCGGCGCCAAGGTGCCTATCTACGCCCTGTTCACTCGGGCGTTCTTCCCGGGAAATCAGGTGTGGGTGATGACCGGCATGTACCTGCTGGGCATCCTCGTCGCCATCTGCGCCGGACTGGTGCTGAAGCGCACCGTGTTCCACGGGGACGCGGCTCCCTTCATCATGGAACTGCCCGCCTACCGTCTGCCCACCCCGGCCAATGTGCTGCGGCAGATGTGGGATAAGGCGAAGGACTTCCTGCAGCGGGCCTTTACCGTGATTTTCCTGGCGACGCTGATCGTCTGGTTCCTGCAGAATTTCACCTTCCGGCTGGAAATGACCTCCGAGATCGGCGAAAGTATGCTGGGCAAAATCGCCGGGCTGATCGCGCCTGTGTTCGCCCCGGCGGGCTTCGGCTCTGTGGAGGCCTCCACCGCCGTGATCACCGGCCTGATGGCCAAGGAAAGCGTGGTCAGCACGCTGGCGGTGCTCAGCGGCGTGGACGCGGAAAGCGCCCAGATGGTTTCAGTGATGAGACAGATTTTTCCCTCAACGCTGGCGGCGGTGTCCTTTCTGGTGTTCGTGCTTCTGTATATGCCCTGCGTGGCGGCGGTGGCGGCCATGCGCCGGGAAATGGAAAGCAGCCGCTGGGCCTACGGAACTATTGCCGCCCAGACGGCGCTGGCGTGGACGCTGGCCACGCTGGTGTTCCAGCTGGGCCGGCTGCTGGGACTGGGCTGATTTCGAGATCAGCCCTGCAAATTTGCAGAATGGCGATAAGGTTCAGCGCCCCGCAGGGATGAAAAACAGAATGGTTTGAAATACCGATGGCACGGACCGTAACAAGGGTGCGAAGCACCGAGGGGTGAGGACAGCGGCGAAGCCGCTCCGCAGCCCCGAAGCCCGCGAACCTGTAGAAGGCGCTGGCTGCATCCGCCGATGGTTCCCGCTTTCACTGAAAGGAAAAAATATGGGTACAGTACTGGACATTTTGATTTTGGCGTGTATCCTTGTATTGGCCGTTCTGGCTGTCCGCAGCCTGAAAAAGAGCGGCAGGCGCTGCAACTGCGGCTGTTCCGGCTGCACCATGGCCGGGAAATGCGCCAAAGGCACAAGGGAGGAAGAAAAACATGGCTGAAACCCCTTCCGTCATCCGCCTGTTCGGGCTGGTGACGGATTCCATTGTAGACGGCCCCGGTTTCCGGGTGTCCATTTTTACGCAGGGCTGTCCCCATCACTGCGAGGGCTGCCACAACCCCGGCAGCCATGACCCGGCGGCGGGCAAGGAATGGACGCTGGACGAGGTGGAAAAGAAATTCACCGGCAACCCGCTGCTGGACGGCATCACCCTGACGGGCGGCGAGCCCTTTCAGCAGCCCGCAGCCTGCGCCGAGCTGGCCCGGCGGGCCCATCAGAAGGGGCTGAACGTGTGGTCGTACAGCGGCTATACCTATGAAAAGCTGCGGGAGCTGGCCCAGCGGGACGAGGGAGTCAATGCCCTTTTGTCGGAGATTGACGTGCTGGTGGACGGGCCCTTCCTGCTGAAGGAGCGGTCGCTGGAGCTACTGTACTGCGGCAGCAAAAACCAGCGGATCATCGACATGAAAAAAACCCGGGAGACGGGCGAAGCGGTGCTTTGGACACCCCCGGAATGGTAAATGGAATAAGAAAAAAGCGGCTCTGTTTTTGGGAGAGCCGCTTTTGTTTCCATAAAAACGCCCCCAAGGCCTTTCTGTGTGGGAAAGTGGCTTCGGGGGCGCTGTGCGTTATTCTTCGTCCGAGAATTTCAGCGGATAGGATTCCACCGCGTATTCCAGCTTTCTGCCGTTTTCCTTCAGCACCCGGAGCACCGCCTCGATGTGGGTGTCCTTGGTGTAGGGAGTGGGGGTGAAATCGTTGTAGTCGGTGCGGCTGGAAATGCGGCAGGGAATGATCTTGAATTCTTCGCTGCTGGCCACGCCGTCCCGGACGCGCACCCGGAGCTGGAAAATATAGGAGGACATATCGTCCGGCTTATTATTGCCCGCAAAGCTGAAATTGCCCAGCGAGTAGCAGATGTACTTGCCGTTGTAATACTCGATGGGGTTGATTCGGTGGCTGTGATGGCCTACCACCAGATCGGCGCCCGCGTCGATGGTGGCCCGGCCCAGCCGAACCTGATTGTCGTTGGGGGAGTAGTCCTTTTCCGCGCCCCAATGGTAGCTGACCACGATGAACTCGCAGCCCTGCGCCCGCAGCGCGGCAATATCGGCCGGTACTTTCTCCATCAGCTCGTCGTGACGGCCGTTGAAGGTCTGATAGGCCAGAGAGCCGATCTTCACGCCCTTCACAGTCATGATGGCGGGTTCGTCCTCGCTGGCATAGGGGATCCCGGCGGCCAGCAGGGTATCCTTGGTCTCCTTCAGGCCTTCTTCGCCCATGTCGTCGGCGTGGTTGTTTTCGAAGGAAACGGTGTCGATGCCGCCTGCGGGCAGCATGGCGACGTAGCTGGGGTCGGCCCGGAAAAGGAAGGAATAATCCCGTTTTTTCGGGTTTTTCCCGGCAGTGGTCAGCGTACCTTCGAAGTTGACCATGGTCATATCGTCCGCCAGAAAGATATCCCGGACGTTGCGGAAGGGGAAGGTAATATCGCCCTTCTGCTTTTTCAGTTCCTTCTCAAAGATGGAGGAACTGGCCTGCACGTTAGTGCCGATGGTCACGTCGCCGGTGAAGGACAGGGTCAGCAGAATGGAACCGTCCTGTTCGTAGACGGGCAGGGAAGGGTCGCGGGTGGGTTCGGGCGTTTCCACGGGAGCATCCGCTTCGCTCTCGCCGTCCTCCGAGGGAACGGGCGTGCCATCGCCCGCCACCACGTTGCCCTGATTGTCGTAGATGGTGATGGAAACGTCCTCCTCAGCCAGCGCAAACGCGCCGGCCAGCAGGGCGAAAATCAGAAGAAGAGATAAGACACGGAAGAATCGCCGGTGATCCATCGGACATCGCTCCTTTCGGGTCGGAGGAATTTCGGTCACAGCCGGTCAAGGAAGCGCTTCATGCGCTCCAGCGCCTCGTTGAGCTGAGAAAGCGCCGTGGCGTAGCAGCAGCGGATGTGCCCTTCGCCGCTCTGGCCGAAGGCCGTGCCGGGCACGCAGACCACCTTTTCCTCTTTCAGAAGGCGGGTGCAGAATTCCTCGCTGGTCAGGCCGGTCTTCTGGATGCCGGGGAACACGTAGAACGCGCCCAGCGGCTCGAAGCAGCTCAGCCCCATATCCCGGAAGGCCTGCACCATCAGGCGGCGGCGGCGGTCATAGCTCTGGCGCATTTCGATCACGTCCCGGCAGCCGTCCTCCCGGGCCCGGCGCAGGGCCTCCAGCGCGGCCACCTGTCCCTGACGGGGCGCGCACATGATGGCGTACTGGTGAATTTTGCACATCACGTCCGTGAAACCGGCGGGGGCGCAGAGATAGCCCATGCGCCAGCCGGTCATGGCGAAGGCCTTGGAGAAGCCGTTGAGGTAGATCGTTCGCTCCTTCATGTCCGGCAGAGACGCAATGCTGACGTGTCCCTGACCGTTGTAGGTCAGCTCCGCATAAATTTCGTCGGAAATGACGATCAGGTCATGCCGCAGAATGACTTCCCGCAGCTTTTCCAGCTCCGAGCGGCCCAAAATGCCGCCGGTGGGGTTGTTGGGGTAGGGCAGGATCAGCGCCTTCGTCTTGGGGGTGATCGCCTTTTCCAGCGCCTCGGGGGTCAGCACGAAGTTGTTGGCTTCGCTGGTGGGCACGGCCACCGGGCTGCCGCCTGCGAAGATCACGCAGGGGGCGTAGCTGACATAGCTGGGTTCTGGCACCAGCACCTCTTCGCCGGGGTTGAGCAGAGCCCGCAGCGCCAGATCAATGCCCTCGCTGGCCCCTACCGTGACCAGAATTTCATTCTTGGGGTCATAGGAAATATGGAAACGGTTGTCCACATAGGCGGCGATCTCCTGCCGCAGTTCCAGAAGGCCCCAGTTGCTGGTGTACTGGGTCTCGCCGTCCAGAATGCTGTTGATGGCCGCGTTGCGGATATGATAGGGCGTGACGAAGTCCGGCTCGCCCACGCCCAGCGAGATCGCGCCGGGGATGGTGGCCGCCACATCGAAGAATTTACGGATGCCGGATTTGGGCACCGCCGCCACGCTCTGGTTCAGGTAACGGTTCGGATCGAAGCTCACGCCGTCACCACCAGCCTCTTATCCTGATTGCTGCCCTCGAAGATCACGCCGTCGCTCTTGTAGCGCTTGAGGACAAAGTGGGTGGCCGTGCCGGTGACGGTCTCCAGCGTGCTCAGCTTGGTGGAGACGAAGAAGGCCAGCTCCTTGAGGGTGTGGGCCTCCACCAGCAGCAGCAGGTCGTAAGCGCCGCTCATCAGGTACACGGACTTGACCTCGTCAAAGCGGTAGATGCGCTCCGCTATCGCGTCGAAGCCCTGATCCCGCTGGGGCGTGACCCGCACCTCGATCATGGCCTCCACCCGCTCCCGGTCGGTGCGGTCCCAGTTGATAATGGGCGCGTAGCGCAGGATCACGCCGCTTTTTTCCATCTGGTCGATGGTCTGAGCTACTTCTTCCAGCGGCGCACCGGTCATGGTGGCCAGCTGTTCCAGCGGCACACGGCAGTCTTCCTTCAGGATTTGCAAAAGCTCCATTTGCAGACTTTGCATTTGGGTTCCTCCTTGCTTAAAATAGGCCAACGATCTGGCCGTTGTCGTCTACGTCGATCTTCAAGGCTGCGGGAGCCTTGGGCAGGCCGGGCATGGCAATGATGCTGCCCGCGAAAGCGACTACGAAGCCCGCCCCGGCGCTGAGCCGGACGGAGCGAATGGTGAGCTCGTAGCCCTCCGGCGCTCCCAGTTTGGCGGGGTCGTCGCTCATGGAATACTGGGTCTTGGCAATGCATACCGGGCAAGAGCCGTACCCCTCTTTTTCCAGCACTGCAAGGCCTTTCAGCGCCTCAGTAGAGAAGTTCACCGAACCGGCGTGATAGATGCGCCGGGCCACGGCTTCGATCTTCTCCCGCAGGGGAAGCTCGTCCGAGTAGGTGAAGGAAGGCTTGGGGCAGGGATTTTCGTCCGCCGTGCGGCAGACCAGCTCCGCCAGTTCCATGGTTCCGCTGCCGCCGTGCGCCCAGCCGTCGCAGGGGGCACAGGGCACGTTCTGTTCGACCAGCCGTTCCCGAACCAGCTGAAATTCCTCCTCCGAATCGCCAGAGAAGCGGTTCAGCGCCACCACCACCGGCGTTTGCCATACGTGGCGGATGTTGGAAATATGGCTTTCCAGATTGGCAAGCCCCTGCCGCAGGGCTTCGGCGTTCGGTTCGCTATAGTGTCCTTTTTCCACGCCGCCGTGGTGCTTCAGCGCCCGCAGCGTGGCCACCAGCACGATCACGTTGGGCCAAAGGCCGTTCATGCGGCACTTGATGTCCAGAAATTTTTCCGCCCCCAGATCGGCTCCGAAACCTGCTTCGGTGACGGTGTAGTCGCTCAGCGCCATAGCGGTTTTCGTGGCGACGACGCTGTTGCAGCCGTGGGCGATATTGGCGAAGGGGCCGCCGTGCATCAGGCAGGGCGTGTGCTCCATGGTCTGCACCAGATTGGGGCAGAGAGCGTCCCGCAGGAGCGCCGTCATGGCCCCTGCCGCGCCCACCTGCGCGGCGGTCACAGGCTCGCCGCCGAAGGTATGGGCCACTACGATGCGGCCCAGCCGGCGCTTCAGGTCCTTCCAATCAGCCGCCAGACAGAAGACCGCCATGATCTCGCTGGCCGCGGTGATGTCGAAGCCGTCCTCCCGGGGGGTGCCGTTGATCGGCCCGCCCAGGCCCTGCACGATCTGGCGCAGCTGGCGGTCGTTCACGTCCAGACAGTGCCGGAAACAAATTTTCCGCGGGTCGATGCCCAGGGCATTGCCCTGCTGCACGTGATTATCCACCATGGCGCACAGCAGGTTATTGGCTGCGGTGATGGCGTGCAGGTCGCCGGTAAAGTGCAGGTTGATATTCTCCATGGGCACGACCTGCGCATAGCCGCCGCCGGTAGCGCCGCCTTTCAGGCCGAACACCGGCCCCAGCGAGGGTTCCCGCAGGGCCAGCATGGCGTTTTTGCCCAGCTTGCGCATTCCGTCCGCCAGCGCCACGGACACCGTGGTCTTTCCTTCCCCGGCGGGGGTGGGGTTGATGGCCGTCACCAGCACCAGCCGGGCGCGGGCGTCCCGCTGGGGCAGCGCCGCCGGGTCCACCTTGGCGATATACCTTCCATAGGGGGAGAGGGCCTCGGTTGCGATGCCTGCTGCCTGTGCGATCTCCTCAATAGGTTTCATTTCTGCGGTGCGGGCGATTTCCAAATCTGTCGCCACTGTGTCCCCTCCTTTCGCCCATAAGGCGTATAAAGATACGGGATTCAGTATAACGCAAATGGAGAATGGATGCAAGCGCAAGCATTGACGCAGCCCGCCCCATCCGTTATAATGAAAGGTACGCTCCGCGCAACGCTATTTCGGAAAGGAGAGAAGCAGGACGAAAGCCATCGTACTTCATCCGTCCAAAGGAAAGATTCAGGGCATGATCCTCGGCGCATGGCTGACTTCTCTGCTTTGTCTGCTCCTTCCGCCGTTCAGCGTGGCGGCGGTGTTCATAATGCCCCTGTTTCTCTGCCCGCTGGCAGGCTCCAAAAAAGAGGTGTGGGCCTACCCGGTGGGGTTGGCGGCGATCCTGCTGGGCGCGTCGCTGTGGACGCGGCAGGTTTTCTTCCCGGTGTGGCTGCTGCTGGCTATCGCGCCTCCGCTGGTGCTGGCGTACCGTTTTCCCCACATGAAGCTGGAATTTCGGCAGTTTCTGTTCTGGTTTGTGGGGGCCTATGCTTTGAGCGCCGTTATGGTGCTGGCGTGGCCGGTGATGGCCGGCCTTGGCTCCCCGGCGGAATGGATCAGCGCCCGGCTGGTGGAACTGCTCAAACAATCCAACAGCGGCAACGCGCTGCTGTACCGGCTGACGGCGGCGGGGTATCTTTCCCTGCCGGAGGAAAGCAGCGCGCCTTCGCTGCTCAGTTCCCTGCTGGATCAGCGGCCCATGAGCCGCCAGCTGTATCTTTCGCTGGAGCTTCGTCTCCGCCAGAGCCTGACCGCGCTGCTGCCCTCCCTGTGGATGCAGGTGATCCTGCTGGGCGGGCTGATGACCGGCCTTCGGGTGTGGAAGACCCGCTGCACCTTTCTTCTGGTGGACGAGGAGAAAAAGACCATCCCCACGATGGCGATCTCTCCCGGCTTTTCCGGGCTGTCCATCGGCCGGTGGCTTTGCCTGCTGTTTCTGGGCGCTGGCGCTGCGGGGCTGCTGATCTCCATCAGCACCATCAATGACGTGGCGCTGCAGCTGGCCCGGGTACTGGTCAGCTTTTGCTCCATCGGCTTCCGTCTCAGCGGCGCAATGACGCTCTGCGGCCTCATCATGCGGCAGGACGAGGACCGGCGGCTGTGGGCGGGTCTGCTGACCGGCGCGGTATGGGGGCTGGCCCCGGCGATCCTGTTTCTGTTAGGCATTACGGATCCCATGCTCCATTATCGGAGCCGGGGATCCTTTCAAAAGCAAAAGGAGGATGAATAGATCATGAAGGTTATTCTGTTGTGCGATGTAAAGGGAACCGGGAAAAAGGACGATATTCTCACCGTGTCCGACGGATTTGCCCGCAACTATCTCTTCCCCCGCAAGTGGGCGGCGGAGGCCACCCCCGGCGCGGTGAAGGAGATCGAGCGCAAGCGCGCCAACGAGGCCCGTCTGGAGGCGGAGCGCCGGGCCGAAGCCCAGAAGACCGCCGATTTCCTCAAGGGCAAGACCATCAATCTGCAGGTGAAGTGCGGTGATAAGGGCCGTCTGTACGGCAGCATCACCAATCAGGAGATCGTGGACGCCCTCAAGGCCCAGCACGGCAAGGAGATCGACAAGCGCAAGCTGGAATGCGATGCGGTGCGCCAGACCGGCGACTACGACGTGACCGTCACCGTGTACAACGGCATCAAGGCCGCTATGAAGCTCCACGTGGAGCCGATGGCGAAGTAAAGGAACACGCGGCGCACCGTTCGCGGACGCCTCATACCGGCAAAAAAATCATGCACCAGCAGGAAAGGAGCGAACGCCCCGATGGAAAGTCAGGATTATATTCCGGCGCTGCCGCCCAGCAGCGTAGACGCGGAGCGTTCCGTGCTGGGCGCGGTGCTGCAGGACAGCGGTGCGGCCACGCTTGCCTTTGAGACCCTGTCGCCGGAGGATTTTTACACCGCCGAGCACCGGGAAATTTTCTCCGCCATGCAGACGCTGCATATCGCGGGCAATCCCATCGATCTGATGACGGTGGGGAACGAGCTTTCCCGCCGGGGCACGCTGGACAGCGTGGGCGGCCCCGCCTATCTGCTGGAGGCGGTGCGCTTCGTGCCCACCACGGCCAACACCCGCACTTACATCGAAATCGTGCAGGAAAAGGCCACGCTGCGCAAGCTGATCGCCGCATCCCAGACCATCAGCCGCCAGTGCTATGCCCAGACCGACCCTGTGCCCGACGTGCTTCGGGATGCGGAACGGCTGATCTTCGATATCGTCATGCGCCGGGGCGGCGCGGAAACGCTGGAGCCTATCCAGAAGGTGCTGCTTTCCACCTTTGACCGCATCGAGGAACTGAGCCTGCTGAAAGGCAAGCTGGCGGGTGTGCCTACCGGGTTGTACGATCTGGATCGGATGCTCACCGGCCTTCACGGCGGCGAGCTGGTGCTGGTGGGCGCGCGCCCTGCCATGGGTAAAACCTCCATGGCGCTGGGCGTGACGCTGTTCGCCGCCCAGAAAGCACACAAATGCGTGGCTTTTTTCAGTCTGGAAATGCCTGCGGAGCAGATCGGCCTGCGCCTTCTGTGCTCCGCGGCCAACATCAACATGCAGCGCGTCCGCAGTGGGATGCTGTCCGATGAGGAATGGGTCAAGCTGGGCGACAGCATTAACGCCCTGAGCAACTGCCGCATCTACATCGACGATACCTCCGGCCTGACACCCTCCCAGCTGCGTTCCCGCTGCCGCCGTCTGATGATGGAGCAGGGGCTCGATCTGGTAGTACTGGACTATCTGGGCCTGATGGGCACCGACAAGCGGGTGGAGAACCGTCAGCTGGAAGTCAGCGAAATCAGCCGCCAGCTCAAGTCCATCGCGCTGGAGCTGAAAATTCCCGTGCTGGCCTGCGCCCAGTTGAGCCGTGCCAACGCGGCCCGCGAAAACAAGCGTCCCATGCTCAGCGACCTGCGTGATTCGGGCAGCATCGAGCAGGACGCGGACGTGGTCATGTTCCTGCACCGGGAAGGCTACTACGCCGCCGCGGGCGGGCCGGAGGACGGCCCCAAGCCCGACGACAACCAGGGCGAAGTCATCGTCGCCAAACAGAGAAACGGCCCTATCGGCACCGTCAACGTGGAGTGGCAGGCGGAATTTGCCCGCTACACCAATCTGCCCGGCACTCGCGTAGCCGTATACGCGGACTAAATCTGTCAGAAATCAGGGGGAGAACATGGCACAGCTACCCATTGCCGAGCTTGGCAAGGATCAAAAGTTTGAAGGCTTTCTGCTGGTTCGTTCGGCGGATCAGCGCACCGGCGGCAACGGCGCAAAATATCTGGATATGAACCTGACCGACCGCACCGGCGAGGTCAACGCCAAGGTCTGGGACGGCAACACCCCCTGCCCCGCGCCCGGCACCGTCATCAAGGTACGGGGAACCACGCTGGAATACAACGGCCGCCTGCAGCTGCGGGTGGAGCGTATCCGCACCATGGCGGAGGGCGATCCCGTCGATCTGTCCCTGCTGGCCCCCTGCGCCCCGGAAGCGCCGGAGGCCATGCTGCAGGAGCTGTACGACGCGGCTGACGGCTTTGCCAGCGAGCCGCTTCGGCTCATCACCCGGAAAATGCTGGATCGTTTCCGGGAAAAGCTGCTGTACTACCCCGCCGCCCAGCGAATCCATCACGCGGAGCGGGGCGGGCTTCTGCACCACACCACGGGGATGCTGCGGCTGGCCAAGGCCATCCTGACCCAGTACACGTGGCTGAACGCCGACCTGCTGCTGGCGGGCGTGATCCTGCATGACCTGTGCAAGACGGAGGAAATGGACTCCAACGACATGGGCGTGGTGCGGGACTACAGCCGGGAGGGTCTGCTGCTGGGCCATCTGGTGCTGGGCGTGAACCGCATTCAGGAGGCGGCCAACGAGCTGGGCATTTCCGGCGAACCGGTGCTGCTGCTGCAGCATATGATGCTCAGCCACCACGGCGAAGCCGAGTTCGGCAGCCCCCGCAAGCCCATGTTCCCCGAGGCGGAAGCCCTGCACTGGGTGGACCTGCTGGACGCGCGCATGAACGAAATGCAGACTGCCATTCAAAAGCTGAAGCCCGGCGTTTTCAGCGAAAAGATCTGGTCGCTGGACCGCCGCCTGTACCGGGCGGACTATGACGCGCTGGAACAGGACGGCACGAATGCGGAGCCGGAGACCGAAGGTTGACGTTTCATCACAAAAGTGTTACAATAACGTGACAAACTTGACTTTTCGCTTCACCTTTGCATCAAGGAGGCTTGCAGCATGAAACGTTTATGGAAAATCGCGCTTTGTCTGGCGCTGGCGCTGGTCGCCCTGACGGCCTGCAGCAGCGAATCATCCAACGACGGTTCGCAGATCTACGCGGAAGCCACACAATATCTGGGCCCGGTCACCGCCACGGAAGCGCCTACCGAAGCTCCGCAGGAGACGGAAGCTCCGTCTGACAGCGGCAATAGCAGCGGCGGTGTGAGCATCTTCGACAATCCCTATCTGAACGAAGAAGACATTTCGTCCGACGAGGCTCTGGGCGAGGAAAACTACATCGACCCCTACGACACCGGCGCGGACACGGGCTCGCTGCTGAGCGCCAGCGGTGCTTCCGGCGGTGTGGAGACCGTTTACCCCTACGCGGGCGCGACGCCGATCCCCCTCGACCCGGTGGATCTGCCGACCCCTACGCCTCATCCGGAGCTGACCTTTAATTACGCCACCTACACCGCTGGTTCTCTGGGCCTGTCCTTTGACTGCCCCAGCGGCTGGCTGGTGGACGAATCTCAGACGGACGTTTTTGTCCTGACTGAGCCGGAAACGCAGATGCATGACGGTCAGCAGTGCATTATCACCATTTCCGCAGAGCCTGTCACCGCCAACTACAGCGAGAAGGATCTGAAAAAGCAGGTTACCCAGCGCCTGAAGGAGATCGGCTCGGTGAACTTCACCGTGTGGAATCCCAGTCTGACGGCTACGCGCACGCTGTTGGATTCCAAGGGTGTTTATGCCAACTACACGGGCACTCTGGCCAACGGGGTGGAGCTGGCGGGCCGAATCCTTTACGCCAGCACGAACAACAAGCTCTATGGCGTAGAGATGGTCTATCCCCGGGACTACCGGGACGACTACCTGAACATTTTCGCCAAGATCCGCGAGACCATCTCTGCTCAATAAGGCAGGCAGGGCTGAAGCCCTGCACCCCGGACTGCGCGGCTTAGCCGCCCAGGGGCGTAGAGGGATATGCAGCTGGGCTGCGGAGTTACCGCCGCTCGGCGACAGGCCTCGCGGCTCGCTGGTTTGGTAGGGTAAAAGTTCTGCGCCTTGGATTATGCGCGATGTGCGCAGGGGCGTAGGGGAACGCGCAGGTTGTCTGCGGGAATACATTACATGAAAAAAAGAGACGGGAGCTGCTGACGGCGGCTCCTGTTTTTTGATGGGGAGATGAAGAAAGGCAAATCGGAAAAGTCTCATGGGAGGGACAAAAGTGCAAGGAATGCTCGATTGTACTGTTTCTGACACGGATGGATATTGACGCGTCTAGAAAAGCAGGGTATTCTTTGGATACAATCTGTTCTTTCCGCCAGCGGGGCGGAAGACGCGGAAAAGCACATGCAGCATCAAGGAGGAATCCCTTTCATGAAGCGATCCAGCCTGTGGCAGGACATGACGGTACTGCATCAGAACCGTCTTCCCGGAAGAACCACGTCGTTTCCTTTTCCCGATGAAGCCGCCGCCCTGCGGGGGGAACGGAGCCTGTCGGACGGGTATCTGTGTCTGAACGGCGTCTGGCAGTTTTACTATGCCGCCGACGGCGTGCTGCCCAAGGGAATCTGTCAGGGCGGGGAAGAAGAAAACGTGCTGTGGGACGAGTTGGACGTGCCCTCCTGCTGGCAGATGCACGGCTACGGGCGGCCCCAGTATGTGAATGTCAGCTACCCCATTCCCTTTGACCCGCCCTATGTGCCGGACGAAGATCCCACGGGCGTATACCGCCGGGTTTTCCGTCTGCCGGAAAGCTGGAGGGGCCGTCGGGTGACGCTGAACTTCGACGGCGTGAACGCCTGCTTCTTCGTATGGGTCAATGGCCGGGAAGTCGGCATGTCCAAGGGCAGCCGTCTGCCTGCGGAGTTTGACATCACTGATTATTTGAAGGACGGCGACAACACCCTGACAGTGCAGGTGCTGCAATGGGCCGACAGCACCTATCTGGAGGATCAGGACTGCTGGCGCATGAGCGGCATCTTCCGGGACGTGTATCTGCTGGGCGTTTGCGAAAATCATATCCGGGACGTGGTCTGCCGGGTGGATCTGGAAAACCATTACCGGGACGGCGTGCTGGACGTGGAGGCGGATGTGCCCGCCGGATGCGAAGCCGTCGCCGCGCTGTATCAGGGGGAAAGGAAGCTCGCCGAAGCGGCGCTGGTTCAGGGCCGTGCCCGCTTCTCCGTGAAGGACTGTCTGCGCTGGACGGCGGAAACGCCTCATCTGTATACCCTGTTGGTGTCCGTGCCCGGCGAAGTACAGCGGACGAACGTGGGCTTCCGCAAGATCGAGATCCGAGATCAGCAGCTGTGGGTCAACGGCGTATCCATCAAGCTCAAGGGCGTGAACCGTCACGACACCGACGATCATCTGGGCCACGTTTCCACCATGGAGACCCTGCTGCGGGACGTGCGGCTGATGAAGCAGATGAACATCAACACCGTGCGTACCTCCCACTATCCTAACGATCCCCGCTGGCTGGAACTGTGCGATCGCTACGGCCTGTACGTCATCGACGAGACGGACTACGAGAACCACGGCGCGGAAATGCAGGAGCAGCTTCAGGCCGAGCCCAAATCCTACAACGACGAGACCCACAGCCGCAACTACTTTGCCCGCAGCCCGGAGTGGCGGGCCGCGCTGGTAGACCGGGCCGAGCGGATGGTGCGCCGGGATCGGAACCACCCGTCGGTCATCTTCTGGTCGCTGGGCAACGAATCCGGCTACGGCCCCAATACGCTGGCCATGCGGGAAAAAATTCTGGAACTGGACACGAGCCGGGTCATTCATTACGAAAACGAGCCGGGCTGCATCAGCTCGGATGTGGAATCCATCATGTACCCCTCGGTGGAAGCCTTGATCGAAAAAGGAAAATCCGACGATCCCCATCCCTTCTTCCTGTGCGAGTACGCCCATGCCATGGGCTTGGGCCCCGGCTCGCTGCTGGACTACTGGAAGGCCTTTTACGGCAGCAAGCGTCTGATCGGCGGCTGCGTGTGGGAGTGGGTGGATCACAGCGTATGGACGAAAAACGAAGCCGGGGAAAGCTATTGGGCCTACGGCGGCGACTTCGGCGATACGCCCAACGACGGCAACTTCTGCGTGGACGCGCTGAACTACCCCGACCGCACACCCCACACCGGCCTGTGGGCGCTGAAACAGGCGTTGGAGCCGGTGCGGGCGGAAGTGGAGAACGGCAAGCTCTATTTGCAAAACCTGTACGCCTTCCAGACGTTGGATCATCTGGACGCGCGGTGGAATCTACTCTGCGACGGTGAAAGCGTACAGGGCGGACGATTGGACGTGACCGGCGTGGAGCCCTACGGCGAGAAGTGGCTGGAACTGCCCTGCACGCTGCCCGAAGAAGGCCAGTGCTTCCTGAACCTGCGCTTTACGGAAGCCGCCGACCGGCTATGGGCCAAGGCCGGGCATGAGATAGCTTCTATCCAGCTGCCGCTGGGCGGCAAGCTGCGGAAACGGACGGTCAAAATTCCCGCCGGAGAATTGCAGGTGCGGGAGCTGGAGCAGGGGATCGCCGTGGCGGGAACGAACTTTGCGGCTCGATTCTCCAGCCGCACCGGCGAATTGGCTTCTTTGGAGATCAACGGCCGGGAAACGCTGCTCAGCGGCCCGCGGGTGAATCTGTGGCGCGCGCCCACGGACAACGATGTGCATTTGAGCGCTCAGTGGCGCAAGTTCGGGCTGGATCGCCTGCAGCGCCGTCTGACCGAATGGAGTTGGCGGCAGGAAAACGGCGCGGTCTGCGTTCACGCGGTCTGGGTCTGCGCGCCGGTGTCCTTCGGGCCGGTGCTGCAGGCGGAAACGGACTACACCCTGTCCGCCGACGGCACGCTGCGGCTGGCAAATCGGTTCATCCCCCTGCGGGACAATCTGCCCCCGCTGCCCCGGCTGGGGCTGCAGCTGGAGCTGCCGAAGGGATTTGACCGCGTGGCGTGGTATGGCCGGGGTCCCCGGGAAAACTATCCCGACCTGCTGGCGGGCGCGGAAGTGGGCCTGTACGAAGCGAAGGTCGCAGAGCTGCACGAACCCTATATCCGTCCGCAGGAAAACGGCGCCCGGGGCGACGTGAAGGCCCTGACCGTGACCAACGCGCTGGGAGACGGGTTGCTCATCGCCTGTGAAAAGGGCTGGGAGAACCGGCTCAGCTTCAATGCGCACGATTATTCCGACGAACTCCTGACCCGGGCCAAGCATACCTATGACCTGAAATCCGAGGGTAAGACCGTGCTGTCGCTGGATTACCGGCAGGGCGGCATCGGTTCCAACAGCTGCGGCCCCAAGGCGATGGAGAAGGATCTGCTGTATTTCCGGGAGCCGGTGGAGTTTGTGCTGGTGTGGAAGCCTTACCGGGCCATGGACGCGTCTCTCATGACGGCGCTGGAAAGTCTTGGGTTGGAATGAAAAGGCGGAACCGCTGGCCGATCTTGCGTGGGTATGCTATAATGCTCAGGTGAAAAGCATAGCCTGAGAAGCGCCCTGCCGGTGATCGTTCCCGGAAGGGGAAGCGAAAACCGGCTTGCAAGGAGGTCTTTCCAGATGGCTCTAAGCTTTACGGAGATTTTGAAAGTCATTTTTCTGGGCATCGTGGAGGGCGTGACGGAATGGCTGCCCATCAGCAGCACGGGCCACATGCTGTTGGTGGACGAATTTCTGACCCTGAACGTGAGCGACGCATTCAAGGATATGTTCTTCGTGGTGATCCAGCTGGGCGCGATCCTGGCGGTGGTGATCCTGTTCTGGCAGAAGATGTTCCCCTTCCAGTTCAAGGATAAAACAAAGCCTGCGGTCAAAATGGACACCCTCTCCATCTGGCTCAAGGTAGTAGTGGCCTGCATTCCGGGGGCCGTCGTGACCCTGCTGTTCGACGACTATATCGAGGCCCACCTGCATACGCCGCTGGTGATCGCCCTGATGCTGATCCTCTATGGTATCGCCTTTATCCTGATCGAAAAGTGGAACCGGAACCGCCAGCCGAAGGTGGCCCGTCTGGAGGACATGACCTACCGCACGGCGCTGATGGTCGGCCTGTTTCAGGTGCTTTCCATCATTCCCGGCACCTCCCGTTCCGGCGCGACCATTATCGGCGCGTTGCTGATCGGCGTTTCCCGGGTGGCGGCGGCGGAGTTCACCTTCTTTCTGGCTGTGCCCGTCATGATCGGCCTGAGCTTTATCAAAATTCTGAAATTCGGCTTTGCCTTCACCAGCAGTGAACTGATCGTACTGCTGCTGGGCTCGGCGGTGGCGTTCGTGGTCTCCCTGCTGGTGGTGCGCTTCCTGATGAACTACATCCGCAAGCACGACTTCACGGCCTTTGGCTGGTATCGGATCGCACTGGGCATTGTGGTGATCCTTGTGCTGGTGGTGCTGAAATAAGGACGCTGGAATACGCCCGCCTTCCTCTTGGGGAAGGCGGGCTTTGTGCTGCCCTGCTCGAAACCGCTTTCATTCGCCGGGCTTGACAGGGTGAAGGTTTCTGAGTAAGATAATTTTCATCATACAAACGTTTGCGCGAAGAGGCGCAGCCGAGATACGGAAAGGATGCGGTGCGCGGTGAAATGTACCATTAAAGACGTAGCCAAGGCTGCGGGGGTGTCTCCCTCCACAGTCAGCCGGGCTTTGCATAATAATCCGCGTATCAGCGAACAGGCCCGGGAACGGATCCGCGCGCTGGCCAAGGAGATGGGCTTTCATCCCAACCAGATGGCCCGCAGTCTGGTCAACCGCAGGACGCGGGTGATCGGGATCGTTTTCCCGGCCAATCTGGCCGAAAGTCTGGGGCACCCGTTTTACCCGCAGGTGCTGCAGGGGCTGGGACAGACCGCGGCGGAACGCCGCCACTATGTGCTGCTGGGCACGGGGCAGGGCGGCGAGACCACGCCGGAAGCCATTCGTCAGCTGGTGGACAGCGGCTATGTCAGCGGACTGGTGCTGCTGGCCGCCGAGGAGGGGATTCAGCCCCCGGAGGACGTGCCCACGGTGGTCATCGGCCATCCCTGCGGCGGGGGCCTCCATTACGTGGATTCCAACAATCTCCGGGCCGGGCAGACCGCCGCAGAGTATCTCATCCGCCGGGGACACCGGCGCATTGCCCTGCTGGGCTATGACAAGCAGTATATGGTGACCACAGACCGCCGGGCGGGGTACGAGCAGGCGCTGCGCTTCAATGGTCTGCCCCTGCGGGAGGATTATATCGTCCCAAGCCGCTACATGGATAACGCCACCGATCAGGAGGCATTGCTGCGGCTGTTCCGCCAGCCCGATCATCCCACCGCCGTGGTCTGCATGGACGACGCGCAGGCCATCAGCCTGACCCACACCTTAAGCGCCATCGGCCTGAAGGTGCCGGAGGACGTGAGCCTGATCAGCTTCAATAACACCGAGGCCGGGCGCTTCCATCATCCACCCCTGACCTCCTTTGACGTGAACCCCTATCAGCTGGGGGTGGAGGCCATGAACATGATCCTCGACCTGGTGAAGGAAAAGCCCGTCTCCGCCAGCCGGGAGGTGCCCTTTACCCTGATCGAGCGGGAAAGCGTCCGAGTGTTGAAGGACTGACAAAAAGCAAACAGAGAGGAAAAGATCGGAAATGCGCAACATTCATTTTGGCTCCGTTTATCATATGCCGTGGCTGGAATACCGCTACGCCCTGCCGGACGGCAGCGTATGTCTGCGGCTTCAGACCGGCCGGGACGAGTTTACCAAGGTGGAGGCTCGCGTTACCAGCAATTACGACATGCCCGAGTTTTTCCTCAAGGCCCACGTATACCCGATGCAGCCGGTAGCGCAGGACGAATGGCACACGTGGTATCAGGTCACGTTCATGCCCCATGACCGGCGGCTGAAATACCTTTTTGTGCTGCAGAGCGACGAGCAGGTGTTCAAGCTGGACGCCTCCGGCCTGCACTGCGGCGCGGATTATCCTGAGGACGTGAGCGAGGCGTTCGCCTTTGCTTACGCTTATCCCACCGAGCCTACGCCCCAGTGGGCCCGCGGCTGCGTGGGCTACGAAATTTTCCCGGACCGCTTCCGCCGGGGCGAAGTCTCTCAGACGGACGAAACGCTGGAGCCGTGGACCAGCGACCGGGTGCAGAACGAATACCGCTTCGGCGGCAACCTGCGGGGCATTATCGAGGCCGTGCCCTATCTGCACGACCTGGGCGTGGAAATGGTCTACACAACGCCCCTGTTTTTGAGCGACACCTCCCACCGCTACAACACCTTCGACTATTATCAGGTAGACCCGCTGCTGGGCACGGAGGAAGACCTGCGGGAGCTGGCCGACGTGCTGCACATGAACGGAATGCGCCTGATGCTGGACGGTGTGTTCAATCACTGCGGGCTGCAGTTCGCCCCCTTCCGGGACGCGGTGGAAAACGGCGAAAATTCCCGCTACCGGGACTGGTTCTTCTTTGACAATACCGAAGAATGCGGCTATCAGACCTTCGGCCACTGGCCCTATATGCCCAAGCTGAATCTGGCCAACCCGGACTGCGCCGCCTATTTTCTGGACGTGGGCCGCTACTGGCTGCGCTCCTGCCACATCGACGGCTGGCGGATGGATGTTAGTCCCGAGATCTGGCCGGACTTCTGGCGCAAGTTCCGCAACATGCTCCGGGAGGAAAATCCCGACGGGCTGATGGTGGCAGAATGCTGGGACGACAGCCGCCAGTGGCTCTCCACCGGCGACATGTTCCATTCCACCATGAGCTACGTCTGGAGCCGCAATGTGTGGAACCGCTTCTGCTACCGCAAGATCAGCCTGCGGGAGTTCGACGCGGTGAACAACCGCTCTCTGATGCTCTATCCCGAACCCGTGACGCAGGTTTTGTGGAACTTTCTGGACACCCACGATACGGCTCGCGTCCGTACTCGGGCGGGCGGCAGCGTGGAAATGCAGCGGGCGGCGGCTTTCTTCCAGTTCACCTTCCCCGGCAGTCCCATTCTTTACTACGGCGACGAACTGGCCATGGAGGGCGCGGACGATCCCTTTTGCCGTTTTCCCATGCCGTGGGAACGGGTGAAATATAGCGATATGCACCGCTATTACCGGTGCCTTGCGGAAATTCGCCGGGAGCACCCCGTGCTGCGCTACGGCTCCTTCCGCACGTGGCAGGTGCAGGAGGATGGGCTGTACGCCTATCTGCGCTTGGCGGGCGGGGAAACCGTCCTTTGCGTGCTGAACACATCCGATAAGCCGGTACACGGGCTGCTGCCCCTGCCGGAGAGCATGGCGGAGCAGAGTGCTCTGAACGAATTGATGCATTCTTCATCCGTCGCCGTGCGCGCCGGATGCCTGCAGGTTGCCCTGCGTCCGGGCGAGGGCTTGATTTTCTGCTGAATCCAAAGTACAATACCTCTATCAGACCGCAAGGAGGATTTTTTCCATGAAAGAGCTGGTAGAGGCCGTCCGCACTTATGGCAAGGGCATTGGAACGGATATTGTCAAGGTGGATATGTTTCTCAACCACCGGCTGGATACAAATTTACTGGTCAAAATGGGTCAGGCTTTCGCCGATGTTTTTGCGTGCGAAAAGCCTGACCTTGTTTTGACCATCGAGGCCAGCGGCATTGCCGCGGCGCTGACCACGGCCATGGCCTGCGGGAACATTCCCGTGGTCTTCGCCAAAAAGAGCAGCACCCGCAATGTGACCGGCGACGTATATGAATCGACGGTCTTCAGCTTTACCCACGGGGTGGAAAACCACGTCCGCGTGGCGAAGGAATATCTACCCGCCGGGGCGCGGGTCTTGATCATCGACGATTTTCTGGCCAACGGCGAAGCCGCCGAGGGGCTGTGCGATCTCTGCCGTCAGGCAGGTGCGACCGTCGTCGGCATCGGCATTTGTGTGGAAAAGGCGTTCCAGCCCGGCCATCAGAAGCTGGAGAAGGACGGGTACAAGGTACACGCGCTGGCGAAGGTTTTGGGCATTGAGGACGGAAAATTGCTGGTAGAGGACTGAAATAAGCGCAGCGGCGGTGAGTGGAAACGCTGCTAAGGGGAAATGCCCCGTTGGAGAAGGAAGCGCAGCTTCGGCGCAGGAGTGGGACTTGCCGGTTTATGGGTTTCTCGCCAACTTTGGTGCTCGAAGGTTTCCAAAGGGGAACGAAGGGAAGCGGGTATCCAGTGGATACAACCGCCGAAGGCGGTTAGCGACCCGGAGTTCAGGCAAACAACAAGCGGAGCGCACGGCAGTGCGAACCGCGCCGATTGTTTGCCCCGAGGAAAGCCCTTTGGTGCGCCCGCAGGCGCATACCCATTGCCCCGATTGGGGCCTGACGCGCCGACTCCGGCGCGAATGGTGGGGCTGCCGCCCCGAGGGGGGGAGTACTTTCTTTCGAAGCGAAAGAAAGTACCAAAGAAAGCACGCGGCACGGCGACTACGGGAAAAAGGCTTCTATTGCCCATTTTGCCGGCGGGGCTCGCAACGTCGCGCGCAATTTAGTTGGACAGCTAACCCCATCGAACGTGCGCGCTCCTGTGCTCACCTTTTTCTGCTGGCAAAATGGGCGTGCCTTTTTCCCTCCGCTGCCTATCGCCGCTCTGCTCCACCGCGGTTGGCGGTTAGCAAACTCAAAAGAATGTCAGTTGGGATGCTTCGACGTGATTTGAATATTTCTCAAACAAAAAGGCCAGCGCAGGTTCAAATCCGCGCTGGCCTTTCAGCAAGCCATGAGGCCTGTCGCCGAATGGCGGCCTTTTCTATTCAGCTGACGGAGAGCCACACTGAACCGGCGAGCCATGGCGCCTGTTGCGCCACGGCGGTAAAACCCAGGCCAAGCCGCATGTCGCTCTACACCCCTGCGCGTCAAAGACGCGCAGAAAAGGGTGCAGGGCATAGCCCCGCCTCGTGGATGCGGCCGTCGTCTTGCAGAAGAATGCGGTTGCCGGTAAGAGGCTCGCCGTCGAGCGTGGGGGCGGAGCAGGTTTTGGAAATGTGGAAACGGTAGGTGGCGCTGTAATAGCGATAGGTGATGTGAATGGAATCCCATGCTTCGGGAAGGACGGGGCGAAAGTAGAGAACGCTGCCTTCCTTGTGGAACCCAAGCAGTTCCTCCAATAAGATGAACTGGTACCATGCTGCGCTGGCGGTGTACCAAGTCCGCCAGCCGCGCCCCAGCTGGGAGGGGTGCGCGGAAACATCTCCGGCCATCACGTATGGCTCCGCCCTGTATTGATCCGCCGCTTGGCGGTCAAAGCCGCGATATACCGGCAGAAGCCGCAGGGCCAGCTCCCACGCACGGCTCGACTGACCCAAGCGGCCATAAGCGCCCATGGCCCAACAGGCGGCGCTGGCGGATTGATCGCCGTTTTCTCGATTACCCGGTATGAAAGTGGGCCGGTTTTCCTCTTCGAAGGGCGGCGTAAAGAGCTTGAGCAGCCCCGCATCCGGTTCGTAAAGCAGCTGCCAGACACTCTCCATGGCAAGCTGACAGCGCTCCTTGGAAAGACCGCAGAAAACAGCCCAGACTTGGGGTCGCAGGTCAATGCGGCATTCGCGGTTGGAAGACGCGCCGATCTTCTCGCTGCCACGGTCATAGGCTCGCAGATACCACGTCCCGTCCCAACCATGCCGTTCCAGAGTCGTCAATAACTCGTCGCGGCGCTCGGAGAGACGGTGGGCACTTTTTTCATCTGCATAAGGGAGAAAACAACGGATGACCTCGCATAGGAACATTCCCAGCCAGACACTTTCCGTATTCGCCGCATCCGTACCGTCGCTTAACAAAGGAAAACCATGCTCGCCCAGCCGTATCTGGTCGATGGCCCGGAGACAGTGTTGCCATAAGGGTTCGATCATTTCGGAAACTTCTGGCGTGAAACAATGCTCCCGCTCGCCTTCTTCCGGCGGTTCGTCCCGCAGATAGGGAACGCTCTCCTGCAGGATGGCCGTGTCGCCGGTGGCTCTGACGTAGGCGGCGGTGACAAAAGGCAAAAACAGCGGAGCATCCGAAGCGGGAACACGCACGCCGCGGCGGTGCGGATGCCACCAGATTTGTACGTCGCCCTCCTCAAATTGATGGGCTGCGCAGCGAAGCAGCAGTTCCCGCACGACCTCCGGGCTGGTGTAAAGGAGAGCAAGCGCGTCCTGCAACTGATTCTGAAAAACACAGGCCCCGCCGGACGGTTCGAAGCCAGCTCGCATCAAAAGCCGGGAGGCAATCACCTGATAAGGTAGCCAGCGGTTCAGCATCAGGCACAGCGCTTCGTCCGGCAGATCGAAACGCAGCCCGCCTAGGCGGCGCTCCCAGCGTTGGCGGCAGTGGTGCAGACGCAGGGTAGCGCCATCCGCTCGAAAGGCGGCAACGGCTGCTTCCAAACGGGAACGGCTTCGGAAAAATCCCAGCGCCGAAACGATGGTTTTACTTTCGCCCGGTTTGAGCACGACGGAAAAGCAGAGTACCGCCGTATTTCCACCGTCGTTTGGCAAGGAGCCGGACTGCGCCAGCGCCCAAGGCACATCGCCCCAGAGTCCTTCGAAAACACCGGCGCTCATACAAGCGGCGTAGTCCGGCTCTGGATCCAACCCGATCAGGCAGCCGAAGCCCCGCAGATCGGGAATGGCCAGCAGGAAACCGTCTGTTCCCCGCTCCATGGTGCATAGCTGCGCGGAACGAGCCTCGCCCGGCTGAAAAACGCAGGTGTGGAAAAAACTCAACGTTCGTTCGTCCGTGCCGTCATTGCGCAGATACAAAGTCCTTACTCCGAAAGGGGCTTCCAGATCAGTGAAGCAGCTTAACCGGCATTGAATCCCATACCCGGCGGATTCGTATACCGTTTCTCCGGGCCGATGGGTGACGCGGCAGGAAAGCCCGGCTCCCAAGGGCCAGCGGGTGATCGACCAGATCAGCCCGCGTTCTTCGTCCCGCAGAAAGAAATTTTCCTGCCCGCGGGGGCAAACACTGTCGCTGATGTGCCGGGTCAGCCGCCCCCGCAGGCTGCTTCCGGCATAGGAGAAGATCAGCCCGCTTTCGCCCGCCAGCGTGCCGAATTCCTGAGAACAAAGCAGATTGCACCAGGGTGCGGGCGTTTGTCTGCCCGGCGGCAAAAGAATTTGATAATCTCCTTCGCCCGGCGTGAAACCGCCGTATTCGTTGAAAAATCGAAGTTTTTCCCCGGCGGACAGGGCGGTCTTGCTTTCATCCGGCTGGCAGAAGAAGCCGGGACGTTTGCGCAGGGAAAAGCACATTCGTTCCAGCTGATCATCAATAGAACCTTCGTTGGAATGCAGTATCAGCCGCGCCGCCGCCCGCAGCAGCCGGACTTGTTCCTCGGACAGATGCTCCCGTTCCAGAAGGTGGACTCCTCCGGCCTTTCCCAGCAGTTCGTGGCTGTGGCATTTGCGGCACAATTCGCCCAGCGTCTGAGTCAGCGCCGGGGATTCTGACGAAGCAGGGCTGCAAAGCAGCGCCAGATCAAATTTCAGCCCGTTCATGCGAAACAGGGCGTGCGCCCGCAGCAGCAAGTCCGCCATATTCACCGAAGCCCGGTCAGCGCATTCCAGCATCAACAGGGGAAAGCCACCGCCCAGACGCAGCGTCCTCAGCTTTTCCCGTGGCAGCTCATTCCGGGAGGAATAGCGGAACTGCATGGGCTGACCTGTGTAGCAAAGGCAGCCCGCCAAACGGAAAATGCTGTTTTGCTCCAATGGCGACAGCCCCAGATACCGTGCGGACACCAGCGCACGGGTTTTGGCAAAATCGAAGCGGCGCAGAATATTGCCGGGACGGTCGTAACGTTCCAAAAAGGAGGAAACCTTCTCCTTTTGTCCTGGACAATGGGTGACGAAAGTCAGCGTGACGCGCCCTTTGGCGGACAGCACGAAGGAAGCCCGCAGACTGAGACAGGGGTCGATCTCGTCCCCGATCCTGTCCTTCCACTTGAAAATCGGCGTTTCCAATGCATGGGGCGCACGGACGCTTCTTCCACGTCCCAAAAAGGCGGCGCGGTCGGTCTGCACCTGAAACGCCTCGAAGGGCACGTCGGCACACAAATGATGCCACAGGCGGACGGGCGGTTCATTGTCCCCTGTGGGACGGCGAAGAGCCGCAACACCGGTTTGCCCCATTTTTTCCATATGGAGGAAAATGTTCTGATTCATTTCATCCTCCTGCGGCGGACAGAGCGCCGGTTCCAGATAGCTGGCAATTTCCAGCGCCCGGTCTGCGTCTTCCTGATTTTCCAAGGTCAGATGATGCAGAAACGCTCCGTCCAACGGATTGACGAACAGACGCAGAGTGGTTTTGATTTGGAAAAATTCGTTGGAAAAGACGGCCTGCGCCGTTTCAAATCGAATGCTTTCGGAAACAGAAGGAATACACAGATCCCGGAAGGAACCGCTTTGACCATCCCGCAGGTACAGCCGGGGCCCGGAGGGCAGGGTGCAGTCCTCGTGAAAACGGGTCAGCATCCGTCCATTTTTGGCCAGATACCCGCCGCCCTGCGCATCGATGAGCCAGGTGGAGCCTCCGCCGCCCAGTACGTGTGCGTCGATGGGAAAGCAGAGCGCACGGCCCTCCCGCGAGGCAACGGCGGAAACTTCCGCCGCCGCTCGCGCTTTACGCCGCAGGGGACGAAGAACCGCTCCACGAAGTCTGCCGGGCTTTTCCTGCAGAAGCAACCGGTAGGCCTGTACGCGGGGCAGGTCGCTGAACAGCCGCGCAATATACTGGTCGCACAGCACGTTGCACAGCGTAGCGAGGATCATCCCCTGATGGCTGCTCATGTGGCTGCGGACGATTTGGAATCCATGCTGTTTTTCGGAAAAATCGGCTGCTTCGAAGAAGCCCATGGGGCCTTCCATGCCCATGTTTTGCAGCCGAAGCAGGTTTTGAAAGCCGCGCCGCAGATCCAACGGCAGGGCCAAAATCGACGCATAGGGCGCAACAACGTTGTCCGACGGGTCGGAATGCTGCGCCAGCGGCGGAAGGCCGAAGGCCTTGTATTGATAATAAAGCTCCGTGTCAAAGGTATGACAACCGCTTTTGCTGACCCCGTAAACGCCGCCCGGCCGGTGCGACTGCTGCTGCCGCAGGGCGGCTTTCAGAGCGGAGGTCAGCAGCGTGCCCGGAATTGGCGGCTGAAACAGCAGGGGCGTCATGTACTCGGACAAGGAACCGTTACGGGAGAGTAAACTTTGTCCCCGGCGTATGCGCACAGGGATACGGCCCAGCCGGTACCAGTGGCGCAGAGGGACCTGTTCGGTCATGACGGCGTAAAAACTGAGCAGCCGCGCTTCACTGGCCAACAGGTCATGATGGCTGCGGCTTTCGTTCGGTTGGTCTGGGCGAACCTCGACCCAGAAAAGCTCCGCTTCTTCATCAAACAGGACAGAAAAATCCATACCCTTGGCCAACGCGTCCGCCCGGGCGGGGAGATCGTGAAGCGTTTCCGGCAAAATGGGCAGCAGTGCCCGAAGCCCCTGTGCACAGGCGGTCAGACACACCGCCAGCTGGCCGCTGTCCGCCGAGAAGACATGGGGCGGCGGCAGCGGTTCCAAAGTGCGGGTATCGTACCAGCTGTACAGGTGCCCCTGCCATTTGGGCAGCATTTCCAGCGTGGAGATGGTCTCGCCAATTCGACGGGCCGCTTCCGCAGCTGGGAGCAGACGCAGTTTTTCTGCTGCCAGCAGGGAAATCAGATACAGCCCGATACTGGTGGGCGAGGTGCGGTGAGAAATGCCTTTGTTGGGTTCGATCTGCACATTGTCGGCGGGCAGACCGTGGGCTTCGTCGGTGACGGCGGTCTCAAAGTACAGCATGGTTCCGGCTGCCAAGCGGGTCAGCACCTCCCGCATATACTCCGTGGGCCGGGACGATACGTCTCGCGGTGCTTCCAGCAGAAACAGCAGGAAGGGCAGCGCCGCCCAGCAGAGAGCGGCAATCAGCCCCGGCAGAAAGAAACCGTGCAGAAAAACGGAAAACGCCGCCATGCCGCCGGAAGCCAGCATACATAAGATAAAATAGAGCATGGGCGGCTTGTCGGAAGGTTTTTGAAGCTGGGCGGCGCTGTCCCATTGAAGCAAATTCTGTCGGGAGACGAACAGCCGGTATAGCGTTCGCCCGATCGCGTCCAGCTCCATGGTGGCGTTCAGCGGCAATACCATCAACCGGGTCACAAACGCCGCTAAGGAAACGCCGCTTAGGGGAAATAGCCCCGGCAGATCAGGCACCAGCAGCACCGCCCAGAAAAGCCCGGCGGTCCCCTGCGCCGCCAGACAGAACAGCAGCAGTACTCGCAGGGCGTTTTCCAGAGAACAGAGCAGCTTCAGCACGATCTTCCAGCGGCTCAGGCCATTTAGTGCCTTTCGCGGCGCGCTGCGTCCCGGCGGAAAGACGGGCAGCACGTAGGGGAGAAGCTGCCAGTTGCCACGGGTTCGCCTGCGCAGCCGGGTAAGAAACCCATGCAGCGTTTGGGGCTGGCTTTCATAAAGAGCGATATCGGGGGCATAGGCACAGCCCGCCAGCTGCCCTTCCAGCAGGGCGGGGTTCAGCACCGCGCCGGGGAGAATTTTCCCTTCCGTGGCGTGCAAAAACGGAGATGGTTCCAAGATACCCTTGCCCTGATTCGTGACGCTGCCCAGCGCACAGCCGAAGAAACAGGCTTCAGCATCACCTGAATCGCCCAGCATGAATGAAAGACGGCTTTCCACCGTGTCCGCTGCGATTTCCATTCGAGGTTGAAGAACGCCGACGCCCCGCCAGCCATGAGGGCCGATACAGCGCCGCTGCAGAGGATGCAGCATGGCTCCCACCATCCGCAGCGCCGCGCCCGGCGGCAGAAAGGTATCGCGGTCCAGCGTGATGACATAGCGATACCGGCCCTTCAGTGTTTCCAGCGGCAGGGAGGCATAGGCGAAACGGTCTTCAATGGGCTCGCCTTGAATCAGTTTGAGCAGAGTCTCCAGACTGCCCCGCTTGCGCTCTCGGCCCATATGCAGGTGATCGGGCATATGGTAGACCCGTTCCCGCTGCAAATAGAAAAACTCATGCCCTGTGCTTTCCTGAAGGGCCTGAACCGCGCTGGCGGCGGTAGAGATGATCTCGCCGTCGTCGCTCATGGAGCCGGTCAGACTATCCCGATAATCGCCCAGCAACAGAAAGTGTAGATTGGGGTCGGGATTGGCGCAGTGGAGGACGGACAGCTTCTTCACCATGGAGAGAGCATGAGCGGGATTGAGCAGCAGGATGGGGCAAACCACCAGCGTGCGCTGTTCGTCGGCCAGCCGTTCCAACTGCATTCGGGAAACCATATGCGGCTCGGCCCGGCGCTGATAAACCCGAAAGAAAATCTGCCGCCCTGTTTCCCAGAAAATCAGGGCAAAGGGCAGCCACAGCCACCCAGACAGGCGGAGAAATCCTGCCAGAGCAAGCAGAAGCGCAAACAGAAGTCCAGACAGTGCGAAAAAGAAAACCTTCCCGTGCAAACGGAAAAATAACCGCAGAGGAAGAAAACGCCTTTCGGGGTTAAGCCGCAGAGTCAGTTCTTCCAACCCTTCATCCGCCAGATAGTATCCTACATGGGAAAGGGGCGAACCTTCGGCGGAGGATGCCAGCTCCAGCGCGGCTTCGCAGACTTCCTGCGCGGAAACCTTTGCTTCCCGGCCGATGCCGGCAGCCAGCCGCCGGTAGTAAGCCCGGCTTTCCTGATCCATTTGGGGATAGACTTCATCCTCGCAGAGCAGCCGGTGCAGATCACTCCATTCCTCCAGAAGGCGGTTCCATGGGGCCTTTTCCACTGCGTGAAGGGATGCAATGGCATTGCCGCACCAACGGGCCGCATCGACCTGCCGTTCGTGCTCCTGTTCCGCCGCCGCTTCCGCAGAACGCTCCTGCCCGCTCAGCTGGCTTTCCAACCAAAGCAGCTGCTCATTATAATCTCCCTGCCGCCAGCGGGAGACCAGTCGTTCCAGAAAACTGGCGTTTTGACTGTGACGCCGAAACAGCGCCATGGCGCTACGTTCCCGGCCCTTTTCCAACAGGCGGCACAGACGGTCGGCCTGACGGCGCGCCGACTGTTCCTGAACGCAGGAATAGGACAGCTCGTTCAGCAAAAGCAGAAGCGACAGGCGAAGCGACTGCGGAAGAACGGTCAATTCCTCCTCGCTGAAGGGCTGAACCTTCTGCCACGCAGTCAGCGCGTCCGTCAGGGTGGAAAGCCGCAGTTCCCCAGCTGTATGGGCCAAAAATTCCCGGGAAAAACAGGCAATCCGGCATTCTCCGTCCGGGAAGGCCGGAAGCCGAACGCCCTTTAGCGCGGCTTGCAAAGCGGCGGCTTCCTCCTGCAAATAGCGGCCGTTCTCACAGAAGCAGCGGGACGCGGGCAGCAGTTCATCCTCCGGCAGCCTATCCAGAAATCGGAGGTTTTTTTCCAGAGCACTTCGTTCGGAAGCAGGCAGCAAAAGCCGGACGCGCCTGCGACTCAGTTTCTGCTCTGCCAGAGCGGCCATTCCGGCGGACAGCGTTTCTTCTGAAAACGATTCCTGACGGGGGAAAAACGGCTTTTTTCGAGTACTGAGAAAGAAAACAAACAGCAGCGCAAGGCCCGCTGCGGCGATCCACCATTGCATTTTTCAGACCTCCCTGCTATTACCAGCCCTGCCGAAGGGCGCGGTTTGCCGTCCATAGTGTGCGCCGCGGAAAAGGCTTCCATGCGGCAAAAACCCAGATGCGCCATTGACAAATGCAAAAAAGCCCCTACAATAAAATGTAGATTTGCATTTCTTCAATTTCATTTTTACTGGCGCGGGAAGGCAGTCTTCGAAGCGATCCTGATTTTGTTTTCATTCATCTTAAAAAGGATGTGGCGTTATGCGGTTGGAAACGGAACGGCTGGTTTTACGGGAACTGACAAACGACGATTTCGCGGCATGGTATGCGATCCTTTCGGATGCGGAAACCATGAAGCATTACCCCGCTCCTTTTGATGAAGAAAAGGTGCGGCAGTGGCTTGAGTGGAATCTGGAAAACTACCAGAACTACGGTTTCGGCCTGTGGGCGGTCATTCTGAAGGAAGAAAACCGCCTGATCGGCGACTGCGGCATGGCCATGCAGTGCGTTCACGGAAAAATGCTGCCGGAGATCGGCTATCACATTCATCGGGGTTACCAGCGCCGGGGCTATGCTTCCGAAGCGGCGAGCCGATGCCTGCAGTATGCCTTTGAGGACTTGCATCTCCCGGAAGTCTATTCCTATATGAAGTACGATAACAAGGCTTCCTGCGGCGTAGCCAAAAAGAACGGGATGCGCCTGGTGGAGACCTACCCGGACGAGTTGAATACCTTTACCCGGGTGTATGCTATTACCCGGGAGGAATGGCTGGCCGCACACGTTTCCCCGTAAAATGAATAGGATGAAGCAGCTTCCCAAACCAGCATGGAAGGCATGAAGGAAAGGAGGGTTTGCATGATCCAGCGTTCCCTTTGGAAACGTCCCGCTCTGCAAACCAGCGAGGCTGTGCTTCTTCCGGCTCTGCCCCGAATGAAGGCGGCGGAGCCGGTCTATTCCGACGGGTATCTTCACGTCCGTCCTACAGAAGACCCCTTCCGCCCGGTGGAGGAAACGCCCCGGACGGCATTGAGCACCTACGTCCGGCCCCGGGGCAGCATGGCGGGCCGAAGCGTCCTTCGGGCCGTCGGTATTGGCGCGGATCCCTATCTGCGTCGAAAAACGGAAAGCGGATGGCCGGGCCGGCGGACGGGGCGCTTTTCCCGATGGTAAGCCGAAAAGAGACAGGACAACGCCTGTCTCTTTTCCATTTGTCGAATGTTAGCGAACGAACAGCTGGGTCACGTAGACATATCCCTGGCTGTCGGAGCATACGCCGATACCGACCTTCGTCCACTGACTACCAAGAATGTTGGTGCGGTGTCCGGTGCTGGACATAAACGCGGCCTGCGCCTTCGCCACGGTGGCGTGGTGGGCGATATTCTCCCCGACGGAGGTGAAGGCATAGCCGTGGTTTCGAAGCATCTCCGCCGCGCTGCCCAGTGTGGGGGAAGTGTGGGCAAAGTAATGGTTCGCGTTCATGTCCTGACTCTTCAGCCGGGCCAGCGCGCAAAGGGACGGATCCAGCGTCAGTGCAGAGCGACCGTTGGCCGCACGGTCCTGATTGAGCAAAAGAAATGCATTTTCCTCTTGCGCAGTGATGGAACCCGTAGTATAATCATTGCCCGTGGAAGGAGAGGGCGTTGCAATCACTGGATTTCTCGTGGGTTCCGGCGTTTCCGCCACGGTAGGAACAGGCTGTTGCGTGGGCCTCTTCGTAGGAACAGAAGTGGGAGCGGGTGTTTCCGTGGGCGCGGCGGTCGCTTCGGGCGTTTGAACCGGCGAGATCACGGGCGTTCGCGTCGGCGCGGCGGTAGGCGCAGGTTCCTGCGTCAACACAGGCTCCTGAATGGGACAGCGGGTCGGCTCGCTGGGAATGACCGGCGGCTGAACGGTCGCGGCAGGCTTCGGGGTGCTGACAGGTTCCGACGTGGCGGTCGGGCAGACGGTCTGCCGGGGTGTGCAATCCGTTTCCTGACGGTAGGGCCAGCCGAAAAAACCGAATTGTGAAGCGGGCGCGCCGTCTGCGAAAGCGGCAAAGGCCATGGCCGTACAAAGACCGGCCGCTGCCAAAGCTGTGAACATTTTGGTTTTCATAGTCTACCTCCCATATACGGTGATTTACGCCAACAGCGTAATAAAATCGTAATATATTTGTCATTTAGATGCAATACAAATGGAAGCTTATTTCCATGGAAATGGCTGACAGGATATTCTGGCAGGGTCAAGGCCCTGATTTGATGGAGGGAAAAATCACATGAAACTGGTCAAATGCCCACGGTGCGATCTGAATTATATCCGGGAGGATGAAAAATACTGCAAGGTATGCCTTCGCGAGATGAAGGGCGAGCCTACCAATGACGATATGGAACTTTGCTCCGTATGCAACGCGGCCCCCGCGCTGCCCGGCAAGGACGTTTGCCTGAGCTGCCTGAAGGAAATGCAGTCCGGCGGCGGCCGCGAAGAAGTGGAGGACGCTCCCGTTTCCGTGGACGAGTCCACCATTGGACTCAATTCCGTCAGCACCATGGACGAGATCATTCCGGAAATTGAAGAGGATATCCCCGCCAACGAGTACGGCGATATTCAGAATGAGCTTTCGCTGGAAAGCGTCATTGAAGACGAAAACGAGGATGACGACGAGGACAAGGACGACGACGACCGCTGAGTTTGGCGGCCTGTAAAGTGAGGCATCCATGGCAATCTATGCAATTGGCGATCTCCATCTGCCGGGACATCAGGAAAAACCCATGAATGTCTTTGGCGATCATTGGGATCGCCATTTTGACGTGATTCGGGAAAATTGGCTTTCCATGGTCGCACCCGAGGATGTGGTGCTGATCCCCGGCGACATCAGCTGGGCCATGCAGCTCAGCGAGGCCCGGGACGATCTGATGCAGATCGCCGCGCTGCCCGGTCGGAAGCTGCTTTTGCGGGGCAATCACGACTACTGGTGGAATTCCATCAGCAAGGTGCGCGCCCTTTTGCCGGAAAATATGTACGCCATTCAGAACGACGCGCTGGCGCTGGACGGGGTGGTCTACTGCGGTACCCGCGGTTGGAACATTCCCGGCGAGGGGCAGCCCGCCGACCCGCAGGATGTGAAGATCTTCCAGCGGGAACTGCTGCGGCTGGAAATGTCTTTGCAGCAGGCGGAAAAGCTGGCGTACGGAAGTCTGCCGGTGGTGGTGATGATGCACTACCCGCCGCTGTATAAAGATCTGCTTTCTACGCCCTTTACGGAGATCCTGGAACGCCATGGGGTGCGCACGGTTGTATTCGGCCACCTGCATGGAGCCGGGATCAAGGTGGGCTTTGAAGGGCTGCTTCGCGGGGTGGAGTACCATCTGGTCAGCTGCGACGCGCTTCATTTTTCTTTGCGGCGGATCGAAAAGGTCTTCCCACAGGAACTAAAGTAAATCTAAAATTTTAGACCATATTTTGAAATAAAAATGTAATAATTAAAACAAAACATTTGTTCCCTAAAGTTTGGAAAGATTGCCTTGGCAAACTTTCCAAACTTTTTATTTTTTTGCTTTGAAAACGTTCGAACAATCGTTCGCAAAAAAGATGGGATTTCTTGCCGAAAAAAGCGTCAAAGCCTTGCGGGGCACAGCTTTGAGTCGTTGCAATTTTCAGGGGAGTGGCGCATAATGGTTTTAGGTGCCAGAAAGTGGAACAAAATGCCACGCAGAGGAACGGAGGGTGGAGCGCATGGACGAGACGCATGGGGCGGCAGAGCAAACGCAAAGCGCCTCCAGCCTTCCCAAAAACTACACTTTCTTCGGCAGCTACGACCATTCGCTGGATCCCAAGGGCCGCATTATCATCCCCACCGCCTATCGCAAGCCCTTGGGCGAAGTATTTACCATCAGCATTACCAGGGACGGCGAAGGAATCGCCCTTTATCCCGACCCGGTGTTCGATGAACTTCTGGCGGAGCTCTACCGCCTCAATCAGCGCAAACCCGCTGTACAAAAGTATCAGGCCTATCTGGCCAAGATGAGCTATCGCGGCATGGAGGCGGACGGTCAGGGCCGTCTGCTTCTGCCGCTGAAGCTGCGCCAGATGGTACTGGGCGACGCCCGCGATGTGGAGATCAGCGGTGCGCTGGATCACATCCGCATTGTGGACCGCAAGACGGCCGACGACGAGGATCTCTTCTTCCGGGAGCACCGGGAGGCCCTGCTGGACGAAATCGGCAATATGATGGAAGAATAAAGGTTTTCCGTAACGAATACGGAAAGGAGAAGCAACCATGGAACAATATGTGTACACTTACGACAGCTTTGCCCAGCGCGGCGCGGAACAGTATGTGCCCACCGAGCGTTTTCAGGTGAAAAGCAGCGTATATCTGCCCGCCAGCGATATCGACCTGAGAACGGGCCGGCTTCAGCCGGATCGTCAGCGCCGTCGCCGCACACAGGCCCTGATGCTGGAAAAAGAGCGGCTGGATGCGGAGGATCAGACCCTCAGCGAGTCTCTCCGCCGGGAATACAGCAAAAGCGGTGTACGCATTTCCGTACGGGCGCTGGTACTGATCGTAGCGGCGGTGCTGTTTTTCTGCGGCATTCTGCTGCTGTCCCAGCAGGGCATGATTGCGGAGCGGCAGAAGGCCATCAACCGTCTGGAACGCTCCATCAAGGATTATCGTGCCCAAAACGCCAGTCTGGAGGAAGAGATCGCTCAGGCCTCCGACGCGTCCACCATCTGCTACGCTGCGGCCCGCGACCTGAACATGATCCCCGCAGAAGCGGCGGAAGCCGTCTATCTGGTGGCTGTGGACACCCGCCCCGCCGCTGTGACCGCTTCCGCTGAAATGGAGGAAAGTGTCAATACAAGCGTGGCGAACGAAGCCGACGTTCCCGCCGGAACGATCCACGTCTCTGCGGATTCCGGCAACTAACGCCGAAAAAACAGACTGCTCGTCGAAAGGGTTCTATCCGCCTAAAAGGCAGCATACATCCCATTAGCACCGAAACCGTAAAATGGGGGAAGTATCATGCCTGCGGAGCTGCACATTCGGAAAAGAGTTCTGACCCTTCTGGTCCTGCTGATTTTTCTTTTCGGCGTTCTCGTGTGCCGGATCGCCTATCTGACCACCGCACGCTCCGCCGAACTGACCAGCCGGGGCGTGCGCCAGTGGACGCGGGAAGGAACGGTCTATGCCCGCCGGGGCAATATTCTGGATACCAACGGTCAAACGCTGGTGATGAGCGCTACGGCCTATATCGTCAGTGTGGAACCCGGAAATGTACAGGACGTGCAGGCATTTGCCCGGGCCATCAGCCCGATTTTGGGCCTTTCCGAGGAAAAAGTGGCGGAAAAGGCCTCTCAGCGAGGAAAATCCTCCGTAACGCTCAAACGGCAGGTCTCCCGGGAAACGGCAGACCAGCTGCGTCAACTAAAGCAAAGTAAGGATGCGGAGACCGCTGCGGCCGCATCCGCACTTTTGTTTGACGAGGATGTCCGTCGCGTCTACCTGCGGGGCGCGTTTCTGACCCAGACTTTGGGCTTGGTGAACGTGGACGGCGTGGGCCAGTCCGGGCTGGAACAGCAGTACGAAACGCTGCTTCGAGGCGAAGCAGGCCGCAGTATGCGCAGTGTGGACGGCAAAGCCCGCCCTATCTACGACAGCGGCAATCTCTACATTGAGCCGCAGGATGGCAGCACCATTCGTCTGACCATCGACGCGACCATTCAGGAAATCGTGGAAAAGGCCATGCGGGAGTGCTACGAGGTCAACAAGGCACAGGCCGTTCACGCCCTTGTGATGGACGTGTATACCGGCGCAGTGCTGGCCATGTGCTCCAAGCCGGATTACGACCCCAACGACCCGCCCCGGGAACAGCTGGACGCGCTGCAAAGCCTGATGCGCATCCGCCTGATCTCCGATTCCTATGAGCCCGGCTCCACCTTCAAGATTTTGACGGCCGCCGCTGCGCTGGACAGCGGCGTGACCACGCCGGAGGACGGCTTCTACTGCTCCGGCAAGATCAAGGTGGATGGGGACACCATCAAGTGCTGGGGCAGTCCCCACAAGGCCGAGACCATGGCGCAGGCCCTGCAGAACAGCTGCAACCCGGTCTTTGTGGAACTGGCCCTGCGCATGGGGGCCCAGCGGTTTTACCAATACCTGCATGCTTTTGGCCTGGGGTCGAAAACGAATATTGACTTGCAGGGGGAGGAAAGTGGTATACTAATACCCGTGAATTCCGTCAAGAATGTGGATCTGGCGCGGATCGGCTTCGGCCAGAGTGTGGCGGTAACGCCCATTCAGCTGCTGACCGCCGCCTGCTCCGTTCTCAACGGCGGACGGCTCATGCGACCCTATCTGCTGAAAGAAGCCGTCTCCCCGGACGGAACCGTCCTCTACCGCACCTCGCCCAAGGTGGTCTCCACGCCCATTTCGGAGGAAACCTCCCTGATCATGCGCAAGCTGCTGGAGGATGTGGTGGCCGTTGGCGGCGCGAAGAACGCCCGCATTCCCGGCTACCGCATCGGCGGCAAGACGGGTACGGCGCAGGTGTACAAGGACGGCCGCATCGTGCGGAACGTTCACATCGGTTCGTTTCTGGGCTTTGCCCCGGCAGACGACCCGCGCATCGCCCTTCTGGTCATCGTGGACGAAGCCGATACCCCGGTGGACTACGGCGGAACCACCGCCGCGCCTTTTGCTAGACAAATCCTCGAGGATGTGTTACCTTATTTAGGTTATCAGCCCGACGAGGGGGAGGATAGCGAGCCGTTGCAGGTGCCGGACGTGACGGGCCAGCCTTTGTGGGAAGCCCGGCGAACGCTTTCCTCCATGGGACTGAAGGTGCTGGACGACGGCGGCAGCGGCAGCGTCACCGCCCAGATGCCCAGCGCCGGCGCCACGCTTCGCAACGGCGGGCAGATGATGCTCTACACCTACGACGAGGCTTTGCCGGAGACGGAAACGCTGGTATGCGTGCCTGACGTTTCGGGCAAGTCTATTGCATCCGCCGCTTCGCTGCTTCGACAGCGCGGCCTGGAGATGGAGATCGATGGAAGCGGCTTCGCGGTTTCGCAGGAGCCCGCCGCGGGAAGCTTTCTCGCGCCGGATTCCGTCGTGCTGGTTCATTTTGAGTTACCGAATCCATAAGGATGGGGGAGTACCAATGCTACTGAAGGATCTGCTGGTGGACGTACCAGGAGTTTTGGAAACGAAGGGGGATATGGAAGTCCGCATAGACGCCCTGATCACCGACAGCCGGGAGAAAACCTCCGGCGGTCTGTTCTTCTGCATCAGCGGCGCGCGCTTTGACGCTCACACTTTCGTGGGTCAGGCGGAGAAAAACGGCTGCGTCGCCTTTGTGGTGGAGCGCATTCTGGATGCGGACGTGCCTCAGGTGAAGGTGGAAAACGTCCGTTCCGCCATGGCTTATATCGCTGCGGCTTTCTACGGCCATCCCGAAAAAGAGATCCGCATGGTGGGCGTGTGCGGCACCAAGGGCAAAACCACGACCAGCTACCTGATGAAGGCGATCCTGGAAAAGGCGGGCTTCAAGACCGGCCTGATCGGCACCACCGGCAATATGATCGGCGAAAAGCGGCTGCATAGCAATCTGACCACCCCGGATCCCATCGACCTGCACCGCTGCCTGCGGCAGATGCGGGACGAGGGCGTGGAAGCGGTCAGCATGGAGGTCAGCGCCCATGCCGTAGCCATGCACCGGCTGGACGGCGTCACCTTCGAGGCGGCGTGCTACACCAACCTTTCGCAGGATCATCTGGATTATTTCGGCACCATGGAGAACTACTTCGAGACCAAGAAGAGCTTCTTCATGCATGGACAGGTGCTCAACGCCGCGCTGAATGCCGACGATGAGACCAGCGATAAGATCATCGAGGACATCAAGGTGCCCTACCTGACCTTCGGCATCAGTTCCGACGCGGATGTGTTTGCCCGGGATATTGAAATTTCCGAGGACGGCGTGTCCTTCTCCATTCTGCTGCGCGGACTGGAAGAAATGCCGGTGCATATGCACCTGACGGGCATGTTCAACGTGTACAATGCGCTGGCCGCCGCGTCGCTGGCCATGATCCTCGGCATTGATCAGCAGTCTATCCGGGAGGGACTGGAAAGCGTGGTCAACGTGCCCGGCCGGGTGGAAATGCTGGATACCAAGACCCCTTACAAGGTCATTCTGGACTACTCCCATTCTCCCGACGCGCTGGAAAATATTCTGACCACCGTGCGCACCTTTACCCGCAGCCGGCTGATCGTGCTTTTCGGCTGCGGCGGCGACCGGGATCACGGCAAGCGGCCCATTATGGGCGAGATCGCCGGCCGGCTGGCGGATTTCTCCATCCTCACCAGCGACAACCCCCGCACCGAGGATCCAAACGCCATTCTGGCCTCTATTGAAGAAGGCATCAAGCCCACGGGCGGTAAGTATGTTATCATCGAAAACCGTCGGGACGCTATTCGCCACGCGCTGGAAATGGGCCGGGACGGCGACGTCATCATTCTGGCTGGCAAGGGTCATGAGACTTATCAGGACATCATGGGCGTGAAGCGTCCCTTCGATGAAAAGGTCGTCGTGCAGGAGCTGCTCCGGGAGCTTCAGCCGGAGAGTGAATCTTCAGAGGAGTGAATACCATGCTAAAGCTGATTCTGGCGCTGATCCTTTCGCTGGCGGGCGTGCTGGTGCTGGGGCCGCGGGTGATCCCCGTGCTGCGCAAGCTCAAATTCGGTCAGACAGTGTACGAGCTGGGTCCCCAGTCCCACAAGACCAAGCAGGGCACCCCCACCATGGGCGGCCTGATGTTCGTGCTGACCACCTGTCTGGCGGCGGCTGTGCTGACCGGCAACTGGTACGGCCAGTGGGACTTTACGCTGGCGCTGATCGGCGTTTCGCTGCTGACCATGCTGGTGGGCTTTGTGGACGACTACATCAAGGTCGTGAAAAAGCGCAATCTGGGCCTGATCTGGTGGCAGAAGGTCGTGGCGCAGGTCGTGATCTCGCTGGCCTTCTCCTGGTATTGCTATAAGCACCCCATGATCGGCAGCAGCGTGATCGTGCCGTTCTTTAATGTGGAGTGGAATCTGGGCGCGTTCTATGTGCCGCTGATGACACTGGCGATGATCTTTATGGTCAACAGCGCCAACCTTCAGGACGGGCTGGACGGGCTTTTGTCCAGCGTCAGCGTGATCGGCAGCTCCGCCTGGGGCCTGATCGCCGTATTTGTCACGTTGGCCGGGGCTTCTGCGCTGTCCCCGGAGTATATCGGCAACTACCAGCATCTGGCGATCTTCGCCATGGCGCTGGCGGGCGGCTGCATGGGCTTCCTGCGGTTCAACCACTATCCCGCGCTGGTATTCATGGGCGACACGGGCAGCATGTTCATCGGCGGGGCCATGGTGGGCATGAGCATGCTTCTGCGGATGCCGATCTACTGGCTGCTGATCTGCTTTACCATGTTCGCCTCTTCCATGAGCGTGATTATTCAGCGCATCTATTTCAAGGCGACTCATGGCAAGCGCATCTTCAAGATGTCTCCGATTCATCATCACTTTGAACTGAGCGGCATGACCGAACAGCAGATTGTGGCCATGTACTCCATCGTGGAGGGTCTTCTGTGCCTGATCTCCCTGTTCTCTCTTCCCCTGAACTGATAGACCGAAACGATTTTGAGGATTTCGGAGGTGAAAATCGTCATGAAAGTTGAAAAGAAGCGCGTGTTGGTAGTGGGCATGGCCCGCAGCGGCATTGCCGCCGCCGAGCTGCTGCTCCGCCATGGGGCCATTCCCATTTTGTCGGATATGAAACAGGAAGAGGCGTTTGGCGACCAGCTGGACAGCCTGCGCGGCACGGCCTGCGTGTTCCGGCTGGGCGAGGACAGCGTGAAGCTGCTGGACGAGGCGGACATTCTGATGATCAGCCCGGGCGTACCCATCGACGCGCCCGTGGTGAAGGCCGCCAAGGAAAAGGGCATCTCGGTCGTTGGCGAGCTGGAGCTGGCTTCTTCGCTGCTCAGCGGCGATATGCTGGCTATTTCCGGCACCAACGGCAAGACCACGACTACCACCCTTCTGGGCAAAATATTTGAGAACGCCGGACGAATTACCCACGTAGCCGGAAACATCGGCTATCCGCTGTCCAATGTGGCGATTTCCGCCAAACGGGAGGATGTGACGGTAGTGGAGGTTTCCAGCTTCCAGCTGGAAAGCGTCAAGACCTTCCATCCCCATGTGGCGGCGCTTCTGAACATTACCGAGGATCATCTGAACCGCCACGGCACGATGGCCCAGTATATCCGCATGAAGCAGCGCCTCTTCGAAAATCAGACGGCGGATGATTTTGCCGTGCTGAACTACGATGATCCGGTGCTGAACAAAATGGCCGAAAAGCTGAAGAGTCAGGTGGCGTTGTTCAGCCGCACCCATCAGCTGGAAAACGGCGCGTTTGTCAAGGACGGAAAGATCGTCTGGCAGTGGAAGGGCGAGACCCGCCCCATCTGCGATGCAGACTCCATCCTGATCCCCGGCCCCCACAATCTGGAAAACGCGCTGGCCGCCGCGGCGATGGCCTGCGCCATGAATGTGCC
>OLPR01000332.1_pt1 | contig 44135 bp, 33 predicted proteins | sample 1672761 | NCBI WGS metagenome assembly OLPR01 (sample SAMEA3136721, study PRJEB25190) | human gut metagenome | biome: human gut; feature: human-associated habitat; material: faeces | place: Austria | collected 2013 | reverse complement strand
GCCGCGGCGGTGCGCTCGACCGGGTGGTCCGCAGCTATTGCTTTCTTCTGGCTTCGACCCCCACGTTCTGGCTTGGCTTGCTCATCTTGATGGTTTTCGCCGTGCAGCTAGGCTGGTTCCCCATCGGGTTCTCCGTGCCCATCGGCGTGTCGGCGGCGGACGTGACGTTGGCCGATGCCGTGCATCACCTGGTGCTTCCTGCGCTCACGCTCTCGGTGACGGGCGTGGCCAACATCGCGCTCCATACGCGCGAGAAGGTGGTTGATGTACTGGAAAGCGATTACGTGCGCTTCGCACGCGCACGCGGCGAGTCGGAGCTGAGTGTGATCGTGCACCACGGCTTGCGCAACGTCGCGTTGCCGGCCGTCACGCTGCAGTGTGCGTTCATCTCCGAGATCTTTGGCGGGTCGGTGCTGGTAGAGCAGGTGTTTTCTTATCCCGGCCTGGGGCAGGCGGCTGTGACCGCAGGGTTGGGCGGTGACGTGGCGCTTCTCGCGGGCATCGCGCTCGTGAGTGCCGCACTCGTGTTTGGCGGCAACCTGCTGGCTAATATTCTCTATGGCGTGCTCGATCCGCGCATGCGCATCGGCGAGGAGAGGGCTTGATGGAAGAGGTTCTCCATACTCCCGTGCAGCGTTCGCGCGGCAATCGGGCAACCACGCTCGTCGCGTGCATCGCGGCCGCCTGTGCACTCGCCATTGTGGTGGCGTCGGGGCTTGCGCTTTACGGTCAGGCGACAGCCACGGACTTCACCGCGAAGAATCTGGCGCCCTCGCTTGCCCACCTCTTCGGCACCGACTGGATGGGTCGCGACATGCTTTCGCGCACGCTTGCGGGCCTGTCTACAAGCGTGCTGGTGGGTTTGCTGGCGGCCACCGTCTCGTCGGTTATCGCACTCGTGCTCGGATGTGCTGCCGCACTTGGCGGAAAACGCGTCGATGCCGTGATCAGCTGGCTGATTGACCTCATGATGGGCGTTCCCCATATCGTGCTTCTGGTGCTCATCTCCTATGCAATCGGGAAGGGCTTCTGGGGCGTGACCATCGGCGTTGCCGTGACGCATTGGCCGAGCCTTGCGCGCGTCGTTCGTGCCGAGGTGCTGCAATGCCGCGAGTCGAAGTTCGTCGAAGTTGCGCGCAAGTTGGGGCAAAGTCCGGCGCGCATCGCGTTGCACCATATGGTGCCCTACGTGTTGCCGCAGTTTGTGGTGGGGCTTATTCTGCTCTTTCCGCATGCCATCCTTCATGAGGCGGCAATCACCTTCCTCGGCTTCGGCTTGCCGCCCGAGCAGCCGGCGATCGGCGTGATCTTGAGTGAGTCGATGAGCTACCTATCGACGGGTGCCTGGTGGCTTGCCGTGTTCCCGGGTTTGGCGCTCATGGCGACGGTACTGCTCTTCGATGTGGCTGGTCAGAGCTTGCGAAAGCTCGTTGACCCGCATACGGCGCAGAAATAGGTGGGGAAGATGTTGGAGAATGCAAACGACGGCGCGGCTGCGCAAGCGGCTTCGGCGAACAAGGATGCCGCGATCGCTCACGAGCAAACCGCGCACGAGGATGCGCAGTCGCACCATCATCACACACATGCGGCGACGTCGCACCATGACGGCGGGCACCACCTTTTGCAGGTCGAGGATTTGAACGTGAGCTTCCGCATGTACGACGAGGATGCACCGTACTTCCAGGCGAAGCAGCGCGATGCCCAGGTGCTCCACGGGTTGAGCATCGCCGTCCACGCGGGCGAGATCGTGGCTGTGGTGGGCGCATCGGGCTCGGGCAAGACGCTTCTCGCCGATGCGGTGCTGGGATTGTTCGAGCCTAACTCCACGGTGACGGGACGCATCTGGTTTGACGGCGAGCGCAAAGACGCAGAAGGCTTGCGCGCGCTGCGCGGGCACGGGTTGTCGCTCGTGCCGCAGAGCGTGAGCCATTTGGACCCCATGATGCGCGTGGGGAAACAGGTCGAAGGCTTCGCGAACGCGCTGTCGAAGGCCGAGCGCAAAGCGCGCCGCGAGCAGCTGTTCGAGCGCTACGGGCTCGGTCCCGAGGTTGCGCGCCTTTACCCTCATGAGCTTTCTGGCGGCATGGCGCGCCGCGTGCTGCTCTGCTGCGCGCTCATGGACGTCCCGCGGGTGATCGTGGCCGACGAGCCAACGCCTGGGCTCGACCTCGACCTCGCGGTCCGAGCGCTGGACGACTTTCGTGCCTTCGCCAACGAGGGCAACGGCGTGCTGCTGATCACGCACGATATCGAGCTCGCGCTGCGCGTTGCCGATCGCGTTGCCGTGTTCAAGGATGGCACTGCGGTGGAAGAGACGGCGGTCGCGAACTTCGCCGACCCCGCGCTTCTGCGCGACCCGTTCACCCGCGCGCTGTGGCATGCTCTTCCCGAGCACGATTTCGCGGCTACGGCGAGCATGGACGAGCAAGGCCGCGGCAACGCATCGGTTGGCAAGGGAGGTAGCTCGTGCTAGAGGCTCGAGACATCACGTTCGGTTACCCCGGCGCAAAACCCCTGTACAGCGGGTTCAGCCTGCAAGTCGAGCCCGGCGAGCGCGTAGCGCTCCAGGCTCCCTCGGGGTTTGGCAAGACCACGCTGTGCCGCGTGCTCGCTGGGTTCGAGCGTCCGCAGGCTGGCGAGGTGCTGCTCGATGGTCGGCCGCTTCCGCGTCGCGGAGTATGCCCGGTGCAGCTGATCCAGCAGCATCCCGAGCAGGCGGTCGATCCGCGCCTGCGCATGCGCAAAACGCTGGCGGAAGCGGGCGACGTGCCGCAAGAACTCCTCGACAACCTGGGGATTCGCGATGAGTGGATGCAGCGCTACCCACATGAGCTCTCCGGCGGCGAGCTGCAGCGCTTCTGCATAGCCCGTGCGCTTGCCACGCGTCCGAGCTACCTCATCTGCGACGAAGTTTCCACGATGCTGGATGCGGTCACGCAAGCGCATATCTGGCGCGTGCTGCTGGACTATGCCGAGCGGGAAGGTGCCGGCATGCTGCTCGTCTCCCATACCCCTGCGCTTACGGAGCGCGTGGCGACGCGGAAAGTGAAGCTCTCGAGGGGCGAAAGCTGATTCGAGAAGCTCGCATGTCCATGCCTCCTAATGCCTTGTTTGCGAATTGTGCCTGATGGGGTGCGCTTGCTCGCCTCCGTTAGAGCGGTAGAGCGTCGAGATTGTCTGTCTTCGGGAGATGGGGGCTGGCAGCTCATGCTCGTTTGCCTATAATGAACGCTGCTATGGAAAAGACATCCCGAGAGAAAATCGCGCTCATCGTGTTCCTCATCCTTGCTATTGGGATGGGGTGTATCCTGTTCGGCTACGTGTTTGCTGGCCATTCATGGAACGTCACCGCCTCGAACATCGACGATGCGTTCGGTAACATGGAAGGCTACACCGCCATCGTCTACGAGGGAACCATCGAAGAGGAAGAAAGCGCCGCGCAATCGACGGCTTCTGCGGCATCAGCTGCCAACGGCTCCGCTAGCTCAAAGAATGCGGGTGATGCCGAATCGCTTCCCGGGGACTCGAAGGCGGGGGATGGTCAAGCCCCCGCTTCCTCTTCATCCTCCTCCGACGGCAATCAAGCCTCTGCTTCCTCTTCGGAAAACGGCCTGGCATCTTCCGCCGCCTCGTCTTCCGACAAACAGGTTGCTTCTTCTCAGGGTGGCTCGAGTGTAAATTCAGCTTCCCCAACGAGCGCAAGCGCGCAGGGCACCGGCTCTGTCGATCAGGGAGTTTCGATTGCGTCGGAACCTGCTGCTGCGGAAGGCTCTGCGTCCGAAGGCGTCGTAGGGGAAAGCACTGCCGGGGAAGGGGTTTCTGCAACTGTTTCCCCTGGTGGAACCTTAGATTCCCAGGCGAGCTCCGCTGCGCCCCTTGCGGGGCACAAAAAGGAGAAGGAACCGGTCGCGCTCTCCGATGTCGATGAACTCTACCAGGCCAAGGGCGCAAACGTCATCTCGCTTCATACGAGCGATCTGTCCGCCTATGAAGAGGGAACGATTCTGAAGCGCGGCGGCAAGCGCTACGGCATCTTCTCGGTCACCCGCGAGTATTCGAGGATCCTTATCGATGAGAAGGTGAAGTACTTCACCGATCAAAAGGTAGACTACGTCATTGCTCTTTGTCCCGAGGAGTCATATCTCAAGAATGCCGAGAACATCGACATCGTCGTCACCACGGCAGACTCGACGATCTCGTCGATGGGCGAATCGAGGAACGGCGCCTTCTACGTGAGTACGCCGAAGATCGGCTCGGTCGGGGCGATTCTCATCTCGCCGAGCAATGTCGTCTCCGCGAAGACTATCTCCGAGCTGTAATTCTCCGGGGTTATCTCTGCCGCCCGACAATGAGCGGCGACCGTAACAGCAAGCGACCCCGCCTCGTGCAATCGCGCATTCGGCGGGGTCGCTTCGTGAATCGCCTTCCCGAAAAGGGTCAGGCTATTCGGGGCTCCTGCATTTGGTCAATCGACGCTCCTCTTTGGGTGGGTCGTCGCTACTTCAAGATGATGTTCTCGATCATGGGCAGTGCGTCGTTCCAATCGACTTTGGAGCCTATGACCACGCCGACCGTCATTCCGGAAGGTGACTTGGTGAACAGGTTAACGGTGCCATTGGACGCGGTGTGACGCACTCAGGTGATGCCGTTGACGTCGACTTCGTCGATGGTGCCGTCTTTCTTGGAGCCCATTCTGGCTTCCGCTTCGGTCATCGGCTCGGTCTTGTACGTGCGAATGTCGATGAAGGCGAAGGTGTCATCGCCGAGCGTGAACTCGCACTCTTCGTACTTCTCGTTCATCGATCTGGTGCCGGGTTTCCAGCCATCAGTTGGCTCTAAGCTGTACGAAGGGTAGTCGACGCCGGTTTTGGCCTCAACGGCGGGCTCTGGGGTCTCTTCAGCCTTCGGCTCTTCCGCAGGCTGCGTCGTTGCCGTGTCGTCGCTCGCCTTCTTCTGCTCCTCGGCGCCACCGCCGCAGCCGGCCATCGTGAACGCAAGGGCTGCCGTCAACGCAACGGCGGGCACGCCGAGCGCGACCTTCCTTATCATGGGCTTCAACATATTCATCACTCCCTTTCCCGTTGCATCGTACAAGCCGCTTCGCACTCCGCCCTTTCCGACGAAGCTAGCTTCTATCGATATTGTGCCTTGCGAGTTCTCGTTTACGAAGTGACCAGCGGCCCAAACGATGCGCACATGTGCACCGTACGGCCAAGATGTGAGTGGGAAAGAGTCTGCCTGCCCCGTTTTCGGGACTTCAGGCATAGAAAAAGGCGGGTTCCCGTGCGAGGAACCCGCCTTCCTAAAAAGATTGCTTGAAGTTGGCGCTTACACGATGCCCTGAGCCATCATGGCGTCGGCAACCTTCTTGAAGCCGGCGATGTTGGCGCCCATCACGAAGTTGCCCTCATGGCCGTATTCCTTCGCCGTGTCGTCGACGTTGTGGAACATACCGCGCATGAGCGTCTCGAGCTTGCCGTCGACCTCCTCGAAGGTCCAGGAAAGATGCTCGGCGTTCTGGCTCATCTCCAGGCCGGACACGAGCACGCCGCCCGCATTGGCCGCCTTGCCGGGGAAGAATGCGACGCCGTTGTTCTGGAAGTACTCGGTCGCCTCGATCGTGGTCGGCATGTTGGCGCCTTCGCCGACTGCCTTGCAGCCGTTCGCGACGAGGGCCTTCGCGTCCTCGATGCCAAGGGTGTTCTCACGGGCGCAGGGGAGCGCGATGTCGCAGGGGAGCTGCCACACGCCGCGGCCATCCTCCTCATGCCATGTCGCGTTCGGGCGCTCGTCGACGTACATCGCGAGCGTGACGCCCTTGTCGTGGCCGGAGCGCTTCTTGTTGTAGACGTGCTCGAGCACCTGGTAGTCGATGCCTTCCTGGTCCTCGACCCAGCCGTGGGTGTCGGAGCAGGCGATCACCTTGCCGCCGAGCTGCGAGACCTTCTGGATCGCGTAGATGGCCACGTTGCCGGAGCCGTGCACGACGACCTTCTTGCCCTCGAAGGAGTCGCCCTTGCTCTTGAGGTACTCGTCGACGAAGTAGACAAGGCCGTATCCGGTTGCCTCGGTGCGGGCGAGTGAGCCGCCGAAGGAGAGGCCCTTGCCGGTGAGCACGCCGGTCCATTCGTTGCAGATGCGCTTGTACTGGCCGAACATGTAAGCGACTTCGCGGCCGCCGACGCCCAGGTCACCTGCGGGAACGTCGGTGTTAGGGCCAACGTGGCGGTAGAGCTCGGTCATGAACGACTGGCAGAAGCGCATGATCTCGTTGTTGGACTTGCCCTTCGGGTCGAAGTCGGAGCCGCCCTTGCCGCCGCCCATCGGCAGCGTGGTCAGCGCGTTCTTGAAGATCTGCTCGAAGCCCAGGAACTTCAACATGCCCAGATAAACCGTGGGGTTGAAGCGCAGGCCGCCCTTGTAGGGGCCGATTGCGGAGTTGTACTCGACGCGGAAGCCGCGGTTAACCTGGACTTCACCTTTGTCGTCAACCCACGGAACGCGGAACTGGATGATGCGCTCGGGCTCGACGATGCGCTCGAGGATCTTTGCTTCCTCGTATTCCGGATGTGCCTCGATGACCGGCTCGAGGGTGCTCATGACCTCGGTGACGGCCTGGATGAACTCGGGCTGATCGGGGTCCTTCGCCTTAACTTGGTCGATAATTCTCTGGACGTAACTCATGTAACCTCCTCGGGGTTTACTTGTTCCCAACCGCGGCCATTATAAGTTTGCGCAACGGCTCCGTTGCCTCTAATTAACATGATAGAAACAATGGTCGCAGCCAATCGCGTTTCTCCTCCATAAACGGTAGCGGCGACATCTTGGGGGGGGACTGACGTTGCATCATCGGAGGAAGGACATCGTCGCACCTCCGAAGGGGATCGTCACATCGAGCCGAACGGAGCGCCTACGGATTTAGTACGCCCCAGTACGTGATTGGGCGCTCATGCGGCACGATTTGTAGTAGTATTCTAATTCTGCGTTTTTACCTCAGTTTTGCCTCGATTTCACTTCATCGCGCTCGCAGCGCGCGATGCGAAAGGACTTGCTCGCATGGAAGCACTTGCATGGCTGCTCTCGCTCATCTTGCAGCCCTGTTACGCGATAAGCGGCAATTGGTGGATAGCCATCCTGCTGTTCACCATCATCGTGAAGATCATCCTCATCCCGATGTCGCTTTGGTGCCAGAAGAACTCGATCGTCATGGTGCAGCTTATGCCCGCCTTGAATCGCCTGAAAGTGAAGTACTACGGCGACCGCGAGACGATCGGCGAGGAGCAGAACAAGCTCTACAAGGAGCAGCATTACCACCCGATGCTCTCCCTGATTCCGCTTGCTGTACAGATCATCATCCTGTTCGGCCTGGTCGACGTTATCCACACAATCACCGACGGCGGCGCGCCGGGCACGGAGTTCTTGGGCCAAATTCCCTTCGAAGACGGCGGCGCGGCGTGGATCATGCCGCTTTTCGCGGGGCTTTCCGCCATCATCATGGGCTTCGCACAGAACCGCATCAACCCGCTGCAGCGCGAGCAGTCGCGTGCGGAGAAGAACATGACGAACGGCCTGTCCATCGGCCTTTCGTTCATCTTGGGCGTGTTCGTCGCCACGGGCATGGGCTTCTACTGGGTGTGCTCGAACCTGACCTCCATCGCCATCCAGGCGCTCGCGAACGTCCTGGTGAAGCCTTCGAAATACATCGACTACGAGGACCTCGAGGCAAGCCGCGCCGAGCTTGAGGAGCTCGAGAACTTCTCGGGCCCCAAGAAGAAATGGTACGAGCGCGATCCGCTTGCCAAGCGCGAGAAGGCCGACTACAAGCGTTTCTTCAAGATCGTCGGTAAGCACATCGTCTTCTATTCCGAGGGAAGTGGCTTCTACAAGTACTTCCAGGGCGCGATCGAGTGGCTGCTCGCGCATTCCGATGCCGACATCCACTACGTGACGAACGACCCCAATGACCAGGTGTTCAAGCTGGCCGAGGCCGAGCCGCGCCTGAAGCCCTATTACATCGGGCAGCGCAAGATCATCACGCTCATGATGAAGATGGACGCCGATCTGGTCGTGTCCACGCTCGAGGACTTGGAGAACTACTACATCAAGCGCTCCTATATCCGCAAGGACATCGAGTACGTGTTCATGTTCCACCATATGACCTCGACCCATCTCACGCCCCAGAAGGGCGCCTACGACCACTATGACACGGTGCTGTGCGCGGGCCCTCATCAGGTGCGCGAGTTGCGCCGTGCCGAGGAGCTCTACGGCACCAAGCGCAAAAATCTTGTGGAATGCGGCTACGACCTGCTCGATCGCGAGATTGCCGAATATGAGCTCGCCGCCTCCGCCGTTGAGCGCGACCCGTCACGGCGCGACGTGGTGCTCATCGCACCGTCGTGGCAGGAGGGCAACATCCTCGACACATGCATCGACGACATGCTGAAAAGCGTGCTCGGGCGCGGCATGCGCGTCATCGTGCGCCCGCACCCCGAATACACGAAGCGCTATTCCGCCAGGTGGAACGCCCTTTTGGCTCGCTGGGCAGACGTCCCCGAGTCCGATCTATACTTCGAGCACGACTTCAGCTCGAACAAGACCGTCTTCACCTCCGACATTCTCGTGACCGACTGGTCGTCGATCTTCTGCGAGTTCTGCTTCTCGACGCGCAAACCTGCCATCTTCATTGACACCCCGATGAAGGTGGGCAACCCCGACTGGAAGGAACTTGGCATCGAGCCGACCGACATCGCGCTGCGCAGCGAGGTCGGCGTGTCGATCCGTCCCGAGGACGCGGCCACCTTCGGCGATGTGGCCGAGGAGATGCTCGCGAAGCGCTACGCGTGGAGCGACCGTATTAACAAGGTGCTCGACAGCTTCATCTTCAACGTCGGGCATGGTGGGGAAGTGGCTGGGCGCTACCTGCTCGATCGTATGATAGACATTCAGGAATCCAAGCGCGATGGCGGTGTGTCCGACGATTCGCTCGCCGCGGCTGAGCGCGCGGCGGCCGATGCCGAAGCGGCGTCGCATAATGAGGGGGAGCGCATGGGAAAGCACGATGGCAGCGAAGCGCGTGGGATTCATGCGAGGAAGGCGGGCCGCCATGAAGCGTAATCGTCTTATTGCGGGCGCGTTCGATGTCTTTTCGTTTGCGCTGGTCGCAAGTGTGCTTTCGCTTGCATGGATAACGCCCGCCTACGCGTATGTCGACCCTTCGGTTATGACTTACACGATTCAGGCGCTCGCCGGCGTCGCGGTCGCGCTTTCTGCCGTGCTCGGCGTGGCGCTTCGCCGTACGCGCAAGATGCTCTTCAAGATGCTTAAAATCGACGAAAACGCGGGCAAGGTGGTGGAAGCGCCCGTCCACAGGCTCGACAAGGACGGCAAGCCCATCCTCGCGCCTGGCGAGATTGCCGCCGATGCGGAGTCGATGTCTTCGAAGAAGGCTTCCCGAAAGGGGCGCGCATCCGACGATTATCCTCGCGCAAAATGGGGCGTGCGCGTGGTTTGCGCGCTCATCGTGTGCATGTTCTTCTCGTTTACCCTGCTCGTGGTTCCGCCGTATGAAATCGTTGCCGGCGCTGGAGCCGATCTTGTGTTCGGCCTCTCCGACATCTGGCCGATCTTCGCAGTTGCAGGCGTTGTGGTTGCGGTGGTTCTCGCGCTTGCCGTGTCGCTTCTGCGCGGCAGGGCGTTCGATATCGTGTTGCTCTTCCTGTTCGCGTTCGGCGTCGCTGCGTATGTTCAGGTACTCCTGTTGAACTCAGAGCTGCCCACCGCGGACGGTAAGTCGGTGAACTGGGGTGATTACACATCAATCATGCTGGTGAGCACCGTGGTGTGGATCGTCATCGTGGTGATTCCGCTTGTCGTGGGGCATTTGAAGACGAGCCTCGCGCGCGGCGGCGCGGTTGCGCTTTCCCTTGCGCTCATTATCGTGCAGGGAGTCGGCGTGGGTAGTCTGTTCGCGTCGGGCGCATTCGAGGCGGTCACGAAAGAGCCTGATCAGGTGAACGTCGCCGACTTGCGCATGACCGAGGACGGCCTGTTCACCGTTTCCGGGAAAAGCAATGTCATCGTCTTCGTGCTCGATTTCACCGACACGAAGCAGATGTCCCAGATTATGCAGGAGCATCCGGAGGAATTCAACGACTGGACGGGTTTCACCTGGTATAACAATGTTGCGGGCTCCATGGTTCCCACGCGCTACGGCGTGCCGTTCCTCTTGACCGGCCAGCTGCCGCAGCAGGGCGAGCTCTTCTCGCAGTACCTCGCTACGCGCTATGAGCGCAGCACGTATCTCGACGATATTCATAACGCCGGTTACAGCATGGGCATCTACACCGATACGTTTGGGACCGAGTTCTCGAGTGAGGACGTGCAGCGCCATGTGGCGGGCCTCACTATGAACTACCATCCCATGAACCAGGAGGATTCCCCCTCGCTGCTCGATGAGCAGGGCACCCTCTTCACGTTGTGGAAGTGCGCGATGTACCGAGACTTACCGTGGGCGTTCAAGCCGTATTTCTGGTTCTACACCGACGAGGTCAACAATGGCATGACGCTGCAGGTGGAAAGCGACGGTGGGGAAGTCCAGCAGAGCACGCTTTACACGATGAACGACGGGGCCTATTACGATAAGCTCAAGACGACGAAGCTTTCCGCGACTGACGACGGCGAGACGGGTGCTTTCCGTTTCATCCATTTGCTCGGTGGCCACTATCCGTTCAACCTCGACGAGAATGGCAACGATATCGGCACGGACAACTCCGATGCGATCCGTCAGATCCGCGGCAGTTTGAAGATGCTTTCCGAGTACATCCGCCAGCTGAAGGACATGGGGCTCTACGACAACACTGCGATTCTCGTTACGAGCGACCATGGCGATTGGGGCATCTACGAGGATTGGGATTCCTCATCGAACGCGATCATGTTCTACAAGCCGGCGCAATCGGCCGAGGCGGACGCACAGCCGATAAAGACGGTGTCGACGCCAGTCGCGCACGTGAACGTGCAGCCGACCATCATTCAGGCTGTTGGCGGTGACTCGTCCAAGTACGGTGAGACGCTCGCGCAGGTGCCGTTCGACAACCGCGTGCGTAAGTTCTACACGACGACGAGCGACGGTAAGAACGACGTTTCCATCGTTGAATACGACATCACCGGCTGGGCCACCGACTTCAACAACTGGCACAAGACGGGAGCCATCTGGAACGCACAGCAATAGCGAACGAAGAGAGCGAACGATGCCGACAGCGGGGGCCTTCAAAGCAAGGCCCCCGCTCGCATTTGGATGCTTATAATGTCATACAATGCTTGATGGGATGCGTGGGGAAAGCCTGATTGTGTTTACTAATTGGGTAGAACCATGCTCTGGTTTAAGTAGGTTTCTTCCTACCAGTCTTAGTTAGTGACCTACTGCTGTCTTGGCTTTTCGGGAAAGGTTGTCTGAATGCCCTCCTTTTTCTCTTTTCGCGATGCGAAGTCGCTAGCTTCTCGGTATTGCGATATTAGGAAAAAAGCAGCTGATGTAAGCGGTGTTATCGGACGCCATAAGGCCGAGATAGTAAGATCCGCAAAATTGCTTGTCGAATTCGAGGCTCAAATCAAATTGTCCGGCATTAGCATTGATGAGATATCAAAGCGAGGAAAAGGAATAAGGATTGCATCGCTGAGAAATGCAGGGTTTTCTTCTGTAGCTGATGTTTTGAATGTCGACCCCCAATCGCTTACCTCGATTAATGGTATTGGTCAAAAATCAGCTTTTACAATTTCGAGGGCGGCTTCTCTTGTTGCGCATGAGGTTCGCGAAAACACTTTCGTCGCGCTCTCTGTCGATCAGAAGAATCGTTACTCTGATGCCTTAATTTGCAGCATATACACTTATTTAAGATATCGAGAAATTGAGCGTAGTTCGCGTAACGCGATTCCTTCTTCCCTGGAGCAAGAGATCGACGGTGCCCTTAAAAGTCTTTCGATTGCAACGAATCCGATTCGATGGGTCTTGTCTGGCGAAGAAAAAAAGAAGCTCGCCGAGGAATCGTACTCATTTTTGGTTGACAACTTCATGGGAGATTATGGCAAAGCCCTCCAGTCTTTATCTCATCTGGCGGATATACGCTTCCAGGTTGATAAAACTGTTGCCTGGAGTGATTTCGCTGACAATTCTTACGTATATATCGAAGTTCTTGAATCATTGGTTCCGGAATGCATGGCCTCAGAAGAGTGCGGCGAATATCTTTCTCAGGATGTGGTCAGGGGAATCGAGAATGAAGACCTTGATTTTGATGGGCTTCGCTGCAGTTTGCGAAAATATCAAATCTGGGCCGTTAAGTTTGCTATCCATCAAAAGCGTTTTATCCTCGGTGATGAAATGGGTCTCGGAAAAACCGTCCAGGCAATCGCGGTGGCCGTTGTGCTGCGCAATGCTGGCGCCCCAAGATGTCTCGTGGTTTGTCCTGCAAGCGTTCTTGAGAATTGGTGTCGCGAGGTGTCTTCAAAATCTGATTTGAAATGCTTGAAGCTTTATGGCGATGAGTTTTGCGGCAACGCTTCTCGCTGGGTTGAATCGGGAGGTGTTGCTATTACAACATACGAATCCCTGAAGCGATTGCGCTTATCTAACGATGGCCGAATCGATTTGCTTGTTGTAGATGAGGCTCACTACATTAAGCATAAAACAAGCTTGCGAAGCGCTCGCGTTCGGAGTCTGTGCTTGCAGTCTGAGAGGGTAATGCTGATGACCGGTACTGCTCTTGAGAACAATGCGAATGAAATGGTGTCGCTCATTGATTCGGTTCGACCGGATATTGCATTAGAAGCGCAAAAGCACACATCGATGGAATCTTCAGCCACTTATAGAAAAACTGTTGCACCGGTTTATCTGCGAAGACGACGAGAGGATGTGCTTTCCGAATTACCTCAGCTTATAGAGCAGAAAGAATGGTGCTCACTCTCGGAAAGCGACTTGCAATCGTATGAAAAGGCAGTTGAACTGCGGGATGTTGCGATGATGAGGCGTGTTTCGTGGTGTACAGATGACCTCTCGGAATCCTCAAAGGCGAACCGGGCGAAAGAGATTGTAGATCAGGCTCGCGAAGAAGGAAGGAAGACAATCATTTTTTCCTTCTATCTCAAGACCCTGTCCCAAGTGCGTGACTTATTTGGAAATGCATGTTTCGGTCCAATAACGGGTGCGGTTTCTCCTCGTGAGCGACAGCAGGTAGTTGACGACTTCAACAATGCTCCTGCGGGATCTGTCTTGGTTTCTCAGATTCAGGCGGGTGGAGTTGGGCTGAATATACAGTCAGCAAGCGTGGTGATACTATGCGAGCCGCAGCTTAAACCTTCTACGGAGAATCAAGCAATCTCACGCGCTTACAGAATGGGCCAAGTTAGAAACGTGCTGGTGTATCGCCTTTTAGCAATGGACTCAATTGACGAGAGGATTGATGATCTTCTTCGGCAAAAGAAGATAGAGTTTGACCTGTTTGCTGATAGTTCTGACTCTTCTGACGAATCATTCGAGCTGAACGATTTGCATTTGAATGAGTTGATAGAGGACGAGGTCGAAAGAATTCGGGCAATTCGAAGCATGGGAGGGTCAAAGGCGGCTCGTTATGCTCTTGCGTCTGAGGGGGTTGGGTGTTCTGCTTCGCAGCGAGCCAAAGCAGTTCCGCAGCCTGAGGGCGGTTATCTAAGTCCTCGAATAATGAACGTTTCCAGGATGACCGACGATACCTTCGAGCTGAGGCAGGGCGAGAATATATCTGCAAACTTAATCGGAATGGCTGTGGACTATCTAACTCGTTTCATGATTGGCGATTCTGTTGAAAAGGCTTTTTCGATTTCCCTAAGGGGAGCGAGCATGATTCGGGAGGAAAGCACTGCCAAGCGGTTGGCAGCGGGAATCAAGGGCCTGGATAGTCGTTCAATTTCGAGCGCAATTAAGCTGACCGGTTACGATGTTTGTGTCAGGGCGGGAACGTCAAGCTATAAACCAGTGGAATTGATCGAACCAAATAAGCCTTCAATCGAGAATGTTCGAATTATGGTAAAGCGAACTGTGTCGCATTTTGATAGATGCGGTGGCGTGATAAGAAGTATGCTGATATTTCCAGGTGGATATACTGAAACGGTTTCTTCTGGTGACGGAGATTACTTGACGCGCGACGCGCTTTGGGATTTGAAAACCTCTAAAAAGCGCATATCTAAGATTGATACACTGCAGCTCCTGATTTACTGGAGGCTAGGAGTTCATTCGATTGATGAGGAATATCGGCAGATAAAGACTTTGGGGATTTGCAATCCGCGGCTCAATGAGGTCTATTCGATTTCGATTAGCGATTTACCCAAAGGTTTGCTTTCGGAAATTGATGCCGTTGTAATTGGCTATGACGGATAATACGGGGAGGTTCCTATGAATGAGATTAAGTGTCCGCATTGTGGGACGGTGTTTCAGGTGGACGAGTCGGGCTTTGCGGACATCGTGAAGCAGGTGCGCGACGCGGAGTTCAATCGGGAAATTGAGCGTCGCGAGAAACTCTTCGCTGAACAGCGTGAACAGGCGGTGGCGCTTGCGGGCGAGAAGGTACGCGGGGAGGCGCGCGACGAGATTGCTTCCCGCGATGCGGAAATCGCGAAGCTGACCCAGAACCTCGCCGCGATCAAACGGGAAAACGACGCGGCTTCCCGTGCGGCGCAGGCCGAGCAGGTTGCGGTACTCTCTAAAGTTACCGCGAGCAAAGACACCGAAATCGCCGAGCTCAAGTCGAAGCTCGCGCGTCTTGCTGACGAGCGCGCATCCGATGCGCGCGTGACCGAGGCCGACCATAAGCGAGCCTTGGCTGATGCAACCGCCTCCCGCGATGCGAAGATCGCCGAGCTTACGCAGAAGCTCGAGGCCCAAAAGACGACCTTCGCGACCGAAAAGGAGCTCGCCGTCACGCAGGCGCGGACGCAAGTCGAGCGCGAGCGCGATGACCTTGCTGCACAGGTGAAGCTCAAGGCAGCCGAAGGCGAGCAGAAAGTGAGTGCGCTGCGCGAGGAAATGGCGACGAAGCTCCGCGCAAAAGACGAGCTCATCGCTTACAAGGAAGAGGAAATCGCCCGCTACAAGGAGATGAAGGCCCGTCTTTCCACCAAGATGGTGGGAGAGTCGCTCGAGCAGCACTGCGAGATCGAGTTCAACAAGATGCGCGCCGTCGCCTTCCCAAAGGCGTACTTCGAGAAGGACAACGACGTGGTCGATGGCACGAAGGGCGATTTCGTGTTCCGCGAGGCGGACGACGAGGGCAACGAGGTCGTCTCCATCATGTTCGAGATGAAAAACGAGAGCGACGACAGCACTCACAAGCATAAAAACGAGGACTTCCTGAAGAAACTTGACTCCGATCGCAAGAAGAAGAACTGCGAGTACGCGGTGCTCGTGACGATGCTCGAGCCCGAAAACGAGCTCTACAACGAGGGTATCGTCGACATGAGCTACCGTTACGAGAAGATGTACGTCATCCGCCCGCAGTTCTTCATCCCGATTATCAGCATCCTGCGCAACGCCTCGCTTTCGGCGCTTTCTTACAAGGCCGAGCTCGCCGAGGTACGCAACCAGAACATCGACATCACGCACTTCGAGGAGCAGATGGAGGACTTCAAGACGAAGTTCGGGCGCAACTACGACCTCGCGAGCCGCAAGTTCCAAACCGCCATCGAGGAGATTGACAAGACCATCACGCATTTGCAGAAAACTAAGGATGCGCTGCTTTCGTCGGAGAACAACCTGCGCCTGGCGAACAACAAGGCGCAAGACCTCACCATTAAGCGTTTGACCAGGAATAACCCAACGATGAAGACGATGTTCGCGGAACTTGCCGAGGCGAAGGAAACAAAAGAGGCGGGCAAGCTGGGCGAAAGCTTAGAAGATGAGTCGGCCGCCGAGTAGCGCCGGGCCTGCGACCTCTGAGGCTTTATCGACGGGGAAGGCGGAGCGTACCTGAGGCTTGCGTCGCCATCTTTCGTACAATTTGCTGCGTACTACTTGGAACATATGTTCGTATCTGATAGACTGTCCGCATGGAACACAAGGATATGACATACCTGCTCTCCTCGCGGCTTGGTGGGGAGCTGGCGGGCTGCGGCTCGGTCCTCGACTCGAAGGCGGATGATGTGTGCGACCCGCGTGCTCGGACATCGCTTCCCGGCGATGCGGCTCCAACCCTCAATGCCGCACAGCTTGAGGCCGTTACTGCGACGGAGGGCTACGTGCGCGTCATCGCCGGCGCGGGAACGGGCAAGACGCGCGCCCTTACGGAGCGCTTCGCATACCTGGTGAACGACCTCGGCATCATGCCGGGAAACATCCTGTGCGTCACCTTCACCAATAAGGCCGCTAACGAGATGCGCCATCGCATCCGCGCGCTCACCGGCGACAACGACACGGGCTTCATCAACACCTTCCACGGTTTCTGCGTCTCGGTGCTGCAAGAGGATTCGCACGCCGTTCAATACCCGAAGAGCTTTCTCGTGCTCGACAACGCCGACATCGATCAGATGCTTCAAACCATCTACGACGAGCGGGGGCTCACGCTGCGCGATATGACGTTCGGTCGCGCGCGCGACATGATCGAGATCATGAAGCTCAAGGAACGGCCCGATTACTATCACGACCTGCTTGCCATGCCGCTCGCCTCCCTGCGCGAAAAGTACGAGCAGGCAACTGATGTGCGCGACATCATCTTCTACGGGTATCTCTATCAAGAGAAGAAGTGCTTCGCCTTCGACTACAACGACCTTATTGTCGTCGTGCTCTACATCTTCGGTCAGCACCCTGATATCAGGCTAAAATGGCAGAAGCGCCTGGAATACGTCATGGTCGACGAGTTCCAAGACATCGACAAGTTGCAGTACGAGCTCATGAACGTGCTCGCCGGCTACCATAAAAACCTGTTTGTGGTGGGCGACCCCGACCAGACCATCTACACCTGGCGCGGCGCTGACGTACGCTTCCTTCTCGATTTCGACAAGGCGTTCCCGGACACGCGCACCATCATGATGCTCGAGAACTACCGCTCGACTCCCGAGGTCATCGCGGTGGCGAACTCGCTTATCGAGAAGAATCGCCAGCGCATCCCTAAGGATCTGTGCGCTTGTCGCACCCAACACGGGCCTACGGTGTGGCATCACGCGAAAACCTCCGACGACGAGGCGAAATGGATTGCCGAAGGGGTGCGTGCGCTCCATGATGGTGGCATACGTTACCGCGATATGGCGGTGCTCTACCGCGCGCACTACGCATCGCGCCCGGTGGAGGAAGCGTTCCTTAAGGCCGAGATCCCGCATGCGGTGTATTCGGGTGTGCCGTTCTACGGGCGCAAGGAAATCAAGGACTCCCTCGCTTACCTGCGGCTTGTCGCGTATCAGGACGACCTTTCCTTCATGCGCGTGGCAAACGTTCCCAAGCGCAATCTCGGGCAGCGCCGCATGGCGTTTCTTAAGGATTACGCCGAGGTGCACGCGTGCTCGCTTTTCCAGGCGCTCGAGCAGACGATTGAGGATGAGATATTCAAGCGCACCAAGGCGAAGCAGCTCGTGGCGCTCGTGCGCAAGTTCCGCGGATCGTTCGAGGGCAGGCCAGTGTCGGAGGTACTTGCGGCCCTCATCAACGAAAGCGGCTATGAACAGGCGCTTCGCACGGAGGGAAGCCAGGAGCGACTCGACAACGTGGCGGAGCTCAAGCAGTCGATCTACGAGTTCGAGAACAGTTGCGGGGAGGAGGTGACGCTCGAGCATTACCTTTCCCATGTGGCGCTGCTCACCAATGCCGATGCGCTCGATGAAGCTCAGGACAAGGTGCGCCTCATGACCATCCACGCCGCCAAGGGATTGGAGTTCCCGCATGTCTTTCTGTGCTCGCTTTCCGAGGGTGTGCTCCCGTCGCGCAAGACGAAAACGCTTGAGGGCATGGAAGAGGAGCGCAGGCTCGCATTTGTCGCGGTGACCCGAGCGCGAGACGGGCTCTATCTTACCGAGGCGGCTGGTTTCTCGCACGAGGGCTCGCCGCGCCATCCGTCGCGCTTCTTGCTCGATATCGATCAGCGCGCTCTGCAGTTCTCGAACAAACCGAGCGACGAGGAGCTATCCTGCGCGCGGGCAGCGTATGCCGCAAGCGACAAATGGATGGCCGGTTTGGCGGCCGACGCGCGCTTCTCGCCGGGCGACTGCGTGCTCCACAAGGCGTTCGGGCGGGGCGTCATCGAGCGACTCGACGAGGAGAAGCGTGCCTACATCGTGCATTTCGACTCGCTCGATACGCCGCGCGCCATCTCGTTTCGGGCGAAGCTCGATGCGGGCGACGCCTAGGGAAACGCTGAGTGTGTAGCGAAAAGCCAGGCGGGCTTATGCCGCCGCGCGCATTTGCTACACTTTGTGGTATGGAAGAGAGCAACGTGAAAGAAACCCAAGCAGAGAAGATCGCGCGCATAAAGCGTGGTCTCGATGCTGTGCCGACCCTGCCCGGCGTCTACCTCTGGAAGGACAAGGACGGCCAGGTCATCTACGTGGGCAAGGCGAAGCAGCTGCGCGCCCGCATGCGCCAGTACGTGAACTTCCAGGACGACCGCGCGAAGATTCCGCTGCTCGTCGACCAGATCGACTCGTTCGAGTACATCGTCGTCGGTAACGAGCATGAGTCGCTCGTCCTTGAGAAGAACCTGATCAACCAGTACGCTCCGTTCTTCAACGCCGACTTCAAGGACGACAAGTCCTACCCGTTCATCGCGCTCACGAAAGGCGACGTGTTCCCCGCCATCAAGTACACGCGCGAGAAACACAAGCCCGACACGCGCTACTTCGGACCCTACACTGATTCGCGCGCGGCCCGCCGCATGGTCGACATCGCGCGGCGTGTCGTGCCCCTGTGCGCGACGTCGTGCGCCGATTGGCGGAATCTCTCGCGCCGCCTTGAGAACGATCCGCTCGCGATGATGAGATCAGACGTGCGCCCCTGCTTCGATTGCCATGTGGGCTTAGGCCCCGGCGCATGCTGCGGGCGCATCACCCCCGAGGAGTACGCCGTGAACGTGCGCCGCATCGAGCGCTTCCTCGCAGGGCAGCACCGGGAGTTTCTCGACGAGCTCTCGGCCGAGATGGCCGACGCGGCGGCCGATCTCGACTTCGAGCGCGCCGCCCGGATCAAGGCGCGCATCGACACCATCAACTCGCTCACCGACAAGCAGCATGCGGTGTCCGCCCATAACCTGAACGCCGACGTCGTGGGCCTTTTCCGCGAGGAGACGGTCGCGGGCGCGCACGTGCTCGTCATCCGCGAGGGGCGCATCATCAACTCCAACGAGTTCGTCTTGAACCGCGGGCGCGACGTCCCCGACCAGGACCTTCTCCACAACTTCCTGTTGCGCTACTACGACACGACCACTTCGATTCCCCACGAGGTCATCGTGCGGGAGCTGCCCGAGGACGAAGAGTCGATGGAGGCGTGGCTCACCGAGAAGCTCGCGAGCGCGCATGGGGCGAAAGTGCGCTTCACGGCCCCGCAGAAGGGGGAGAAGGCGGCGCTTGTCGACATGGCGGAGACGAATGCGAAGCACACGCTCATGCGCTACAAGGTGCGCACGAACTACGAGGACAAGCGCGTAAACGATGCGCTGCTACAGCTCGAGAGCGCACTCGCGCTCGACGCGCCGCCCATGCGCATCGAGTGCTTCGACATTTCGACGATCCACGGGTCATACACGGTCGCGTCAATGGTCGTGTTTACGGGCGGCAAGCCCGACAAGAACCAGTACCGCCGCTTCAAGATCAAGACGCCGCTCGACGAGGCGAACGACTTCCTCTCGATGCAAGAGGTGATGAGCCGCCGCTACTGCGCCGAGCGTATGGCAGATGAGCGCTTCGGCAGCAAGCCCGACCTCATCATCCTCGATGGCGGCAAGCCACAGCTGTCGGCCGTTATGGAGATGTTCGACCAGATGGGAATCGATGGCATCGCGCTGTGCGGCCTGGCGAAGCGCGACGAGGAGCTCTTCGTCCCCTGGCAGGACACGGGTCCGGTCGTTTTGCCCTCGGGGTCGGCGTCGCTCTACCTCGTGAAGCAGGTGCGCGACGAGGCCCACCGGTTCGCGATTACCTTCCACCGCGAGCTCCGCGGCAAGGGCATGACGGCAAGCATCTTGGATGAGGTCGCGGGCTTGGGTCCTGTTCGTAAGAAAGCCCTGCTCAAGCATTTCAAATCCTTCAAGAACCTCAAGGCGGCGAGCTTGGCGGAGATCAAGGAGGCCCATGTGGTGCCCGACGAGGTCGCCGAGGAGCTCCACAAGGTGATCGAGCAGTATAATAGCGAGCGAAAAGATGAACTGGTCGTTGGCGGCGAGTAGGGGGTTGCACACCATGGATGCACGGCATGAGAACCGCGAGGAGATTCCCGAGGACGAGTACGAGGACGGCGCTGAGAGATCTTTCGAAAAGGATACGATCGCGCTTGAGGACATGCCCGAGATTGTCATCGTCACGGGCATGAGTGGTGCCGGGCGCACCGAGGCAATGCACGTCTTCGAGGACCTGGGCTTCTTCTGCGTCGACAACCTGCCGGCGAGCCTTATCGGGAACCTGCTCGCGCTCAAGGGCATGCCCGGCCAGCCCGATGCGAGCCGACGCCTCGCTGTGGTGTGCGACGCGCGCAACCGCGATTTCTTTCCCAATCTGAAGGGCGAGGTCGAGAAGCTCGAGCGCGAGGGAATCGACGTGTGCGTGCTGTTCCTCGACGCTGCGGACGACAAGCTCGTTGCTCGTTACAAGTCCTCGCGTCGCCGCCACCCGCTGTGCACTGACGGCACTACCATTGCGCAGGGCATCGAGCGCGAGCGTCAGATGCTCTACGATCTGCGCGAGATGGCGCATCATGTCGTCGACACCACCGACATGCTCCCGCAGCAGTTGCGCGAAACCATCCGCTCGATTTTCGCCCGCGGAAACGAGCGTCGCGGCCTGGCCGTTACGGTGTACTCGTTCGGTTTCAAGCACGGCGCCCCCACCGACGCCGACCTCGTCATGGACGTGCGCTTCCTTCCGAACCCTTATTACGATCCCGACCTGCGCTTCCTCACAGGTCTTGATGCTCCCGTTCGCGATTTCGTGATGTATCGCGAGGAAACCGTCGAGTTCGTGAAGCGCTGGCGCGCGCTGCTCGACTGCGTCATGCCTGGATATGTCGCCGAAGGCAAGCAACAGCTCGCCATCGCCATTGGCTGCACGGGCGGGCAGCATCGAAGCGTCGCTATCGCCGAATCGACGGGTGATTACCTCAAATCGAACGGTTACCGCGTCTCGGTTGCTCACCGCGACCTGAAGCTCGCGCCCCGCGCCGCCCAGGAGTAGTCGTATGAAGAAGAAGCGTCCCTTCATCCAAGACCCCTCGGCGACTGCGGCCTTTGCGGCGCTGCGCGATTTGCCCTTGCCTCGAGCGGTGCATGCCCCTCGCGGCGACAAGCTCCACGCTGTCGTCATCGGCGGCGGCACGGGCGCGCCGGTTTCCATCCGAACTCTTCTTTCCCTCGGAGTGGAAACGAGCGCCGTGGTGGCCATGGCAGACGACGGCGGCTCGACTGGTCTTTTGCGCGAGGAGGCGGACGTGACGCCCCCGGGCGACGTGCGCAAGTGCATCCTCGCGATGGCGGCCGACCCGAAAGACCCGCTTACTCGCGCGTTCAAATATCGCTTCCCCATTGCGAACAACCATTCGCTTGGGAATTTGATGCTGGTCGCGCTCGAGGATGCGTGCGGGTCGTTCCCCGAGGCAATCTCAGTGTGCGAGCGCATGCTCGACGCGCGGGGACATGTGTACCCCTCGACGCTGACCCACGTCACGCTTGCTGCGAAGACGCGCGGCGGGGAGCTGCTCGAGGGCCAGGCGGTTGCGTGTCATTCCGATATCGCGCTCTCGCGCGTGATTCTTCGAGGTCAGGGATCGATCGAGCCCTATGCCCCGGCACTCGAGGCCATTCGCGCGGCTGACCTTATTGTGCTCGGCCCCGGCTCGCTTTTCACGTCGATCATCCCGAACCTGCTCGTGCCGGGCGTCGTCGAGGCCATCCGCGAATCGAAGGGCACCACGGTGTTCGTTTGTGGGCTAGCCGACGTGCAGGGCGAGACGCTCCGTCTGAGCGCCCGCGAGCACGTTGAGGCGTTGCTCGACCACGGCATGCGCGGCCTTCTCGATTACGTGCTTGTGCATTCGTCGCATCCGCTTTCGCCTGACCAGAACGCCTTCGCCCCTTCGGAGGCTGACCCCCAGGAGTCCGCGGGTATCCACTCGGTCGCGGTCACCTACGACGACGTTATGGCCATCCAGGCCCAAGGCCCGCGCGTTATCGTTCGCGACCTGGTCGACCACAAGCGTCCGACCTGGCATGATCCGGAGGCTTTTCGGGAAGCGCTTTGGGGGGTGCTCAAACTATGTCGTTCACGGCGGAAGTAAAAGACGAGCTTGCGCGCGTTCTGCCCGAGTGCTCGCATTGCGGGAAGGCAACGCTCGCCGCGCTCGTGCGTATCGAGGGAACGCTGTTCGTCTCCGGTCCTGGGCGCTATCGCGTTGAAATCGCCACGGATGTGCCGAGCGTCGCGCGCCTCGTGATCAAGCTTTTGCACGGCATCTACCAGCTGCGAACCGAGCTCACCGTGCGCCGCAGCGTGCTTCATAAGACGCCAAACTACCTGATCGAGGTTCCCGCGCAGCCCCATCTGCCAAAATCGTTGCTCGATTTGGGCGTCATCACCAAGGAAGGCGGCCTGGAGGTTGGCATTCGTCCCGACATCGTGGCCAAGCAGTGCTGCGCCGCAGCCTACGTGCGCGGCGCGTTTTTGGGCAGCGGTTTCATCGCGAACCCGCGCGGCGACTTCCATTTCGAGATCACCGTCGAGTCCGAGTCCCTCGCCGAGGGGCTTGTGGCCCTGCTCGCCGACAAGGGGATCAAAGCGCGTATCATGCAGCGCCGCAGCTCGTATATGGTGTACCTGAAGTCGGGAAACGCAATTCTCGAGTTCCTCGCGTTCGTCGGTGCCCATCAATGTGCGCTGCGGCTTGAACAGGAGCGCGTCGTGAAGAGCGTGCGCAATGACGTGAACCGCATGACGAACGCCGAGATAGCGAACCAGGCGAAATCGTCGTCCGCGGCGGTCGACCAGCTCTTTGCCATCCGCACGGTGCTCGAGGCGCACGGCATGGAGAACCTGCCGCCTGCGCTGCAGGAGTTCATCCGCCTGCGCGTGAGCTTCCCCGACGCGAGCATCAAGGAGCTCGGCGAGCGCGCGAACCCGCCGCTCTCCAAATCGGCGGTCTATCATCGCATTCGGCGCATCGAGCAGCTTGCGCGCGAAGCCACAAACCGAAAAGGGTAGCGGCTCCACAGGCTATTCGCCCAAAGACGGCATGCATTCGCGCAAGGTCGGCTAGACTGACCCTGTGCGTCAAGGAAAGTAATCCTTCGAAAGGAGATTTGCATGGCAATCAAGGTAGGCATCAACGGTTTCGGTCGCATCGGGCGCCTGGCGTTCCGCGCGATGGTGAAAGATCCCGCGATCGAGGTTGTCGCCGTGAACGACTTGGGCGACATCCCTACGATGGCGCATCTGCTCAAGTACGATTCCGTTCATGGACGTGCCTTTGACACGGTTGAGGTCACCGAAGACGGCTTTATTGCCGACGGCTATGCCGTGAAGGTCCTTTCCGAGCGCGACCCCAACAACCTTCCCTGGGGCGAGCTGGGCGTGGAGGTCGTCGTGGAATCCACGGGCATCTTCAAGACCGGCGAGCTCGCAAGCGCTCACATCAAGGCCGGCGCGAAGAAGGTCGTCATCACGTGCCCGGCGAAGGGCGAGGACGCCACCATCGTCATGGGCGTGAACGACGGCGAGTACGACACCGAGAAGCACAACATCATCTCCAACGCTTCCTGCACGACCAACTGCCTGGCACCGGTCGCGAAGGTTCTCATGGAGAACTTCGGCATCAAGCGCGGCTACATGAACACCATCCATTCCTACACCAACGACCAGAAGATCCTCGACCTTCCGCATAAGGACCTGCGCCGCGCTCGCGCCGCAGCCATGTCGATGATCCCGACCACCACGGGTGCCGCCCGCGCAGTTGCCCTCGTGCTTCCCGAGCTCAAGGGCAAGCTCGACGGCTTCGCCACGCGTGTTCCAACCCCCGATGGATCGATGGTCGACCTGACCGTCGAGCTCGATCGCGAGGTCACAGCCGAGGAAATCAACGCCGCAATGAAGAAGGCCGCCGAGGGCGAGCTCGCGGGCATCCTCGAATACACCGAGGACCCGATCGTGTCCATTGACATCGTGGGCAACGACCATTCTTCCATCTTCGACAGCGGGCTTACCATGGTCATGGGCGGCAAGTCCAACCTCGTGAAGGTCGTATCCTGGTACGACAACGAGTGGGGCTACTCGAACCGCGTGAAGGACCTGGTCAAGATTCTTCTGTAATCTGAATCACGCATGATCGGGCGGCTTCTTGCCGCCCGTTTCTTTGTTGAAAGAGGAGACTCAATGGCATCAATCAAGACCATCGACGAGCTTGATGCGCGTGGCAAGCGCGTTCTCGTGCGCGTTGATTTCAACGTTCCCGTATCCGACGGCGTCGTGACCGATGACACGCGCATCAAAGCGGCGCTGCCGACCATCGAGAAGCTTGTCGGCGACGGCGCGCGCGTCATTCTCATGAGCCACCTTGGCCGTCCGTCGGGCGAGGGCTTCGAGGAGAAGTTCTCGCTGCGCCCAGCTGCCCTGCGCCTGGCGGAGCTTCTCGGCAAGCCGGTCGCGTTCGCAAAAGACACGGTGGGCGAGGATGCGCAGGAGAAGGTGGCGGCGCTTCGCGAGGGGGACGTGCTCCTGCTCGAGAACCTGCGCTTCGACAAGCGCGAGAAGAAGAACGACCCGGCGTTTTGCGAGGAACTCGCTAAGCTCGGTGACGCCTACGTCAATGACGCGTTCGGCACTGCCCATCGCGCGCATGCCTCCACGGCCGGCGTCGCGGCGCTTCTGCCGGCATACGCGGGCTATCTCATGCAGCGCGAGGTGTCCACGCTCACGGGCATGCTCGAGAACCCGAAGCGCCCCTTCGTCGCCATTCTTGGCGGTTCGAAGGTCTCCGATAAAATCAAGGTCATCGACGCCCTCATCGACAAGTGCGAGACGCTCGTCATCGGCGGCGGCATGTGCTTCACGTTCCTTTTGGCCGAGGGCAAGCAGGTCGGCACCTCGCTTAAGGAAGACGAGTGGGTCGCTCGCGCCGGCGAGATGATGGAGAAGGCGGCCGCTCGCGGCTGCAAGCTGCTTCTTCCCGTCGACGTCGTGTGCGCCGACAGGTTCGCCGAGGACGCGAACACGCTCACCTGCTCGGTTGATGCCATCCCCGCCGACATGATGGGCCTCGATGTCGGACCCGAGACCGCCAAGCTCTACGCCGAGGCCATCGCCAGTGCGCAGACGGTGTTCTGGAACGGCCCTATGGGCGTGTTCGAGATGGACGCGTTCGCTGCGGGTACGAAGGCGGTTGCGCTCGCGGTGGCCGCTAACAAGGAGGCTGACACGGTCATCGGCGGTGGCGATTCGGTTGCTGCGGTTAACAAGTTCGACCTTGCTGACCAGATGACCTTCATCTCGACCGGCGGCGGCGCAAGTATGGAACTCGTGCAGGGAGAAGCGCTTCCCGGCGTCGAGGCGCTGCGTTAAACTGGCGGTATACAAAGAGGGGAGGCGGCAAGGCGCGCGTAGCGTGCTTTCGTCTCCCCGTTCTTTTTCGCGGAAAGGAAAAGCCATGGCAAGAAAACCTATGATGGCAGGCAACTGGAAGATGAACAACGCCATCGGTGAGGCAGTCGTGCTCACCCAGGAAATCTCCAATAACTGGCGGAAGGACTGGGAGGACAAGGTCGATGTCGTCATCTGCCCGCCGTTTGTCGATTTGAAGCCGGTGAAGACGGTGCTCGAGTTCGACAAGACGAAGATCTTCGTCGGCGCGCAGAACGTGTACTGGGAGGAAGCCGGTGCGTTTACTGGTGAGGTGTCTGTGCCCATGATCCGCGAGTGCGGCTGCGACTATTGCATCGTCGGGCATTCGGAGCGCCGCGGGCTTTTCGGCGAGACGAACGAGGACGTGAACAAGAAGGTGCGTGCGCTTCTGGGCGGGCGCCTTGCGCCGATCGTATGCGTTGGCGAGTCGCTCGCCGTGCGCGATGAGGGCACGACGAATGAGTACGTGTGTGCCCAGGTGAAAGCTGCGTTCGCGGGTGTCGATGCGGATGACGCCGCGAAGTGCGTCGTGGCTTACGAGCCCATTTGGGCTATCGGCACCGGCCGTACGGCGACGCCCGAGCAAGCGGAAGAGGTGTGTGCGGCCATCCGCGCACAGCTCGCCGTGCTCTTTGGCGAGGAAACGGCCCAGGCCATGCGTATCCTCTACGGCGGCTCGATGAACCCCGGAAACGTCGACGTGCTCGTTGCAGAGCCCGACATCGACGGCGGGCTTATCGGCGGCGCGAGCCTTAAACGCGATTCCTTCATCCAGCTCGTCAAGGCGGTCATGCAGTAATGGGCGTTCTCGATTCGTCTGCGCGCGAGGGTCTCGCGCTTCCCGTGTGCCTCGTTATCATGGACGGCTTCGGGCTTGCGCCCGCAGGTCCCGGCAACGCCATCTCGCTTGCGCGCACGCCTTTTCTCGATAAGCTGTTCGCGGGCGAGTGCACGCGCCTTCAGGCGTCCGGCGAGGCGGTCGGCCTGCCGGAGGGCCAGATGGGCAACTCCGAGGTCGGGCATTTGAACATCGGCGCCGGCCGCGTCGTCCATCAGGAGCTCACGCGCATCAACCGCGCGTGCCGTACAGGTTCCATCGACGAAAACGAGGTCATCAACGCGTGTCTCGATTCGTCTAAGAAGCCAGGCCGTGCGCTGCATGTCATGGGGCTTCTCTCCGATGGAGGCGTCCATTCGAGCAACGAGCACCTTTTCGCGATTCTCGAGCATGCGGTCTCGCGAGGTCTTGAGGACATCCGCGTTCACTGCTTCCTCGATGGTCGTGACGTGCCGCCCTCGAGCGGTGAGGGTTACGTTGCCGAGCTTGAGCGCCTTATCGCCTCGAAGGGATGGGGGCGGAGAGTCCGCATCGCGTCGATTTGCGGGCGCTATTACGCGATGGATCGCGACAAGCGCTGGGACCGCGTGCAAAAGGCGTGGGAGGCAATCGTTTGTGCGAAGCCTTGCGTAGATCTCGGAGCGTGCCACGTGGTGTCAAACTCGTACGCCGATGGCGTGACGGACGAGTTTTTGGCTCCGTGCGCGCTCGACTCCTGCGGGGTTCGCGACGGCGATGGTGTTATCTTCTTCAACTTCAGGCCCGACCGGGCGCGAGAGTTGACGCGCGCGTTCGTCGATCCCGCTTTCGATGGGTTTGAGCGCCCAGTGTTCCCGCAGGTGAACTTCGTCTGCCTGACCGAGTACGATCCCGATATCCCCGCGCCTGTGGCGTTTCCGAAGGAGTTCCCCGACAACGTCTTGGCCGACGTGCTCGCGTCGCGGGGCCTTCGCCAATATCACATCGCGGAGACCGAGAAGTACGCGCATGTTACGTTCTTCTTGAATGGGGGCCGCGAGGAGCCCAAAGTGGGGGAGGAGCGCCAGCTCGTGGCGAGCCCGAAGGTGGCCACCTACGATCTGCAGCCGGAGATGAGCGAGCCCGAGGTTGCGCGCGATTTGGCGCAGGCAATCGATGGGGGCGAGGCCGACGTGTACATCGTGAACTTCGCGAACTGCGACATGGTGGGGCACACGGGCGTCATTCCTGCGGCGGTCGCTGCCGTCGAGTCGGTTGATGCTGGCGTTGAACAGGTGCTTTCCGCTGTTAAGCGCGCAGGAGGGGTGGCGTTCGTCACCGCCGATCACGGTAACGCAGACAAGATGCTTGCCGAGGACGGCTCTCCCCATACTGCGCACACCACCGCACCGGTTCCCTTCGCGCTCGTCGACTACTCGGGGCGCGGTCTTCGCCTTTCGGGTGAGGAGGGCGCGCTTTGCGACATTGCGCCGACGATGTTGGCGGCGATGGGCGTTGAGGCTCCCCGCGAGATGTCGGGAAAGAGCCTGCTCGCCTGATTCGTTTGCGAAGTTTGCGGACGATTCGTGTAGGGGCTTCCCTCGGTCAGGATTTGGCAGAGGAAGCCCTTGTTTCGTTATGCCGTTTCCCGTATAATCTATAACTTGCGTATGGTTGCGCGCGATGCGCAACAGGTAGTAATCGAGTAACGAAAAGAGTAACGTTTTGAATCCATTGCTCATCATCATGCTGATTCTGCTGGTCATCTCCGGCATTGGCTTGATCATCTTCATTCTTTTGCATTCCGGCAAGGGCACCGGCATCTCCGACATGATTGCCAGCTCGGTGTACTCCACGCAGACGGGTACGAGCATCGTCGAGAAGAACCTTGATCGCATCACGATCATCTTCGCGATCATTTTCATCGTGTCCCTTCTCGTGCTGATGGTTATTTACCCTCAGGGATCGATTTCCCGTTAGCTTGCAATATCCCCTAATATCAAAAAAAATGAGATTAGGGGTTGCGCAATGAGGTAGAAAGGCGTAATATACTACCTCGCGACGCGGACATGGCTCAGCTGGTAGAGCACCACCTTGCCAAGGTGGGGGTCGCGGGTTCGAACCCCGTTGTCCGCTCCAGAAATTCAAGCGACCTGGTCTTCTGACTGGGTCGTTTTTTTATATCACAAGTCTCTCGCATATCCCGAAAAGGCGGCTATCATGGGCTTACGCTAATCGTTAGCACTATCTTGTTTGGGATAGGGGAGAAGAATCATGTCGGTATGGAAGCTTTCGCCCAACGAGTGCAGAACGCTCGACCTCAGCAATCCAGATGAGCTGTTGCGGTATGCCAAGAAGCTCATCGGTCATTCTTTTCGAGAGGTGCTTATGCTCGGCATATCGCCTGATGATTCGTCGATGAAGGATTATGGCAACGTTAAGTTCAAAGGCGGTATGGGCACGCTCATCGAGGAGCGCTACTTTGGTTACAAGGCGAATAGCGATGAGCACCCTGATTTTCCAGATGCCGGCGTAGAGCTGAAGGCTACCTGCTACGACGTCAAAAAGGACGGAGAACTGTCTGCTGGAGAGCGGCTTTCCATCACTAATATACATTACGACGAACGCATTGAGGCCAATCTTGAAGAGTCTGGCGTTTGGCACAAGGCTTCCCTTATTCTTCTCATCTACTACGAACGCGACCGTTCCATCGAAAAGCTTGATCAGAAAATCAAGTACGTGATTATGTTTACGCCGTCTGATGTTGACTGGGCTATCATCAAGCAAGACTATGAGTTAATTCAGAAGATGGTCATGGACGGCGAAGCTGACATGCTGAGTGAGAGTCTGACGCGTTACCTTGGAGCGTGCACTAAAGGCGCGACTGCCGCCAAGTCCTGGGTTAATCAATATCGAAATCCCGCCCGATTGGCAAAACAGCGTAATTTTTGCTTCAAGCGTCAGTATATGGATTACGTACTGCATCACTACATTATGAGCGAGCCGGAAGACAGTGAGAGCATCATTGAAGACGCTTCCGTTCTGAATAAGCAGACTTTCGATGAATATGTGCTGTCCGTGATTAACGCTCATGCTGGGAAAACTGATAAACAGCTTTGCGAAATGCTTGGAATGGCATACACGGGGAACAAGGCGCAATGGGTTTCAATCACTTATAAGCTTCTCGGTCTACGAGGCGAACATGCGCAGGAGTTTGAGAAGGCAGGTATCAGTGTCCGAACTATCAGGGTAAAGCCGTATGGAGGAGTGAAAGAAAGTCTGTCGCTTGACACGTTCGATTTTATCGACCTGCTCGAAGAGGAGGATTGGGAGCACTCCGATCTTTTCACTTATTTTGATGAGACTAGGTTTCTTTTCGTCGTCTTTCAGCAGGTTGATGAGTCGATGGTCCTGCGTGGCGCCCGCTTCTGGAGTATGCCGATTACTGACATGGAGGGCCCCTTGCATGACGTTTGGGATAAGACGAGAGAGGTCATAGCTGAGGGCGTTGAGCTTGTGCCAGTAAGGCAGAAGGACGGCAAAATCGTTGTCAAAAACAACTTGCCCGGCAAACAGGATAACCCTGTTGCACACGTCCGTCCTCACACGGGAAAGAGCGCATATCGTTTCATGGACGGTTCGGAAATCGGCGATGTCGAAAGACATGCCTCGCCGTTGCCAGATGGGCGGTGGATGACGAAGCAGAGCTTCTGGCTGAATAACGATTACGTGTACAGCATCGTCGATTTGGTGGGGGATGACGACAGCAAAAGAGATTAGTGCTCTTTTTCTGGGTGTCCCATAATCGGATCTTCCCATAGCGGCGTTGATCGGATACAATAGCTTTCTGCGAAATTCAACAGGCACAGTAGCTAAGGAGAAACGTGCCATGAATACTATCAAAGTTGCCGAGCTGTTTGCCGGCGTGGGAGGCTTTCGCCTTGGTTTGGAGGGCTATAGCAATCCCGACAACCCTGAATTCGATATGCCGCCGGCGGGTCCTTTTGAGACCATTTGGGCGAACCAGTGGGAACCGCCTGGAAACGATAGCAAGCAGTTTGCCTGGCGTTGCTACGAGGAACGCTTCGGGGAAGGAAGTTGCGTTAACGAGGATATCAATAAGGTACTCGATGCTTATGAAAAGGGCGATATTGATATTCCCGATGTCGATATGGTCGTCGGTGGTTTCCCTTGCCAAGATTATTCGGTTGCTAAACCGCTCGCGAAGGCTGGAGGTATCGAGGGCAAGAAGGGCGTGCTCTGGTGGGATATCTACCGATTTCTGCATCTAAAGGAACCTCGATATGTCCTCCTTGAGAACGTCGATAGGTTATTAAAGAGTCCGGCTTCGCAACGCGGTCGCGATTTCGCCATCATGTTGTCGTGCCTGTCTGATCTTGGCTACTCCGTTGAATGGCGTGTGGTCAACAGCGCTGAGTACGGTTTCCCGCAGCGCCGCAAGCGTGTTTACATTTACGCTGAGCTCACATCTGAGAGCTGGAATCTCGAAGAACGCATTTCGAGTGGGGTATTGTCTTCTGCTTTGCCTATAGTAAAGCCAGAAGCCTTCAATGATTTCATGGTCCCGAATGATCCGTACGAGGCTACGCAATCGTTTAACGTAGGCGGCAAAGGCAAATCGCCGTTCGGCACCGCTGGGGCGATGAGCGATTTCCATGTTGTCACGTGTGATGTCGCCGAGGACTTCTGCGGCGAGCGCCGTACGCTCGGTGATGTGATTGTCTCGCCGAAGGAAGTACCGGAGTCGTTTTATATTCCCGAGGAGAAGCTTGAGAGGTGGCGCTACCTCAAGGGTTCGAAGAGCGAGGAGCGCGTGAACAAGCAGACGGGTTTCAAGTACCATTATTCTGAAGGATCGATGGCTTTTCCCGACTTGCTTTCCAACCCGTCCCGCACGATTCTGACCGGGGAGGGTGGCTCGGGGGCATCCCGTTTCAAGCATATTGTGGAAATCGATGGGCGTTATCGTCGCCTTGTTCCAGATGAACTCGACCAGCTGCAGGGCTTTCCGAGGGGCTGGACAAATGTTGGCATGACCGATGGCCATCGCGCGTTCTGCATGGGCAATGCGCTCGTCGTGGGAATCCCGCATCTCATCGGGGAGCAGATAGCGGCACAACAACGTTAACGTGGCTTGCTCTCTCGCTTGAGAGTTTCATCACCTTTTTAGCTATCAAGAAGGCCGCCATCGCCTTGGTCGGGCGATGGCGGCCTTGGTTTATCTCGATAGCGGAAGGCGTCCCGATGATGGGGCATGGCTCTGGTTGACTCTAGTGGATTCGCCAAATAGCAAAAGAGCCAGGCGCTTTTGCCTGGCTCTTGAATTCATGGTGGGCGATACAAGATTTGAACTTGTGACCCCTACCGTGTCAAGGTAGTGCTCTCCCCCTGAGCTAACCGCCCATGATTTGTTTCCGCTCCTCGTTTCTGCTTGGCGCGTCAACAAGACGATAGTTTACCAGAACGAGAATCTTTGCCAACCCCTAATCTCAACTTTTTTGAAAAAGTTTGGTTGACTGGGAAATCTGTCCAGGTTGCAAGCCGCACCTCGTCTTAAAGCGTCGCGCGTTGCAGGGCTCCCAGGACAGCTATCCGCCGCTTACTTCGTCATGCGCACGCCGACGTAGATCGCGGTGTCGGGGAATCCCTTGATCTTGTAGACACTCGACAGCGGAATCGCGGAAACTCGCCAGTTGTACGTCGCGCCGTTCGCCTCGATCGTGCCGGAGCGATACGTGTTCCCCGCGCTATCGGTTCCCGAATCGACAATCGGCGCCTCGGCGAGCCCCGAAGCCGTCATCGCATTCTGGATGGCGGCTTCGACGCCGCCTGACGAGAAGTCCGCGAACTTCAGCCTCATGTCAGTCGCGCCCGAGCGGTTAACCGAAAGCGTCCAAGAACCCTTCAAAAGGCGCGAGGCATCCGTTGCCGAAAGGCTCGAAATGCCGCTCGCGTACATCATGCCGGCCTCGGCGAGGGAGACGTCGTTCGGAAGTTTCACGATATCGAAGCCGCCATCGGGGTATTCGCCTTCTTTAGTCGTCTCGTACGTGGTGTACCCTGCATCAACGAGTGTTTGCTTGATCGCGTCGTCGCTGCTTTCCATAAACGTCGTAAGGTTGGGGATGTCGTAGCTCACGTCTCGCGCGAGGTTGTCTGAGACCGTCTGCTCTGCTCGCGCAGGCGCGCCGTAGACGCCGTCGAAGTACTTCGCGAGCATGAAGGCGCCGATGAGGGCTGCAACAATGATGAAGACCCCGGCTAGGGCGTACGATGTGCGGGGGAGCTCGAACGGCCGCGCAAGGCTCGAGCCGTCGATATACTTCACGGAACCTTCGATGTCGGTGAACTCGGGCTCGTGGTTGCGATAGGGCGCATCTTCGAACTTATCGATTGTCATGCTTTGCTCCTGGATGGTTTGTGCATTTCGCCGATTATAGCATTGCCCGTTCATAGCTCCATGGTAGGATACCCACTGCCCATGGGGGAGTAGCTGGCGCGACATACGCGCGGCACGTTCAACATCGTGGTTCGTCATAAGACGGATCTGGCGTGTCTGAAATAGCGAGACTCATGGCGCATCGATTACCTCGGTGCGCCATGAGTCTTTTTTTATACCCCCGAGCATTTTGACGAGAAGGCCGGAACTGAAAAGGAGACGACGACAGTGGACCTTTCCATCTTTGCAAGTCCCGAAGCGTGGATCAGCTTAGTAACGCTCATTTTTTTGGAGATTGTGCTTGGTGTGGACAACATTGTGTTCATCTCAATCACTTCGAATCGCCTGCCGGAGGAGAAGCAGCACATCGGCCGCAAGCTCGGCCTCGCTGGCGCGATGCTCTCCCGTTGCATCTTCCTTTGCTTCGCAAGCTATCTCGTGCACATGGTTGCGCCCCTGTTCACGATTGACCTCGGATTCTTTGCTCACGGTTTCTCCGTGCGCGACATCGTGCTCCTGCTCGGCGGCGCGTATCTCATCTACAAAGGCATCGACGAGATGCGCGACGTGCTCGCGCTCACCGAGGAGAAGGCGTCTCACTCCGATGAGCACAAGGCTAAGCACCAAATTGGTCTTGGTCAGGCTATCGGTACCATCATGGTGATGGATGTCGTCTTCTCAATCGACTCAGTTATCACGGCGGTGGGCTTGGCGAATTACCTCATCATCATGATCCTCGCGGTCGTAATCGCAGTCATCATGATGATGGTGTTCATCGACCCGATTTCCGACTTCATCAACAAGCACACGGAAATGAAGATCCTCGCGCTCTGCTTTATCTCGGTCATCGGCATTCTGCTCGTGCTCGATTCGCTCGGCATCAACTCGGGCATCGAGGTTCTTGACATGCACATGGAGAAGCTCATGGTGTACTTCGCCATGGTGTTCGCCTTTGTGCTCGAGCTCATTCAGATGCGCTGGTCGTCGAATTTCGCGAAGTGGAAGCAGGAAGTTGCTGCGGGCTCCACTCCTGCGAACGACGGCACGGTGGGGAAGACGGCGCGCGAAGAGGCTTCTGCAGACGTAAAGGCTGTTGAAGCGGGCGATGCTTCCAAGGGGGAGGGCGAGTAGCTCCCGCATGCCGAAGGGCCTTTGGACGGGTTTATCGAAGGTGTTTCAAAAAAGTTGAAATTACCCCTTGCGCGCTTAGCTGGTTCTGATAATATATGCAACGTTGCGTTTGACGCAGCCAAGAAATTCGTCGGAGTGGTGGAACGGCAGACACGCTAGCTTGAGGTGCTAGTGCCCACTTAAACGGGTGTGCGGGTTCAAATCCCGCCTCCGACACCATCGAAAAGCAAAGCCCCTCTTCTGAGGGGCTTTTTCTTTACCGTGAGACCCGTGAGCCGTGAGACCTATGTTGGTGCAATCGGGCTGATTGAAGGCGATGCGATGTGGGAAAGCTGCGTACCTTGATGACCCGTCGGCTTTTTAGACGGCTCGAAGCTGGTTGCGCGTTCGCAGGGCTGTTCGAGCGGACAACCAGCCAGAAAGTTTCGCGCAGGCAGCCGACAGCAGCCTCCACCCCTTTGGGACTCGCCTAAGCCTCCCTGTCGGTCCAGGGGGCAAGTTTCGCGTCGCCCTCGGCGCCGAACAGTTCGACGCACTCTTCCGACACGACGAAGTGCGCGGCGCTGGGGAGGATACGCGCTGTGAAGGGCGTCGTCGCCTTTGCGACCTCGCCGTCGTATTGAATCTGCATCGGTGGGTCGGCCTCGACGATAACCTCCCTCGCCTGGAACGTCTCGATGGTCTCGGGGCTGTCCTTGAAATTGCCCTCGTGGTCGATGGCGCGGGCGAACAGCGCCGGTAAAAGCCCAAACGCGTTTTCGGCCTTCAGCACCACGATGTCGAGCAGTCCGTCGCGCGGGCTGTTCTTGTTCGTGACGGAGATATCGAATTGAATCTTCGAGAAGTTCACGATCAGGATTCCCAACCCCTCTTCCTCAACGGTCTCGCCGTCGAGCGTGAGCGTGATCTTCGAGGTGGGAGGCAGGGGGTTTGCGAGCGCGGCGGAAAAGTACGCCATAGGCCCGAGCAGGCGTTTCGAGGGCTGTGCCCCCTTCATAATCGTCGCGTCGTACCCGGCACCCGCCATGATGCCGAAGCCTTTCTTCGCGGATTCGCCGTCATCGGCGTGAAATTCGATTTCGGCCATGTCGAAATCGAGCATGATTCCGGCGCGCAGCATCTTCGCGAGCGCATGGGGCTCGTTGGGCGCTGCAAGGTTCAGCGCGAGAAGATTTGCGGTGCCTGCGGGAAAGGGCATGACGGGAATTCCTGTGCCGGCAAGGGAATACGCGGTGGCCGTGACCGTTCCGTCCCCGCCGCTCGCGATGACTGCGTCGAAATCTCGAGCGTCGGCGATCAAGCTTTCGAGCTCGGTCGTCCCGTCGGTCGAGCGCAGGCAGACCTCGTCGCCGTCGGCGGCGAACGATCGCACAAAATCGTAAATCGCGCCTTCTCCGTAACCAGACGCCAGGTTGTTCAGCACGAGTAGTTTCACAGATTCCCCTTCGATTGCTATTATGAGGATTGTAAAGCAACACGCGATTAGGCGTGCTAGATAAGTAAGGAAACCATTTTGTACCTAGCCGACCAAGCGAGCCTCGAGGCGTTCGTCGAACGCGTTACGGGTGCAGAAGTGCTCGCCATCGATACCGAGTTCCTCCGCGAGACAACCTACTACCCGAAGCTCTGCCTGCTTCAGATGGCCACTGACGACGAAGTCGCCATCATCGACCCGCTCTCGGTGGACGACCTTTCCGTGATCGCCCCGCTTCTAGAAGACGAGCGCACGATGAAGCTTTTCCACGCAGGCGGGCAAGACATTGAGATTCTTCTGCGTGAGGTGGGATCGATGCCGCGTCCCCTTTTTGACACGCAGGTGGCTGCGGCTCTTCTCGGCCATACGCAGCAGATTGGCTACGGGGCGCTCGTGCATGCTGTTTGCGGCGTCACGCTCAAGAAAACCGACTCCTATACCGATTGGTCGCAGCGCCCGCTTTCCGATTCTCAGATCGACTATGCGGCCGACGACGTGATCTATCTTCCTCGCGTATACCGCAAGATGAGAAGCGAGCTCGAATCGAGGGGACGCCTTGGGTGGCTTGCCCCCGACTTCGAGGAGATGATGAACCCTGCGAAGTACAGTGAGGATCCTCGCCTGCGCTATCGTCGCCTGAAACGAGTGACGCAACTCGACGAGAGACAGTTGTGCGCGGCGCGCGAGTTCGCGGCGTGGCGCGAGGAGGAAGCCCGCAAACGCGATATGCCCCGCAAGTGGCTTGTCTCCGACGAGCAGATTGTGGAGGCTTGCCGTCGCGACGCGCGCACGATCGACGATCTTTACATGGTTCGAGGTGTGCGGGAGAAACTTCCCGTGCGCGATGCCCGCGCGGTGATCGAGCGCATGAACAAGGCTCGGTCGCTTCCGAAAAGCGAATGGCCCAATCTGGGGAAACCGTCGCGCAATGAGCGCAATGTGGACGCTTCAATCGACCTCATGGCAGCGCTTGTTCGCCTGCGCGCGAAGGAGAACGGGGTTGCCATGCAGACGCTGGCGAGCCATAGCGATTTGGCTGCGCTTGCGCGAGGCCACTCTGAGGACAGCGATCTGATGCGCGGGTGGCGATGGGCGCTTGTGGGGGAGGAGCTTGTCGACCTCCTCGAAGGCCGCATCGCGTTGAGCCTCAGCAAGGGCGAGCTCGTCGTCGAGCGTCTGGGGTAGCGAGGGCCTGCTTGGAGGGGCTCAGCTTCGGCGTTATGTAGGAGCGCCCAAAGAGGGACAGTTCTCGCTACCGGTGTCGCCCTTGCACAGCGATTGCGGACGTTTCGCGTAAAGCGCCGCCCTGCGTTTGGGCGCGGGTTTGCATGCGCTAAAGTGTACAATTGTTCGTAATAACGAGAAGGCATCGTCTCCCCTTCATGAAGGAGTGAGTTGTATCTATGTTTATGAGTGGAAGCTACCTCGCATTCATCGTCCTCACCATGGTGATCGGCCTGGGGGCTCAATGGTATGTGAACAGGCAAATCTCCAAGTTCTCGCGCGTGAGCTCGTCGTTCGGCATGACCGGCGCCCAGATGGCGCAGCGCATGCTTGCCGACCACGGCATCACCAATGTCGCGATCAGGCAAGGCGGCGCGGGGCAGGACCATTTCGACCCGCGCAACAATTCCATCACGCTCGACCCCGAAGCCTACAACGGCACGAGCATCACGGCGATTGCCACGGCGTGTCACGAAGCGGGCCACGCGTGCCAGTTCGCGCAGGGCTATACACCCATGACGGTGCGCGGCGCGCTCGTCCCTGCGGTGAACCTTGCATCGAATGCCTGGGTTTTCCTGCTCGTGATAGGAATCGTTCTGCAGCTTGAGGGCCTTCAGGCGCTCGCGATTGCCATGTACGCGGTCGTCTTGGTATTCCAGCTGGTCACGCTCCCCGTCGAGTTCAACGCTTCGCACCGCGCGATGGACTACCTGTCAGGTGTCGGAGTCGTCTCCGCTGAGCGCAAGGGCGCCTTCAACGTGCTGCGCGCCTGCGCTTTGACCTATGTGGCCGCGGCACTCATCTCCGTGCTGCAGCTTCTGTGGCTTTTAAGCCAGCGCGAAGAATAGCTGCCATGGAACGCTGGGAGGAAAGCCTCAAGCGTGCTCGCAGCGCAGCGCGGGCGGCGGAGGGCCAAACGGACGCAACTTCTCGTAAATATGCTTCCGAGCAGGCGAAATTCGGGTCAACATATGCGGTAGAATCCGCAGGCGGAAAAGCCAAGGCGGAGTCTGAGCCCCTCACCGTCTCGGGTGCCATGGCGCTTGCGAAAGGAGCGCTTGAGAACGTCACCGTGAAGCTCGTCGGCGAGGTATCCGAGGTGTCGAACAAGGCGGGCTACAAGGCCGTCTATTTCACGGTGAAGGATCAGAAGGCATCGCTTCCCTGTATGATGTGGCTCAATCGCTATCGGGCATGCGGAGTCGAACTCGATGTCGGCGCGCTTGTCGAGTTGACGGGGCGGTTCACCCTCTACGCGCCGAAGGGTCGCATGAACTTCGACGTGTTCTCGGTAAGCTTGGCGGGCGAGGGGAACTTGCGTATGCAGGTTGCGAACCTCGCGCGCAAGCTTTACGTTGAAGGTCTCACCGACGAGGCGCGAAAGCGTCCCGTTCCTGCAAATATCCAGGTTGTAGGCCTTGTTACCTCGCCTCGTGGAGACGCAGTGCACGATGTCTTGCGAACGCTTCGCCGTCGCTGGCCGCTTGCGAGGGTGCGGTGCTCGTCGTGGACGCCACTCAGGGCGTCGAGGCGCAGACCGTTTCCAACGCGACGCTCGCCATGAACGCCAACTTGGACATTGTTCCGGCCATCAACAAGATCGACCTTCCCTCGGCGCACCCCGACGAGGTTAAGACCGAGATCGAAGACGATCTGGCCATTCCCGCCGACGATGCCGTGTGCGTGTCGGGCAAGACTGGCGAGGGCATCCACGATTTGCTGGAGTCCATCGTCTTTTTGATCTCGCCTCCCAAGGGCGATGCAAATGGCCCTCTCAAGGCACTTATTCTGGATTCGTACTTCGATGAGTACCGCGGCGTCGTCGCCACGGTGCGCGTCTTTGACGGTTCCATCAAAAAGGGCGATACCCTGCGCATGATGCAGGCCAAGGGCGACTTCTTGGTCGACGGCGTGGGCGTCAAGCGCCCTGCCGAGACGCCGGTCGATGCTCTGACCGTCGGCGAGGTTGGCTATGTGGTCACGGGTCTGAAGGACCCCGAGGCTGTGCGCGTGGGCGATACCCTTACGTGGGCTTCGAACCCCTGCCCCGAGCCGCTGCCGGGCTACCGCGAGGCCAAACCCATGGTCTACACGGGCCTGTTCCCCATCGACAACAAGGACTATGAGAACCTGCGCGACGCGCTCGATAAGCTGCACGTCAACGATCCGTCGTTGGTGTGGGAGCCTGAGACGTCGGTGGCGCTGGGCTTTGGCTTCCGCGTGGGCTTCCTGGGCCTGCTTCACATGGAGGTCGTCAAAGAGCGCCTGGAGCGCGAGTTCAATCTGGACCTGATCGCCACGAGCCCCTCGGTCGACTACCACGTGTACAAGACTGACGGCGAGATGGTCGATGTCCGCAGCCCGCAGGATCTGCCCGAGGCCACGCGCATCGAGCGTATCGAAGAGCCTTACCTCAAGGCAAAGATCATCTGCCCGCCCGAGTATACGGGTGCCGTCATGCAGCTCGCTATCGAGCACCGTGGCGTCACGACCGATATGATCCACCTGACGAGCAAATCGGTCGAGATGCGCTTTGATATGCCGCTCGCCGAGCTCATCTTGGACTTTTTCGATCAGCTCAAGAGCCGCACCAAGGGTTACGCCTCGCTCGACTACGAGTTCAACGAATATCGCCCCTCCGAGCTCGTCAAGCTCGACATCCTGCTTTCGGGCGACGAGGTGGACGCGCTGTCGTTTATCGTGCACAAGGATAAGGCCTACGGTCTTGCCCGCGGCCTGTGCGACAAGCTCAAGGAGATCATCCCACGACAGCTGTTCGAGGTGCCTATCCAGGGCGCCATCGGCAACAAGATCATCGCCCGCTCCACCGTTAAGGCACGCCGCAAGGACGTGCTGGCCAAGTGCTACGGCGGTGATATCTCGCGAAAGCGCAAGCTGCTCGAGAAGCAGAAAGAGGGCAAGAAGCGCATGAAGGCCATCGGCTCGGTCGAGGTTCCGCAGGAGGCTTTTATGGCGATTCTTAAGGTGGACGAGTAGGTCCATGGCGCTTTCTGAATACAGCAAGCGGCTGCTAGGTGCCTATGCCGAGCAGCCGTTCCTTATGGCTCCCATGGCGGGCGTAACCGACCCCGCCTATCGCATCATGTGTCGCCGCCGCGGCGCCAACCTTGCCTACAGCGAGATGGTGAGCGTTGCAGGCCTTGCCTATGCCAGCAACAAGACGTGGCGCCTGGTGTTGCCGGCCGACGAGGAGCAGCAGATTTGTGTGCAGCTCTTTGGTTCCAAGCCCGATCAGTTTGCGAGTGCCGTCGCTGCCGTCGAGGAGCGCGTGGGCGATCGCCTGTCATTGATTGATATCAACATGGCCTGTCCGGCTCGCAAGGTCGTTACCAAGGGCGAGGGCTCGGCGCTTATGCGCACGCCCGACCTGGCCGAGAAGATTGTCGAGGCAGCGGTGGGCGCGGCGCATGTTCCCGTGACCGTGAAGATCCGCAAGGGTTTTTATGCCGAGGATCGCAACGCCGCAACGTTTGCCCAGATGCTCGAAGGGGCGGGCGCCTCTGCAGTTGCCGTGCACGGTCGTTGTGCCACGCAGCTCTATACGGGCCAGGCCGATTGGTCGGTCGTCGATGAGGTTGCCGACGCTGTCGAGATTCCCGTGATTGGTTCGGGCGATGTGTTCTCGGCCGAGGACGCTGCTGAGCATCTGCGAGGCTCGGGTGCCAGCGCAGTGTTTATCGCGCGCGGCATCTACGGCAATCCGTGGGTGTTCGGCGATGCCCGAGCCCTTGCATTCGATGGCACGCCGGTTCCTTCTCGCTCCTCGGTTGAGCGCCTGGAGGCTCTGCGTGAGCACCTGACGTTGACGCACGAGCTTCTGCCGCTTATGTCGCGCGCCCGTACGTATGCAAGCTGGTACTTAAAGGGCATGCCCCATGCCGCCGCCTGGCGCGCCCAGGTGGTGCGTTGCTCTACGTATGAGGAGTTCATGGCATTGGTCGATGATATCGAGCGCGATGTGGTGGCCTGCGAGGCCGCGCTTGCCGCCGGTGAGTCGGTGCCCGCTCATCCGCTGGAGGCTTAAGGGTGGCCGTTACCGCGCTGTATGTGCACGTGCCGTTTTGCGCTCAAAAATGCCGCTATTGCGACTTTGACTCGCAAAGCGTGGCGCCGTGCGACCTGGACGCTGCGCTCGATGCCTATTTTGAGCACCTGTATGCGCGGCTCGATGCCTTTGGCAACGCTGGGGCACTCGGGCAGATCCGCACGGTCTACGTAGGCGGCGGCACGCCGTCGCTGGCGGGGGAGCGCCTGGTGAAACTTGCCCGTCGTATCTCCATGTGGTGCAAGCCCGTTGAGTTTACCTGCGAGGCTAATCCTGAGTCGTTGACTTCGCAGCTCACCGCGGCGCTTGCCGGGGTGGGCGTCACGCGCATTTCTCTGGGAGTCCAAACCCTCGACAACGCCGAGCTTGCTGTGATTGGCCGTATTCACGATGCCGACCGGGCGCTCGCTGCCATTGCGACGGTCAAGAACGCTGGGCTTGGCGTGTCGTGCGACCTTATGTGTGGGCTTCCCGGACAGACCGCAGCGAGTTGGAAGAGCACGCTCGATGGCGTGCTGACGGCGGCTCCGCATCATGTGTCGGTCTATCCGCTCACGCTCGAGGAGGGTACGCCGCTTTACCTCATGGCGTGCCGTGACGAGTCGCTTGAGCCCGATGAGGATTTCCAAGCCGCATGCATGGACGTTGCGCGCGAGCGGCTGAGTTCGGCGGGCTACCATCCGTATGAGGTGGCGAGCTACGCGCTCGATGGGCATGAATGCGTCCACAACATTGCCTACTGGACCGGACAGGGCTATCTGGGTTTGGGTCGTTCTGCCGCGGGTATGCTCGATGCCGAGGATTTCGATTGCTTGGCTGGACTATTTCCTGACGTGCCCGCTCGCGGCGAAGCGCATCGCGTGCGTCTGGTACAACGCGACGATGCCGCGACGACCTTTGATGCCGAGTATCTGTCGCAGCGCGAGGCGGTGGCCGAGGATTTGATGCTCGCCTGCCGCATGATGCGTGGCATTGGGCCCGAACTATTGGTTCACTCGGCAAGCGTGATTGCTGCAGACGAGCTGGCGGCGGCCTGTGACCGTGCGCTCGAGTTGGGCCTTGCCACCTGGGTGCCCGATCATGTTGAAGGACATGCGGGGTACGTCACCTCAAAAGACATTATCGCAGGTCGCGCCCGCGCCCGTTTAGCGCCGACCCACCTGGGCTGGCTCGATGGAAATATGCTGTTCGAGCTGTTTTGGGGTCTAGCCTAGGCCGCTCGGGTAGAATTACCGCAATATATACGCTGCTGTGAGCAGGAGGTTGCCGCGCATGGCGACGATGAACGAAAAAGATTACTACGAGATTTTGGGCGTCTCCAAGGACGCCACCTCGCGTGATATTCAAAAGGCTTTCCAACAAAAGGCCCGCAAGCTCCATCCGGACGTCAATAAAGAGCCGGATGCCGAGGAAAAGTTTAAAGAGGTTTCCGAGGCCTACGCCGTGCTCTCGGACGAGCAGAAGCGTGCGCGTTACGACGCCATGCGGTCGGGCAATCCCTTTGCCGGTGCACCGACGGCTTCGCCCTATGGCGGTGGCTATGCCGGCAGCGCCGGTTACGGCAATCCCTTTGACGGCGGTTTCCCCTTCGGGGGCGCCTGGGGCCAGCCCCGTCGCGGCCAGGCGGCCTACAACCCCGAGAGTGGCGCCAACGTGGTCGTCGATATCAAGCTCGACGCCAAGGAGGCTAAGGGCGGTGCCCACAAGACCGTTCGCTACACCCGCTTTGACACCTGCGGACATTGTGGCGGATCGGGCTCCGTTTCGTCAGAGCATGCCCACACCTGTCCGAGCTGCGGTGGTCGCGGCCATATCGATGTCGACCTGTCCTTCCTGTTTGGTGCGGGCACGTTCCAGACGGTTTGTCCTGAGTGCGGCGGTTCCGGCAAGGTCGTTGCCGACCCGTGCCCCGATTGCGGTGGCAGCGGCCGTACCCGCGTAACCTCCGAGCAGACGATTGAGTTTCCCGCCGGCACGCATGATGGCGACGAGGTGCGCATCCCCAACATGGGTCACGCCGGCACGAACGGCGCTTCGGGCGGTGACCTGGTCGGTCGCGCGCACGTTGAGGCCGAGCGCCTGGAGGGTAAGGCTCGCACCGGCTTCTATCTCATGGGTATCATCGCGCCATTTTTGGTACTGTCGGCCATCTCGGGCGTGTTTTCCGCCTTTGCTATGATGTGCTTCATTCCGTTTGCCATGGGCTTGTTCATGGTGCTGTCGGACGGCGTGCTTCATCGCAGTCTGCTGTGGTGGAAGCGCGGTGCGATACAGTTTGCCAATGGATTTGCCAACGGTTTTATGTTCGCGCTCGTGTCGGTTTGGTTCGCGAGCTGCTCACAGCGGGCCGTGCTTTCGCCTTACGGAGCTCAATAACATCAAACCCTCTGTTTGCGCCCGGCCCAGCTTGGGTATAGGACGCACTGTGACAATAATGAAAGTTGGAAGGATTCGGTCGTGTCGGAAAATAGGGATTACTACGAGGTACTTGGCGTTGACAAGGATGCCGACGCGCGGACGATTAAGCGCGCGTTTCTAAAGAAAGCCCGTACGGTACACCCGGATGTTTCGGACGACCCCGAGGCCGAGGCCAAGTTCAAAGAGCTCAACGAGGCCTATTCCGTTCTTTCCGACGAGCAGAAGCGTGCTAACTACGACCGTTACGGCACCGCGGACGGCCCCGGTGGCTCTGGCTATGTCGACATCAACGATATCTTTGGTGGCATGGGCATGGACGACCTGTTCTCGTCGTTCTTTGGCGGTGGCGCCGGTGGTGGCGCTCGCAGCCGTCGCGAGCGCCGTCGCGGTCGCGATATGGCCATCTCCCTTTCGGTGACGCTCGAGGAGGCGGCGCTCGGCTGCAAAAAGACGATCAGCTACGACCGTCTTGCCCCTTGCGAGGACTGCAATGGTACCGGTAAGGCCGAGGGCGCGACCGAAAAGCAGTGCGGCCGCTGTCACGGCACAGGCTATGTGACGACGGTCCAGCGTTCTTTCCTGGGCCAGGTCCAGTCCTCTTCGCCCTGTCCCGACTGCCAGGGCGAAGGCACGGTCATCGATCATCCCTGCGAGACCTGTGATGGCCAGGGCCGCACGCCTTCTCACGAAAAGATTGACATCGATATTCCCGCCGGTGTTTCGACCGGTCGCCAGCTGCGCGTGAGTGGTT
>OLPR01000331.1_pt1 | contig 44228 bp, 43 predicted proteins | sample 1672761 | NCBI WGS metagenome assembly OLPR01 (sample SAMEA3136721, study PRJEB25190) | human gut metagenome | biome: human gut; feature: human-associated habitat; material: faeces | place: Austria | collected 2013 | reverse complement strand
TTACCGAGCTGGTACACACGCTGAATTGCGGTCAGGTAAGCATCAACATTTCCAAACCGGGCATCACGAAGGGCCAGCATTGGCACAACTCGAAATGGGAGCAGTTCATCGTGGTTTCCGGCCACGGCCTGATCCAGATGCGCAAGGAGGGAAGTGACGAGGTCATTGAATATGAGGTCAGCGGTGACCGCATCCAATCCGTCATCATGCTGCCTGGCTACACGCACAACATCATCAATCTCTCCCAGACTGAAGATCTCGTGACCGTAATGTATTGCAACGAAGTGTTCAATCCTGAAAGACCAGACACATATTTCGATAAAGTGGAGAAATAAGGAAATGGAAAAGACACCTAAATTCGATTATTCAGATATTCACTGGAAGGAGAACGGCAAACTCAAGCTCTGTATCGTAGTAGGTACGCGCCCTGAGATTATCCGTCTGGCGGCGGTCATCACCAAATGCCGCCAGTATTTCGATGTCATCCTCGCACATACAGGCCAGAACTACGACTACAACCTGAACGGCATCTTCTTCCGGGACCTCAAACTCGCTGAACCGGAGGTCTATATGGATGCAGTCGGTGACGACCTCGGAGCGACATGCGGCAACATCATCAACTGTTCATACAAACTTTTCGCCCAGACCAAGCCAGACGCAGTGCTGGTTCTCGGTGACACGAACAGTTGTCTCTCAGTCATTGGCGCGAAACGTCTTCACATTCCGATCTTCCACATGGAGGCCGGCAACCGCTGCAAGGACGAGTGCCTGCCGGAGGAGACGAACCGCCGCATAGTTGACATCATCTCGGATGTCAATCTGGCATATTCAGAACACGCGAGAAGGTACCTCGCCGAGTGCGGCCTGCCGAAGGAGCGGACCTACGTGACTGGGTCGCCGATGGCCGAGGTGCTGCACCAGAACCTCGCCGAGATCGAGGCCTCGGATATTCATAAGCGGTTGGGGTTGGAGAAGGGAAAGTATATTCTTTTGTCCGCCCACCGCGAGGAGAACATCGACACGGAAAAGAACTTCCTCAGCCTTTTCAATGCAATCAACAAACTGGCCGAGAAATATGACATGCCTATACTCTACAGCTGCCACCCGCGCAGCCGCAACAGACTGGCATCCAGCGGTTTCAAGCTCGATCCACGTGTCATCCAGCATGAGCCGCTCGGATTCCACGACTATAACTGCCTCCAGATGAACGCCTTCGCTGTGGTCAGCGACTCCGGCACACTCCCGGAAGAAAGTTCATTCTTTACCAGCGTAGGCCATCCGTTTCCTGCCATCTGCATCCGCACCTCAACCGAGCGTCCCGAGGCCCTTGACAAGGCCTGCTTTATCCTCGCCGGCATCGATGAGAGGAGCCTTCTGCAGGCCGTGGACACCGCCGTGGAGATGAACCGCGCCGGCGACTTCGGCCTTCCTGTCCCGACCTACACCGACGAGAACGTCTCCACCAAGGTCGTCAAGATCATCCAGTCCTACACCGGCATCGTCAACAGGATGGTATGGAGGAAGTCATAAAACTCATGCAAAATGTTGTGCACAATATGGGTGCATGATACATGGAAAAATTGCACTTTTTGAGTGCAATTGCTATCTTTGCAATAGTATTGCATAGATATACAAAATTAATTGAGTATGGTTGACGAGGCGTTATACGAATACATGCGTTTGCAGCTGGAACTTACGACCAGCAGTTTTCACAGGTATCTTTATGAACGTGTGAACTGGACTTCCCGTATGATCGCGATCACAGGGGCAAGAGGAGTCGGCAAATCCACGATGATCCTGCAATATCTTAAGGAACAGGCTTCGGATTGCAAGTTTCTATACATATCCGCTGACCATACATATTTCAGCACTCACTCTCTCGTTGAGGTTGCGGATGAGTTCTCGAAGGATGCTGGCCATTTGCTCGTCATAGACGAAGTTCACAAGTATTCTGACTGGTCCCGCGAACTCAAGCAGATATATGACACTCATCCTGACATGAGGGTGATTTTCTCAGGATCTTCCATACTGGACATCATGGACGGTGTCGCTGATCTCAGTCGAAGGGTACTACCTTATACGCTGTATGGTTTGTCCTTCAGAGAGTATCTGGAACTGTTTCACAACATAAACGCATCTAAGTATTCACTTGACGAGATACTCGCGGGCAAGTCACGTATTGACGGTGTGCTTCATCCTCTCCCTCTTTTCAGACGTTACCTTGCAGAGGGCTACTATCCATTTGCATTGGAGGGAGATTTCCCGATGAGGATGCAGAATGTCATAACAAAAACGATAGAATCAGACATCGCACAGTATGCCGAACTAAAGGCACCGACAGCAAAAAAACTAAAAAAGATGCTGGCTGTTATCTCGACACTTGCCCCGTATAAACCTAATGCGGATGGCCTCGCGTCTGAAATCGGAGTCAGCCGAAACAGCGTCTCAGACTATCTCGCGTTGCTGGAGAAGGCTCAGCTGATAGGTCAACTTAGGGACGATACGGGAGGAATGAGGGGACTGGGAAAAGTGGAGAAGGTCTATATTGACAACCCAAGTCTGATGACAGTCTTGTCCGGAGCGAAAGCTGACATAGGGAACATGAGGGAAACTTTTTTCTACAACCAGATGCGTGTGGAGAATGATGTGGTTTCCTCACGTCAGTCTGATTTCGTCATCGGTGACCGCACATTTGAGATCGGTGGCCGGAATAAAGGAAAAAGACAGATTGAGGACCTTCCGGATTCCTATGTCGTAAAGGATGACATTGAATTCGCTCACGGCAACACGCTGCCCCTTTGGTCTTTCGGCCTAAATTACTGATAGCAGACGCGGCTATTTTGACCACATGGATCTTTAAATATATTAACACAATAGCAATGGAACTTAATGGTTAGTGGTCAAATTTTGGACCCGGAGAAAGGCCCCTTACCTTAGCCGGAAAAACGAGACCAATGTACAGCAGCGAAGACTTGGAGCGTTTCTATGTGGAGTACCAGAGTGAGTGGGTGCCGCGCGGTTTGACGATGCTGGCGGTTCTGTCGCAGGACGAGCTGCTGGAGTTCGAGCGCATGCTGGAAACCGCCCCGGAGGTCTATGACTATTGCGCCAACATGACGGACGAACAGCTGAACCACCTGATAGCGTTCATCTCGCGGAACAAGGAGAGCGTGTTCCTTGAGCTGAGGCATGTGAAGGAGGACCGTGACGCGAAGGCCCGCGCCCTGGAGGAGAAGGACCGAATCATTGCCGAACAGGAAACAGAGTTGACAAGGAAGGACCGCGTCATCAGGGAGAAGAACAAGGCTCTGGAGAAGGACAGCATCGTGAACTGCGACGAGACGTGGTGCAAGGTGAGGCGGTTCAACAAGTACATGAAGAAGTACATGTGGGTTCTTGTGAACAAGGCCGAGAGGATAGTGATCTTCTTCCACGATGAGGGGTCGAGGGGCCGGAAGGTCCTCACGGACTTCATGGGCGAGGCCGAGGTGAGGGCTATAATGACCGACGGCTACACGGCGTACAACTTCCTCGACGGGAGGCTGGGAGTCGACCACCTGATCTGCATGGCGCACGCGCACGTGAAGTTCAAGAAGGCCCAATGGAACAGGCGCTGAGCTACTTCGACCACTTCAAGGACGGCCTTTTCCTTTACCGCAGGGACGGGCGATAGCCGATAGACAACAACCTTGCGGAACGTCAGGTGAGACCGTTCACGGCATTGCGTAAAGTGATCCAGCACTACGGCAGTGACGAAGGCGCAGAGACGGCCTCGGTCTATTTGAGCGTGGTGAGCACGGTAAAGCTTGCGGGGGTGTCGGTGTGGCGTTTCCTCGGAGACTTCTTCGAGGACGCGGTGACAGGCGGCAGGAAGCATCTTGGACACCTGAGGCTGTCGCCAGCGTAGAAAAAGTGAAAAAATAATCAACAAGAAATACCAAAAACGGACAAAAATTGGCCTTGCGACGGGTCGAGCAGACGCTATGTCTCTGACTTTGAGCATAGTCCAAAAATTGACCACTAACTGAAGGCTCTATGATTTCAAACAACATTTGGTCCTCTTCGCCTTTGAACACGGCCAGAATGGAGACATTCTCGTTCAAAAGGCTCCTGCTTGTACGATAGGTACTCAGGCCGAGGCAGTATGTGAACTATTCGGTGGGAAGAAAGAAGACATAAAGGTAATCGGTATTCGTCACGGAGAGAAGATGTATGAAACCCTTCTTACTAAGGAGGAATGTGCTAAAGCGGAAGATATGGGCAACTTCTATCGTGTACCGGCAGATAATCGTACTTTGAATTACGATAAGTTCTTTACCGAAGGCAATAAGAAGGCCGTAACTATCGACGAATTTAACTCCGACAACACCTATCGTCTGAACCTCGAGGAAACTAAGGCTAAAATTGCCTCTCTTGAATATATTCAGAATGAACTTAACGGAATCTCAAATCTCGTCAAGTAATGAGGATACTCGTAACCGGTGCTAAAGGGTTCGTAGGAAAGAATCTTTGTGCACAACTGAATAACATAAAAGAGGGAAAGGCTAAATGCTATGGAGACCTCGTAATAGACGAAGTCTTCGAGTACGATATCGATTCTACTCCGGAAGAACTTAACGAGTGGTGTCAGAAATGTGACTTCGTATTTAATCTCGCCGGTGTAAACCGTCCTAAGGACCCGGAGGACTTTATGAAGGGCAACTTCGGTTTTGCCAGCACCCTTCTTGACACCCTTAAGAAACACGGAAACAAGGCCCCTGTGATGCTCTCCAGCAGCGCCCAGGCCTCGCTTACAGGCCGTTTCGGCAACAGCGAGTACGGACGAAGCAAAAAGGCTGGCGAAGACCTCTTCCTTCAGTACGGAGCGGAGAATGGGGTGAAGGTCCTGGTTTACCGTTTCCCTAATCTCTACGGCAAATGGTGCCGTCCGAACTATAACAGTGCAATCGCCACTTTCTGCAACAATATCGCCAATGACCTTCCTATTACCGTCAATGACCCGAGTGTCGAATTGGAGGTTCTTTACATTGACGACCTTGTAGAGGAGATGATTTGCGCACTTAAAGGCGAAGAGCATCACTGTGAATTCGAGGGTCTGGAGGTGGTTCCGAACCCGGAAGGCAGGTACTGCTACTGCCCTGTTACCCACAAGGCAACACTTGGAGAAATCGTTGATCTGCTCCATCAGTTCAAGGAGATGCCTAAGACCCTGATGATACCTGAGATTCCCGCTGACAGCTTTGCAAAGAGACTTTACAGCACTTATCTGAGTTATCTTCCGAAGGAAGGAGCCATATTCGATCTGAAGATGAACGTGGATGACAGAGGCTCCTTCACCGAACTGGTTCACACCCTTAACTGCGGACAGGTCAGCATCAACATCAGCAAACCTGGAATCACCAAAGGCCAGCACTGGCACCATACCAAATGGGAGCAGTTTATCGTGGTCAAAGGCCACGGACTGATACAGCAGCGCAAGGAAGGCACTGACGAGGTGATTGAATTCGAGGTGAGCGGCGACAAAATTCAGAGCGTGATAATGCTCCCAGGCTACACCCACAACATCATCAACCTCTCGGATACTGAAGACCTCGTGACGGTGATGTACTGCAACGAAATTTTCAACCCGAATCGTCCTGACACCTATTTCGATCCGGTAAAATAAGCGAACACAAGCATTAAAAGACAAACAGCTATGGCAAATTCATATTCAGACATACATTTCCAGGAGAACGGCAAACTCAAACTCCTCATCATTGTCGGCACCCGTCCTGAAATCATACGTCTTGCCGCGGTCATCAACAAATGCCGCAAGTATTTCGACGTGATCCTCGCCCACACAGGCCAGAACTACGATTACAACCTCAATGGCGTGTTCTTCAAAGACCTCAAACTTGCAGACCCTGAGGTTTATATGAACGCGGTAGGTGCAGACCTGGGCGAGACAATGGGCAATATCATCGCGGAGAGTTACAAACTGATGGTCGCAATCAAGCCAGACGGAGTCCTCGTTCTGGGAGACACCAACAGTTGCCTTAGCGTAATCGGCGCCAAGCGTCTTCACATCCCGATTTTCCATATGGAAGCCGGCAACCGCTGCAAGGATGAATGCCTCCCTGAGGAGACTAACCGCCGTATCGTGGACATCATCTCCGATGTGAATATGGCCTATAGCGAGCACGCACGTCGTTATCTTGCCGACTGCGGCCTTCCGAAGGAACGCACCTACGTTACAGGTTCTCCTATGGCCGAGGTCCTGCACGAGAACCTCGCCGAAATCGAGGCCAGCGACGTGCACAAGAGACTTGGCCTAGAGAAAGGAAAGTACATCCTGCTCAGCGCCCACCGCGAGGAAAACATCGACACCGAAAAGAACTTCCTGAGTCTGTTCAACGCCATCAACGCTATGGCTCAGAAGTATGATATGCCGATCCTCTATAGTTGCCATCCTCGCAGCCGTAACCGTCTCGCCGCTTCGGGCTTCCAGCTGGACCCACGCGTCATCCAGCACGAGCCTCTCGGATTCCATGACTATAATTGCCTGCAGATGAATTCCTTCGCAGTAGTCAGCGACAGCGGTACCCTTCCTGAGGAATCATCCTTCTTCACTTCTGTGGGACATCCTTTCCCTGCCGTCTGCATCCGCACCAGCACTGAGCGTCCCGAGGCCATAGACAAGGCTGACTTCATCATCGCCGGCATCGACACCAAGAGCCTGCTCCAGGCGGTGGACACCGCAGTGGAACTCTGCCGCGACGGCTCCCACGGCATCCCAGTACCTGATTATGTCGATGAAAACGTCTCCACCAAAGTCGTCAAGATCATCCAAAGTTACGTCGGCATCGTCAACAAGATGGTGTGGAGGAAAGAAATGTAGATAGAGAAAAACACCTCCCCTCTGCTAATCCGGATGTGAAAGAAGCAGCATCTTGGATGAAAGATAAATCATAAAATGATGTATTTTACAACTTTAAAGTTGTTTTTTCACATGTATTTTAAAAGACTTTCTTATCTTTGGCTCGAAATATAGTGAAGTATGATAGACAAAGAAGAGGTCCAGCGTTTTCTAAATCAATTCAACTCCAAGATGAAGGTCTTCGGAATCATCTACCTTGATGACCGAGGAAAGAACCGACAAACGCTCGAGGAATTGGAAATAGTCCCAATATACAGAAAAGTGATCATCGAAAGCTTGACTGTCGAAGACTACGTTCATGGCCCTTGATTGGCGAGTTGAATAAATTTGGAGAGATGTGGGTCTTCGGTAAGGACGTGAAAGAAAGAGAGGAATAAACGATGAAGAGTCCGTTTACTGGCAAAGAAATGAAGCGCATTTACGAAAGGCGTCTTTGGAAGTTTCGTGGAGAGGAATTTCCGTATATACATACGGCGTGGTTGTGTGAAGACAGTGGGGAGCAATTTACAAATGATGCGAGCGACACTGCGGGATTCATTCAGGTGACTAACCAGTACCGTGAAAAGTATGGAATTCCTTACACAGACGAGATTGTGGCCATCCGCAAGCGCTATGGCATTAGCGCGCAGAAGATGTCTCTTATCCTAGGTATAGGCATCAATCAGTATCGTCTCTACGAACAGGGAGAAGTGCCCAGTGTGTCCAACGGAAGGATGATTCGTTCGATCAGTAACCCAAAGGTTATGCTGGACATCTTAGAAAGTTCGCGCAACGAACTGTCAGACAACGAGTATAAAAAGTTGTCAGAAAAAATCAGAAGGGAAATAGCAGAAAGTGAGCATTATAAGATAGAGCAGTATGAAATTAACAGGGTTTATCGCTCCGAGCGTGGAATTGAGAATGGCTATGCTCCTTTATCATTGTGCCGCTTGAAGAACCTTATGCTCTATCTGTTGGAGAACCTCCAAGACGTTTGGTGCACCAAGATGAACAAGTTGCTGTTCTATATTGACTTTCTTTCCTATCGGGAAAACGGTATGGCAATCTCAGGCTTGTCATACAAGGCTATAGATTTTGGTCCGGTTCCAGTACGATGGGATGTAATATGTAGCGAGTTTGACGAGATTCATCAGGAATTGCGAAATGTTGGAGACTTCGTTGGCAGCGTTTTGACATCCACTGACAAAGCAGATTTAAGTCTGTTTACGGAATCTGAGATTAAAGTAATGGAGGCTATTATTGCAAAGTTCAACAACACCTCCTCCCGTGATTTATCTCAGTTGAGCCATAAAGAATCAGCATGGACTAAGCATCACGACCGCCACGAGACCATCCCATTCTCGGAAGCATTTTCTTTGATAGCTGTATAGAGAACATCCTCGTGGCTAATTAGGAAATAAAAAACAGAGCACGAATCAAATGATTGCTATACTCTGTTTGTTTTTAAAACGTATGCGAGGCCTTGCTACTTTCTCGCTGTTTCACATCCTATTGATTACAAATGTAATACTTTTTTCAGAATACCAAATAGAATCGTTAATTCCGGTAGTCTTGTTAGTATTGACTATTCGCACAATAAAGAAAAGTAAGTTATTTTCAACCATCAAATACACATGAGAATTCTTATACATACCACCAACGCGAAGGCTCTCAAAACTAAAATCCTCAACGATGCCAAGAACGGAGACCTCAGTACATGGGATCATCGTTCAAACAATAACGATGAATTCATTACCCACTCTCCCGAACAGTGGGTTGATAAAGTGATTCTGGTTTTCACTCCTTCGGAGGATAACAAGGCATTGACTGTAGCACCAAGTTTCTGGCGCGGACAATACGAACCGGATGCCGATGAAATGGGAACCATTCTTGGCCGCTTCGCAGAGAGACTTTGGATCCAGTATCGTAGTGATTATTCATCCTTTGAATCCTTCGCCTAATGAACAAACTCATCATTGCCAACACCGGAACCGGTAACCAAGGCAAAAGCTCATCCATAAAGGAGGTCTACAATCTCCTGGTATCTCGTTATCCTAACAATGTCCAGATTATACACCCAGTGGAATCTGGAGACGTTAAGGCCATTGTTGATGTGAAAGGAGTTCGCATTGGTATAGAGAGTCAAGGTGACCCTAATTCAAGGATGTTTCAATCCTTACAAGACTTCTTAACAGCAGGTTGCGTTATAGTGGTTATAGCATGCCGTACCTCCGGTGAAACTTACAAAGCCGTAAAAGACATGCATCAGTATGGCTACCAGGTAATCTGGACTGCAAACGACAAAAACCGGGATGAAAAAAGCATCGTAAATTACCTCAACATTCATTATGCTCAGCACATCCTCCAACTCATAGAAGACCGCATTGCCAACATCTATTGATATGTGCCGCCGCAAACCACTCCCTGTCACCGACGCCAACCGAAAAGTTTACCAAAGTTTCTTCGGAATCGAAACCAGCGAGCAGTACCTCATCTATTACACCATGGATGAGGAAGCCGGCACTGGATATGTCGTTTTCATTGATAACGAAAACGACCTCGACTACATTGACAAACGCGACAAGTCGACCTGGACTGAAGTTGAAGTCCAAAGTTTCCAGCGATGCCTAGGCAAGCTTCAGCAAGCCGAAGCCTCACCCTGCAATAACCTTAGAAAAAAACAACTCCTTGCTTTCAAGCAGATCCTCGGTCGCGCCTATCTCCAAATCCTAGAGAAAGATTTCGCTGAAGTTGACACCGTAATTCTAGAAGCCAAAGAATATCTCCGCCAGAGGAATGTTGAAGCAGCGAGAGAACTCTTCCTCGCATCTGCCGGCTCCGTAGCTCTAGCATCTGCAATAACTGGTCTCATTTTATACTTCATCAACAATTGTAACGTCTGGCTATATGGAATACTCTTTGGCATTCTCGGATCCTTCTTTTCCATTTGGACCCGCTACGGCAAAGAAGAAATGACCGGCCTTGCATCCAAGTCCCTCCATTATCTGGAATCCATCTCCAGACTTTTTATTGGGGCAATCGCCGCTGTAATTGTCATGTTTGCAGTACGAAGCGGCCTCATGCTCGCCATCGGAAACCAAGGCAACCTGTTCTTTCTATACTGTGTCCTCAGTTTTGCCGCAGGATTCAGTGAAAGACTCGTCCCCTCACTCATCGAAAAAATCATAAACAAACAGACAAAATGAAGAGGCACGCTCTACTCATTGCTAACGCCGATGCAGCCGGCGCCCAGAACGACATCAACAACTGGAAGAAATTCCTCCGCAGCGGAGTTGGTGGCGCTTGGCATGAAAACGAAATTCAAGTACTTACCAACCCCTCCAAGATATATTTGGAATTAACTCTCTCTTTAATGAAAGGTGCTAATTATGACTTCGTGATTGTAGTATACGCCGGTCACGGCGGCTGGGAGCGCACCACAATCCTGGAGATTAATTCGAAGGGTGAGACTATCAATGAAACCGATTTAAAAGGCTTGGCCCCAAGAGAGATTCTCTCGCTCGACTGTTGCCGTGCAACAAGCACTGTCACGGATAACCTCAATGAAGCCCAGCTGAAGATGTTCTCTGAGGCGACCCGTTCCAGTATTCGAGCTCGATATGATGCCAGGACGATGCAAGCTGTAGCTCAGCAAGTCACCCTTTATGCATGTAGTGTCGGAGAATGTGCATACTGCACAAACGAAGGAGGCTATTATACCAAAAACCTCCTTCGCCAGAGTGCTACCGTCCCATACAATGCGTTCCAGACTATCAATCAGGCCCATAATGTTGCCGCACTGGCAACAACCAAAGAAGTCCGCGAAAAGGAAAATCAAGACCAGTATCCGGACATATCGATGGTGCGATGCCTTACCAGCCAGCAGCTCATCATCGGAATTGACACATCCTCGTTCTATTTTTAAACTAAGCAGCCCAAACCCGTATTCACCGCCAATCAATATGCAAAGTTGAAGATTTCCGCAGACATTTGCTTGGGAAAGTCAACTTTAAAGGAGAGGATATCGAATAAATCATTATTAATAATGTAGATGCGCAAATGATTAGACCGCTGAAATACATAACGAAGATCATCTATCGTGTTGACAAAAATACGGTATTGCGTTGCTATGGTCAGGATGATATTACCATAGATAATACCAATATAAGTCGCATCATATCCAGAAAGCCATTTATTGTTGAGCAAGATGGTAGAAGATTTCTCTTCACCTCCAACCATAATACGGTAATCCCTGAAGAATGTGACTATGTGCTCCTAATCAACCACCAGATAAACTCATCAACATTCGAGAGGACCGATTTCCAAATGAAAGGCTGGCTGAAGCATCCGGCAATATCTGATGATTGTACCCCAGATGAAATCGTTAAATCTTGGAGAGGGCAATTTACATATCTTCCCGAAGATAAGGAAACAAACCAACCAGGATTGCGGGAGCCTCAATTGGCCGCAATCCATGCCTATCTCTCTAGGCGTTATACACTGAAAGACCGAGCCAATATTGTGATGCCCACAGGTACGGGCAAGACAGAGACTATGTTGGGTATTCTCGTTTCGGCTCAATGCCGAAAAGTGCTTGTAACAGTTCCTCACGATGCTTTACGCGAACAAATCTTTAATAAATTCGTTACTCTTGGATGTCTGCACGAGTTTGGGATTGTAACAAAAGACTGCAAATACCCTTATGTCTCTGTGGTCAGAACCGGGATGAACTTACAGGGTTGGCAGGAAATAGTATCTCGTTCCAATGTCATTGTCTCAACGATGCCATTGCTTGCCCAAACAACCATTGACGTACGCGAGTATCTTGCCTCAACTGTTACCAATCTGTTTGTAGACGAGGCACACCATACAGAAGCAGCAACGTGGAGTGAGTTCCTGGATAAATTCAAGAGAACCAACATAATTCAATTCACGGCCACTCCTTTCCGCAATGATGGGCGGAAGATGAGAGGCGAATTCATTTATACGTTTTCTCTTCGCTCAGCCCAAAAGCAGGGATATTATCAGCGGATCAACTTTGAACCTGTTTACGAAATAGAAAGAAAGAATGCAGATTCCGTTATCGCCCAGAAAGCGGTTGAAATCCTCCGGAGAGATGTTGCTGCGGGCTACGACCATATTCTTATGGCTCGTTGCAAAGACAAGCAACGGGCTGACCAAGTTTTCAAGTATTACGAGCAATATGCAGATCTTAATCCTATTGTAATCTATAGCGGGAAACCTGGTCAACAAGCTCTTCTTGAAGAAATAAAGCGTGGCGAGCACAAGATTGTTGTATGCGTCAATATGCTGGGGGAAGGATTTGACCTGCCTCAGCTTAAGGTTGCAGCTATCCATGATGAAAAGCAGAGTCTTCCTATCACCCTACAATTCATAGGAAGATTTACCAGAACAGCAGGGCACAATATCGGGGAAGCCAGTTTTGTGACTAATATGGCCTATCCGCCAATGGCTGAGGATATCCGTGATCTTTATCTCAAGGATGCCGATTGGAACTTCATCATTCCTGGTCTGAACGACCGAACAACTGACAATGAAATCGCTTTTGCCGATTTGCTTAATGAGTTCCCGAACCTAAACGACTCATACATTCCTTTTCAAAGCATTAATCCTGCGCTTAGCACCGTAATCTATAGGCTTGACAATTTTGAATGGAATCCAGACAATTGGAAACTCGTCTATACAGAAAATGATTATGACTATCGTTATGCCGATGTCAATGAGGCGGGTGACATGCTTGTCATTATTCTTGGTCGATTGGAGAGTCTCGAATGGAGTAGTTTTGAGGGGATACAGAATCGTATTTGGAGTGTTATTTTACTTCATAAGTTCGATGCTGGGCACTACAAGCACCTATATATCAATTCCTCTAACAGGAACGCCAATTTCGATAAATTGGTAGAATCTCTTTTCGGCTCCAAACAGACTCTTGTGGATGGAGATAATATGTTCCGCTCATTTCATGGCATCAACCGTATTCTTGTCCAAAACTTTGGCGGACGTAAACCAATTGCCGGAGACATATCTTTCAAGTCATTTGTCGGGCGGGATGTCGAGAACGGGCTTGACGAGGCGGCTCAAAATAAATTACATCAGAACAATATTTTTGCGTCAGGAATCTTGAAAGGGGAGCGGATTACTCACGGCTGTTCAAAGAAAGGAAAGGTTTGGAGTTATCGCCGCGGCAACCTTCTTTCATTCAAAAATTGGACACATCGGATAGGGTCTCTTATTGAAGACCCGTCAATTCCGAACGATGAGTTGTTTAAACATACTCTCAAGGTTACAGCTATTGGTTCCTGTCCGAAGATAAGGCCTATTGCCATTGACTGGGATGATGATGCCTACAAGAATATCACGTCTGAACAGATGCTTAGATTTGAAGGATACGATGACGATATTTACCTTTTCGATGCTTCACTTGAGATAGCTCAAAGAGATTGGGACCCTAGGAATATGCCGACAGATATCTTGTTTGATATCTCGTTCGGCGAATTGCGGACTCAGTATAGAATCATATATTCAGCTATTGTGGATGGCGAACTGACTAGATATAGCTATTCCGTAGAAAAGCTTTATGGTCCAAAGATTTCGTTCCGAATTAATCAAGTTGAATTTGATGACATCGTAGACTATTTCAATTCTGAGAAGCGTTCCCCGGTTTTCTTCTTTGCCGATGGGTCGATGCTATATGCTAACAACTACATCACGTTGAGACAGGTTACAACTCCCTTCAATCCTGATGACTTGATATCTTATGATTGGGATGGGGTTGACTTGAATGCCGAGTCTATGGACTGGCCTCATAAGGAGAATAGCATCCAGTATTTTGTCTGGCAGAAGATTCGGGACCAATACGAACTGGTTTTTGATGATGATGGCAGCGGAGAGATTGCCGATTTGATAGGCGTAAACCAAGATGCAAAGACAATCTTTGTAAACTTATATCACCTGAAATTTGCAGAGGACGGAAAGGTAAGCAAGCGGATATCCAATTTCTATGAAGTTTGCGGGCAGGCACAAAAGAGCTTGAAGTGGAAGAATGGAGACAAAGACATCTTCAGGCGTTTGATAGAACGTGTTTCCAATACTGAAAAAGGAGAGAATCGTATTTTGAAGGGTGACTTGGAAGCGCTGAGGCGGCTTTCTCAGGATGCTTGTTTGGTTAAGAAGATTGTTGTTAACCTGCATATTGTTCAGCCAGGTTTGAGTAAGGCTGATGCTTCGGCAGATATTCTACAATTGTTGGGAGTATTAAAGAGCTATGCTTATGAAGTGTGTAATGCCTCTCTCTCGGTTTATTGCAGTGAATGATAGGTATTTATGCGATCAATATGAGCAAGTTTAACATTGAGACTGCCGGGGAAAGAGTATTATTCCATAACAAATTTATTACTAATGTGTTAAATGTTTTATATCTTTGATATGGAGAAAAAGAATTCCTCCAATAGGCCGTTAGAAACTGACTATGGAGGAATCGTGCCAAATATTAGATTCTCGGAGTCCGTTTTTTATGTCCTCTATAGGTCAACGTTTGAAAAAGAGTGAATTGTGATGGATAAAGAAGTTGCTTCCGCTCCATGAAATGGCAAAGCACTTCGGACATGCCAGTAAGAATGAGGATGGAACCGACAACAAAACCACTGCAAGGAGAATTGTATGCAGACATCGTCAGTTAGGAAGGCCTTTCAGCGAGGAGAAAAAGGAGAAAGACCTTGTCAGAAAGGAACTTGCCAGGGTGAGGGCGACAGCGATGGTGGGCTCGTTCGGCACGCAGAAAGAGCACTACGACCTGAGGCGGGTCAAGACTCGGACGAAGTTGACGGAAATCCTGTACATCTTCTTCGGCATCCACACGGCAAACGTTGTGCAGCTGGAGGACAGGATAGAACAGAGAGCACAGCTGGCGGCCTCCTGAAACGAAAATATGCACATGTAAAAGTGCTTTCACAAGGGGAACTGCGCCTCTGTCATAGAGAATGGACAAATAATCCTGCCGAAACGACCGGAATGAGATATAAAAACGTAAATTTGGTGACCCGAACGCAGAAATGGATGGAATCAGACGGATGCTTCGGTCAAAACAAGAATAATAAACGACAATCCCTAATTATTTGATAAAGAAAGAATACTATGTTAGATCTAATATCAGTGGGCTCAATATTTTTAAAAGATCATGATGCTTGGAACGAAAATGAAATTATTAACCGTGCAAAACAATTAGCTCGTACATATTATGAGACGATTTTTAACCGAAGAACTGAATAATATGAGTTGTACAATTCAATACAACAAAATATGTTCTTTGTAGCAAACATAACTTGATTTCCCAGTCATATCTATCTATTCAGTAGTTTAATAATCTATAAATAATTAGTAAATGAAAACAGAAAAGCAATTAGCAGAATATATTTTTGACTTTTTCCGTGCTACTCGATGCAAGGCAGGTCATATTGTGATGATGCGCAATATTAGGCATTCATATCAAAGCGAACTAAACCCTAAGGAACAAGAAAAGTTTGTAGATGTCGCAAATAAACTCATAGATAATGGCTATATTACCTATGAAGATGCTTCGTGTGGTATTGAGTGTTTGAGGTTGACACAAAAGGGTTATGATTATATCTACGATGATAACATGCAATTAGATAATTTTGATAATTAATGCCCAAAGATAATAATTAGTTCTTTGTAATATATTGTTAATAAATTATTTGTAGGCAAAATGGCACTTTTCGAATTAAATAGATTCCATAAATTCACGGCCTGCAAACAACACAGACTAGCAAAATGGCGGAAAATACCTTTTCAGTCAACGCGTTTAGTTTTTGCTGAAGCAAGTCTTTGATGGAACCGTTAATAAGTACAGTGGAGACCTACATGTATGAATCAACCTCTTGTGATGATGTATGGACTACTCTCCAGTTGCGATATCCACAGAGAGGTGATTTGTATCATTGACGCCATCAAGAATAAGAGTTATTATTTCGGATTTGTAAGCCTTCGATAAACGCCTTCTATCAGGGCTGCTTGAGAGAAGTACCTATGCATCTAATATACAAGCCATGATGACAAAGGAAGATGTCGCCCAGATGATTGCCTACTGCGATGAGAACATGATCAGTTACTGACAGTGCTGCCGGAAGTAGGGATTAACCCATGGAACTCCTATGATGCCAAGAGTAAGTACGTCCTGAAAGAGGAAGGGGAGAACAATCGGAAAGTCCTCCGTGAACTCCGGACTAATAGGTGGGCAAAACAAGACAACTGGAATCAACTTGACACAACTTTACCTAACTTGGACAAGTTGCTTCTAGCTTGAAATCAAATATACAAGTCGTCCTTAATCGGATGCTTACATATAAGGGCATCAGTTGAGCAAATACGGTTTTTTCCTGTAAACACAGATTGGTGCATCAATTGGTTAGCCAAAGTGAAAGCTCAAGTCTTGTCCAAGGGAATAGCTTTGCATGCCAGATACAATATTTACAAACTATTAGCAGCCCCTTAGCGGGACACTATTGAATTATGGTAATTAGCGCGAATACATTGTTCCATTTTACTAAGGATTTTTCTACTCTTCTAAGTATATTGAAAACTAAGTTTTATCCTAGGTTATGTAAAGAAAGGTGTCTTTGGGAGAAAAGTGAGGATTTCATATTTGCTATTCCGATGGTTTGTTTTTGTGATATTCCTCTATCTTGTATTTCAGAACATGCTGCAAAGTATGGTGGATATGCAATAGGACTAAAAAAAACTTGGGCTATTAACCAGGGTGTTAGCCCAATTTTATATGTCCATGATAACTCACTTTTTATTAATCAATGTAAAGAGGCTTTTTGTTGGGCCGTTGATTTAGCTCAAAAGGATGGTTCTCATTCTCCTGAAAGATTATCTAAGGTGTTGTCTATGTTTTTTATGATGAAGCAGTATGAAGGTTATCAAATAAATAAAGGGAATAAAGAGAAAATTAGATTTTATGATGAACGAGAATGGAGGTATATTCCTCCCATTTTTGACAAGAAACTCAATTTTCTCCATATGTGCGATTTCGCAGATCAGACTAATTGGGATTTACTAAATAAAAATAATGAACAATATGGAGTGTCTTTTAATCCTGATGTGATTAATTATATTATTGTTGAACAAGAGGCGGATATTAACACGCTTATTCAAGAACTTCGAAAAATTGAAAGTCATTTTCCTTATGAATCAGTAGAATTGTTGACTTCTCGTATTATTTCAATGGAAAGGATAAGGGAAGACTTTTAGAGACTGTCTAATTAAAAGCTTCTTAACAAGTTGATTACTAATGTATTAATTATTTAACATCTTTGATACATCAACAGCAACTTGGACTCAAGCCTATTATCCTTCATGAACAAGAAGATAACGGAAATACTATCATCGAAAAATTTGAGTCGAATGCCACAGATATAGGATTTGCGGTAGTATTACTTACCGCTGACGATCTGGGCATCTCAAGAAAGGATATTGACAAATCAAAAGCAGAGAATAAAGAACCCCAAGGTTCAAAAAGAGCTCGTCAGAATGTAGTCTTCGAGATGGGTTATTTTATGGGTAAACTTGACCGTGCACACGTGTTCCTCTTGCTTGAAGATGGGGTTGAAAAGCCCGGAGATTTAGACAGCATCGTTTATACACCTATTGATTCAGAAGGAATGTGGAAGATAAAACTTGCTAAACGTTTGAAGGCTGTGGGATACAAAGTGAATACAGATGCAATAATTTGAAAAATATGTCAGATACATCAGCAAATAATAAACGCATAGCGAAGAACACTTTGATGCTCTATGTCAGGATGCTCTTCACTATGGCAGTCTCTCTCTTCACCTCCAGAGTGGTCTTGCAAACCCTTGGAGTGGAAGACTATGGCGTATTTAGCGTTGTTGGAGGTGTCATCACCATGTTTGCATTCATTAACGGAGGAATGGTGTCTTCAACTCAAAGATATTTGAACTTTGAAATAGCGAAAGGAAATGCAGAAAGACTGAGAAGTGTATTCAATACAGCTTTGCAAATTCATGCACTCATAGCAGTAGTCATCATCATTCTTGGTGAAACTATTGGCTTGTGGTTCTTGCTGGAGAAGCTCGTGATTCCCGAAGAACGTATGACAGCCGCAATATGGGTTTACCAATGTTCTATCATTGCCTGTGTCGTCAATATCTTATCAGTGCCTTACAATGCAGATATCATCGCACATGAGAAAATGTCGGCTTTTGCATACATTTCCATATTAGATGTCACACTAAAGCTCGTAATAGTCTATCTGCTGGTAGTTTCCCCTATAGACAAGCTAATTGCTTATGCCATCCTGACTCTACTCGTTCAACTACTCATTCGTTATGTATATACCCGTTACTGCAATAAGCATTTTCGGGAATCCTTTGTCGAATGGAAACTCAACAAGCCATTGTTCAAGGAAATGCTGAGCTTTGCAGGCTGGAGCTTTTGGGGAAATCTCGCAGGTATTTTATATACCCAAGGACTTAACATGATGCTGAACATCTTCTTCGGTCCTGTTGTCAATGCAGCTCGAGGTATTGCTGTTCAGGTTCAGGCAACTGTCCAGCAGTTTGTGAGTGGATTCCAAACGGCACTTAATCCTCAGATTACTAAAAATTATGCATCTGGAGATTTGGAGCAGATGCATAGCTTGATGTTCCGCAGTGCACGATTCTCCTTCCTTCTGTTGTTCTTCCTCTCTCTTCCAGTGCTGCTTGAAACAGATTTCCTGCTTACCTTGTGGCTAAAGACAGTACCCGATGATGCGGTCATCTTTACTCAAATTATGATCTGCATCTCCTTGATATATACCACTGCAAATCCATGTGTAGTGGCCAACCAAGCCACAGGAAAAGTAAAAATCTATCAAATGGTAGTAGGCGGTATCCTTCTCATGATACTTCCCATCTCATATATAGTCTTGAAACTGGGTGCTCCTGCCTATTCCGTTTTCATAGTACATTTCTGTATAGAGTCGGTTGCTCAATTCTCAAGAATGTATATGCTGAGAAAACTCATCAACCTACCCATGTGGCAATATATGAAGAATATATATATTCCGATAGTCACCACAGTGGCAGTAGCTATCATTCTGCCTATCATCGTTCGTATGCAAGTTGAGGAAGGCTGGCTCAGATTCATTGCCGTAGGCTTCACATGTGTCCTGTCTGTAGGAATAAGTACATTCTTCATAGGATTTACCAAACACGAAAGAGCATTCTTTTTAGATAAAGGTCTTAGATTATTAAAAATTAGGAGATGAAAATAAATACATATTTTGATTTCCTGCGAGGCCTTGCCATTATGATGGTGGTGGGCATTCATACCTATACATTGGGAGAGGACAGCACAGTAGTTAGACAGCTGCTTAATACAGCTGTTCCTCTATTCATTGCCATTTATTATTTGGATAGGTAGCATTTCTTTCGGCATCTATCTTATCCATTGCTATTTCATTAGTTTCTTTGTGAAGCGATTACCTATTGATAGTTGGCTACTGCAATGGGCTATAGTTTTGTTCTTGACAGTAGTCTTCATTTTGATATTACGATAATTGCTTCCAACAAAGTACCATAAATACTTAGGTATATGATTCAAATTACCGATAAACATAACTGCTGCGGCTGCAGTGCCTGTGCATCCATCTGCCCTAAGTATTGCATCACGATGCAAGCCGACAACGAGGGCTTCCTCTACCCAAAGGTCAATGAGGCAGATTGCATAGACTGTGGGCTTTGTGAGAAGGTGTGCCATGAGTTGCATCCTTTTGAAGAGTGCAAGCCACAGAAAGTATATGCTGCCATCAATAAGGATGAGGAAGTGCGCTTGAAGTCTTCTTCTGGCGGCATCTTCTACCTCCTTGCAGAGAAAACAATAGCCGAAGGTGGCGTTGTCTTTGGAGCACGCTTTGATGAGCAGTGGCAAGTGGTGATAGACTATGCAGAGACGATGGAGGGCGTAAAGGCTTTCATGGGTAGCAAATATGTGCAGGCTCGTATGGCAACAGCATACGAAGATGCAAAGCGGTTCCTCACCGAAGGACGCAAGGTGCTCTTCTCTGGCACTCCTTGCCAGATAGCAGGACTGCACCATTTCCTCCGTAAACCATATGTTAATCTCCTCTCTGTAGATATCATTTGCCATGGCACTCCAAGCCCAAAGGTGTGGGGCATGTATCTAGATGAAGTTGTGACAGCAGGAAGAAAGGCTATCAACGATGTGCAGTTTCGCAACAAGTGCAACGGTTGGAAAGCCTTCAATTTCACGATGGAATACAATAAGGATGAGAAATCCGTCTCCCTAAGCAGCCATCATCAGAAGAACCATTTCATGCGAGCCTTCCTTCGCGACATGATTCTCCGTCCCTCTTGTTACCTGTGTCAGGCAAAGAGCGGTCGAAGCCATAGCGACATCACCATAGCCGACTTCTGGGGCATCAACACAGAAATGCCCGAAATGGATGATGACAAAGGAACAGGATTGGTATTGCTCAATACCGACAAAGGACAAACTGCACTCGATTGGAGCAAGACAAACCACAAAGAGACAACAGCAAATATTGCAATTGGTCACAATCCCGCTTATTTCCGTTCAGTAGCTGCACATCCCAAGCGAGAGGAATTCTTTGCTCGTATAGACGAAACAGAGAGTGTAAACGAGCTTATCGTTGACTGCCTCCGTCCTACTCTCAAACAGCGTCTTCACATGTCTCTTTTTGCATGCAAGCAAATGATAAAGAGAATGTTAAGATTTGTTATGGGGGGGGGTAAAACAGAAGTATCCACTCGACCTGAGATAGTTACTATCCCTCAAATACCAGATAATGCATCCATTACTTCCATTACCTTCCGTAACAAGCACCAAGGATGGAAGTCATATCGCATGGAAATCAAGTTTAAGTAAACGACAAATATATGAAAATAGGAATACTTACTTTCCACTGGGCCACCAATTATGGAGCTGTCTTGCAATGCTATGCGTTGCAGACATATTTGGAATCGTTGGGGCATAAGGTTAACGTCATAAATTACAAACCGAGTTTTTTTGATGAATCGGTATATAAATTCTTTCGTTACCGAAAGTTCCTGCATTTATCTTCTTATTTCAAAACAATAAAAATGGAGAAGATGTTAGTGGAATTTCGCAACAAGTATCTCAAACAAACAGATAGGGTGCTAACAATAAACAGTATAGAAAAAATAGCCTCGGTGTTTGACATAATTATATCTGGAAGCGACCAAGTTCTAAATCCTTCCTTTCTGATGGGAGGAGAAGGAGCACACAAGATAACTCCAACATATTTTCTTGACTTTCCTTTTGATGGAAAACGTATAGGGTATGCTTTAAGCTTTGGGTGTGTCAAATATCCCGAGAATGCGTTGAAGGAGGCAAGAAAACATATTGGCACTTTCGACATACTGAGCGTCAGAGAGTCTTCAGGGATAGAAATCGTCAGATCTATGGGAAGAGATGATGTTGTGGTTGTACCTGATCCCACATTGCTGATGCCAGCGGAGTTCTATCATTCTTTGGCCGACGAATGTACATATACAAAACTTTCATACACATATTGTTTTTTTATTCGTCATATCACAGAACGTAAGCGTGCAATTAAACATATTTTGAAGGATAGACCAGCACTTTGGAACAATGATGATAGAAGATATAGCCTACAAGAATGGTTAAGTAAAATAAAACATGCAGAATTTATTATTACTGATTCATTTCACTGTATGGTTATGTGCTTGAAACTTCATACTCCATTTGTTGTTATCACCGAACAGGAAGGTAATGTAGGCATGAATGATAGGTTATATACTTTATTGGGTGAAATAGGAATGAAGAAATGTGTAGTTCATAAACATGAACTTGATGCAATCTATCCTCTAATGAACGAAACGTATAATTGGAAGGACGTAGATTTTGCGATGAAGAAATTACAAAATTATGGTTATGAGTTTATAACAAATAACATTTAATAAAAATGATAGTTGTAGTCTTTTGTAGTATTTTATCCATGTTGCTGACCTATCTTGATAGTAAAGAACGGTTGCGCAACGGCATGGCGTTTAGTTTTGTATTATTAGCTTTCCTCGGAGTCATTCATTATGATTATGGGAATGATTATATGGCTTATTACAATATTTATAACAGCATTATTGATTATAAAGGTTCTGTTACAGAGATATTAAGCGGAGATGTCTATAAAGATGTTGGTTGGACTGTTTTATGTTTGTTATTTAGTCATTTTGGGGGGTTCTTTGTACTCGTTGCTGCAATTAGCATATTTGAAAACTTCACTTATTATTTTCTGATTAAAAAGTTTGTTCCCCAAAGACATTGGGCGTTCGCTCTGTTTATATATCTATTTAACTATACCTATTATCTCTTGAATTTTTCCATGCTTAGACAGGGTTTGGCAATTGCATTAGGAGTGATGGCTGTTATATTATTAAAGAAGACTACACATAAATACATTCTGCCTATATTATTGTTATTTGTCGCCTTTTCTATCCATTCATCTTCGTTAATATGTTCGCTTGCATATATTCTGTGTTTTTTTCAATATAAAAATACGAAATTGTTGTCAATTATATTATCTGTTCTTTTTGTCGTGTTTATTCTGTCAAGGGATTTTATGGCCAGTTTCATTGAACCATTTTTAGTATTTGACACTTTTGATGGTTTCTTGGATAAATACAGTGAAAGAGGACAAGTTCAAGGATTAGGTCTGTTGTTTTTGGTAAATAGCATTCCCCTATTTGTGGCTGCCTCATTGTATTACAAAGAAGCTACTCTTTCCATTGATGAAAAGCATTTGATACTGCTTTCTTGTGTTGGAATAATGATTGTTCCCTTTTCTACAATCGCATTGATGATTTCTAGGTTGGCAATATACTTCAGTGTATTCTCAATTGCTGCATTTCCTGTTATGTATAGTAAAATTTCCGACCGTAGATTACGTGCAGGATTAGTATCTCTTTTTATTGTTTCACTGTTATACTCCTACTACGATTTCTTTACAAGCGACACATATAGTGTCCCTTATAACGAATTCAAAACCATATTTAGTGTTATATAAAAGAAATTTCTTGAATAATGAAAGTTTTATTGCTTAATTGTGTTTTTATCCATGGTAGTACGGGGAAGATAGTTGCCGACACACGTGAGTACTTAATCAGGAACGGCATTGATACATTTGTTGGCTATGGTAATTTTTTGTCGGAAAATACCGATAAAGTATTCAAATTTGGTTCTAAGTGGGAAACAAAGTTCTTTTCCCTTTTATCTAAATTAGGGTATGCACAATATGCAAGTAGTCCTATTGCAACACATAGATTGATACGTTATATAAACACAATTAACCCCGATGTTGTCCATCTACATTGTATGAATGGGTATTGTGTGAATTTGTTTGCACTACTCACATATCTGGCTTCCAAAAAGATATATACTGTAGTTACTCATCATGCCGAATTCTACTATACTGGTAATTGTGGACATGCTTTTGATTGTGATGGATTTATCGTGAATGAGTGTAAGGGTTGTGCTTACCCGAAAATTGCTACTAATTCAAGAACTTGTATTTGCCCGGCACACTATTCATGGAAACGTATGTACAATGCTTTCAGATCCTTTGATAAAAACAATCTTGTTTTTACAGCAGTTTCGCCATGGGTGAAATTAAGATCAAGCCAATCACCCATTGTGAACAAGTTTGATTGTCATGTAGTGAATAACGGATTGGAGACGTCTGTATTCCATCGAAGACAAACCAGCACTTGTACTGCGATAAAGGAAGGTTACCAATTTTCTGTTTTACATGTGACTGCTGCATTTATTCCTCAAGACAAAGATAATATCAAGGGCGGATATTATGTGGTTGAAATTGCCAAAAGAATGCCAAATGTTAAATTTATTATTGCAGCATCGTACGTCAAGGTTGACACACAACTACCTGATAATATTTTGGTTTATGGTAGTGTATCTGATCAGGACAAGCTTGCAGAATTGTATTCTGCATGTGATGCTACTTTACTAACCTCTAAAAGAGAAACATTCTCAATGGTGACGGCTGAATCCCTTTGCTGTGGAACCCCTATCGTAGGATTTAAAGCCGGAGGACCTGAGACAATAGCATTAGATAAGTATTCAAGATTTGTTGAGTATGGAGACATAGCGTCCCTTGAAAAAGTATTGTCAGAGGTTCTAAAGACAAGGTATGACCATGAAATAATGTCTCAAGAGGCACAAAGTGTTTATTCTAAAGAAAGAATGGCATCAGAATTTCTAAATATCTACAAAGATTTATACAACAAATGAATAAGAGAGTATTAATTGTTGCTTCTGTTGTATCATTTATTGAGTGGTTCAATAAGGAGAACGTTGACTACCTGAACAAGACGCGCCAGTGCGAACTGCATATAGCTTGTAACTTTGACTATATGGAGGATACTGATGAGGAACGCACTCGTGCGTACATAAATAAAATTAAAAGTGAAGGAGTTATTCTGCATAACATACATTTTGCGAGATCGCCTTTCAGCAGTCAGAACATTGATTGTTACAAGCAGTTGAAGGCAATCATCAATGAGAACCATTTCGACCTCATCCATGTGCATACTCCTACAGTCAGTATACTGACTCGTTTGGCCGCACGAAAGGCTCGCAAGGAAGGTACTACCGTGATGTACACTTGTCATGGGTTTCACTTCCATAATGCAGCACCCAAGAAGAACTGGATAATGTTCTATCCGATGGAACGAATGATGTCACGTTTCTGTGACTATATCGTGACAATCAACAAGGAGGATTTCAATCGTGCAAGGACATTCCATGCACCTAATGTACGCTACATCCCAGGAGTAGGTGTGAACATCAACCGCATCCATGACTGCAAGATTGACAAAAAGGCATACAAACGCGATATTGGCGTGCCAGAGGATTGTGTGCTTGTTCTCTCTATTGGTGAGATGATAGAGCGCAAGAATCATGAGGTGATTGTGCGTGCGCTTGCCGAGGTTCAGAATCCAAACGTGTATTATGCCATTTGTGGTAAGGGTCCTCTTCGTGAGCATCTGGAGCAGTTGGCCAATGAATTAGGTATTGGAGACCGTGTGAAGTTCCTTGGTTTCCGCAAGGACATCCCAGAGCTTTGCAATGCAGCCGATATTAGTGCATTCCCTTCTCGCATCGAAGGACTTGGTCTTGCCGGTATCGAAGCTATGGCAGCTGGCGTTCCGTTGGTGTCAAGCAATGTTCACGGCATCCTCGACTATGTGATAGATGGCAAAACAGGTTACGCACTCGATCCTGAGGATGTGCATGGCTTCGCAAAGGCAATCTCAAAGCTTGCAGATGATGAAGCATTACGCAACGAGATGGCCGCGAACTGCTGGGATGCCGTTGCACCATTTGAGATTACATACGCATTACGTGTAATGTGGAATATATATGACGAAATATTAAATAAATGACAATATGAAGTACTCAATGAAAGACATTACTTCTTCACTTACAAAGAAGAAGAACAGCAGAAGTTCCCTTTGGGTTCAATTGTGGGTACGTAAGGCTTCTTTCCCTGTGACTTATTGTTTTATCAATGCAGGATGGTCTGCTAATCAGGTGTCTGTATTATCGTGGATTCTGATATTTGTGGCAGCCTTATGTCTTTGTGTTAACAATTTTTGGTGGATGCTGGCAGGCGTAATCCTTACTAATTTTTGGTTAGTATTGGATTGTGTGGATGGAAATATTGCTCGAGTAAAGAAGGTTAAATCCTTTATGGGCGACTACTTTGATGCAGTTGCTGGTTATGGCCCTTTTTCGTTCACTACATTGGCACTTGGAATAGCAGCTTATCATACAACTTTTCTTGTGCCTGAAGAGTATAAGTTTTGGCTTATAGTTGTAGGAGGCTTTGGCGCTATGTGCAACCTCTACATGCGTCTTGTTCACCAGAAATATCTGAATTGTTATTTTGCTGCAAAGCAAATTTTGGGCGAGAATGAAGAAATTACACTCGAAGATACTGAAGACAAGAAGAGTTTTGCATACATCCGTGAGCAGATTGACAAGAACCTTGGAGTATCTGGACTTTTCATGCCATGGTTGTTTGTCGCATTGTTCACTGATACTTTCGACATTATGGTGGCGTTCTACACCTTGTATTATGTGGTATCGTTCCTTGCCATTTGTGTATTGTATAGCCGCAATGCTTCAATGTTTGAGGTTGAAGCACAAGCAAAGATGAAAGAAATGGGTAAAAAAATGTAAGCGTATGAAATTACTATATTGTAGCGCATTTATGTTCCGCGAGGAAGGAAGGCAAACTTATGCGCTACCATCATGTGCAGATCCATTTTTTCAAAAATATCTTGATGTTTTTGAAAAAGTGAGGGTCTTAGGAATTCCTGTCAGGGATTATCTTGACACAAGTGCTTTGGTAAAAATGACAGATCCTCGCATAAGCGTGCGAATAGCAAAACCGAATACTGCCCCTGCTGACTTTATGAATGATAAAGAAGTTAAACGTGTGCTTCGTGAGGAAATTGAGAAAGCAGAGGCTATTTTGGTGAAACCTGCTTCGCGAAGAGGTATGATGGCAATCAAAATTGCAGAGGAACTTCATAAACCCTACATGATAGAGATGACGGGGGACATTCATAATGCATTAAAGCAGCACCCCTCATTACTTAAACGTATGTATGCGCCATTCTTCTACTGGCAGATTAAAAATGCTATCAAGAACTGTAAGTTCGGCATATATGTTAGTAAGGATTATCTGCAACAGCAATTTCCAATCAATGGCATCATGTGTGGTTGTGCGGATGTAATACTTGAGCCTACTGACGAGCAAATCCTTGAAAGAAGGTATGAAAAAATAGATGCTAAACAAGAATCTGACATTGTCGAAATTTCTCTCATAGGCTTCTATCAAGGAAAGATGAAGGGAGTAGATACAGCTATTAGAGCCCTCTCCAAACTGCCAGATAATTATCGTCTGAATATTTTAGGCAATGGAACACAGAAGAGCAGAGATCATTGGTATGATTATGCTTCATCTTTAGGAATCAAGAACCCAAAGAATCGCATCACCTTCCCTGCACCTTTACCCAATGCAACAGCGGTATTAGAATGGCTTGATACACAAGATTTCTTTGTTCTTCCAACTCGTAGCGAAGGTTTTGGACGTTGTGTGGCAGAAGCGATGTCTCGTGGTTGTGTATGCTTTGCTACTAATATTTGCACTATGCCGGAGCTGTTGGGAAAGGAGTGTTTACATCCTCTTGGCGATGGAGATAGATTGGCCGAACTCATTCTTAAATACAATGCAGATAAAGTATTGATGAAGGCTAATGCAAAGCGCAATTTTGAGAAAGCCAAAGAGTATGATTTCGAGATTTTGCGTGAAAGAAGAAATAAATTCTTAAACCAATTCAAGGAATATTGCGAAAGTAAAAATCAATAATAATGAAAATTTTATATATTGGTAGTATATGTAACGAATCAGAGTTTGAGGCAACAAACAGCAGAAGCAGGACAAAAGTCTCTTTTGCACCTCAGCACTTCGAAGCGGCAATACTAAAAGGTCTCTCGTCTGTTCGCGATGTGGAACTTACATGTATTTCTGCAGAATGCATTGCTACATATCCCCACGGTAGCAAGTTTTATCTTTCGGAGAGAACCGATGATTTAGGGAACGGCCTAACTTCAAAGATTGCTCCTGCCATTAATCTGCCATTTATCAAGCCAAAAATGCATGCTAATGCAATTGGTAGGATGGTTGAAAAATGGTTGCGAGAGAATCAAAGTACAATTGACAAATGCGTATTCTTGTATGGCTTCTATACTGCGGTTGCCGAAAAGACCTTTGAAATCTGTAAGAAATACGGATGCAAATGTTTTACGATGATTACAGATATGCCGTCTGTAGCATTGACAGAACACAAAGGCCTCAAAGGATATTTCAAGGCAAAGGCTCGTGAACATGCAGTAAAGGTGCAGGGGTTGGCAGATGGCTATGTGTTTATCACCAAACAAATGGCGGATGTTGTTGCTCCGGGTAAACCTTTTCATGTGATGGAGATGCTTGTAGATACTTCTATTGTCAACAATACTGAATGTGGTAACAAGCATAGGGCATTAATGTATGCTGGTACGCTATATAAGAAATACGGAATTGATACCTTGATTAACGTTTACGAGCAGTTGGATACCGACTATGAACTCTGGATCATGGGAGCTGGAGATTATGAAGAGGAAATCAAAAAGAAAGCAGAAAGTAATCCTATGATTAAATTCTTTGGAGTGGTATCGCGAGAAGAGGTTATGAGAAGAGAACAGGAGGCATCCCTTCTCCTCAATATTCGTAATCCCAAGGATGAATACACAAAGTATTCTTTCCCATCAAAGATGATTGAATATATGTTGAGTGGCACGCCTGTCTTTACAACAAAGTTACCTGGTTTCCCTGCTGATTATGACGAGTATCTGTATTATAATGAAGAATACACCCAAGAAGGATTAATCAGAGATCTAAAGAAGGTCCTTTCGTTGCCAGAAGAAGAACTGAAAGAAAAAGGGAAACGTGCTTCTAAGTTTGTGAAAAACAATAAAAATTGCGAGAGACAAATGTCTATGATGGTAGAATTCATCAAATCTCAATTGTAAAAAACTAATTGTGACATGCAAAAGAAATACAAAATCGGTTATACAACAGGAGTGTTCGATATGTTTCACATCGGGCACCTCAACATCCTTAGACGTGCTAAGGAACAGTGTGAAATGCTCATTGTAGGAGTTACAACTGACGAACTATGCTATAAGCGTAAGCAGAAGTACCCTATCATCAACGAGCGGGAGCGTATGGCTATTGTAGAGGCTATACGCTATGTAGATAAAGTAGTACCTCAGGCAGATATGGAGAAGATTCATCCAGTGAAGGAACTCGGAGCAGATGTTGTTTTCGTAGGTTCTGACTGGAAGGGTACAGATGCTTGGAACCAGTATGAAAAGGAATTTGCTAGGGTGGGGTGCACTGTGGTGTATTTGGATCATACAGATGGCATAAGCTCCAGCATATTAAGGGAAAAAATTACTAAGAAAGAACAATAATTATTATCCTCATCCAATGATAGCCATACAGAAAGAGAAAATCTGTCCCAATTACCCTATAAAGAAGAATATTCAGTAAAGGTGCAGGAATATTTATACTCAGTTTCGTCTCCACCTACATAAATCATTGAAAAACAGCTAACATCTGTAGTAAGGAATGAAGAATCTATTTATTGAATTAATACAGGTTTCATTATTAAAGCGAACTTTACTTTCTCAAACCCCGTCAACAACAGATTGGTATCAATTCTTTGAATTGGCTGAAAAGCATACTATCATTGGTATTTGTTTCTGCGGACTTCAGAAACTTCCTGTTGAACAGGCAATGTATTTACCCCTTAATCTAAAATTGCATTGGATAGCACTTGCTATGAGTATCCAGGCGAATAATAATTTAGCAAACCAAAGATGCTTGGAATTACAGCATAAGCTAAACAAAGACGGTTATAGAAGTTTAATTCTTAAAGGCCAGGGAGTAGCATCTCTTTACCCTCCTGAAATCAAACAGTATCGTCAATCAGGAGATATTGACGTATGGATGGACGCCACAAGAGAGCAAGTCATTCAATACGCAGTTGGTATCAAGCCTACAGGTAAGTTTGATGAAAAACACATTCACTTTGACTGTTTTTCCGATATCCCGGTTGAACTTCATTGGATTCCTGTCAGCAAATGGAATCCGAAGTGGAATCGCCTGCTTAAACAGTATTTCGAAAACGAGAGAGAACGACAATTTTCACAATTTTGTGAGGAAGTCCGTTTCCCCACTGTTGATTTTCAATTGACTCATCAACTTCTGCATGTCCTAGGACACTTTCTTAGTGGTGGCATTGGACTGAGGCAAATGATGGATTTATATTACTCTCAGCAAGCTTGTATCGAGCAATGTCCCGAAAAGATTCCTGAGATATTGTCACTATTTGAACAGATGGGTTTAATAAAATTTGTAGCAGCAACACAGTGGGTTATAAAAGAAATATTCTGTGGAAATACAAACTCAGCCAATGATCTGATATGCAAGCCAAATCAACAAGAAGGTAAAACCCTACTTGATGAAATAGAGGCAGGTGGGAACTTTGGGCGATATAATGCCAGAAATAATATGAAAGACAAAACGGCTTTCGGACGCTTTTTGCGCAAGTGGACAAGACTAATGAAATACGACTTCTTAGGGTCAATAGTTATGCCTTTTGCACGACTCAAACTGGAATTTTGGATTAGAGCTGAAAGACAACGTTTAAAAATATAAATACACCGATATGATACTAAAATGGATTTTTGATCGTGTGGTCGCATTCGTGGGACTTTGTATCTTATGGCCAGTTTTACTGATTGTGGCAATAATGGTGAAGATTAAAATGCCGGGAGGACCTGCATTCTTCGTGCAGAAGCGTGTTGGTAAAAACGGCAAATTCTTCAATTGCCATAAATTCCGTACTATGACCGTTAATCATAACGGCTCTACTGTATCCGTGGCAGGAGATTCACGCATTACTCCCTTTGGAGCGAAACTTCGTCATTACAAGCTTGACGAACTTCCAGGTCTTTGGGATGTCCTTATTGGCAATATGTCCTTTGTGGGCCCTCGTCCTGATGTGCCTGGTTATGCCGATAGGCTCGTCGGAGACGATAGGGATGTTTTAAAACTTCGTCCTGGGATTACTGGGCCGGCTACTTTAAAGTATCGGTTGGAGGATGAAATGATTTCAGAATATGTGGCAAAGAAACAAGCAGAAGGAGACACACGCCCTATGCAAGAGATAGCTACGGAGTATAATGATACGGTGATTTATCCTGATAAGGTGCGTCTTAACTGCTATTATTATAGGCATTATTCGTTTATTAAAGATATAGAGATGATATTTGCGACAGTTCTGCATTTTAAAGTTAAATTTGCAGGAGAGGAAGTATAGAAGTTAACTTAAGAATAATATATTATTTATTATGGCTGCAGAAAGAAAAACAATTTACCTTTGTCTGGCTCATATGTCAGAAGAAGGATGGGAGCAAAAGTATGTTAAAGAGGCATTTGACACTAATTGGGTAGTGCCGATGGGCCCTAACGTAAACGCATTCGAGAAGGATCTGGAGGCGTTTGTGAATTCGAGAACTGATGGCGGCGAGCCTCTAGACCGTAAGGTGGTTTGTCTTAGTGCCGGTACCGCAGCTGTTCATTTGGCGCTTATAGGCTGTGGAGTAGGCCCTGGTGATGAGGTATGTGTCCAGAGCTACACTTTCTGTGCATCATCCCATCCTATTACTTATCTTGGAGCAAAGCCTATTTTCATCGGTTCTGAAAAAGAAACCTGGAACATGGATCCCGAGCTTCTCGAAAAGGCAATCCTCGACCGCAAGGAGAAGACCGGCAAGTATCCCAAGGCCATCGTTCCGGTAGCACTCTATGGTATGCCATATCATATCGACAAAATCCTTGCAATCGCAGAGAAATACGGAATCCCGGTTGTCGAAGATGCTGCCGAAGGTATGGGTTCCCGTTTCAACGGTCAGGTCCTCGGCACATTCGGAAAGTACGGCGTGCTCTCATTCAACGGCAACAAGATGATTACCACTTCCGGTGGTGGTGCCCTCATTTGCCGCAATCCTGAAGAAGCCAACGAGATTATGTGGTATGCAACCCAGGCCCGTGACGCATATCCTTACTATCAGCACACTGCCATAGGATACAACTACCGTATGTCCAATGTATGCGCCGGTATAGGCCGTGGCCAGATGACCGTTCTCAATGCGCATATCGCTCATCACAAGCACGTCCAGTCCCTCTACGAGGAACTCCTTGCTGACGTTCCGGGGGTTCATATCCATAAGCAGCCTGCAGACCCTCGCTTCGATGCAAACTTCTGGCTCTGTGCAGCAACTCTTGATCCTGAGGTGCGCATCCAGGGACAGGAGAACGCTTACAAGGAGGTAATCAAGACCGCAGTCGGCGGAGCTGCCGGCGTTATCCATCAGGTGGACTCAGCTACAACCGATTGCCAGCCGAATGAGAATGTCGAGGCGCTTCGCGTCTTTATGCTCGGCAAGAAAATCGAAGCACGCCCTACCTGGAAGCCAATGCATAAGCAGCCTGTATATGAAGGTGCACCGGTATACACCAACGGTGTGGAAGAGGACCTCTTCAAAGTAGGCTTCTGCCTGCCAGCAGGCCCATATGTTACAGATGATGATGTCCGCTACATTGTAGATTGCATCAAGGAGGCGATTGTAAAATAAAACAAGGGAGCCGTTCGGCTCCCTTGTTTTAGGGTTGTGTGTATTAGTGTCATATTACTGCCGTGCGATGATTTCTACTCATTCCCGACTATCACCGATCAGCGTTCCGGTGACACCTGTTCACTTTTCGGTGGCAATGCACACGGCATCTCGCATATCGTAAGCATTAAACGACAAACCCTACGCTAATTGTTTCATACTATCATTGCTATGTGTTATACAGTAACAAGAACGATTCAGCCTGTTGGCCAAGGAGGTTTCTACACAGAGATCTTTGAGATTCCGAATCAAAAAGGAGAAATCTCTACTCATTGTGTTGTATATGACTGTGGATCAGCGACAAGAGCCGAGCCTAAAAAAACAATTGAATCGGCATTGTTTGATGATAAAGACCTTGATATCGACATCTTGTTTATCTCTCATTTTGATGATGATCATGTCAATGGTCTGGCAGAACTGTCAAAAAAGCATAGAATTAAACGGATAGTAATCCCTCAGATACATGGATATGAATGGTTTTATATTCTTGAAGACAGTATAAAGAGGGGAACATATCAGCCTCGTGGTAATCTGATAAATAGTTTTCTAAAAAGCATTAGGAACGAGACTTCTCAAAACGAGATTCAGATTATTGAAATAGCTCCTATTGATTCAGAGGAAAGACCAGGTAGAAACAATTATGATGCTCAATCAATTAATGCATTTAATTATCAGAAGTTTTGGCCTAGTGGTTTGGGGTTCTATCCGTTTGAAAAAGAAATAGGATGGTTATACATACCCGTCAATACTGATTATTTCGGTGAAGACCACCCAGGCATTTCGGCGATAACCACCCACTTGAGTTAACTTTCAGTAAGCGTTCACTTCTCCTTCTCCGCCTTGCCTTTTGAAAAATAGGATTCACCTTTGCCGAAATCAAATTTCAAGGCCTCTCGATGTACCGTGGTGTCATGCGTCCATATCCTCACCCACGATCAACGGAAGCCCTTGAAGGCTTCGCCGCTTATCGCGGCTGTCAGGCCGGGTGTAATTATGCGGAGGCGTTCGAGGTTATACTAAGAAGGCAGTGAGTGTCAAGTGTGAGTTGTGATTTCGTTGAGATAGAGCATGTTTTTTGCGCTAATAACCATTAATGCGCTTTGGAATATCTTTGAAAAAGATTATCTTTGTGAAAGATATTTAAAACTGTATGTTATTCAAGAAGTTTATTGACAGAAAGTCTGATGTTGTGAGGCTAGGGGAGGCATTGAAGAGGCCTGACAGCCAATTCATCGTGGTTTATGGGCGGAGACGAATCGGAAAGTCTTCACTCATAAAAAACGTGATGGACTTAGGCAGGGATTTCTACTTCTTGAGTGATCAGACTTCGGAGCAGAATCAGCGGGTCTTGTTCTCTCGCATAGTGTCCGGGAGTGTGGATGGCTTCGACAAGGTGGTTTATCCTGACTGGGAGACATTATTCCGGGCACTCAACAATCAACTGAAGTCAAGGGTGACAGTCTGCCTCGATGAGTTCCCCTACATGGTCAAAAGTTGTCCTTCATTGCCATCTGTCCTTCAGAAGCTGCTTAATTTCCATATCTTCAAGTTTAATCTTATCTTGTGTGGCTCATCACAGCAAATGATGTACAGTTGCGTCATGGACAAGAAGTCTCCGTTGTACGGACTTGCTGATGAGATCATAAAGCTCTCCCCGATTCCTGCGAAATTTGTCCCAGAAGCACTGAATTGTGATGCAGTACATGCTGTAAAGGAATATTCCGTCTGGGGAGGAATCCCCAGATATTGGGAACTGCGGAATGACTATCCTGATTGTGAGACGGCGATAAGAAAATTGCTTCTGGACACCCAAGGGATTCTGTTGGAGGAGCCGCAAAGGTTGCTTCGGGATGACATGCGTGACACAGTCCAGTCCATGACTTTGCTATCTATAATCGGAGACGGCGCCAACAGACTGTCCGAGATAGCGTCCCGGGCCGGCAAGCCTGCAAGCGAAATTACAGAGCCACTTAAGAAACTTAGGGATTTAGGCTATGTGCGTCGGGAGATTCCATATGGCGAGAACGAGAAGAATAGCAAGAAGGGGCTTTACTTCATCACGGATCCTTTGTTCCGGTTTCACTTTAGATTTGTCTCCCCGTATGCCTCGTTACTGGAGGTTGGAGCGGAAGAGACTGTTATGTCAATGGTAAAAAAGCAGTTTTCATCCTTTACCAGTGAGTGTTGGGAGTTGATGTGCCGGAAGTATGTGAGTGGAAGGGGCATCGATGGCGTCATTTACAACAAGGCTTCCCGCTGGTGGGGAAAGATATTCACAGACAATGACAAAGATGGGCGAATGGTTGAGCTTGATGTTGTCGCTGAATCATTGGATAGAAAGCACATCCTTGTCGGTGAGTGCAAATGGACCGGAAATGAGGATGCCGCCGCTCTGACCGCCAGACTTCAGGCAATAATTCCTCACCTTCCGTTTCTGAAGAAGGCGCAGGCCGTACATGTGGTCCTGTTCACCAAAGTGCCGCCTAAGAATGCTGGGGCGGCCAGAGTGTTCCTTCCGGAAGATGTCTTGAAATAACCTTTGTTTGAACCGAGACCTTTTTTGTATCTTTGTGGTGTTGCTAATTGATTAGGAGAAGTGATTATGCTGATAGATTCCACTTTGTTAGACAACCTGACCGAGGAGGCGAGGCGGTCGCCGAGGTTGAGGATGAATTATGATCTGCGGAACTCTTCGGGGGATGGGTCGCAGAGGATGTTGAACGCTATGGAGCCGGGAACGTTGATTCCGGTGCACCGGCACACGAAGTCGTCGGAGACGGTGGTGGTGATCCGGGGGGCGATACGGCAGAATTTCTATGACGATGGCGGGAACGTGACCGAGTCCGTCATCTACAGGGCGGGGGCGCCGGTCCCGATCTGCGTTGTCCCTATCAATGCCTGGCACAATTCTGAATCACTGGAGACAGGGACCATCATATTCGAAGCCAAGGACGGAGCGTACGAACCGCTTGGAGATGAGGACATATTGAAAAGATAATGCGGCATGCCGCCGTGTACATAAGGCTATGTCCGGAAGTAGCGGCGACAGCTCAGACATGATTACTCAGAACAATTGAATATGTGGCCTTTCACGAGAAAACGCACCCTTGGCGACATCGGAATATTCAATGGCCTCACTGACTGTCACTCCCACATTCTTCCGGGGGTGGATGACGGGGTGAGGACGATGGAGGAGTCTCTGGCGATTCTGGACCGCTACGAAAGATTGGGGATGAAGACCGTTTGGTTGACTCCGCACATCATGGAGGATGTCCCCAACAAGACGGCTGACCTGAAAGAACGCTTCAACCTCCTCTGCCAGAATTACAAAGGAGGATTGCGCCTTCACCTTGGGGCGGAGAATATGATAGACAACCTCTTCGAGGAGCGTCTCGCGGCAGGGGATCTGCTGACAATGGGGGAGGGACGCGATCATCTTTTGGTGGAGACCTCCTATTTCACGCCGCCTTACGGATTCTATGACACACTCGAGACCATAAAGTCCAAAGGTATGTACCCGATTATAGCCCACCCGGAAAGGTACATCTACATGTCGGAAGATGACTATGCCCGCCTCCGGTCCATGGGGGTTCTCTTCCAGCTGAATCTGTTCTCTCTTGCCGGCCTGTATGGACGGCGGGCAAAGAAAGTGGCCGAGTTGCTGCTGAAAAAAGGTTATTATGATTTCACTGGAACCGACATCCACACGATCCGCATCCTTGACGGCTGTCTGGAGACTCCGATAACGCCAAAAACATTGAACGGTTTTAAAGATTTGTGATGAAATCGCAAAATGTGTTAAAATCTGAAAGAAATTTTTGAATATTTGAGATTTTTCGTAACTTGTAGCCGAAATAACACAAAAACTGTAAACCGCTACGAGTTATGTCAGAGAAGAAACTTCTATTGGGTGACGAGGCCTTGGCCCTGGGAGCGTTGCATGCCGGACTATCCGGCGTGTATGCCTATCCCGGCACGCCTTCGACTGAAATAACTGAATATATCCAGTCCCACCCTCTCACAAAAGAGCGCGGAATCCATTGCGACTGGTCTTCCAACGAGAAGACGGCGATGGAGTCCGCGCTTGGCGTTTCATATTCGGGAAAACGTGCCCTTGTGTGCATGAAGCACGTCGGCATGAATGTCTGCGCCGACGCTTTCGTCAATTCGGCTGTCACCGGGGCCAACGGTGGCCTTGTGGTCGTGGCTTGCGATGACCCATCGCAGCATTCCTCTCAGAATGAGCAGGATTCAAGGTTCTACGCCGACTTCGCCATGATGCCGTGCTTCGAGCCTTCGAACCAACAGGAGGCCTACGACATGGTGCGCGAGGCGTTCGACTATTCCGAGGCCAATCATATTCCTGTGCTCATGCGCCTTACAACCCGCATGGCGCATTCCAGGGCTGTCGTTGAGGCCGGGGAGATCCGCCGCGAGAACGAGGTTCATTTCCCGGACGAGCTTCACGAGAAGAACTGGGTGACCCTGCCGGTCAACGCCAGGAAGCGTATCTGTCAGCTGGCTGACGATGTGTTGTCATTCGAGAACGATTCCGTGGCCTCTTCGGACAATAGTTATGTCGAGGGGCACAACCACAGGATGGGAATCATCGCCTGCGGAATCGCCTGGAACTATCTGATGGAGAGCTTCCCTGACGGATGCCCGTATCCGACTTTGAAGGTGACCCGCTATCCGTTCCCTAAGGCTTTGGCAAGGGAGATGGCAGCCACGTGCGACGCCATCCTTGTGCTTGAGGAGGGACAGCCTCTCATCGAGGAGAAGCTGCGCGGCATCCTTTACGATCCGGAGGACAGAAGGTGGACGAAGATCCAAGGCCGTCTTGACGGCACTCTTCCAAGGACCGGCGAACTCACACCTGACTGCGTGCGCGTCGCCCTTGGCCTGCCGCCGATGGAGACATATTCAAAATCAGAGGTAGCTGTCCCTCGTCCGCCGGCGCTTTGCCAGGGATGCGGCCACAGGGATTTCTACACCGCGCTTAATGTGGTGCTTAAGGAATATGCCCCTACGGCACGTGTGTTCAGTGACATAGGTTGCTACACTCTTGGATATATGCCGCCTTTCAACTCGTTCCAGACCTGCGTCGAGATGGGTGCTTCCATCACTATGGCGCTTGGTGCCGCCAATTCCGGTGTGTGGCCTGCCGTGGCGGTGATCGGAGACTCCACATTCACCCACAGCGGGATGACCGGCCTTCTGGACTGCGTCAACGCCGGGGCGAGCGTCACGATCTGCATCTCGGACAACCTGACGACCGGAATGACCGGAGGTCAGGACTCCGCCGGAACGGGAAAACTGGAGGAGATCTGCAAGGGACTCGGAGTCGAGCCGGAGCACATTAGGACAATCATTCCTCTTCCTAAGAATTATCCGGATATGGAGAAGGTGATCGACGAGGAACTCAACTACAGCGGCGTGTCAGTCATCATCTGTCGCCGTGAATGCATTCAGACAGCGAAACGCCATGCGGCCAACAAAAAAGCGTAATCGATATGGCAAAGAAAGACATTATATTATCTGGTGTCGGGGGACAGGGGATTCTCTCGATAGCAACGGTGATCGGTTGGGCGGCGCTTGACCAGAACCTTCATCTGAAACAGGCCGAGGTGCACGGAATGAGCCAGAGAGGCGGAGATGTGCAGAGTAACCTGCGCATCAGCACCGAGAGAATCTGGAGCGACCTGATCCCGAAAGGGGAGTGCGACCTTATCCTTTCGCTGGAGCCGATGGAGGCCCTCCGCTACCTGCCTTGGCTCTCAAAGGGAGGATGGATAGTGACAAACTCTACCCCGTTTGTGAATATTCCTAATTACCCTCCTGTCGAGGAAATCACCGCCGAGCTTCAGAAAATCGGCAATGTCATAACATTGGACTGTGATGAGATCGCGAAGCAGACGGGCTCTCCACGCAGCGCTAATATGGTCCTGCTGGGCGCTTCCGCCACAGTTCTTGAGATCCTTGATCCTGAGAAACTCCGTGAGGGAATCACCAACGTATTCTCCCGCAAGGGCGAGAAGATAGTTGAAATGAATATAGCGGCCTTCAACGCCGGACTGGAGGTCTCCAAAAACTTCTCGAAATGAAACCGGTCTCCAGACAATCCATAGACGAAGTCCTGCGAAGACTTGACATAGCGGACATCGGCCGGACCACAATCCGCCAGTGTGTCAACGTCTCCCACGAACTGGAGAAACTGTCCGGAGAGAAGTTCGTGCATCTTGAGTTCGGTATTCCCGGTCTGAACGCTTGCCAGATAGGAATCGACGCTCAGAAAAAGGCGTTGGATTCCGGAGAGGCTTCGGTCTATCCTCCCGCCTGCGGAATCCCTGTGCTGAAGGAGAACGGCTCGCGCTTCATCAAGGCCTTTGTCGGCGTGGACATCTCTCCGGAGGGAATAGTCCCGACTGTCGGCTCGATGCAGGGATGCTACAACCTTCTGCTGGAGTGCGTCCAGATGAATCCCTCGAAAGACACAGTTGTCTATCTCAATCCTGGTTTCCCGTCGCATTACGTTCAGGCAAAGGTGCTTGGATTCAAGACGCGGATGTTCGACCTCTATGATTTCCGGGGGGAGAAGTTCCGTGAGAAGATCGAGGAGGTATTCGGTGACGGACGGGTCGCCGCTATAATATATTCAAACCCTAACAATCCGTCCTGGGTCTGCCTGACCGAGGATGAGTTGAAGAGTCTGGGTGAGCTTTGCACCAAGTACGATGTGGTCGCTCTGGAGGATATGGCGTACCTTTGTATGGATTTCCGGAAGAACCGTTCCGTGCCGTTCGAGCCGCCATATCAGCCGACCGTCGCCCGCTATACCGACAACTGCGTGCTGATGATCTCCGCCTCGAAGATATTCAGTTACGCCGGGGAACGAATCGCTATGGTCGCTATTTCGGACAAACTCTATCACAGGGAATATCCCGCGCTCCGCGAACGCTACGGCCTCGGCCGCTTCGGCGACAATTTCTCACTTACCTACCTCTATGTCAATTCATCAAGCTGCTCTCACTCAGCGCAGTTCGCTTTCGCGGCGATGCTTAAAGCGGCGGCGGACGGTGAATATGACTTCGTCGGTGAGATGCGTGAATATGGCCGTAGGGCAGGAAAGGCAAAGGAAATATTTCTGCGCCACGGGTTCCACATCGTGTATGACAAGGATCTGGATGAGGCTGTGAGTGATGGTTTCTTCTTCACGATCGGCTATGATGGCCTGACAGGTAGCCAGTTGCTGCTGAATCTGCTTCGCTGCGGAATCTGCGCCATCACGATGGTCGCCACGAGAAGCACCCAGGAAGGCATAAGGGTCTGTGTTTCGATGCTGAATTCCGAGGATGATTTCCGTGCGCTGGATGAGCGTCTTGGACTCTTTGTCGGACTTTATGAGTCTGGTGATTAATTATTTAGAGAATATTGCTTATGAAATACGTTAGTGCCGACGAGGCCGTAAAACTCGTGAAGTCAGGAGACTGGGTCTTCTTTCAGGGTAGCACCGCCGTGCCTGTGATAATCCAGGAGGCATTGGCCCGCCGTGCTGATGAGCTCCGGGGTGTGAACATCGTTTCGGGATTCAACATCACGAAAGGTCCGGCTCCGTTCTGCAAGCCGGAGTACAAGGACTCGTTCTTTGTGAACAGCCTGTTTCTGTGCGCCGACCAGCGTCAATATGTCGCGGAGGGTTACGGAAGCCTCATTCCGGGATTCTTGGGTGAGCTTCCGTCATTGATCCGCCGTCACGAGATTCCGATCGATGTGGCGTGCATCAACTGCTCTCTTCCGGATGAGAACGGCTATTGCAGCTACAACATCTCCGCTGACCTGGCCCAGCCGGCCGTCGAGGCCACCAAAATTGTGATCGCCCAGGTGAACAAGAGCATTCCGTACCTTTACGGCACGGCTATGATTCACGAGTCTCAGATCACGGCCGCCATCGAGTGCGATGACCCTCCTGTGGATATGCAGTTCGGTTCTCCGACCGAGATCGAGTCGGCCATAGGCTCGTACATCGCCGCCGAGATTCCGGATGGAGCCACCCTACAGATAGGTGTCGGCGGCATTCCGAACGCCATTCTGAACGGCCTCAAGGACCACAAGCATCTCGGCCTGCACACCGAGGCGATGACCGACGGGGTGTTCCGTCTGATGCAGACGGGCGTGATTGACAATTCGTTGAAGAAGGTTGAGCCCGGCCGCAGTGTCGCATGTCTGGCCCTTGGTTCCCGACATATGTACGAGTACCTCGACCACAACAAGGACGCGATGTTCTACGATGTGAGCTGGACGAACGATCCGCAGCGCATCCGTCAGAACCCGAACGCTATGGCCATCAATTCCGCCATCGAGGTGGATCTGACCGGCCAGATCTGCGCTGACAGCATCGGTGACATGATCTTCTCCAGCGTCGGCGGCCAGCACGACTTTATGTACGGTGCTGCCCTTTCGGAAGGCGGAAAGACTTTCATCGCCCTGCCGTCCCGCACCGCCAAAGGCCGCGGCAAGATCGTCGCCCACCTCGCTCCGGGAGCCGGTGTGGTCACAACCCGTTTCCAGACCCAATACGTTGTCACTGAATATGGTTGTGTCTATCTCCGCAACAAGAACCTTGCGCAGCGAGCCAAGGCCCTCATCTCCATCGCCCACCCGGACGACCGTGAAGCCCTTGAGCGTGCCGCCTGCGAACGCTTCGGCTATTCCTTCCTGCGTTTGAAGTAGTTCTTAAACATTCCTGACAAACTCCAGCAGAACAGAATTGTAGGCCTTGTCCTCCTCCGGCATTCCGGACGAACCGGTGATGAAATGCTCGTCACCCTCTACAATGTATGTACGGATGTCATTGCTGACTGTCGCGGCCTTTTTCGTCAGCTTCTCGAAACAGATGAACGGCACCTGACTGTCTTTGCGGCTGTGCATCATCAGAGCGGGCCTTCCATGCAGATTGCCGATTGACTCCAAAGGTGTGGCATTGAATCCGTTGACTCCGAACTTGAGTCCGGCGTAAAGCGCTGTCGTGAGCTTTACCGGGTAGGCGAGCACCGGCTTGATGAATCTACTGAACTGCCAGCCCATGAAATCCTGAACCGATGAATATGCCGACAGGGTGATGAGTGCGTCGATGTCATCGTGCCCACGGAGATCCGGCATTAGAGTGGTGAGTCCAATCTCGCGGAACTCTCTGGCGTGACCGTAAAACGCTGTGACCGAAGGATTCTCGATGCCTGAGATGCAGATGACCGCACCCTTGACCTCACCTTCCGGCTTGACTTCAAGCGTGTGGATCCTGAATCCGTCCGCTGTTGTGAGCCAAAGCGTGTCCGGATCCGGCAGCCCGGCCTCCTCCGCCCTGTACACCCGATGGTAAGTGACGTGCTTGTCGCAGAACAGATGCAGCAACCCCGCCGCCTCACCGCTGTCCACCCAGCGTGTAACTCGTACGGAATCATATTGCAAAATTAGTCAGAATACGCCTCCCGCCAATGCTTCCTGATGGACAATGGTGTTGTGCAACGTCTTGATACACTTCCAGTCACCGGGCTTGTCGAAGTGCCAGTGATGGACAATGGTGTTGTGCAACGTATTGATACACTGATCAGTTCTTTCGAGTGCTGTGGACATTAAGCGGCTTTCCCTATTCTAACCTGTCTGACGGCGGCTGCTTCCCCTCTTGGAATATGGTAGGACATCAACACGTGTGAATATTCAACCTATTTTCACCCGAGTTGATCGTTTGTGAACCTGACGGGTGAGATTAGGGCATATTCTCACCCGGTTCTGTTAGGTGGAGAAAAAAAGTTATGGCAATTGCGGGTGTGAAACGGTTGACTTCCCGGATATTATTCTTACATTTGCGACGTACTGAATGCCGCGGAACATAGAATCCGCAAAGCGAGTTAGGTTATATCGCACCTGACTCGTTTTTTTGTTTTCAGTAAGCCTCGGGTGCCGAAAGGCCATTATCGCCCCCGAGACTGATTACCAATAACATTCTGGGTGAGAATATGGCGGTTTCTCACCCGAGTTAAACTTGAACATTATGAAAAAGATCTCTTATGCTGAGTCTGAAAGAATGTGTGAGGCTACATTCCGTGGCTGTGATACCTGGTGGCATCTTTACACTGCCGGGAAAATGTCATCGATATTGTTTGTTGACGATGACGATTATCGTTATGCGATGAATCTGCTGGCCAGATGTCATAAGGAAACCGGCTCCATCACCATCGTCGCCTTTGAGATTATGAGCAATCATATTCATATAGTGTTGTGTGGAAGTGAACATAACGCAAGGCATCTTTTCGATCTTTTTCGGCGGAGACTCTGCCGGTATCTCACAAAAAAGAACAGCGGCGCGGATATGAAATCATTCCGGATGAGCCTGAAATCTGTCTGTGATCTGAGAACACTCAGAAACACAATCGTCTATGTGAACCGTAACGGGTACGTCGTGAACCCGGCGTACACTCCTTTCTCTTACCCGTGGGGTACAGGGATGTATTATTTCAATGACTTTCCTTTGGAAAAAAGGCTGGAGGATCTGGGCTACATTCAAACCCGAAAAATGTTAAGAAGCCGTAGCCCTGAACTGCCAGGAGACTATCTTGTGATTGAAGGGCATATCGCTCCGCCTTCATATTGCTCCTTGAAACTGGGAATGTCTCTTTTCCGCAATGCGCATCATTATTTCTCAATGGTCAGCAAGAGCGTCGAGGCTTATGGAGAGTTGGCCGCGGAATTGGATGATGGTGAGTTCTTGACTGACACGGAGTTGTTCACACAGGTTGTCAAATTGTTGAAGGCCGATTATGGAGCCGTAAAGGTGAAAGATCTGAGTCCCGCGCAGAAACAAGACTTGGCAAGGAAACTTCGTTATGATTACCATTCGTCCAACGGCCAGATAAGGCGTACTCTTAATATGACTCAGTATGAGGTTGACTCTCTGTTTCCGTTAACTGCCGGTGGCTCGTAACCATCTCGGGAGCGGTACCAGCCTTCCCGCACCGGAGGCTGATAACCAGAAACTTATGGGGTGAGGATATGGCGGTTTCTCACCCATGAATATCATCGTACGGTCTTTGGGGTGAAAATCGGTTGTTATCTCACCCGTGAGGTTGTCGATGGCTGACGAGTCAATTACACAAAACGAGGACGGCTATGAATTATTAGCCGTCCTCGTTTTTATACTTGGAACTCCCTTGGGGTTACTGCTTTACGAAAAGGGAGGCGAAACCGAACATTTCCGAACTGAAAGCACTGTCATCCCACCAGTTCTCTCCGAACGGCGGCTTGTCATAGTCACGGAATTCAGTAACAAGCCTGCCGTCGAGTATTGTGAACACGATAACGGACTCGCCGATGACCTCTTTGTCCTTGCTGAATGCCCGGTTGGCTGCTGAGAGTTTGTAGTACATGTTTGTATGTATGCCATACTTGTCCTCTTCATCAGCTGCCATGAACATATTGCTTTCTGAGGCGGTATTCTTACCTATTATTGTTCCTTTCGCTATCAGGTTCTTTGGCTCGGTTGGTGTTACTGTCGCCTCTCTGAAGTAATTCGCGAAATCGCCCTTGTCGTTAGGTGTTACGGTCACCACGCCCGAGTCATCCTTGGAAAAGGTCAGGGTGAATCCTTCATTCTTCAACGGGAGAAGTTCTGGCTTATCTTCCATTCCTTCAAAGAAGAAATCCACCTCATCTTTCGCGAACACCTTGCTGAACGTCCATGTTCCGAGAATAGCGTCCGGAACTTTTACTGAATAGAGGGTGTACTCCGCGCTCTCATTGTCACCCGGGATGAACCTAACGGCTGCGTCCATGTCCACGGTCACCCCAACCTTGTCCCCGTCCTTGAAGCCGTCCTTGAGGGAGAACTTGAATATGGCTGCCG
>OLPR01000326.1_pt1 | contig 44478 bp, 40 predicted proteins | sample 1672761 | NCBI WGS metagenome assembly OLPR01 (sample SAMEA3136721, study PRJEB25190) | human gut metagenome | biome: human gut; feature: human-associated habitat; material: faeces | place: Austria | collected 2013 | reverse complement strand
AAGGAGCGCGTATCGAATTACGATCCGAATAAGAAGCAGTACGTTCGCCAGAACGATCCCGAGCGCGCCGCGGCGAAGAACAGCAATCGCCGCAGAGATACCGGCGCGAATATGGGCGGCTACGACGACGAATTCGTACGCGGCAAGAAGAAGAAGAAGGTCGCACAGCAGAAGACTGTGATCGATCCGATCAAGATTGAAAAGGCGGTCATGACCTCCGAAATGATCACCGTGCGCGACCTCTCCGAGCGCATCGGCAAGCCTGCGAGCGAGATCATCAAGAAGTTAATGATGATCGGCGTGATCGCGACGATCAACAACGAGCTGGATTTTGAAACCGCAAACCTCGTCGCGTCCGAATTCGGCGTGGAGCTGGAACTCAAGCTCCATGAAACCGCGGAAGACGCGCTCGAGAAGGAAGACGTAACCGATGCGGAAGAGGATCTGATCCATCGTCCGCCGGTCGTGACCATCATGGGTCATGTCGACCACGGCAAGACGTCGCTGCTCGACTATATCCGCAAGACGCGCGTGACCGCCGGCGAAGCGGGCGGCATCACCCAGCATATCGGCGCGTATACGGTCAATTTGAAGGGTCAGCAGATTACCTTCCTCGATACCCCTGGTCATGAAGCGTTTACGTCCATGCGTATGCGCGGCGCGCAGGCGACGGATATCGCCGTCCTCGTCGTCGCGGCGGACGACGGCGTAATGCCGCAGACCGTCGAGGCAATCAGCCACGCGAAGGCTGCTGGCGTTCAGATCATCGTTGCCATCAACAAGATCGATAAGGTCGGCGCGAACATTGAGCGCATTAAGCAGCAGCTGACTGAGTATGAGCTCGTCTGCGAGGAGTGGGGCGGCGACACGATTATGGTGCCTGTCTCGGCAGTTACCGGCGAAGGCGTTGAGCAGCTGCTCGAAATGATCCTGTTGGTTGCAGAAGTTCAGGATTACAAGGCGAATCCGAATCGCAAGGCGCGCGGCATTATCATTGAAGCGCGTCTGGACAAGGGCCGCGGTCCGGTCGCGACTGTGCTGGTCAAAAACGGCACGCTCAGAGTCGGCGATACAATCGTTGCGGGCATGGCGTATGGTCGTGTGCGCGCAATGACGAATGATCGCGGCGAGCGCGTGAAGAGCGCGGGTCCGTCCGATCCGGTCGAGGTCATCGGATTCAACGATGTTCCCGAAGCGGGCGATACGATTTCCGCGGTTGACGACGACAAGCTGTCCCGCCAGGTCGCCGAGGAGCGCAAGGACAAGATGCGTGCCGCTCTGATCAAGGAACAGCAGAAGACCACGCTGGACGATCTGTTCAGCCAGATTTCTGCGGGTCAGATCAAGGATCTGAATATCATCATCAAGGCGGACGTGCAGGGCTCGGTCGAAGCGGTGCGTCAGTCGCTCGAAAAGCTGTCGAACGACGAAGTGCGCGTGCGCACGATTCACGGCGGCGTCGGCGCAATTACCGAATCGGACGTTATGCTCGCTTCCACGTCGAATGCGATTATCATCGGATTCAATGTCCGCCCCGACGCGAACGCGCGCGATATGGCGGAACGCGAGAAGATCGATGTGCGCCTGTACCGCGTCATTTATCAGGCGATCGAGGATGTGCAGAATGCAATGAAGGGTCTGCTCGCGCCGAAATTCAAGGAAGTGCTGCTCGGTCATGCGACCGTGCGCCAGCCCTTCCGTGTTTCCGGCGTCGGCACCATCGCAGGCTCTTACGTCACCGACGGCAAGATCATGCGCAATGCGCAGATTCGCCTGCTGCGCGACAACGTGGTCATTCACGAGGGCAAGATCGATTCGCTGAAGCGCTTTAAGGATGACGCGAAGGAAGTCGCCGCCGGTTACGAATGCGGTATCGGCATCGCGGGCTATAATGATATCAAGGAAAACGACGTCATCGAATGCTTCGAGATGGAAGAGATCCAGCAATAATTTGAAACGAAAAGCGGTAACGGGCGTTTTGACGAACGCCCGTTATTTGGCAGGAGGAAAACATGGCATCATTTGATCGGGTAGACCGGATCTCTCCGGAGGTTCAAAGGGCGATTGATGCAATCATTCGCGATGAATTGAACGATCCGCGCATCGGCGGAACGTGGTCGATCGTGCGCTGCGAAGTCACGCGCGATTTGCGGTATTGCAAGGTGCGCATTTCGATTTTGGAAGAGGAAAAACGAAACGGCATGATGGCGGCGCTTAAAAATGCCGCGGGTTTTGTGCGCCGCGAGCTGGGAAAGCGCGTTGATCTCCGATATGTTCCGGAAATTCTGTTCGAATTGGATACGAATATCGAATACGCCGCAAAAATCGATCGAATCCTCAAGGAGACGGATCACTATGCCGAATAGAGTCTCGATCGAGGCGATTGCGGATTGGCTGAAATCGCGCGACGATTTTGCGTTATTTGGTCACGTTTCGCCGGATGGCGACGCGGCAGGATCGTGCATTGCGACGGCGCTGATGCTCCAAAAGCTCGGAAAACGCGCTTTCGTCGTGCTGCCGGGCGGTCTGCCGAAGATGTATTCGGGCTTTGATTGCTCGGTAAACCTCGTGAATGCGGGCGAAGATGTACCGTTTGCGCCCAAAACGGCGGTTTCAATCGACGTTTCAGAGCCTGCGCGCCTTGGAAACGGCGCTGAGATGTTCGCTTCGTGCGCGGAAAGAGCCATGATCGATCATCACGCGACGAATCCCGGATTTGGCGACGTGTATTTTATCGATCCGGAAGCGGCGGCGTGCGCTGAAATCATCGTAAAGCTGATTCAGACGTCGAATGTTGAATGCACGCGCGAAATGGCGCAATGGCTGTTTATCGCAATTTCGACGGACAGCGGTCATTTCAGCTTTTCCAATACACGCCCCGAAACACTCGAAGCCGCAGCGGAAACGCTGAAGACGGGCATCGACGTTTCAAAAATTACAGAAAAGCTGTATCGATTGCGCACGAAGGCGCGCACGCAGCTGCTGGGCGTCGTGCTTGCGGGGCTTCAGACCAGTGTCGACGGGCGTTTGGCATGGGCGAAGCTCACGCGCGAAATGCTCGAAAAAACCGGCGCGCGGCGCGAGGATGCGGAAGGTATTATCAATTATCTGAACGAGATCAAGGGAACGGAGTTCGCCTGTCTCGCTGAAGAGCGCGACGATGGAACGAAATTTTCTCTTCGCGCAAAGGGCGAGCTGGACGTGGCGAAGCAGGTCGCCATTCCATTTGGCGGCGGCGGACACGCGAAAGCAGCAGGCTGCACGCTCGCGCTACCAATCGACGCGGCGCTCGAAAAGGTGCTCGCGCAGGCAAAAATCGCGCTGGACGGCAAGTGATCGCCTGAGTAAAGCGTGTACAGGACCGCTTGGAAAGTGACTACACAGGTGAAGAACGCGTCGCGAACCGAAATCGCACGCCCGAATTTGTCTGAAAAAATTCAGCCCGTCGGGAAATTCGGCGGGCAATTTTGCGGCTTGAGCCGATTTGTGAATACATTCAGAAACGGAATGATGAAATGAACGGATTTTTGATTGCGAACAAGCCGACGGGGGTGACGTCGTCCGACGTCGTCGTGTTTGTGCGCCGCCGATTGCCGCGCGGAACGGCGATCGGTCATGGCGGAACGCTCGATCCGGAAGCCTCCGGCGTGCTGCCGCTGTGCATCGGCAAGGCGACACGGCTGTTCGATTATATCATCGATAAAAAGAAAACCTACGTCGCCGAAATTCGCTTGGGCGAAATCACAGATACGCAGGACGCGACGGGGAAGATCGTTGAAACGCGCGAAGTAACCACGGGCGCGGATGAGCTGAACGCCGTTCTTGATCAGTTCGTCGGCACGATCGAGCAGATTCCGCCGATGTATTCGGCAATCAAGCGCGATGGAAAGCGCCTTTATCAGCTCGCGCGAAAGGGCGAAACAATCGAGGTCGAGCCGCGCAAATGCCGCGTAGATGCGATTCGCCTGCTCGGAAAGAGCGCGGAGCATACCTATAAAATCGAGGTCGAATGCGGTAAAGGAGTCTATATTCGAACGCTCTGCCACGACATCGGCGAAAGACTCGGTTGCGGCGCGCATATGGCCTCGCTCAAGCGCACGAGCGCGGGCGTATTCACGCTTGAAAACACGTTTACGCGCGAGCAGATCGCCGAAATGTGCGAAAACGGGACGCTCGAAAGCGCACTCATTCCGATGGACGCACCGCTGAACCACCTGAAAGCCGTTTGCGTTGGCGAGAATGCGCGCCACGCAGTGCGCAACGGCAATCCCCTGAAGCCGCAATGGATGAATGAAAAGCCGGCGCTGGGGGAGATCGTGCGCGTGTACCTTTCGGGAAAATTCGCGGGTATCGCGTGCGGTGAAGCGGATGGCAGCGCGCGGTTCAAAGCGATGCTTTTGGAGGAAGAGAGATGAACGTGCTGCATTCGGAAGCGGAATTCCGCGGTACACGCGCGGTTGTCGCGCTCGGAATGTTCGACGGCGTGCACATCGGCCATCAAAAACTGATTCGAGAGGCGGTCGCGCTTTCGAAAGAGTTGAACGCCGAAGCGGTCGTTTGTACGTTTGATCGGCATCCGCTGAGTGTCATTGCGCCGGAACGGGCGCCGGAGCATGTGCTTTCGCTGGAGGAAAATCTGAAAAAGTTTGAAATTTTGGGCGCGGATATTGCAATCGTTCGCCCATTTACGTGCGAATTCGCTGCGATGGAGCCGGAAAGCTATATTCGAATGCTCAAAGAGCAGCTTTGTATCGTCGCGATCGTCGCTGGTGAGAATTACACGTTCGGTGATCACGGGCGCGGAAATGCGGCGCTGATTCGTGCGCTGTCCGGAAAATACGGCTATCGGGCAGAGATTGTTCCGCCGGTCATGATCGGAAATCGCGTCGCGTCGTCTACGCTCGTTCGCGAGCTTCGCCGCGAAGGAAAAATGGAAGCGGCGAATCAGCTTCTGAAAATTCAATAAAATTTGGGGCGCTCCCGCAAATGCGGGAGCGCTTTGCTTCAACCATTTGCGGAGTATAAGTCGTTCTGCATTTCAAACAGGAAAAGTAGCGCGCCTGCATTTTCGTGGACTCTTTACTCCGCCCATTCGCGCAGCAAACGGATTTCGGTGGCGTAACCGCTTAAATCGTTCGGTGTTTCCAGCAGGAAGGGCAGCGCTTTCAGCGCCGGATGTGAGACGATTCGCCGGAATGCGTCCGCGCCGATTGCGCCCTGTCCGATTTTCTGATGTCGATCCTTGCGGCTGCCGGGCGGATTCATGCTGTCGTTTAAGTGAATCGCGCGCAGGCGCGAAAGACCGATCGCCTTATCAAACTGCGTAAGCACGCCGTCGAGATCGGAAATAATGTCGTAGCCCGCGTCACTGACGTGGCAGGTGTCCAGACAAATGCCGACGTGCTCGTTCTGCGCGATTCGATCGATAATTGCGCGCAGCTCCTCGAATGTCGAGCCAATTTCGCTGCCTTTGCCCGCCATCGTTTCGAGCAGAACCGTCGTATGAAGCCCGTCCTGCATCGCGGCGTTCAGCGTTTCGGCGATTCGATCAATCCCTGCCGAAACGCCCTGACCTACATGACTGCCGGGATGCAGATTGTAAAGCGCCCCCGGGAAAAACTCAAGCCGCGTCAAATCCTCGCGCAGCGCGCGCCGCGCAAAATCCAGCACATCCGGATTTGCCGCGCAGGGATTCAGCGTGTACGGCGCGTGCGTGACGACGGGCGCGAAATGGTGCTCGTTCATGAAAGCAATCAGCGCGGAGGCGTCGTTTGCATCAAACGCCTTTGCGTTTCCGCCGCGCGGATTGCGGGAAAAATATTGAAAAGTGTCCGCGCCGATCGAAAGCGCCTCGTGCCCCATTGCGAGATAGCCCTTCGACGCGCTCAGATGACAGCCGATGTGCAGCATTTTTGCCTCCGTTATTCTGCAAACGCATCCGAAAGCGACCATACTTCGGAAAAAACGATTTCGCCTTCAAAATCATATTTCAGCGCGTGGTCACGCGGGTAAATGCGCTGGGTGAATGCAATTCCGTTTACAAAGCATTCGATCGAGCAGCGATCGACGTAGACGATCAGCTCAGTTTCATCGCCGGAAGGAATCGGCGATTCCGAAATGCGTCCGGACGGGAGAACGAGTTTAGCGCGTCCGTTTTCGGCGGAAAGCGTAATCAGCTCGCCGCTTGCATCGGATACGGCGAATGTGAATACGCCGCGCGCGCGAACGCGCAGCTCCAGGCAATCGCCGGTCAGTTTGCCGATTGCGCCGTCCAGCTTTTTCTCGCGAAGCAGCTTGAGCTCCGGCGCGGGCTCCTGAAGCAGAACGCCGTTCTGTACGCGCAGTACGCGCGGAATCGTCAGCGCGCCTGCCCAGCCTTCGCATTGGCTTGGGTACGGCTTGCCCCACATATCCATCCACGCCATCAGGATTACGCGATCGCCATCCGAAAAGACCTGCGCGGCATAAAAATCCTCGCCCAGATCCAGCTCCTGAAAACTGCCGAGCGTCATTTTATCGTTTTCATAGCTTCCGAACAGCGCGATATTCTTGTGCCCGGCCATTTCCATGGGGGAAAGAATCAGCAGGTCCTGCCCGTCCACGCGGCAATAATTCGGGCATTCCCACATACTGCCGAGCGTGCCGTCCGATTCCGCGAGCACGCCGAGATACTGCCACGAAACGAGATCGGCGCTTTCATAGAGAAGCGCGCAGCCGCGCCCATTCCGCGTGCAGCCGACGACCATTCGCCATTCGCCGCCCTGCTTCCAGACCTTCGGGTCGCGAAAATCCGCGCCGAAGCCTTCCGGTGACGCGGCGATTACAGGATTGGATTCAGATTTCACAAAGGTATGTCCGCCGTCGAAGCTGCGGGCAATGCATTGCGATTCCTTGTTCGCGCGGCGTTCGTCGTGCGCGGTGTAAACGAGCGTCAGAACGCCGTGATCGTCCGCGGCGCTTCCGGAAAAACAGCCCTGCTCATAATCCTGATCGGGCTTGAGCGCCACGGGTTCGCGCGTCCAGTGGGCGAGATCATCGCTCGAAACGTGTCCCCAGTGCATCGGCCCCCATTCGGGCGCGTCCGGATAGAACTGATAAAACGCATGAAATTTGCCGCCGATGTAAATCAGCCCGTTCGGGTCGTTGATCCAGCCGCTGCCGGCGTAAATATGATAGCGCGGCGCATACGTATGCTCAGACATAATATCCTCCTTTGAAGAAGGCGGAAGACAAACGTCTTCCGCCAGAGTAAGCGTTATTCCGCGAGCAGCTCCGCAATTTGAACCGCGTTCGTTGCCGCGCCCTTACGAATCTGGTCGCCGCAGCAGAACAGCGTAAGCCCGTTTGCGTTCGTCAGATCGTCGCGAATGCGGCCGACATAGACCAGATCCTGATCGCTTGTGTCGAGCGGCGTGGGATAAAGCTTCGATTCAAGATCATCGGTCAGCTTGCAGCCCGGCGCGTTCGCGATCGCTTCGCGCGCCTCGGATACGGAAATCTTCCGCTCTGTCACAAGCGTTACGCTGATGGAATGCGAGCGCAGCACCGGAACGCGCACGCACGTACAGGTTGCGCGCAGCTCGGGCAAATGCAGAATCTTTCTGCCCTCGTTCTGCATTTTCATTTCTTCGGTCGTGTAGCCGTTTCCGGAATCGGAGCCGATCTGGGGCAGCACGTTGAACGCGATCTGATACGGGAATGCGCGAATCGAAAGCGATTTGCCCGCCGCGTAATCGCGCACCTGTTCCTCCAGCTCCGCAAGTCCCGCTGCGCCCGCGCCGGAAACCGCCTGATACGTCGATGCAACCAGCGTTTGTACCGGCGAAATGTGATTTAGCGCCGCAATTGCCGTCAGCGTGATGATCGTGGAGCAGTTCGGATTCGAAATGATTCCGTGATGCTTCTTCGCGTCCAAAGCGTTGATTTCCGGAACGATCAGCGGAACGTCGTCATTCATTCGAAATGCGCTGGAATTGTCGATGAATACCGCGCCGGATTTTACAATCGCCGGCGCAAATTTGCGTGCCAGATCCGCCTGCGCCGCGCCGAGTACGATGTCCATTCCGGCAAACGACGCATCCGTCGCTTCTTCAACGATCAGTTCCCGATCGCCAAACGGTACGTGCGAGCCCGCGCTGCGCGCGCTCGCCAGCGCGCGAATGTTCTGAATCGGGAAACGGCGCTCGAAGAGCACCTTCAGCATTTCCCTGCCCACCGCGCCGGTAGCGCCCAGCACGGCGATGTTATATTTCCTCATATGAAAACCTCCTCATTCATCCAATCCACGCACGCCTGCGAAGAACAGATTTTCATCGCGCATTCTCAGGGAAGCGGCGAGCGCGTGCATGCGGCTAACCGAGATCGGATACGTCAGATACAGACTTGAATCGCCTGCGCCGCGCAGCTTTTCCGCCGGAATGCTCAGGCGCGACTTTGTGCGAACGAAATAGCGGTGCTCGCACAACGAATTGTCGATCAGTGCATGACCGGAAATCGGCGCGCTCGAAAGCGGGCAAACGCCGGTTGCAATATCGTTCAGGTCGGCGACCACGTTTGCGGCGGTCGGATTTCTGCCCGCGCCCTGGCCGAAGAACGACTGAAGCCCCACGCGCCTGCCGATCAGGCTGATCAGATTGTCGTTGCGGTGAACGGATGCTTCCGGATCGGTCTGCGCCACCAGCGTCGGCTCTACAAACGCGCAGATTTTGCCGCCGGAAAGCCGCTCGGCGCACACGATCAGGCGGCAGACCCGATTGAGCTTTCGAAACGCCGCTACATCCTGAATCGTGATTCGGCGAATGCCTTCGACGTTGATTTCCTCCGGATTCAGGAATTGCCCGAATGCCAGCGACGCGGCGATGCACAGCTTCGAACGAGCGTCCAGCCCGTCGACGTCCGCACTCGGATCCGCTTCGGCATAACCGGCGCGCTGCGCCCGCGCGAGCACGTCCGCAAAGTCAGCGTCCTCCGTCTGCATCGTGTCGAGTATCAGATTTGTCGTTCCATTTACGATGCCGGAAATCGCGTCGACCGTATCCGCGTGCCGAAGCCGCGCGAGATTGAACAGAAACGGAATTCCGCCGCCGACGCTTGCGGAGTATTTCAGCTGAACGCCGCGCAGTTCCGCCAGCGACAGAAGCTCCTCCAAATGATACGACAGCATCCATTTGTTTGCGGAAACCACGTTTTTGCCCGCCTGAAGCGAGCGCAGCACGTTATCATATGCCGGATCCATGCCGCCGATGACTTCGACGATCGTGTCGATCTCCGGATCTGCGAGGATTTCATCGAAAGACTGCGCCTGAAGCGCCCCCAGTTCCGGACGGGGTCTGCGCGCCAGCACGCGCTTTACCTGAATATCCGCGCGTTCGGCGAGCTGCTCCATTACGCCGCCGCCGACAACGCCCATGCCCAGCAAACCAATTTTCATGCAATCACTGCCTTTTTTCCTTCCGACGGCTGTCATCAGGAATTAATGTGTATTTTTAGAGAAAACACTTGTTTCCGATATGAATACACTATATCATAGAATCAGCAGAATGTCAAAGATAAAGGGGGAGAAAACCATGAAGATTTGTTCCACACGTTCGGAGAACCATATCGCGACCGCGCCCGAGGCGGTGCTTGCGGGCATTGCGCCGGACGGCGGGCTGTACGTTCCGGATGATTTTTCGGAAATTCGCCTGAATCCCGCAGAAACGCTCACGATGTCCGCCGTCGATATTTCTTCGGCAGTCGTCGGCAGATTGCTTCCGGGCTTCGGCGAAAGCGAGATGCACGCGCTGATCGAAAGCGCTTATAAGAACAAATTTGAAACAGACGATCTGACGCCGGTCGCGCAGGTTGGAAGCGCCTATGTGCTCGAGCTGTTCCGCGGGCCGACCTCGGCGTTTAAGGATGTGGCGCTCTCCGTATTGCCGCGATTGATTACCGCGTCGAAGGAAAAGCTCGGCGTAACGGAGGACATCGTGATTCTTACCGCGACGAGCGGCGATACCGGCAAAGCTGCGCTCGAAGGCTTTCACGACGTGCCGGGCACGCGAATCATCGTGTTCTATCCGGACGGCGGCGTAAGCGACGTTCAGCGCGCGCAAATGGTTACGCAAAAGGGCAAAAACGTTCGCGTCTGCGCGATCAAGGGCAATTTCGACGACGCGCAGACGGGCGTTAAGCAGATTTTCGCGTCCGACCGGCGCGAGGGCTGGGCGAAGGAGAGCGGCGTAAGGCTTTCCAGTGCGAATTCGATCAATCTGGGCAGGCTTGCGCCGCAGGTCGCTTATTATTATAAGGCGTATGCCGATCTCGTGCTGACCGGCGCGATTGCGCTGGGCGACGAAGTGAATTTCGTCGTACCGACGGGCAATTTCGGCGATATTCTCGCCGGTGAATTTGCGCGGCGCATGGGGCTTCCGGTTGGCAAGCTGATCTGCGCGTCAAACGCGAATAACGTGCTGACGGATTTCATCCGCACCGGCTGCTATGATCGCCGCAGAGCGTTCCATAAGACGATTTCGCCGTCGATGGATATTCTCGTTTCCAGCAATCTCGAGCGCTATCTCTATCTCGCGTCCGGCGGCGATACGAAGCTGGTCGCGCGTCTGATGGCCTCGCTGAACGACGAAGGCGCGTATCAGGCGCCGGAATCGCTCGTAGACGCGATGCATCGCCGGTTCGACGCGTATTGCGCGAGCGACGCGATGTGCGCGCATACGATTCGCCGCGTCTGGGAAAGCGAGCGCTATCTGCTCGATCCGCATACCGCCGTCGCGTGGTCGGCGATGGAGCAGTTCCGCAAGGAAGCGGATAACGGGCTGGCGACGGTCGTTCTGGCAACCGCATCGCCGTACAAATTCTCGCGCGACGTGCTGGAATCGATTTCGGGAAAGGTGATCGAGAACGGCTTTGAGGCAATGGACGCGCTGAATGCCATGACGGGCGTTCCGGTCCCGAAAAATCTCGCGGCGCTGCGCGATCAGAAGGCGCGGTTTACCGATTGCGTCGAAAAGGGCGCGCTGCTTGAATATGTTCAGAAAGCGGTGAAGGCATGATTCGCGTAATCGTTCCGGCGACGACCGCCAATCTGGGCCCCGGTTTTGATTCGCTCGGCTGTGCGCTTTCGCTGTATGCACGTTTTGAATGTGAAAAGATCGATTCAGGGCTTTGGATTGAGGGTTGCGACGAGCAATATCGTAATGAAGACAATCTGTTCGTTCGCGCGTTTCGCCGTGCGGAGCGCGCAATGGGCGTTTCCGAATCGCCGATTCACGTGCGGCTGAATACCGAAGTGCCCGTGTCCCGCGGTCTGGGTTCGAGCGCGACGCTCTCGGTCGGCGGCGTTCTTGCGGCGAATGCGCTGAACGGAAATTTGCTGAAGCCGGATGAATGCCTTGCACTCGCAGTTGAGCTCGAAGGGCATCCGGACAACGCCGCCCCCGCAATGCTCGGCGGAATGCGCGCGTCGTTTATGGAAGACGGAAAACCGGTAACGGCGGAGGTCCCGATCGGCGAAAACATCGGATTCATCGCGATGATTCCGGATTTTGAAACGAAGACGAGCGATATGCGCCGCGCGCTGCCCGAATGCGTGCCGATGGACGATGCGATTTTCAATTTAAGCCGCGTTGCGGTGCTGATTCGCGCGATGGAAACGGGCGATTTGAATCTGATTGCCCATGCGATGACGGATCGCCTGCATCAGCCGTATCGAGAGAAGCTGATTGACGATTGCGATCGCGCGCGTCGGGCGGCGATGGAATCCGGCGCGGCGGCGTTCTGCATCAGCGGCTCGGGGTCTACCTGTCTCGCAGTTGCGGACGGCGAAAACGCCGAGACAATCGCCGAAGGCATTCGCAAAAAGCTTGCCGATTCCCCGTATGGCTGGCGGGTGCTTCATTTGAATCCCGATCGCTGCGGCGCTCAGGTCGAGGAACTTCGCTGACAATTCTAATCCCTCCCGAAAACGCATAGCATAGACCAGCGAGTGCGACGGGAGGGATTTTCTATGGCGCTGGAAACGAGCAAAAAGACCATCGAAGTGGAGACGCTGATCGGCGCGCAGTATTCACAGGCGCTGATTCGTGCGGAAACGCTGGTGCCGGGCGCGGGACGCGAGGCGATTGAGCCGCTGCTTTCGGAAGCGAGCCTTTCGGTTACGGGCGCGGATGTGCAGACCGATCGCGTGGTGCTGGACGGCACGGCGTATTGCCAGGCGGTTTACCGGCAGGGCGAGGAGACGACGCTGCGCGCGCTGACTGCGCAGGCGACGCTCAGCCAGGTGATCGAGGTTTCCGGCGCGGCGCCGGGAATGCTCGTGCGCGTAAACGCGCAGGTTGAACACGTCGAATCCAAATATGAAAACGGGCATATGGTGTTCCTGATTACGTGCGGGCTGCGCGCACAGGTGCTTCAGCTGCGCCAGACGGAGATGATCGACGCAATTTCCGGCGTGGAGGATATTCAGACGGTCTATGGCGAACTCCGCTCATGCAAGCTCGCGGCGGATACGGACGCGGACGTACTCGTCAAGGGTGAAATCGCGCTGCCGGTGGCGTTGGACGCGCGCACGTCGTTGATGGACTGGGGCGCGGCGACGATCGAGAGCGCCGAAGCGGAGCTGGGTGGGCTGCGCGTTAAGGGTAAGGTCATGGTTGAATCGCTGATTTCGAGCGGTGTGGTTGGAAGACCCGCGGCGCTGATTAAATATCCGCTGGAATTTGATCGCCTGATGGAATTGCCGGACTGGTTGATGAAGGACGCGCACGCGAGCGTATCCCTCGGAAGGATCCAATCGCAGGTCGATCAGAAGGAGGGCGGCGAGGACGCGCTGCTCAATGTGGAAGCGGAGGTTCGAATTGCGGTTCAGGCGAATGTGTGCGACAGCGTAAACGCGCTCGAGGACGCTTATACGACTTCCGGAAATGCGCTGAATGTTGAAATCGGCGAGCTGACGGTATGCAGCGGCTTCGAGCGTGCGGAATTTACCGAAAGCGCGCGCGGAACGGTGCTGCTCGGCGAGAATGCGCCAGGCGTTGGAACGGTGGTCGCCGTGCGCGTGCGGCCGGAGTTGAGCGGCATTGTGAGTGAGGACGGAAAGAACAGGCTGGAGGGCGTGCTGGAGGCGACGGTGCTGTATATGCCCGGCGGCAGCGATTTGCCCGCGTCCGCGCAGGCGGAACTGCCGTTTGCGATCGACGCGCCGATACATTTGACCGACGAAAGCTGGATTTCCGTTCAGGTGCTGAGCGCCGAGGCGAACGCGCTGATGAGCGACCGGCTGGAAATGAAGACGATGCTTGCGGTTAGTCTTGAAACGCGCGAGCGCAAAACGGCGCACGTCGTTCAGGACGTGACGGAGGGAGAGCCGATTCAGCGGCGCTCTGGACTCGTACTCTTTTGGCCGGAGGCGGGAGAGACAGCGTGGGACATCGGCAAAAAATACGCGCTGCCGGTTGCCGAAGTCGAAGGCGAGGGCGAATCCAAACGCGCGATCGAGCCGGGCAAAGCGATTCTTCTAAAGTTGTAAACGCAAATCGAGCCTGCATCACAAAGACACAGGCTCGATTTTCTCATGTTGAAAACCGGTGCGGAATCCCTGCTCGCGCGTTATTTTTCCTCGAAGATGTTCTCCAGCGTGCAAATCAGCGCTCGATCCTGTTCGGCAGTGCGCTTCGACGGGCCTTTCAGTCGTGCACCTGCGTTTCGCAGTTTTCTTGCGGTATGACGGGCGAGCAGCAGCGAATCGATGTTCTCAGGCGTGTATTCCATTCCGCTCGGGTGAATTGCCCGCGCGCCGCGCGCGAGACAGAGCGCCGCCAGCCCGTAATCCTGTGTGATTGCGAGATCACCGCGCGAAAGCCGGTTTGCAAGGCACAAATCCGCACTGTCCGGTCCGCGATCGACGTAAATCACCTCCGCGTTCGGCAAAACAAATCGATGCGCCGTATCGCAAACCAGCGTGACTGGAATCGAATGCCTTTGCGCGCAGTCCGCCGCCAGACGCACCGCGGGGCAGCCGTCCGCGTCGATAAACAGATGCATATGCTTTCCCTCCCATTTTCAGTATATCACGTTTCAAACCGTGTCGCAACAATGCTTTCCTTAACGTGTGGGGGCTTGCAATTCAATCCGATTTGGGATTAGAATATAAATGGACAAATGCAGGAGGAGAAGCACAATGGACGAGCAAAAGCAGCTGCGAAACGGCATCGTCGAGGGCACGATCTGGAAGGAGATTTTGAAGTTCTTTTTCCCGATCATGCTTGGCACGCTGTTTCAGCAGCTTTACAATACGGTGGATACGGTCGTGGTCGGTCAATTCGAGGGCTCCGCGGCAGTGGCGGCGGTCGGCGGATCCTCCGCGCAGATTCTGAATCTGATTATCGGTTTTTTTGTGGGCGTTTCGTCGGGCGCGACGGTTATCGTGTCGCAGTATTTCGGCAGACGCGATGAAAAGGGTGTGTCGGACGCGGTGCATACCGGTCTTGCGCTCGCGATCGTCGGCGGAGCGATCATGACGGCGCTCGGTCTTCTTTGTGCGCCGACGCTGCTGGATTGGATGAATACGCCCAAGGATACGATGACGGGCTCGACGATGTATCTGAGAATCGTGTTCCTGTCGATGATTCCGTCGATGGTTTATAACGTCGGATCGAGTATTCTGCGCGCGGTGGGCGATTCCAAAAGTCCGCTGTATTTCCTGATCGCCTGCTGCCTGATCAACGTCGTGCTCGACCTTCTGTTTGTGGCGGTATTCAAAAAAGGCGTGGCGGGCGTTGCAATTGCGACTTCCCTTGCGCAGCTGGCGAGCGGACTGCTGGTCTGCCGGTCGCTGATGCGCTCGAAGATGTGCTATCGGCTGGAGATTAAAAAGATCAGGATTCAGCGCGCGATGATGCGCGATACGATTCGCATCGGTCTTCCGGCGGGCTTTCAGTCCACGATGTACAACCTTTCCAACATGATCATTACGACCGCGATCAACGGCTTCGGAACGAACACTGCCGCCGCGTGGGTCGTGCTCGGCAAACTCGACGGCATGAACTGGATGATCGTCAACGCATTCGGCATTTCCGCCATGACGTTCGCGGGTCAGAATTTCGGCGCGCGGCGTTATGACCGCGTGGAAAAGAGTATGCGCGTTTGCACGGCGATGTCGATGGGTACGGCGATTGTGATGGGTGCGAGCTTCATGATTTTCGCCGAACCGCTGTTCAGAATCTTTACGCACGAGACCGCGGTTCTGAATAAGGCGGTTGAGATGGTTCGCTTCATGGGCTTCTGCTATTGGGTGTACATTCCGATTGAAATGATCGGCGGCACGCTGCGCGGCATGGGCGACGCGTTGATTCCTACGGTCATTACCGTCGTCGGCATCTGTGCGCTGCGCGCGCTGTGGGTGTTCCTGATCGTTCCTATGTGGCATACGGAAACCGCCGTCATGTGCAGTTATCCGATCTCGTGGGCGCTGACCTCGGGTACATTCGTATTTTACTATCGCTGGTATAAGCGGACGCACGTTCCGCATCCCGAAGGGAGCGAGATATGAATCGCGAGCGACTGGAAGAAAAACTGAGTGCATTGCCGCTGTATCAGTATGCGTTTATCAAGACGGACGAACTGACGTTCAGCCCGCGCGTGCGCTATATCTGTAAGACGGAATGCCCGATGTACGGAAAATCATGGGCGTGCCCGCCAGCGGTTGGTACGGTGGAGGCATGCGAAGCGCGGTGCCGCGCGTATCCAAACGCGCTTTTGATTGCGACGATCACGGAAGTAAACGACATTGCGAATATCGAAGAAACGCTCGCGACCCGCGCGCCGCACGAGGCGATTACGCGGCAGGTGCACGCGCTGGTGCGTCAGGAGGCGGCGGACACGATGGCTCTGTCCACGGAGGCGTGCGCCCAGTGTGAGAAGTGCGCATATCCGGACGCGCCGTGCCGCTTTCCGGACAAAATGTATCCCTGTGTGGAAAGCCATGGCATTCTGGTCACGGCGCTGGCGGAAAAGCACGACATTGATTTTCAGGCGGGCGGCAATCTGGTCACATGGTTTTCGCTGATCTTTTATAAATAGGCACGAATGTGACATTTGCCGTGCGCGGCATGAACCTCCGAAAGTACTCATAAAAAGAACTATCGTAGCGGAGGTGACGGTTGAATGCGGGGATGGTATCGGATTTTGGTAACGCTGGTGGTGCTTGCGGCGGCGTTTTGTATGCTGTCGTTTGCGTGCGTGTGCGCAAATCTCTGGGCGGCGAAACCGGAGAGTACGCGGACAGACGATCGCTTTACATGGACGAACGGCGTTTACCGCGTCGAGGGTGAAACGGAAAACGGAGCGCTGCAGCGCATGACCGTCGATCGCATCCGGCAAATCCTGCCGGAAACATGAATGCAAAAACGGAGCTCAGGCGAAGGACAGCCCGAGCTCCGTTTTTTATTTGATCATCCTGTGCGCGCGATCGACCAGTGCGCGGACGGCTTTTTCGTCCGGCGGAAGCGCTTCGCAGCGCTCGATCGGGAGAAAATCGCCCAAAAATTCGAGGTTTCCGGAGCCGCCTGCAATCGGCGAGAAATCCAGCGCGCGCAACTGCCAGCCCGCATTTGGCGCGAAGGCTGCGATTTCGGCGAGCACGCGCTCGTGAACGCGCGCGCTCGTCACCACGCCCTTTTTGCCGAGCGCCGCCGGACCTGCCTCAAACTGCGGCTTGATCAGAGCAACCAGTCGCCCGTCCGCGCCCATTACGCGCTTGAGCGCCGGCAAAATCAGCTTGATTGAAATAAATGACACGTCCATTACCGCGAGCGTCGGAGCCGGAGCGAACATTTCACGTTCCAGCGCGCGTGCGTTTGTGTGTTCCATGGAAACGACGCGCGGATTTTCCGCGATTTCTGGAACGAGCTGACCGGTGCCTACGTCAATTGCATAAACCAATTTTGCGCCGCGGCGCAGCAATACATCCGTAAATCCGCCAGTCGACGCGCCGACGTCCATGCAGATTTGTCCGTCCGGCGAAACGGAAAACGCGTCCAGCGCTTTCTCCAGCTTCAGTCCACCGCGGCTGACGTATGGGCAATCCGAGCCGGCGACCGCCAGAATATCGCTTTCGCTGACCTTCACCGACGGCTTTTCAAGCGCCGCGCCGTTCAGCTTGACCAATCCGGCGCGAATCAACGATTGCGCTCGTTCACGGCTGCTTGCCAGTCCGCGCGATACCAGCGCGACGTCTGCACGAATAGAATCCATATCCTGCCTCCAATGGAAATTGTAGGGAATTGCCAATCTTTTATTGACAGAATTGGCAGTAAGATATAAAATAACGTTGAAATATATTTCGAAATAATTACAAAGGAGCTGCTGACATGAAATATCGAATTCTCTGTACGACGCTCGCAATCGTCATGCTGGCGATCCCGGCATATGCCGATAGTTTGTGTGCAACCCGCGAAGGAAACGAGCTGAAGATTGCATGGGAAGCGGAGGGTGAATGCACGCTGACCGTTTACCGGAACGGCTGGCCGGTACGCGTTTGCAGCGTAAACGGTTCCGACGGCGGCGCGCGCGTCGCGATTGACGAAGGCAGTTATTCCGTGCGCCTGCGCACGCCGAACGGCTGCATGGCAGCGAATGCGGATGCCTGCGCCGAACCGACAATAAAACCGACCGCCGAACCGACAATAAAGCCGACTGCCGCGCCAACGGTAAAGCCGACAACAAAACCGACCGTCGAACCGACCGCGACGCCTGCCGCAAATCCTGCAGAGGCGCCGAGCACATCAAACGATCTCGCCTTTCGGGTGATCGCCGAGGTGAATGCCGAGCGCGCGAAATACGGGCTTTCGGCGCTTCGGGAGGATCCGGAGTTGACGCGCGCCGCGTGCGTGCGGGCGAATGAAATCGTCCAGTTGTTCAGCCATACGCGACCGAACGGCGAAAGCTGGAGCAGCGTTTCCATCGCAGCACGCGGCGAAAACATCGCCAAGGGGTATTCGAACGTTGCGCGCGTTATGGCGGCGTGGATGAGCTCAGCAGGGCATCGCGCGAACATCCTGCGCGAGAGCTTCGGCAGCATCGGCGTGTGTGCGATCGACGTTGGAGGCGTGCGCTATTGGGTACAGCTTTTCGGCAAGTGAATCCGGGGGGAGCGGGAAACCGCTCCCTATTTTGCAACCATATTGTGAATCCAGACGCCCTTTTTCAGGAGAACGAACCCGAGAATACATTTGATGATGTCCATGAACTGCACCATCAGAACCACCCAGACGATCGGTAGGCTCGTCAGCGTTACCAGCAGATACGCCGCCGGATAGCTGACTACCCAAGTAAATCCGCTGTCGAACAGGAAGGTAATCACCGTTTTGCCGCCGGAGCGGAGCGTAAAATAGCTGATATTTGCAAATCCGGACAGCGGCGTATAGACGGCGTTGACGATCATCAGCTGCGTCGCGAGATGGCGAATGTGGTCCTCGGTGTTGTAAAGCAGCGGAACGAACGGCGACGCGATGCAAAGCAGCGTGCCCATCATCAGGCAGCAGCCGATGCTGAACGCCGCGAGCTTCCAGACGTGGTCACGCGCGCGATCGATTTCATTCGCGCCAAGCGCCTGACCGATAATGATCGCCGTCGCGCTGCCCATCGATAGGAATACTGTATTGAACAGATTGCTGACCGTGTTCGAAATATTGAGCGCTGAAACTACGTCCAGCCCGCGCATCGAATAGCAGCGCGCGATCATCGCAATACCGAACGACCAAAGCGCTTCGTTGATCAGCAGGGGAGAGCCCTTGATTGCAATCTGCTTAACCAGCTTCATCGGCACGCGCGGCGAACGGAACGCGCCGCAGATGAATTTGAATCGTTCCGGACGACGCTGCGTCGCCACCGCGATTACAAACAGCTCGGCATAGCGCGAAATGATCGTTGCCAGCGCCGCGCCGCGCACGCCCATTGCGGGAAAGCCGAAATGCCCGTAAATCAGCACGTAATTCAGCGAAAGGTTGATCAGAACCGCCATGATGCCTGCGCGCATCGGCAGCGCGGTTTCGCCTGTTTCGCGCAGCGTGCTCGCGTATGCCTGCGAAAGGGCGAACGGAACCAGCCCGAACAGCATGACATTCAGATAATCCTGACCGTGACCGAGTGTCATCGCGATACGAGCTTCGGCGTTTTCCTCGTTCAGATACAGCCGGATCAGCGGCTCGCTTGCAAACGCGAACAGCGCGATGGCAACCGCCGAAAGGACGAGCCCCAGATAGAGCTTGAATCGGAAACAGTCGCGCACCCCTTCGTGATTGCCCGCGCCGTGATACTGCGCCGCGAAAATGCCCGCGCCGGACACGCCGCCGAAAACGCAGAGGTTGAACACGAACATCAGCTGGTTTACGATTGAAACGCCGGTCATCTCGTCCGTGCCGATGCGACCGACCATTACGTTGTCGAGAAGATTGACGAAGTTCGTGATCGCGTTCTGAATGATAATCGGAACGACGATCGCCAGAACCATGCGATAAAAAGCGCGATCGCCGATCAGCGTTCGGCGCGCGCGCTGCCAAAAGGTTGGAGCTGCGGACATGAGAATTCTCCTTTGAATGTAATTGTATTCAGAATAGCACATTTCGTCCGCGCAAACAATCAAAATACGGATAATTCTTGCAAAAAAAGCCTTTCCAAACCGAGAATCCCTCATTATAATGAAGGGGAGGCGAGGCATATGACGTTTACCATTCAGCCGGAGCGCATTTCGGCGCTCGAATACATCGATTTCCTGAAAACGACCGATTTGGGTAGGCAATACCCGCGCGAACGCTTTGAGACGCGCATTGAGAAGCTCGTTCAGACGGCTTCGATCAGCCTGATTGCCCGCGATGAAGCCGGCGCGATTGCCGGCGTTCTGTTCGGGCTTACGGATTTTGCCTACTGGCTGTTCGTGACCGATCTCGGCGTGCGGCGCGATTGTCAGCGGATGGGACTTGGCGCGCAGCTGATGCGTAAAGCCCACGCGCTCGCCGGCGGCGAAAAAAATATCAACGTTTATCTCGCCGCGAACGACGATGCGATTTCGTTCTATGAAAAGCTCGGCATGAAGAAATCCGAGGACGTAATGGAATACTGCCGCGCCGAATGGACGAGATTCGAAGTGAAATAAAAAATATCCGCCTTCCTCATTGCGAGAAAGGCGGATTGATTTAAGGTAACACCGCACAAATGAGGCGGTTGACCGGCGAATGGATTTTTCGTCAGATGCAAATGCAAATTCCGAAGGTTTACTGGAGGTAAATCGAGGAATCTGCATGCCGCAGATGGCGGAAAAGACAGAGCCAGACGCACCGTCGAATTGTGCGGTGTTGCCTTAACGTTTGATAAATTCGCCGTAAGTCGAAAACAGGAAGCATTGGAATTCAGCGCTCGCAATGCCGCTCGGCTCGACATAGCCCACTGCCTGCTGCGCCATGCGCACCGCTTCAGCGGTCTTGTCGTGATAGGTTCCGATGCTGTTTTCAACGTCCTCAGTCAGCAGATAGCCCAGCGTCCACAGCCGTTGCTGAAGCTTTGTGACCGCGTCGCCCGTATCGCCCTCATGGAGAAGCTCGTAGGACTGCGTAGAGTTGTAAATCACAATGCCGTTCATTGGTGCCGCGCCGCTGTCGAGATATTGCTTCAGTTCCGGCGTGACCTCGCCCGTCTGAGGCATTCCGATCGCGCTTTGGAACGCGCGCACCGCAGATTGCGTGGAATCGTCGAAATAGCCGTTCGCCGAACAGGTATAGGACAGCGCGTTCAGCCGCGCCTGAACCGCAGATACGTCATCGCCGGACAAGCCCATTTTCAGCGTGCGCAAGCCTTCAATGCCGTCGGGATCGAAGGAAACATTTGTCTTCGCGGTTGCCGCCGGCACAGGGGTCGAGCGCGTAATGCCGCTCAGAACATCCTGATAAGAAAGCGCCGTCGGCGAATACAGTACATTCTGATCCTTCGAGGACGCAATACCCGTCTGTTCCAGATCGTTGTATTTCTGGAACAGCTTCAGCGCCTGAACCGTCTCGTCTCCGAATTCACCGTTGCCTTCGCCGGACGCATAGCCCAGCTCGATCAGCCGCGTTTGCAGGGTTTTCACCATGCTGCCTGAATCGCCCTGCTTCAGCTGCGGATAGACTGTTTCTTCATAGCTGTAAACCGTGCCGTATTCAGGCGCCTGATCGGAAAAGAGAATCGATTGCAGATCATAGGTCATTCGTCCGGTCGCCTCGTAGCCGCACGCCTGCTCGAACAGCTTGACTGCCTCTTCCGTCGCCGCATCGAAAATGCCGGACGGATTCGCGTCTGTGTAGCCCAGCTGACGCAGACGCGTCTGAATCTGCATGACCAGCGTGCCTACCTTGCCGACATACTGCGTCGTCTCGTCTGCTTCCGCCGTCTGAACCTCGCCATCGATGGAATACGGCCGCGCGTCTTCAGAATACAGCTCCTTTTGGACGGAAATGTACGCGACATTCTGCGGCTCCAGTCCGTATGCCTGATAGAACAGCCGCACCGCGTTTTCCGTCGCCGTATCGTAAACCGCCGTCAGCTCCGTGATCGGGTAGCCCAGCTCCTTCAGGCGCTGCTGAAGCGCGTAGACACTGCTGCCGACCGCGCCGCGCTGAAGCGTCGTGTACTGCGAAACGACCGCGGTATCATATTCCTTTGTGCCGTATGCCACTGCGTCAGCGGAAAACAGCTTCGCCTGAAATACCGGCGTGGCAATGCCGGTCTGCATGATGCCGTAAGTTTTTTCAAACCGGCGCACCGCCGCTTCGGTCGCCGCATCGTAAATGCTGGAAATGCCGTCGGTATAATAGCCGAGCTCGGAAAGTCGCTGCTGCAGCGACTGCACAGCCAACCCCGTGTCGCCCAGACTCAGCGTCGGGTAAGCGTTTTCATCCGAAGCCTTCTTTTCAAGCGGCAAATCGTTTGTCAAAAGCGTCTTGTCGTTTACGGTCACGCCGCCGTTTGCGTCGATGACCACGGAATCGGGTACATTCAGGTATTCCGGTACAGGCGTGGAGGTGGCGTAAGGCATATCGATGCTGACGCTCGTGTCGATCGTGCCGCCGATCGCGTCGGTATCCATCTGACTGCAGCCGCTCAGCAGACAGACGCCCGCCAGCGCGAGCAGCGCAAGTCCGCGTGATTTCAGTCTGCGCATAAGCCAATTCCTCCCAACCGATTTATTTATTAGACGCGCGCAATGCGAAAATTGTTTCATGTTTATTGTAATTCCTGCGTATTCAAAACGCAAGGGCGCGAATGTGTCATTTCCGTCAAAGCGCGTAAATCCGAACGCTGCCGGATTCAAATACCAGCGTTCCGTTCGCCGCAAACCATGCTTCGTCTACCGCGAAATCTGCGCGCTCATAATTGGAAATATAGACGTAGCTTACATTATAATTCTCGAACAGCTCCGCATTTTCCGCCGGATGCTCCAGCATTTCGCGCCGATCGGCGTGCTGAACGGAATAATTCAGTCCGTGATAATACAGAAAAGTCGGGCTTCCGCAGACGAGGTCGCGCCCCGCCAGCGCGCTCGGCACGCAGTTGTGCTGATCGCCCGTGAGGAACACCGCGTCCCGCGCCGTTTCCGTATCGATATACGCGCCTGCCGCCGCTTCGTCCGCGCTGAACAGCACATAATCCGAAACGATTTCGCGCCCGATCGAGAGCGAGCCCGAAAGCAGGCAGACCAACGCCAGAACGCCCATTGCCGCCGCGCAGACGCCCTTTGCAAACGGAGCGCGCATTCCGCGAATCCAGCCGATCACGTCTGCCAAAAGTGTGCCGACCGCCGGAAGGCAGACCATGAACGCTGCGTAGAACAGCTTGTTGTTGTCGTAAATATTCTTCTGGAATACCACGCATTCGGCGACCAGATACAGAATCAGCGCGCCCAGCATGAATCCGCGCGCGGGCGAGCGCTTTTTCAGGTGAATCGCCGCCGGAATCAGCAAAAGATAGACGATTCCGACATTCTTAATCCAGAACCAGAAGTAATTGTCGATCAGCGTTCCGTTGCCGCGATTGTTGACCCAGTTGAACAGAAGCTGCATCGTGCTGCCGTCCACCGTCTGCGGAACCGTCCAGATCAGCAGCTGCGGAATTGCCATTACAACTGCCGTAACGCCGTAAACGCGGAATCCGCCCAGCAGCTTTTTCCGGTCGGAGGAAACGATCAGCATATAGATCATCAATCCGGCGCTTACCATTCCCAGCCCGAGGAACGAGTGCGTGTGAATCATCGGCATCAGCCCCGCCCATACGCCGAGTCCGGCAAACGCGCGCAGGTTCCTTCCGCGCACCGCGCGCAGAAGCAGATACATCGCCGGCAACAGCACCGTCCAGCCGGTCAGAAACGTTCGCTGCGGGATGAACATATCGCAGATCACATTTACCCAGCGGAGATTGTAATCCGGCATATTCGTCGGCGTTTTGTAAAAGCCGGTGAAGATTGCGCGGAACGATTCGGAATCCATCGTATAAATGAATCCCAGCCCGCCGTTTACGAACAGCAGCAGGAATGCAATGACCACCGCGAGCGGTTTTTTCGTCATTTCCCACGCGAACACAATGAAGCCGAAACCGACCAGAATCATCATCAGCGTGCCCGTAATCCGGAAGGAAACCGCCATATCCGCGCCGAAGAGCATCATTGAGGTGATCATGCTGTCGCTGAGAAAGGGATATCCCAGACGAGCGCCCTTCAGAATCGGGTAATCCGGCGGGAATGCTGCGTTGCGCAGATGCGTCGCGATGCCGGTGTGCATATTGATGTCGCCATAGGTCGATTGCCCCACGTGCAGCGCGCCGTCAACCTCACGCAGCGTGTGCGTGTATTCGAGATAGCCGGAGAGCAGCGCGAGCGGAATCAGCAGCGCGAGCACCATTCCAATCGGCATATCGCCAAAGAAAGCGCCGCGCGCGCGTTCTTTCCCGCGCATTGCAAATGCGCAGCCCGCCGCAGTCAGCGTCGAAACGCCGAGCCCCAGCAGCTGCGCCGCCTTCGTAAATCGAAGCGCAAACGCGAACGGAATCGGCGACCACATCATCATGATCAGCCCGATTACCAATCCGAACCAGAGCCGAATCGCGCCGCACGATTTGCGCAGCAGCGCGTCCGCCGCAACGCAGCCGCAGAATAAAAACCCGATCAGCAGCAGATATCCGATCATATTTCCTCCTCAAAAACAGAGCGCTTTGCATTCAAGAATATCCTTAATTATAGCATTTCAAACGCCGCGCTGTAAAGCGTTTCGACGGGAAAACAACATGATACAAATATGTTTCTTTATATTACGTAATATGTATAATTATTTCGAAAAAGATACGATATTATGCAGAAATGCACGATAAAGTTGAATTATGAAATAGCGTCGGTTATAATGGGAGGGACTCGGAGAATATCCGAGGGCAAACGAAAGCTATGAGAGCGGAGGAGTCGGCGTGAAAAAACGCGTCTTGAGTATAATAGCGGTGCTTGCCGCGCTGATGCTGGCAGGTGTTGCGGTCGCGGAAAATACGATTTCGACGACGGTTGTTCTGCGCGTGTCCCGCATGGCGCAGAGCGCGATTGTAAACGTCGGCGAGGATTTGTCGATGGAGGTCAATATCGACGGAATCGCGCCTGCCCGCTATCAGTGGTATTTTGGCGATGCAAAGATCGAGGGCGCGGATCAGAAGGTCTATACGATCGTAAATGCCCAGCCGGATGACGCGGGCACGTATCGTCTGGATGCGTTTGACGACGCGGGTCGTATGGTCGTGAGCATGGATATCGCGGCGCGCGTGATCGATCCGAAGGTGCCGAAATCCGGCGATAATTCGCTGCCCGTAAGCGCGGCGATGGGAGCCGTCGGCGTTGCGGCGGCGGGCATCGTGCTTGCCAGGCGCAAAAAGGAAGCGTAAAAAGCGATCTTGAATGCAGCGACCGGAAAGGTCGCTGTTTTTTTGAAAAGGAGACGAATATGGAAAAGCCGTTTGAATTTGAACTTCTCCACGTCTGCAAACAGACCGGCGCGCGCAGAGGCAGACTTCACACGCCGCACGGCGTGATCGAAACGCCGATCTTCATGCCGGTTGGCACGCAGGCGAGCGTGAAAACCATGTCGCCGGACGAATTGAAGGACTGCGGCGCGCAGATTATCCTTTCCAATACATATCATCTGCACGTCCGTCCCGGCGAGGATCTGATTCAGCGCGCCGGCGGACTGCACCGGTTCATGAACTGGGATCGCCCGATTCTGACCGACAGCGGTGGATTTCAGGTGTTCTCGCTGGCGAGTCTGCGCAAGGTCGAGGAGCGCGGCGTTGAATTCCGCTCGCATCTGGACGGCAGCAAGATGTTCATCGGACCCGAAGAATCGATTGCGATTCAGCAGGCGCTCGGCTCGGACATCATGATGCAGTTCGATGAATGCTCGCCCTATCCGTGCGATTACGACCGCGCGAAAGGCGCAATGCACCGCACGCTGCGCTGGCTTGATCGCTGCATGAAGGCGAAAACCAGCGAAAATCAGGCGCTGTTCGGCATCGTTCAGGGCGCGTTTTATTCCGATGTGCGCATTGAATGCGCAAAGGAAATGGCGAAACTCGATCTGCCCGGCTTCGGCATTGGCGGCTTGTCCGTCGGCGAGCCGAAGGAGGTCATGTACGATATGCTCGAAAAGATGATGCCGTATATGCCCGAAAACAAGCCGCGCTATCTGATGGGCGTGGGTTCGCCGGATTGTCTGATCGAGGGCGTGCTGCGCGGCGTGGATATGTTCGATTGCGTGCTCGCGACGCGCGTGGCGCGCAACGGCACTGTATTTACGCACGACGGGCGCCTCGTGGTTCGAAACGCCAAATATGCCGAGGACTTTACGCCGCTGGATCCAGACTGCGATTGCTATGCCTGCCGGAATTTCACGCGCGGCTATATCCGCCATCTGTTCAAGGCGGGCGAAATTCTCGCGCTCAGGCTCAATTCGATTCACAATATCTATTTCCTTACGCACATGATGACGGAGATCCGCGAAGCGATCGAAGCCGATGCGCTGCTCGATTGGGCGAACGCGTTCTATGCGCGTCACGGCAGGGGAAATTGGTGAATAAACGTTAATTTTTGAATTGATTGGCAAATGACCGGCGTTTGCGTTGTTTTTTCGCGTATGTTCGGTTATAATGGTAGGGAATCTAACATTCGAAGGGGAGTAAGTGTAATGATGATGAATTGGATGTCCGTTCTGGCGGAAACCGCGGGCGTGGTAAACGACGCTGCCGGCGCGACGGGAGATGCGGCTGTTCCGCAGAGCAGCGGCATTATCGAAATGGTCGTAATGATGGTTGCAATGATCGCAATCTTCTATTTTCTGCTGATTCGTCCGCAGCGCAAGAAGGACAAGGCGGTCAAGAAGATGCTCGACGCATTGAAGCCCGGCGACCGCATCTGCACGATTGGCGGATTGTACGGCACCGTGTCCTCTATCAAGGATCAGGACGTGACAATCACCCTCGGCGCGCAGCAGAACACCGTCGTGATCGCTCGCTGGGCGATTCGCTCGGTCGAGGATGCGCCGCTGGAGAACGACGCCGCCCCCGAAATCTGATAAACGAAAGCGCTTCTTCCACGTGAAGGAGCGCCTTTTTTGCAAATGAAAGCGGAAGGCGAATACCTTCCGCTTTTACATATCAGGATTTGTGTTCCGACCAGCCCTGCTGCGCCGCCTGATGCTCGCGCAGCAGCTCCTCGTGAAGCTGAATCGAGTTCCAATGCATATTCGTCGGCGTGAGCACTGCCTTGAGTGCAACACCGGGCTGATGCATCACGCGCATTTCATTGAGCAGCTGTCCTAATAATTTGCTGCCGAAGTTGACCATAACCACCATTTCATCTGAAAAACCCTGATCGCAGGCGGCGTTCGTCATTGGTGCAAGCCCTGCCAGCGCGCTGACCGGCTCGGCGTATTCCGATGATTTAACCGCGCGAACGCGAATGCGCAGCTTCAGACACAGAAGCCGCAGCGCGGAGCCTTTTTTATTCTCCAGATTGTAAAACAGAACCATGGGAGCGCTACTCATAATCACCTCGCCGGCGCAATTCGCGCCGTTTCGCACAAAATCTGTTTCTATTATAAATCACAACCCGTCGCGCGTCAATACGCGCGCAAGCGAAAATTCGTGGTGCGAACAGCCCTTGCGCGCGAACGGAAAGATGTGTATAATAAATGCAAATACCGCAGGGGAGGAAACGAAGATGAATTCTGCCGCTGATTTTATTGATTTTGTGAAACAATCGCCGACCGCGTTTCATGCGATTGACGCGCTTCGGCATACGCTCGAGGCGGACGGCTATCGCCCGCTGAACGAATGCGAAGGCTGGACCGTCGTGCCCGGCGGAAAATATTATGTGACCCGCAATCGCTCGGCGCTGATCGCGTTCCGCGTGCCGGAATCGGGCTTTGCGCCGTTTCAGATTGTCGCAAGTCACAGTGATTCGCCGTCGTTTAAGCTGAAGCCCGCGTGCGAGGACGAAGCCGCCGGTCATTACATCCGCCTGAATACCGAAAAATACGGCGGAATGCTGATGGCGAGCTGGTTCGATCGCCCGCTCGGAATCGCCGGAAGGCTGCTCGTGCGCACGGAGCGCGGCATTGAAACGCGGCTGGTCGATCTCGATCGCGATGCGGTACTGATTCCCAATATGCCCATTCACTTCAACCGCGAGGTCAACGACGGCTACAAATACAATGCGCAGGTTGATCTTCTGCCTGTCTACGGCGACGAAACCGCAAAGGGCGCGCTTTCCAAAGAGCTTGCCGAAAAGACGGGCGTTTCGGAGGAGAGCGTGGTCGGCAGCGATCTGTTTCTGTACAATCGCGCGGCAGGCAGCGTCTGGGGTGCGAAGAATGAGTTTTTCTCGTGCGGTAGGATCGACGATCTCGAATGCGCCTATACGTCCGCGTGCGCATTCCTCGAAGCCGTTCCGAAGGGGCATATCAATGTGTTCGCCGTGATGGACAATGAGGAGGTCGGCAGCGGTACGAAGCAGGGCGCGGATTCAACATTCCTGGAGGATACGCTCGCCCGAATCGCTTCCGCGATGGGGAAGACCGATTCCGAACGCCGCGCAGCAGTCGCGGGCAGCTTCATGGTTTCCGCCGACAACGCCCATGCCGTGCACCCGAATCATCCGGAGAAATACGACACGGGCAATCGCACTTTCATGAACGGCGGCGTGGTGGTCAAATTCAATGCCAATCAGAAATATACCACAGACGGCGTTTCCTGCGCGATTTTCGAAAGTGTTTGCGCGCGCGCGGGCGTTCCGGTCCAGCATTTTGCGAATCGATCGGATATCCTTGGCGGCTCGACGCTCGGCAATATCGCAAATGCGCATACGTCGATGAATACCGTCGATATCGGGCTTGCGCAGCTGGCAATGCATTCCGCGTATGAAACGGCGGGCTGCAAAGACGTCGAATACATGATTCGGGCGCTGAAGGCGTTCTATGAAACAGACGTCCGTATGCAGGCGGACGGCGTGTTTGAAATCTAAAAAAATACGCGCACGCGAGAGAATTCGCGTGCGCGCTTGCATGGAGCGGCAGTTTCCAAAAGAAATTGCCGCTTTTTGCGGGGCTATCGCAGCGTCCATTTCGGAGAACGAATCGCCGGTGGAGAATTTGATTTCCGCGCCGGCGGTGTTGTTCCAAAAACGCCGTAAACCGATTTTACGGAGCAGCAGCGTCCATTTCGGGAAATGAATCGCCGGTGGAGGATTTGATTTCTCCACGGGCAGCATTGTTCCGGAAATGCCGTAGGTCGAGCCGCCCAGAAGCCGGCGCAGAACGAAGGTCATTTCGGAAAGCGTGCGCTGTGAAACCGTCGGGTCCATCAGCAGAACGCGCGGATTTTCATTGCCATCGATCGATTCAAACACCAGTGCGTCGGCGCCCGTGTATTCGGTGTAAACAGTGCTGAACGTATCATAATTGTCGAGCAGTGTGCGATCGTCCGTCTTATCGGCAAGAATTGCGAGCGCAAATTCGCTGCCGCCGTCCGTGCTGTATGCGTCGAGCGTGCAGCCGTCCGAAAGCGCGTACGACAGCCGTGCAACCGGCGTTACGTCCAACTCCAGCGCTTCAGGCGCCGCATTGGAATTGTCTATCGGAGACAGATAGAACGAGCTGCCGGTATCGTCCGTCGAGATATTGTACGCGTAAGGCGTTTCGATCGTCTGCCATTTATCGGAATCGTCCAGATAATACGATACGCCATATACGGACAGGTCCACCGAAACGCGCGTCGGCGTGCGGGATTCGTCCAAATCGACGGTATAGAGAAGGCTTGAATCGGCGAAATCCGCGCGGTATTTGCTGACCGAGCCGTGCGAAATTTCACCGCTATCGTCATAGACGCGAATGCTGCTTACTTCATAGCGAAGCGCGCGAAGCCCAATCTGATTGCCGGCGGCGATCTCCTGAGCCGCGTCGCTGAGCACATATTCAGGCAGTGTTTCTCCTGCGATAGACGAAAGCTCCAGAAGGCGCTGAGTCAGATCGGACAGCGCGATCGGATCCCCGTACAGCGGTAAAACGTAAGTATCCGCCGTTATGGACAGCATCAGCTTCCCGTCGGCGGCGAATGCCTGAAAATCCGTGTAGATGCTGGGACTGATCTGCTCGAGCCACGAGGAATCCTCCGGCGAAACGAAACAGAACGGGCAGCGGCTCTTGCCGTCATTCTCCGCAACCGAGCGCGCAACCTGTTTCGCGCCCATCATATTCTGGCAGTGCTCCGCCGCATGATACCAAAGCCCGCCGTCCGTCATCCAGACCGCTTCCTGATCGATGCAGACCTTGCACGCCGATTTGCCTGCGGCAATCGCGTCCAGCGCGGTGACCTGATACGCATTTGCCATATTCCGGCAGTTCTGTGCGGTGTGGAAGTTAGTGCCGCCGTCGGTCATCCAGTAAAGCGCGTCGTTCGCGCCGCAGGATTCGCAGGGAAGATAGCCGTCCATCAGCGCCTCCGCGCGCGTCATCGTAATCGCGTTTCCGGGAACATCGGCAGGATCGAGATGAAAGACCTTTACACTTTTGTCGCCGGAAACATAGACCAGATCATCTGAATCCGCATAGACGGATTCGAAGGCAGCGCTTCCGTTGTTCGGAACCGGCGTGGAATCGGGCTCGATCGTCACGGAAACCGTCGGCAAAACGACGCTCGCCGCATCCGTCGGCGCGGCGGTCGGTACTGCAGCGGGCGTTTCCGTCGGAACAGGCGTTTCCAGCGCGGCGGTCGGTTCAGCCGTTGGGATGGGCGCTTGCGTCGTTTCCGGTTCGAGCGCTGCGATCGGTGCGTCCGTTGAAAGCAGAGATTCCGATTCAATTTCGGAAGGCGCTTCCGTTGCGGCGAGCGTGGCTTCCGGCTCGGGTGTTCTGATCACGGGGATACATTTGCGGCAGGCGGAATAGCCGCGCGCACGCGCCTCGGATACCGCCGCGACGGTCATTTGCCGATCGACGCAGCCGCGCTTGGAATGGTACAGGCGATCGACTTCGTCGAGCCATACGGCGGTGTAATCGCCCGGCGAGGATTTGCGATCCGGTGCGGGACGGCGCAGCATCTTCAGGCCGCCGACCACCGCCAGCGCGATTACCAGCATCGCCGCAACCGCGGAAAGCGCGGAAAAACGTCTTCTGCGCCGCGAATGCCGTTCACTGCGCGCTTCCGCGAGAATTCGCCTGCGAAGCTCCGGACTTACGCGAACGCCGCGGAGCTCCTGATTCAGCGATTCAGCGATTCTATTCTTCATCAAAATACCACCCCTCCAGCTCCGCGCGCAATTTGCTTCTTGCCCGGCTCAGTCTTGAGGAAATCGTTTGCGTGGGCACCTTGAGCGCCTTTGCGATTTCGCGAATCTTCATGCCCTGAACATAATAGAGAATTACCGCCGTGCGCTGTTCGTCCGGAAGGCGCATCACGGCGCGCGATACGGTCGGATCGGGGAGAGAGGGATCCTCCGTGCGCAGCGTTTCAAGCGCCTCTTCGCCCGCGTTGCGTTTGCGCCACGGACTGCGAAGCATATTCTTACAGACGTTGACTGCGATCGTGGTCAGCCACGTCTTTTCGCTGCTTCTGCCCTCGAAAGACGAATAGCTCTTGTACGCGCGCAGGAAGGTTTCCTGCACTGCGTCCTCGGCGGAGGCGTAATCCTTCAGATACAAAAGACAAACGCGCATCAGCCCGTCGCCGTATTGCGCGATCATCCGCCCCAATTCCGCCTCCGACAGAAACTGCCCGTCGGCAGCAGGTATGGCGATCATCCTTCCACCCCCTACGATTTATAGACACGCGTAATTTCCAAAATAACGCATTGGAATGTAAAAAAACTGCCCTCCCTTAAAAAGAGGGCGAGATAGGCGCGCTCAGTCGCGCAGCCAGGTACCGTTTTTGCGCGGAAGACTTGCAAGGCGCGAACAATAAAAGCCCGCGCGCGTTCCGCTGGTAATGAAGAAATATTCGAGCTTCGCCTGCCAACACGCGTTTTCGGGGAGCGCCATCTTCTTCCGCGCGCGGAAATAGGCGCAGATGCGCTTGATCGCCGCACGGTTGTCCGAATAGGCTTTTCGTGTATCACGGAAGACCGCGACGCGCAGCTCGAGCAGGAGCGAAGCGAAATTTGCACGAACGAACACGCATTCCGTCTCCGGAATGCGTGCGGTCAAATCCGCCTGACGGTCGAGATACGCCGTGCAGGACGCAACGCGCTGCGCGATTTTCTGAATGTGCGAAACGGAATCCGGACGCACCAGCCGACCGAACAGCTCCGAATCGTATACGATTGCGACCTTTTTCGTGTGCTCATACAGGCGATAGGACGTGAAAACATCCTCGAAATCCCTGCCCGTTGGAAAATCAAACGTGCGGTAAATCGCGGTCTGCGCGAGATTGAAGCAAAGCGACTGCGTAAATTTGCGGCTCAAAACATTCATGAGCGCTTCGCGACCGGTAATTACGGTATTTTCCGTTTCCGCATAGCGGCGTATGCGCTTTCCCGACAGCTCGACATTTGCATAATTACACAGCGCGACCTCCGCGCCGGTCGCATCAATTGCGCCGATCAGCTTTTCGAGCGCTTCCTTCTCCATCCAGTCGTCCGCGTCCAGCCACGCGAGGTATTCACCGCGCGCGTTCTTTACGCCCGTGCTGCGCGCGCCGGCGCGCCCCTGATTCTTCTGATGAATCACGCGCACGCGCCCGTCCTCGGCGGCGAGAGAATCGAGAATCGCGGGGGTAGAATCCGTCGAGCCGTCGTCGACGACGACCAGCTCGAAATCCCTGTAGGTCTGCTCCATTACGGAGCGGACGGCTTTTTCAACGGTTTCCTCCATATTGTAAACCGGTATCGCAACGGTAATGCGCGGCTGCATGGGCGAAGCCTCCCAGATGATGTGATGCCAATATTATAATATAGATAAGGAAAAGTGTCAAACCCATCGCACGATCTTAACTTGATTTTGCTGCCTGCGTGCGCTATAATGATTGTAAACCTACAAACTGCGTTTGAGGAAAAATGCCGTTGCAGCGGCGCGTTCTAGAGAGAGCTGGATAAGGGTGGAAGTCCGGCGGCGCGCAGCGATGGTTTCCGCTTTCCGAGCATTCCGGCGATGAGTCGGAGGCATCGCGCCCCTTAAAGCGCTTCGAGCGGTCGCGCAAAGCGCGGCAAGCTGGGTGGCAACGCGGAGTTCTCCGTCCCGGATTTGAATGGGACGAAGGGCTTTTTTCTTTTTTGCATGATAATAAAGGAGGAGATTCAATATGCTGGATATCAATCTGATCCGCACGAACCCTGATCTGGTCCGCGAGAACATCAAAAAGAAGTTCCAGGACGCAAAGCTTCCGCTGGTCGACGAGGTGCTGGAGCTGGACAAGAAGAACCGCGAGGCAATTCAGCGCGCGGATTACCTGCGTTCTCAGCGCAACAAGCTGAGCAAGCAGATCGGCGGCATGATGGCGAAAGGTCAGCGCGAGGAAGCCGAGCAGGTCAAGGCGCAGGTCAAGGAGATGCAGGACGAGCTGGCGCAGCTGGAAAAGAATGAGGAAGAATACGCCGCCGAGATTCGCAAGCGTATGCTCGTGATTCCTCAGATCATCGATTCCTCCGTTCCGATCGGCAAGGACGACAGCGAAAACGTTGAAAACGAGCGCTTCGGAGAGCCGGTCGTGCCCGAATGGGAGATTCCGTACCATGTCGACATCATGGAGCGCTTGAACGGCATCGATCTCGATTCCGCGCGCCGCACCAGCGGAAACGGCTTCTATTATCTGAAGGGCGATATTGCGCGTCTGCATTCGGCAATCCTGTCCTATGCGCGCGATTTCATGATCGATCGCGGATTCACCTATTATATCCCGCCGTTTATGATCCGTTCGAACGTCGTCAACGGCGTCATGTCCTTTGCCGAAATGGAGAACATGATGTACAAGATCGAGGGCGAGGATCTGTATCTGATCGGCACCTCCGAGCATTCGATGATCGGCAAATTCATCGATACGATTCTCGACGAGAGCGAGCTTCCGCAGACGCTGACGAGCTATTCGCCGTGCTTCCGCAAGGAAGTGGGCGCGCATGGCATCGAGGAGCGCGGCGTTTACCGCATCCATCAGTTCGAGAAGCAGGAGATGATCGTCGTCTGCAAGCCCGAGGACAGTATGATGTGGTATAACCGCCTCTGGCAGAACACTGTCGATTTCTTCCGCTCGATGGATATTCCGGTTCGCACGCTGGAATGCTGCTCCGGCGACCTTGCGGATTTGAAGGTCAAATCCTGCGACGTCGAAGCGTGGTCTCCGCGCCAGCAGAAGTACTTCGAGGTCGGCTCCTGCTCGAATCTGGGCGACGCGCAGGCACGCAGACTCGCGATTCGTGTCAAGGGCGCGGACGGTAAGAAATACCTCGCGCATACGCTGAACAACACCGTCGTCGCGCCGCCGAGAATGCTGATCGCGTTCCTCGAGAACAACCTGCAGGCGGACGGCAAAATCCGCATCCCCGAACCGCTCCGGATGTATATGGGCGGCAAGGAATATATCGGCTAAATAAAAGGGCGGCGCTTCTCAATTCGAGGAGCGTCGCCTTTCTCTATTCCGCGTTCAGCGCAAATTTGCGCAGCGCGTCCTTTACTGCATCCGCGTCGACGAGCAGGTTGATCGAATCGCGGAATTTCGCCGCGCCGGGAATACCGGAAACATACCACGCAATGTGCTTGCGCATTTCAAGAAGCCCCTTTTTCGCGCCGTGCAGCTCGGTTTCCAGATCAAAATGTCGAAGCGCCATGTCCACGCGCTCGCGCGGCGTGGGCGGCGTATAGGCTTCACCGCTTAAAAACGCGCGGATTTCGGCAAAAATCCATGGATTGCCCTGCGCCGCGCGCCCGACGATCACGCCGTCGCAGCCAGTTTGCGCGATCATATTCACTGCGTCCGCGCCCGAGCGAACGTCGCCATTGCCGAGCACCGGAACGGAAACGCTCTTTTTCACCCTTTCGATGATCGACCAGTCCGCACAGCCCGAATACTGCTGCATCCGCGTGCGCGCGTGAACGGCGATTGCCCGCGCGCCAGAGGATTCGCAAATGCGCGCGACTTCCGGCGCGTTGACGCACGTTTCATCCCAGCCCGCACGGATTTTGGCGGTCACGGGCAGGTGCGTGGCGTTTGCAACGGCGGAAACGATTCTGCCGATCAGCTCGGGTTCGCGCATCAGCGCGCTGCCCTCACCGTTTCCGGTGATCTTCGGCGCGGGACAGCCAAAATTCAGATCGATGAATTCAAAACCGGCACTCTCCAGTTCCGCCGCCGCACGCGCAAGAATTTCCGGTTCGCGTCCGAAAAGCTGCAAGCCCGCGATGCCTTCACCGGGCAATCGCGTCAGCAGTTCGCGCGTCGCCTGATTTTTGCCGCCGGAATAAATCCAGCCCTTTGCGGAGAGCATTTCGCTGACCGCCCATGCCGCGCCCGTTTCGTGGCACAGCAGCCGCATCGCCGCGTCGGTTACGCCCGCCATCGGCGCAAGCCCCGCGCCCGACGGTAATAAAATATTGCCGATCCGCATCATTCTTCTCCGTTTGCCTTTGCCGAAAGGCGCGTCATGTTGCCGTCCATCCGGCGGATAAAATTGTGAAACTGATTGACCTCGGATTCGGAAAAGCCCTCCAGCATTTCGCCGTAAGGTAAATCCATCGCGCGTGTCGCCGCCTCAAAACACGTGCGCCCCGTGTCGGTTAATTGAACGAATGAAACGCGCGCGTCCGTCTCATCGGAAAAGCGGGAAACGAAGCGCGCGTTTTCCATTCGCTTGATCGTGGCGCTGATCGTCGCGGGCGTTACGCGAATGCGATCGGCAATTTCGCGCTGCGTGAGCACGCCGGAATCGTATAATACCTGCATGATCGGAATCTGACCTACGCCGATATTCAGCTTCTCCAGCGCGTGCGCATTTCGCTGAAACAGCAGCCGCGACAGGTGCATGATGTCCTCGGCAAGGCCGGAATGCGCCATGCTGCGTTCGTTCATCCCATCCATTTGAAAATTCCCCCCATTAAATCGAGTATAGCCGCCGAAAAGAAGATTGTCAAGCGCAGAAAAGCGCGTTTTTACTTGCATTTGTGACCCGCGTTCGTATATAATATAGTTGGATATTTTTATATCCCGGCAAAAATCCGCCCGGTAACGCATATCGTGGAGGGAAAGCGCTTTTCCTTTATGAAGCGTCAGGGGGGAGATTTGCAATGAAGAATCAGGCGAAGATTCTGAAAATGCCCAAGCCTAAACGACACGCCCCGCCGAGCGCGCCGGCGCTGGAATGGATCGGCGAGGTATCCGGCAGGGCAGTGCGCGCAACGCTCGTCGGCGGCAGCCGCGTGCTGATTGAGAATCACACCGGAATCGCCGATTTCAGCGAGGATTGCGTGCGTTTGAATGTGCCGAACGGTACGCTTTCCGTGCATGGAACGCATCTTTCGCTCTGCGAGGTGCGCCCGAACGCGCTGATCGTCCGCGGGTGCATTCGCTCGGTGGAAATGCCGGAAGACGGGGACGCGTAAATGAACGGCGATATTCGCCTGCGCGTCGAAGGGCTAATGCTGGAACGCCTGATCGAACGGGCGCTATCCGAGGGCGCACGGTTCAAATCCGTTCGCAGAACCGGCGCGCATACGATGGAGGTTGCGACCGATCCTGCGGGCGAACGCATTCTGACTGCGCTGTGCGAGCGCTTTTCGATTCCGTGCGCCGTTATGGAAAGAGGCGGGCATACGCGCCTGTTCGATCGAATGCGCAGACGCGCAAGCGCGCTGATCGGCGTATTTGTCTGCGCGGCGATTGCGATTTGCTGCCTGTCGCGCGTGTGGATGATCGAGATTCAGCCGGTCGGCGGCGCGGCGATTGATGAAGGAGCGCTGCGCGCAAGACTCGAGGAGATCGGCATTCACGCGGGCGTTGCGCGCGGAAGCGTGGATCCTGAATTGCTGGCGCTGGAGATGCGCGCGCTTTCGCCGGAATACAGCTTTATCGGCGTGCGTTTGCAGGGTGTTCGATTGCTTTTGGAGGCGTCAAAGGAAAACGCCGCGCCGGAAACCTTTGACATCGACGATCCGCGCGATCTGGTTGCGAGCTGCGCAGGCGTCGTCGTGTCCGTAAACGTTCGCGCGGGTGAAGCGTGCGTGAAGGCGGGCGATACGGTCGTTAAAGGGCAAACGCTGATTCGCGGCGCGGAGCGCATCGGCAAGGAAGAAAGGCGTCGCGTCGCCGCGCTGGGCGAGGTGATCGCACGCACATGGGCGACCGGAGAAGCCACCGCACCCGCGATGGAAATCCAAATGACGCCGACGGGGCGCGAGCGAACGTCGTCCGAGCTTCGTTTGGGCAGCCTTTCATGGGCAATCCAGACGAGCGGACCGTTTGAATCCGAAAAGATTCGGACGGAGATTCTTCCGATCGGCGGAATGTTTTTGCCGCTGGAGATCGTTCGAACGCGCGCGGCGGAAACGCGCGCAGCCGAGCGGACGGTCGATGAAGACAAGCTGATGTATGCGCTGGATGCATTGTCCGGCGCACAGGCGCGCGTGAAGCTGAACGGCGTTCAAGCGTTCGACGAATGGACGGCGCATTTAATGAATCCAAACGGAGACATGACCGCGCGCGCGGTTATCGAAGCGAAGGTCAACATCGCCGTGCCGCGCGAAGCGCTCATAATACAAGGAGGAACACAGATTGGAAACGACTGAGCGGGAAAATGTGACGATTCAGCTGGATTCCCCGGAGGAATTTATTGGGCTGTTCGGCATTCGCGAGGAAAACCTCGCGCTGTTCAAGGATGAATTGGGCGTGGAAATTTATGCGCGCGGCGATTCGGTATCGCTTTCGGGCGAACCGGAAAAGGTCGCGCTCGCGGAAATTACGCTGAATACGCTGCGCGATATCCTGCGCCGCGGCGAAAGCATCGATCGAACGCGCATTCGCTATGCGATCGCGCTGGCGGCGGAAGGCATGTCGGATCGAATCGGCGAAATCATGCGCGATGTGATTGCGATTACGTATCGCGGTCGTCCCGTTAAATGCAAAACGCTGGGTCAGAAGCAGTATGTGGATGCGATTCGCGATAATACCTGCACGTTTGCGGTCGGCCCCGCCGGAACGGGCAAAACTTATCTCGCAATCGCGATGGCGGTCGTGGCGCTGAAGAATAAGGAGATTGAGAAGATCATTCTTACGCGCCCTGCGGTTGAGGCGGGTGAAAAGCTCGGCTTCCTGCCAGGCGACCTCGCGCAGAAGGTTGATCCCTATCTGCGCCCGCTATACGACGCGCTGCATGAAATGATGGGCGTGGACGCGTATCAGCGGCTGGTCGAGCGCGGTGCGGTTGAGGTGGCTCCGCTCGCGTATATGCGCGGTCGCACGCTGAACGATGCGTTTATCATTCTGGACGAGGCACAGAATACGACCTCGGAACAGATGAAGATGTTCCTAACGCGCATGGGCATGGGCTCGAAGATGGTCATTACCGGCGACGTTACGCAGATCGATTTGCCGATGGGCAAGAAGTCCGGTCTGGTCGAAGCGCTGGAGGTGCTCAAGAATGTGAACGATATTGCGATTGTTAAGCTTTCACACCGCGACGTCGTGCGTCATGAGCTGGTTCAGGCAATCGTGCGCGCCTATGAGAAATACGCCCAGAAGCCGCAGAAGTATAAGCCCCGTTCCTGATCGCGCCCGAGGGCGAAAGGAGAGAGGACCATGAAGAGAAACCTGAGAATCAGCGGCGCGCGGCTCGCGCCGGTGCTGAAAACCGTTCTGATCTGCCTTGCGACGTGCGCGCTGATGTTTGCGCCGCTGTATGCGGGCATTACGCCGGAGCAGTACGATATTCAGGTAGGCGCGCCGGCGCCGATCGAAATCCTTGCCACGAAGGACGTGGTGGATTCGGTTACGACCGAGCAGCTGAAGAACAATGCCGCCGCGAGCGTCGAGCCGAGCTATAAGAGCGCGGATTTTTCCGGCGTGGACGGCGTGCTGAACGATTTAAGCGCACGGTTCGACGTGCTGCGCTCGGCATACAACGACTGGTCGGCGGGAGAAGCGGACGCGCAGACCCTGATTTCAGATGGGGAGCTGACGGATCTGAATGAAAAGCTGGGCTTTTCGCTGACGCGCGATCAGCTGAATACCCTTCTGGCAACCGAGCGGCAGACGCTTGAAGCGCTGTTTGAAGCGGCGCTTACCGAGGTAAAGGGCACGCTGATGTCCACGCTGCCGGAGGGACAGGAATCCGTCGCGGTGAAGAACATTCGATTGGAGCTGACGCGCAAATATCCGGCGCAGCTCGTCGGCGTGGTCACGGAGCTGATTCGTGGCTGTATTCGCCCGACGATGCTGATCGACGAGGAGATTACCGAGCAGAATCGCGAAAAGGCGCGCGACGCGGTGGAAGCGAAGATGTGCGTCAAGGGACAGGTCATCGTTCGCAAGGGAGAAATCGTGACGCTCGCACAGTATACGATGATCTCGTCGCTGGGACTTCTGGCAGACGACAGCTTTGATATTCAGACGCTGCTGGGCATTGCGCTGCTGGTGATCGCGCTGGAGCTCGCGCTGATCGCTTATCTCTATCGATTCCAGAAGAGTCTGCTCGAAAGTCCGAAGCAAATGATGCTGCTGAGCCTGGTTCTGGTGCTCGCGGTGTGGCTGTGTTTCGTGTTCCGGTATGTCAACGTGTATTTCATGCCGGTTGCGCTGGCGCTTTTGCTGGTTTCGATGCTGATGGACGCGCAGCTGGCGCTGTTCGTCAATCTCATCGTCGCGTTGCTCGCGTCCATGATGACCACGGGCAGCGGTATGATCGCGATCGTACTGATGGCGTGCGTGAGCGGCCCGTTCATCGCGATGCTGTTCAACAAGAGCATGATGCGCATGACCACGCTGCTGGCGGGCGTGCTGATCGGCGTGGGCAATTTCCTGATTACGCTCGGCGTCGGGCTGTTCAACAGCGTTGAAATTCGAACGGTGCTCATCAACGCGCTCTGGGCGGCGGGCGGCGGCGCGGTCAGCGCCGTGATCTGCATAGGCGTTCAGCCGGTGCTGGAATGGCTGTTCAATCTCGCGACCGCGTCGAAGCTGATCGAGCTGTCGAATCCAAATCAGCCGCTGCTGAGAAGGCTTCTACTGGAGGCGTCCGGCACGTATCACCATTCGATCATCGTCGCGAACCTTGCGGAAGCGGCGTGCTCGGCGATCGGTGCGAACGGATTGCTCGCCCGCGTCGGCGCGTATTACCATGATATCGGCAAACTCAAGCGCCCGATGTATTTTAAGGAAAACCAGATGGGCGATAATCCGCACGACCGCACCGATCCCCGCGTATCCACTGCGATTCTGACCGCACATCCGCGCGACGGCGCGGCGATGGCGCAGAAGGCGCGCATTCCGGAGCCGGTGATCGATATTATTCGCCAGCACCACGGCGATTGTCCGGTGATGTTCTTCTATGATAAGGCGCTGAAGCTCTATGGCGATCAGGTGGACATTTCGGCATTCCGCTATGAGGGTCCGCGCCCGCAGACGCGCGAAGCCGCGGTGGTCATGATGGCGGACAGCATCGAGGCGGCGACGCGCGCGCTGCCGAATCCGGATCCCGAGAAAATCGACGCGCTGATTCGCAAAATCGTTCGCGGCAAGCTGAACGACGGACAGCTCGATTGCTCGAACCTGACGTTCAACGACCTTGAAAAGATTTGCAGTGCGTTCTCGACCGTGCTGACCGGCGTATTCCATGAGCGAATCGAATACCCGACCATTGCAATCCCGCCGAGAGGCGAAGCCGCGCCGAAACCGGCAGGCGGAGAAGCGCGCTCCGCAAGCACAGAAGCAAAACCTGCGCCCGCGGAAGCGCAACCTGTACCCGCGGAAGTGAAGCCGGCTGCGGAAGTGAAGACTGCGCCCGCGGAAGCAAAATCTGCGGCGGACGCGAAGTCTGTGCCCGCGGAAGTGAAGCCGACTGCGGAAGCAAAAACTGTAGCTGCGGAGGTAAAACCCGCACCTGCGCAGGCGAAATCGGCGGACACGAAGTCTTCTACCGAAAATCAGTCCTCGGCTGTGGAAGGTTTGAAGGAGGCGGCAAACGCGAATGATTGAGCTGGAATGGGAGATTGAACCGTGTCTGGATGGTCTGGGCGCATTTCTAAACGAGGTCGCGGACGCGTGTTTTCGCGTCGAGGGCGTTGAAAACGCCGGATTTGCGGTTACGATCGTTGATGACGCGCGCATTCAGGAAATCAACCGCCAAACGCGCAATATCGACGCGCCGACCGACGTTCTGTCGTTTCCGATGATTCGCTATCCGAAGGGAACGACCGCGAAGGACAATCCGGAGCGCGTCCGGCGCGAATACGATCCGGCGCTGGGCTATGTCAATCTGGGCGACTGCGTCCTGAATCTCGACCGCGCGAGGAAACAGGCGGACGAATTCGGGCATTCGCTCAAACGCGAGCTCGGGTATCTGACCGCGCATTCCGCGTTTCATTTGCTGGGCTATGATCATATGATCGAATCGGACAAGCGCGCGATGCGCGAAATGGAAAAGCGCGCGATGCGCGAAATCAGGCTGTGGCGCGAAGAAGGAGGAGAGAAGAAAGTGTCTTATCAGGAATTGTTTGATCTGGCGGCGGAAGCGATGCAGAATTCGTATTCGCCGTATTCGCATTTCAAGGTCGGCGCGTGTATTTTGACCGACAGCGGCAAAACCTTCAAGGGCTGCAATTTTGAAAACGCGTCCTATGGCGCGGCGATTTGCGCCGAGCGCTGTGCGACGTCCTGCGCAATCGCGGCGGGCGAGCGCAGATTCAAGGCGATTGCGATTGCCGCAGAGAAGCAGGCGGCGTGGCCGTGCGGCATCTGCCGGCAGGTGCTGCGCGAATTCGCATGCGATCTGGATATGCCGGTGATCATCGGCAAGGCTGGCAGCGAATACATGGTCAAGACGCTCGGCGAACTGCTGCCGGAATCGTTCGGCCCGGAGGACCTCGGCATTCAGAGAGATTAAGTAAGAAGGGTAATTACGTATGAATCAGAAATTCCGTTCCGGCTTCGTTGCGATTATGGGTCGCCCGAATGTCGGAAAATCCAGCTTGATGAATCGATTCGTCGGCGAAAAGGTCGCGATCGTATCCAATCATCCGCAGACCACGCGCAATAAGCTGCTCGGCGTCGCGACCGGCGAGGACTGGCAGATCGTATTCGTCGATACACCCGGCTTGCATACGCCGCGCACGAAGCTCGGCGAATTCATGATGCAGAGTGCAAAGGAAGCGCGCGAGGGCGTGGACGCGGTGCTCGCGGTGGTCGACGGTCAGCGCATCGGCGCGGGCGACAAGGCGATTCTCGCCGATCTTGCACAGATGAACTGCCCCAAGATCCTCGCGGTGAACAAAATCGATATCGTTTCGCCGGAAAAGCTGATGCCGCAGCTGGCGGAGCTGAACGATTGCAGGTTTGATCAGGTGTTCTCTGTATCCGCGCGCCGCGGCGATAATGTCGAATTGCTGCTTGAGGCGCTGATCGATTGTATGCCGGAGGGCCCCAAATACTTCCCGGACGACATGATTACCGATCAGCCCGAGCGCCTGATGTGCGCGGAAATCATTCGCGAAAAGGCGCTGAACAACCTGCGCGACGAAATTCCGCACGGCGTGGGCGTTGAAATGATGCGAATCAAGAAAATCGGCAAGGATTTGACGGAGATCACCGCCGACATTTATTGCGAGCGCGCGTCGCATAAGTCGATCATCATCGGCAAAAACGGCGAAATGCTCAAGAAAATCGGCAGTCAGGCGCGCACGGACATCGAGCGGCTTCTGGGCACGAAGGTCATGCTGAAGCTCTGGGTCAAGGTGCGCGAAGGCTGGCGCAATCGCGAAGGCGATCTGCGCACGCTCGGCTACGAGCGCGACTGATGGCGGCGCTGAATACGCCCGCGCTGGTGCTCCGCCATGCGGACTATTCGGATTACGATCGGATGGTTACGCTGTTTACGCCGGATTATGGCAGGATCGACGCGATTGCGCGCGGCTGTCGAAGACCGAAATCCGCATTGGTCAACTGCGTTGAGCCGTTTGTCAGCGGCGAATTTCAGCTTTACGCGCGCAGAGAGCGCTATACGATCGAGCAGTGCCAGATCAGGGAAAGCTTTTATGAATTGCGAACGAATTACGACCGGCTGATTCACGGTGTGTACTGGCTGAAGTTGCTCGAATGCGCGGTGATGCCGGAGGAAGCGAATCCGGAGCTGTTCATGATGGCGTTGCGGGCGCTTGCACATCTGAATTATTCGGATTTGCCGCCCGAATTGCTTACGATGGCGTTTGAAATGCACCTGCTCGCGTCGCTCGGCTATGCGCCGCGAATGGACGCGTGCGCACAGTGCGGAAAACCGATCGACGGCGATGCGCGGTTCGATGTGGCGCTCGGCGGCGCAGTGTGCCTGAATTGCCCGTCGAGTGCGCCGAAGGTGAAAAATATGGCGCGGAGGATCATGATGAAGGTTCCGCGCACGAAATACGATCAGGTCGCGCTCCTGATCGATCATCCCGAATGGAAGGATGCGGCGCGGCTGTATCGCGGGTATATCAACCGCCGTCTGCATCAGGAAAAATTCGCGCCTGAGCTGGCGCAATGAATGGAGTTAAACAAATGCTGAAATTACATATGGGCGATACGATTGGCATTGCGTCGCCCAGCCATCTGGCGGAGAAGGAAACGTACGAGAAAATCTTTGCGAAAATCCGCGAAATGGGGCTGAATGTAAAGCCTGCGCAGAATCTCTACGCGCGCGGCTGGGGTTATTCGGCGACCGATCGCGAGCGCGCCGATGATCTGAACGCGCTGATTCGCGATCCTGAAGTCAAAATGATCTTCTTCGGCGGCGGCGAGGGTGCGGACGAGGTCATTCCGCTGATCGATTACGATTCGGCAAAGGCAAATCCCAAAATCTGGCTGACCTATTCGGACGGAACGAGTATCCTGAACGCCGTTCACTCCCGCACCGGTCAGACCGTGCTCTACGGTCAGGCGCCGAAGCGCTTGCTCGAGGATACACCGTACAATCGCGAGATGTTTAACGCGTTCGTATTTGGCGGCGGCATGAAAAAGCACGTCCCCGCGACGCACTGGCGCACGATTCGCACCGGAAAAGCGCGCGGCGAGCTGACCGGCGGCTATCTCGACAACTATGTCTATCTCGCGCTCAGCGGCTGGATTCAGCCGGAGGCAGGGAAGGAATACGTGCTGTTTCTGGAGGATCACGAAAAGTTCTTCGGCGTCGAGCACGTGAGCGACCTGCTCGGAAGACTGTCCAGCGCGCCGATCATGAAGCAGGTTCGCGGCGTGCTTTTCGGCAACTATTCGGACGAGGACAAGCCTTATCTTGATCAGCGGCTCGCGCGGCTGGGTGAAAGGTGGAATATCCCCGTCGCCGCCTGCAACGATTACGGTCACGGCAAATACGCCGCGATCCTGCCGATCGGTGAAACGGCGGAGCTGGACGCGGCGAACGGAACGCTCGAATATCCAAATATTTGAAAATTTTTTCTGAAAGGTGTTTCATTATCGCGAAAAGCGGTTATACTATAAGTGGTTGGAAGAACACACACAAGAGTATCTTGAAGGAGGATATTATCATGAAGAAGTTTGTTTGCAGCGTTTGCGGTTATGTTTACGAAGGTGAAGCGGCTCCGGAGTTCTGCCCGGTTTGCAAGGCGCCCGCGAGCAAGTTCGTCGAGCAGTCCGGCGAGAAGACCTGGGCGGCGGAGCATGTCGTCGGCGTCGCGAAGGACGTTCCCGAGGAGATCAAGCAGGGCCTGCGCGAGAATTTTACCGGCGAATGCACCGAGGTCGGCATGTATCTGGCGA
>OLPR01000323.1_pt1 | contig 44675 bp, 28 predicted proteins | sample 1672761 | NCBI WGS metagenome assembly OLPR01 (sample SAMEA3136721, study PRJEB25190) | human gut metagenome | biome: human gut; feature: human-associated habitat; material: faeces | place: Austria | collected 2013 | reverse complement strand
GTTATCCAAACTTAAGCATAAGTGAAGGAAAAATATATGATGGAAATAATTTAGAGAGAGCTGATGCAAAAGAGTATATATTTGTAAAAACAACAGACAATATATACATCAATTTATATGAAATAAAAATAAAAACAACAGCAAATGAGTATACAATTCCAGTAAATAGTATAATAGCGTTTAATGAGAATGAGATAAGATATTATTCAATAAATAATAACGTATTAATATTTAATCAAATAAATGATATAGATAATAATTCAAATGTACAAATGATAGAGAATAATTATACATATAAAGAGTTATTAACAAGGTTAGGAATATTACAAGATGAGTCTAACAGTACAGTTGATATAGAAGGTGCACAAACAGATATTATTCAAGAAAATACAGCAAGTGAAAATAATACAAATAATGATGAAAAGCAAAACGAGGAAACAGACGAATATACTAGTGAAGATCAAAATGGATATACAAAACCAGAAGTAACAGCAGAAAACTTTACAGCAGAAGTATATACTGCAAAAAGTACATTATATATAAAAGACCCATCAGGAATGATAATAGAAGCACCAACATTTGAAATATATAAAGATGGAAAAATATACTTAAGAAGAACATTTAGTAATTCAGGAGAAATCCAAATAACAGGCTTAATACCAGATACAGAATATGAAGTAATAGGAAAATATATCTATTTAAACGAAAATAATCAAAAAGTAGAAAATACGTTTTATGAAGGAAGATTTACAACAAAAGGATATGAGGAATTAGGAAGTATAGATATAACAAAAGAAAATGGAGAAATATTTAGCAATAAGATTCAATTAACAAAAGTAAAAATAACATCAGACTTAAATGCAGAAGTAATAAAAGGAGTAAATCAAGTAGAAATAGAAACAGGAGAGATAAGAACTGTATTAAAGAATGGACAAGTAAATGAGTTATTACAAGGAAAAGAAATAACAATAGAAAGTTCAGAGGGATTAAAGTCAGACTCAAAGATAAACTATGCGATAAAATTCTATGACAATAATGGGGTAGAACTAAAGGTAAACAATAATGAAGGAGAAACGAGAACATCAAAAGAGGCACCAACAGTAAGAGTAAGCTTAAAAGAACAAGATATAGTAAATGTAACATTAGGTTTAAAATTAACAAACAGAGATAATGTAGAGTTAGAAAATTACAAATATGTAGTTACAAGACCAAATGGAGAAGTAGTACAAGAAAAGAGATTATCAGAAAATGAAAGTGAACTATTATTAGAAGATTTAGATCAAAACCAATACTATAAAATAAGTATCTATGTAGACTATGATTTAAATGATAATAGAGGAAAACAAGAACAAGTAGAAATAGGAAATCTAGTATTTGCAACACAACCAATATCAACATTAGGATCACTAGAACTAACAGTAGAGAATAAAGAATTAACAAGTACAACAAGTACGATAAGTTACAAAATAAATGAAGATAGAACAGATAAAAGACTAATACAAATATTAAATGAACTTACAATAAACATTGTAGAACAACCTGAAGATTATGATACTGGCAATAGTGATCAAAAAACAAAGGAAGGAACAATAGTCTACACAGATGTATTAACAGGAGAAGAAATAACAAATTTACAACAAGCAGGAATAAAAGAAATAAAATATGAAAACTTAAAATCAAATACAACATATACAATAGAAATAACAGGAAATATAGAATTAGGAAATACACAAGAGGAAATACCAATAACATATAATTATAAGGAATTCACAACATTAAAAATACCAGCAAAGGTAGAGATACAAAATCAATTTGTAACAGGAAATTTGCTAGACTTTGATGTAAGGATAGAAGATATAAATAATGCTGTATTAAATAACACAGTAAGAATGGAGTTAAGAAATAGTAGTAATGACTTAATAGATTTACAGGAACTAACAACAAACGAAGATTATATAAGAAAAACGTATGAAAAACTAGAAGAAAATCAAACATACACTTTAAGATTTTATGCAGATCAATATAATGAAGGAAGTACAGACGAAACATATAAAGTGAATTATTTAATAAAAGAACTAGAAATAGTAACAGAGCCGGGAATAAGTGGAAATATAGGACTAACAGAGCTTACAAGAAAAGCAACAGGAAAAAATTTAGTAGACATGAGTTCAGAGATAAAATGGTATGTATATCCAAATTTTAACATAGGTAATCATTATGGAAAAGAATATAACGAAGAAACAAAAATATTAAAACTTGGAGGAAATAGCGAGCTAAGAAGAGCTGTATATGACTTAAGAGAATATGCAGGACAAGAAGTTACAATGAGTTTTAAGGCAAGAAATGTAAATGGCTCACAAAATACATATATACAAAACAGTAAAACAGATACAAATAGGACACAAATACAAGGGTTAACAGGAGAGTGGCAAGAATTCCAGTATACATTAACAGTAGATAGTACAGGATATTTAGGATTTTATATAGCAGGTGGAAATGGAATAGAAATCCAAGAACTTCAAGTAGAGTTAGGAAACAAAAAAACAAGCTATGAAGAATTTAAATATATACTTCAAAGTAATTACAGCATAAACTTAGAAGATAGAAGAGATGAAATCACAACAAATGATTATTACATAAAAGTTTATGAAGACAATAATCTAATAAAAACAGACAGATACGAAGAAATACCAGAAGAAAACGTAGTAACAAATGCAATAAAGACATATGAAGCGCAATCTGGAAAGCAATACAAAGTAGAATTAGTAATCAAATTAAGAGATAGAGAGTATGTACTTTCAGAATTGGAATACAATACACAAGATACAGAAGAGATAAAAGGAATATATAATAAAGATGATTTCTTGGAAATCCAACAAAGAGGACATTATATAGTATTAGGAGATATAGATTTAAGAGGAGGAATAAATACTCAATATAGATTTGGTAGTGATAATTTAAGGTTCGAAGGAACGATAGATTTTAATGGATATAAAATAATAAGAGATGCATTAAATTGTAAGTCTATTATTCATACTTTAGGAGAAAAAGGAATATTAGAAAACTTAGTGCTTGATATATATTTAAATAATAATGTAGAAATAGCAAATTTTATGGGGTTAGTTTATCAAAATTATGGAAAAATACAAAATATACAAGTTAATTTAAAGGAATGTAATAATAAACCAAACAATGGATTAAATCTGATAATATGGAATAATTATGGTTATTTAGAAAAATTTGTTATAAATCTTGAAGTTCCAATATATGCAGATACTTATTTTGGATTAGGAGCAACAGCAAATTATGGAATATTAAAGAATGGATATTTGTATGGTGAAGATATAATAATTTCAAATTATTCTACTACTAATAAAAATGTTGGAGGAATTGTTTATGATAATATTGAAGGTGCTAAAGTAGAAAATGTGTATAATTTAACTAATATAAATTTAATTGAAGAAAAAAGTGATGGGACAATAGGGAATATCATTAGTTTAAATAGATATAATTCAATAGTAAAAAACTGTTATTCAGTTGGATTAATAAACAACGTTGTAACTAATGGAGGACCAGTTATAGGAAATAGTTATACTGGTGCTACAACTGAAAATATATATTATTTCTATGGAGAAACAAAAAATAATAAATATAATTCAAAAACAACACCACTAGCATTATGGGATACTAACTTCCAAAATCAAATATTAAATTCAGATAATGCATTTAATGTAGATGAATTAGTAAACCAAGGATATTATCCTCAATTAAATATGCCAGATTGTATGCCAAATCAAGATTATCTAGAACTACCAGAAGTAGAAGATAAAGACTTACCAGATATACTTTCAACAAAAGTATTAGAGCAAGGCTCTAATACCGCAAGAGTACAATTTATAGTAAATAATCCAACAAGTGAAACAATAACAGATATAAAAATACAAAATTTAAGTTGTACAATAGAGAGCCAAGAATATAGTAATGGTCAAAGTACAGTAATAGCAACATTAAGTAATCCAGTAATATGTATATCAAATTATTCTGTGCAAAGTATAACAACAAAAGGAGCATTTAGCCAAGAATATACAAGAAATTTTAATAATAATGAAAGAATAATACCAGTAGAATTATATAAAGAAATTAAGACGATAGATGATTGGATTGCAATAAATAATTCATCAACAGAGAATTATATGTTAATGAATGATTTAGATTTCATAAATCAAAGTGACAACATAAAGATAACTAACACGTATACTGGTAAATTAGAAGGAAATAATTTTAAACTAAAAAATATTAATATTACATCTTGGTTATTTTCAAATGTTACTGGAAAAATTCAAAACGTAGTAATAGAGAACATAACTATTACTAAAAGTACATCAGGAAATATTGGTATTATATCAAGTGTAAATAATGCGAATATAGAAAATATATCTATAAAGAATGAAAAAATTTTGCTAAATTCTAAATATGGCATGACTGTATATGCAGGAGGATTAATTGGAAATATGCAAAGTACTAATATTCAAAATATTAGTGTTAATCAGATAGATATTACAGCAGATGATATGAATAGTTCTTTGGCAATTGGAGGAATAATTGGATATATGGGTGATTATAATGTAATTCAAAACTCATTTGTTCAAGATATAAATATTAAAGAAACTTCAGCATTAAAAATAGAAGGAATTGGTGGAATTATAGGAATTACTAAAGATTATGAGGGATATAGAAACATAAGTAATTGTTATGCAGTTGGAAATATTAAGACTACAGGAGAAAATATAGGTGGAATTATAGGTAGAGCAGAAGATATAGATATTAGTAACTGTATATCAAAAATAAATATTAATGCAGAAGGTAATAATATAGCTGGAATTGTAGGAAAAGTAACTAAAATTGCAGGAGGTTCTTCAATTCAAATAGAAAATAACATTGCTCTAGGAAATTTATATTCTAATAATACTAATTTAGATGATTTTAATAGAATAATTGGAAGTGGAGAGGAAACAACAAACAATTATGCATATAGTAATCAATTAATAAATGGAGAGATATTAACAGAAGAATTAGGAGCAAATTTATTATCATATGATGAAATTTTTGCAGAAAGCACATATAAAGGTATTAAAAATTTTGAAAATCAATATGATTTAACAGAGCTTAAAGATGAAATTTTACCTAAATTATTAAATACAAAAGGCGAAATATTGCCAAATCAAGCAGATAACAAATTAGAAAATGCAAATCAATTGCGAATAGAAAGTATAGAAGCACAAAAAACTGGAACAAATACACTAGAAGCAAGAGTGAACTTAATAAATCCAGCTGAATTAAAAATAAATAAAATATTAATAGATGGAATAGATACAGAGATTATAAGAAATACAACACAAAATGGAAAGACATATATAGATATAAAAGGGACAGTTACAAAATATTTTGATAATTATAAAGTTGAACAAATTGAATATGTAGAAAATAATGGTGAGTATACAAATATAGATATAGATGGAAAAATCAATTTGCAATATTTTAAAGAAATATATAGCTTCGACGATTGGCAAAGTATTGATACAAGTAGTTATCAAAATTATAGATTAATGTCAGATATAGATTTTTCTGGAAAAAATAATATAAAGGATAATATATTAGTAAATAGATTAGAAACAGATGGAAAAGTTTATACATTAAAAAATATAAGCTTGGAATATACTACATCATATAATGGATTAATAAAAGGACTAAGAAATTCATTAGAAAATGTAAATTTTGAAAATATTACAATAAAAAATACAACAAGTGATTCGAATAATATTGGAGTTATAGTAAATTCGAATGCATCAACTATAAGAAATATAAATATAAAGAATTTAACAATAAATGCATCTGGTAATTATATTGGATTTATTTCGAATGCAGAAGGTGAAAATATAGCAGATATAAATATTGATACAGTTAGTTTAAATGGTGCTTATTATGTTGGATCTTTAGTAGGAAAAATTGGAGTAAAAAATATTGATAATATATATGGAACCAATATTAATATAAAAGCAACAGGAAGTAATGTTGGTGGTATAGTTGGCTATGTAGTGAATGTAGAAAATGGACATATGCAAAATGTGACAATAGAAAAAAATTCTACAATAATTTCTACTGATAGTCAATATATTGGTGGGGTTGTTGGACGTAAAGATGGAAATTCATCATTTCGATTAAAGTATATATATGCAAGAGATTTGACTGTAAAAGGAAAAGATTATGTAGGAGGAATAGGTGGAATCTGTATAGATGCTGATCATTTATATGCAGAAAATATAGTTGTAGAAGGAAATTCTTATGTTGGTGGAATACAAGGAAGTGAAGGGTCAATTCATGAAGTATGTGTAAAAAACTCTAATATAAATGCAACAGGAGATTATGTAGGAGGAATATCTGGTAAATCTGATTGGGGCTATGCGAATATTACAACTATTAATACCAAAATACAATCAACAGGAAATTTTGTAGGTGCTATTGCAGGATTGGTTGGAACGAATATAAGTAGTTTGTACAATATATATGCCCAAGATTGCATTGTTGAAGGTAATTCATATGTAGGAGGAATAATTGGAAAGTATACTGCTAAAAAATTATATAATACCTATAATAATTCAAAAGTAACTGCAACAAATCATACTGCAGGAGGTATAATAGGATATTTAGACAATACAAATATGACAGCAGTAAATAATACTTCTAATTTATATAATAACTATGTAGCAGGAGGTACAATTACAGCAAAAACAAATGCTGGAGGATTTATAGGAAATATAGCAGATGACTTATATATGCCAGATACATACTATTATAGTAACTATATAGAAGCATATATTGATTGTGATGATGACAGTACAAGTTCATTAGGAATAGGTGGTAGAGAAAATCAAAATCAATATCTAAAAGATACATATTACTATAAGTATTCTACGATAAATAGAGAAAATCCAACAGCAAAAAATGAAGTGTTTATACCACAAACAAATTATCTAACAGAAGAAGAATTAAAAGACCAAGCAACATATACATCAAAATTAAAGTGGACAACATCTAGTTGGAAGTTCGAATTACTTCAAAATAATAAGTATCCAACGATTAATAGTAGTGATTTATCAGAACAAGAAGGAATTGACTTGCCAAAAGATTCAGAACATAACCTTTCTGAAAATGCAAGTACACAATCATTAGATGATGTAGAAGATGAAATATCACAAATTCCAGAGCAAACTTTCGAATATTCAGGTAAACAAATAACAACATATAGTGATTATTCGATAATTCAGGATAAAGAAGGAAATTCTGTAAAAAGAGATACGAAATTATACTTAAAAGATGGAAATCTATTTGCATTATCTCCAACTATTGATATGGTAGATGGAAATTTCGTAATAGATGAATATAATGGAAATGAATATGAAACAGTATTAGGAACAGATGGAAAATTATATGATCTAAAAGAGAACTTAACATATCCTGATAACTTTAAAAATGAAGATATTAAGAGTATAGGAAATAATTTAGATACAGAAGAAAAAGAAATAGAAGTAACATATAAAAACGGAGATAAAATAAAATTTAATTATCAAACAGGAAAAGTAATTTTAGAAGAAAAAGTGGACGAGGACAAAACTGGACTAATTGAATTTATACAAGACAAATTAACATCAAAAGAAGATACAATAACAACAAATGAAGAGGAATATGAAGATACAAAAGAGCTTATTCAAAAATTAGAAGAGGTGCCTGTAGAAAAAGCAGAAGAAATGCAAAATAATAACAATCAACAAGCAAATCAAACAGACAAAATGCAAGGTAATTCGTTAAAACAGGAAGAACAACAAAATGAAAATTATATAACAACATATAATACAACTAATGACAGTTATGAAATTTACAATGAAAAAGATTTGCTAAGTACAACAAAACAAACAGTAGAAACAGAAAATGAGAAGATAAAAAAGAATGATTTATCAGGTTTCTATTCAGCACAGATTTCGAAAGTTCCAGAAAAATCAGGTAAAACAGCGATTTATTTGATTATAACAGTTGTAATAATAATACTTGCTTTGTTATTTAGATATAATGTAAAGAAAAATAAGAAGAATAGATGATAAGTCTTGTAATTAAAGATTAAAGCTCGTTATCTAAGTAGATAGCGAGCTTTAGATATTGATAGAGTTTTGTCAAAATATTTGGGAAATTATCAAAATCACTCTAGGAGATGATAGAAAAAAGAAAGGTAAAAAAATACCTCTGGAACGCCCAAAATATCTCTGTACAGTCAAAATCCCTCCGGACTGTTCAAAAATTTCTGTTCCAAAAAATTCCCAATATGGTATTTGACATCAAAAAAGTAATATAATACAATTAGTAAAAATGTAAAAAATTAACAAAACTAAAGAAAGGGGAGTATGATAAGCGAATCATACAAAATAAAGAATGAATGTAGAAGATATTATAAAAGCAACTAATGGTAAATTATTAATAGGAAATTTAGAAGAAGATTGTGAGAATTTTTGTACAGATACAAGAAAAATTCAAAAAGGAGATGTATATGTAGGTCTAAAAGGAGAAAAATTTAATGGCAACGAATATTATAAAGAAGCTCTTGAAAAAGGTGCAAAAGTTGCAGTTATTTCAGGGATAGAAGTAACAAAAGAAGATTTAGACAAATATAAAGATAAAACAATAATAGAGGTAAAAGATTCTTTAGAAGCATTTGGAGATATTGCTGCATATAAAAGAGATTTATATGATATTCCAGTTGTACAAATAACAGGAAGTGTTGGAAAAACAAGTACAAGAGATATAATTGCAAATGTAGTACGTACACAATATAAAACTTTACAAACAGAAGGAAACCAAAATAATGCAGTAGGTTTGCCAACTACACTTTTAAAACTAAAAGATCATGAAGCAGTAGTAGTAGAAAGTGGAATGAATCATTTAGGCGAAATACGTTATTTAGGAAAAATAGCAAAACCAACAGTTGCAGTAATTACCAATATAGGAACAGCTCATATAGGTTTTTTAGGTTCAAGAGAGAACATCTTAAAAGCTAAACTAGAGATATTAGAAAATTTGAAACCAGATGGATACATTGTAATAAACAATGATAATGATATGTTAAATAAATGGGCAAAAGAGGATACAAAATATAAAAAATATACATTTGGAATTGATGAAAAATCTGATGTAATGGCCTATAATATCAAGGTGAATGAAAATTATTCTACATATAATGTAAAAATAAATAATAAAGAATATTCAGTAAAAGTCCCAGTAAGTGGTATACATTTTGTTTATAATAGCTTATGTGCAATAGCTGTAGGAAATCTATTAAATATAGCTCCAGAAAATATTATAAAAGGTATTGAAACATTTACTTTAACTAAAAACAGAATGGAAATCGATAAAATTAAAGATGGCGTAACAGTAATAAATGATGCATATAATGCAAGTTATGATTCTATGAAAGCAGCAATAGAGTATTTACAAGGCTTACCAGGAGAAAGAAAAATAGCTGTTTTAGGAGATATGTTTGAATTAGGAAAATTTTCAGAAGAAATTCATAGAAAAGTAGGCATAGAAGTTTTTACACATAAAATAGATATGCTAGTAACTGTAGGAAAAGAATCAAAATATATTGCAGAAGAAGTAAAATATTTAGGAATGTCTAAAGACAATGTAGCTTCCTTTGATACAACAGAAGAGGCAATAAATTACTTAAATAAAACTTTAAGAAAAAATGACGTAGTATTATTAAAAGCAGCTAATGGAATGCATTTTTCAAAAATATTTGATGGAATAAATAATTAAAAAATAGGGAAGGAGAGCATGATATTATATTTCATGCAAATAGAATATGTTAAAAATAGGAGTTATTTTTGGAGGAATATCAAATGAACATTCTATATCAATAATGTCTGGATGTTCAATCGTAAAAAATTTAAATAAACTAAAATATGAAGTTTTACCAATTTATATAGATAGAGAAGGAAATTGGTATGAAGTTTTAGACGATATTTACCAAATGCCAAATTATAAATTAGGTGAAGAACCAATTAATCTAAAACCTATAGAAAATGTAATTAAATTTATACAAGAATTAGATTGTGCATTTCCTGTATTACGTGGAAAATATGGAGATGATGGGTCAATACAAGGGCTTTTAAATATTGTAGGTGTTCCTTATGTAGGTTGTGGAATTTTGGCATCCAGTGTTTCTATGGATAAAATATATATGAAGACTGTGCTTTCACAAGCTAATATTATGCAAGCAAAATATTTTTTCATCAAAAAATCTAAAAATGGAATTATAAGTGTAGATAACGAGTTTAATGAGAAGGAAGTTTCAATAGATGAATTAATTGATTTAGTATATGATAAATTGAAATATCCAGTATTTGTTAAACCAGCTAATTCTGGAGCATCAATAGGAGTAAATAAAGCAACAAGTTCATCAGAACTTAAGAAAAGTATAGAGAACGCATTTTTTTATGATGACAAAATTGTTTTAGAAAAAGAAATAAAGGGAAAAGAAATAGAAATTGCACTATTAGGTAATGAAAATGTAATTACATCATGTCCTGGAGAAATAAAAATAAAAGATGAATTTTACGATTATAATTCAAAATATCAAAGTTCAACAACAAATGATATAATATCATTAAATATGTTAGGAACAAATTTGGAAGATGAATTAAGAGAAATAGCTATAAAAGTATTTAAAACAGTTGATGCAAGAGGATTAGCCAGGGTGGATTTCTTTGTAGAAGATAAAACAAATGTAGTATATGTAAATGAAATAAATACAATGCCAGATATTACAGAGGAAAGTATGTATGTTAAATTATTTGATACTATAGGAATAAAATATACCGAAATTTTAGATAAATTAATTAATGATGCAATGGAGAAATAAATCGATGCGGAGGTAAATATGGAGTATAAAGAAATAGAAACAAATGTAAAAAATATATTATCAGAATATAGATTTACCCACTCTGTAGGAGTAGCTAAAAAAGCAGTAGAATTAGCTAAAATATATGGCATTGATGAGAAAATTGCTCAAAAAATAGGTATAGCACATGATATTGCAAAAGAAATGACAGATGAGGAAATGTTAAAATATGCTATATCAAATAATATAGAGATAGACGAAATAGAAAGTGCTAAACCATCTCTATTACATGGAAAGATAGGTGCAGATATTTCATTAAAAAAATATGGTTTTACAAAAGATATGGCAAATGCTATAAAATGGCATACAACAGGAAGAGAAAACATGAGTATGCTAGAAAAAATTATATATGTAGCTGATAAAATAGAAGAAAATAGAAAGGGAGCAAGATTCGACATAGAAAAAAGTAGAGAACTTTCAAAACAAAATATCGATGAAGCTTGTCTGTTTTTAATGAATGAATCAATTAATTACAATATAAAAAAGGATGCAATAATACATCCTAAAACTATAGAAGCAAGAAATGATTTATTGCTAAAATGCATAAAAATTAAATAAAGCTATTTTAAAATGCATTTTTATGTGATATAATGTGGGCACCATGAATGTGGAGGATGTTAAATGATTTTCAAAGATTATTACAAAATATTAAATTTAGAATCTAGTAAGATAACTCCTCAAGAACTGAAAATAGCATACAGGGAGGCTGCAAAGAAGTATCATCCAGATATTAATATTAATGATCAATTTGCAGAGGAACGATTTAAAGATATAAATGAAGCATATAGGGTGTTATCAAATTCTACTTCTAAACGAAAATATGATAGAATATGGAATAATAATGTTGGAAAAAAGAAGAAGTATGAAGAGAGCCAAAGGAAAAATGGTTCAAAATTTTCCGAATTTTTTACAATGTTTTTTGGCAATATTGTTGGTGAAGAGGAACAAACCAATAATAAAGTAAAGAAAAAAATTCCTATAAGAGGAGAGAATGTAGAAACAGAAATAAATATGTCAATAGAAGAAACATATTATGGAACAGAAAAGAAAATTTCTCTTAGGACTCTAAAAGGAAAGATGAAGACTTTTGTAGTAAAAGTCCCAGCAGGTATTAGGAATCAAGAAAAGATTAGATTGATTGGCCAAGGAAAAGCTGGAATCAATGGTGGTAAAAACGGAGATTTATTTATTAAAGTAAATATTCAAAATAGCAAAAGGTTTAGATTGGAAGGAATAGATTTATACACAGACCTACGATTAACCCCATGGGAAGCTGCCTTGGGTACAAGAGCTACTATAGATACTATAGATGATACTGCTTCTGTTTATGTACCAAAAGGAATTGAGAGTGGCGAAAAAGTCAGAATTCAAGGAAAAGGATACAAAGACGGAAGAGGAGGAAGAGGAGACCTAATAGCCGAAGTTAAAATAATAGTACCAAAAGAATTAACATCAGAGGAAGAAAAGTTATATAAAGAATTAGAACAAGTATCTAACTTTAATCCAAGAAAAAGAGCAAATTAACATAATAACTTAAAATTGGTTGACAAAAACTTACAAATTAGGTATAATTAAACATAGTAGTGTTACAAAAGACAAACTATGTATATAGAAAATCGTAGAAGTGTGGGGTGTATAAGTTATGTACAGTTGGGAAGGAAAACATTTTAGTATAATGGATCCAAATAACGTAAGTACAGTAGTATATCAAATAAATGAAACATTAAAAGAGAATTTAAAAAATTCACCAAAATATACAGTAACAAGATTAGACTACACAGAGGAAATGTATGGGGACAAAAAAAAGAAAACATTTTATATAGATGATCCTTCTGATGACAAAGATGAACTTGTTATACTATCATTTGGTAAAGATAGAGTAGTAATAAATATGGCAGTACTACAAGGTGACAAAATAACAATTTCTAAAAAACCAACGCCATTAAAATTTAATACTCTTTATTCAGATACAGAAAAAGAATACAAAGAATTTAAATATACACCAAGTTTTAAGAGACAAATTTCAATTATAGACCCAGAAACAACAGAAGAAGTAAAGCCTACAGTTTATTTTGACGAAGAGGCTAACGAAGTTAGAGGTAAATGTAAATTAAAAGCAAATAAACCTTATTTTGCTTTCGAAATCAAAGATAAAAAAGATTAAAGGAGAGGGGAGTTCTAATGAACAAAACAGATAGTTTATCTGATAAATCTTGTAATTCACTAATATTTGAAGACGAGGCAAAAGTACTTACTTTTGCATGTATTACTACAGAAAATGTAAAAGATTTTCCTTTATTATTAGGAGAAGTAGGAACAAATAAAGTTGTAGCACCAGAAAATGCAGAAGAATCAAAATACCTTGTAATAGAAGGAAAAAAACTAAGTAAACAACTATATAGAGTAACAACTAAAGAAGTTGCAGAATCAAGAGTTGCAAGAGGAAGAAATGTAACTAAACAAAAACTTGAAGCTAAAGCTAAAGAGGATAAAGAAGACGATTCTGCTAGATAATACCACAAAAGATAGGGATGAAATAAATGAATTTTAGATTACAGGGTATGTTAGTAAATGCAAAAAAGAAAATAATACTATTTGCAATATTATGGTTAGTAATTATAATCCTAGGAGTTGCTCCTTTTTCTGCTTCTGTCACAGAGGCATCACAATCAGGAGCATTTAGTTTCGAGATTTTTTTCGAGCAACTAGGAAAATATATCACTAGCCCTTTTTCAAGTTTTGGAGTTGTGTTTGGAGCAGGATATATAGGAACATTTGGTAAAGGTATTCTATATTTTACAATAGTTTATTTTATAGCAGTTGTAGTTGGCTTGGTAAAAGCAATGCCTAAAAATGAGTATACCGATATAGAACATGGTTCAAGTGGATGGGCAGAACATGGAGAACAATATCAACTTTTAAGTAGAAAGAAAGGAATCATTTTAGCAGAGGACAACTATCTACCATTAGATAGAAGAGGAAATTTAAATGTTTTAATTGTTGGACGGTTCAGGTTCTGGTAAATCTTCAGCATATTCTATACCAAATGCATATCAATGTTTAGGTTCATATGTATTTACAGATCCAAAAGGCGAATTATATGATAGGACAGCAGGTTATTTTAAATCAAAAGGTTATAATGTTAGAGTATTAAACTTAATTAGTCCAGAGCATAGTGATGGTTACAACCCATTACTACACATAAAAAAGGAAATGGATGTAGATATCATAGCCCATACGATAGTTAAAGGACAAGGAGATGAAGGTGGATCTTCAGAAAAGTATTGGGATGATATGGCAGAAATCCTATTAAAATCATTAATATGGTATTTAATATCTACAAGACCACCAGAAGAACAAAACTTAGCAAGTTGTTCTGAACTTGTAAGAGCAGCAAATGACACTGGAGGATCAAGTTTGTTGGGAGATTTAATTAATCAATTAGATTATACTCACCCAGCGAGAAAGAACTATAAATCTATAGATATAGCTCCAGAAAAAACAAAGGGTTCTATATTAAGTACATTGCAATCTAGACTAGGTAAGTTTGATAGTAAAGGAATTGCAGAATTAACTTCAACAGATAGTATTAAGTTTGAGGAACTAGGAAAAGAAAAAACAGTATTATATGTTATTTCTTCAGATACTCATACAACATATAACTTCTTACTTACAATATTTTTCTCACAATTATTACAAGAATTATATGATTATGCAGATGCTTGTGGAGGAGCATTACCTGTACCAATCTTCTTTATACTAGACGAGTTTGCTAATATTGGTCAGATACCAGACTTTGACCATAAAATTTCAACATCAAGAAGTAGGGGAATATCATTTAGTGTTATTTTACAAACTTTAGACCAATTAGAGGCTATTTATAAAGATTCTCACGAAACTATTATTGCAAACTGTGATACACATTTGTTTTTAGGTAGTAACTCGCCAAAGACATTAGAGTATTTCTCTAAAGCTTTAGGAGAAAAAACAATTTCAAGAGATAGTCATTCAACTAACCGTGATAAAGGTGGTTGGAAATCTGGATCAAGTGATTCTGACCAAATTATGGGAAGGGTATTACTTACACCAGATGAGTTAAGAAGGTTTGATATAGATCAATGTATTATATTTGTTAAAGGTGTAAGACCAATTAAAGCAAATAAATATTATTATTTCAATAAACCAATGGCAAAAGAGATGAGAAGGTTAGAAATAAGCCATAATGACGCAGAAGTAGGACAGAAGGGTGAATGGAGAATATTTAATCCTGCAAATCCTTATTCTGCAAGTTCCGAAACAAAAGCACAAGATTTAAAAGTAGAATCTTTAGATGACTTGTTTGCAGATGACGAACCAAGTACATCTGACAATAAGACAACAGGAACAAGTGAAAAGCTTACAAGTTCCGGGGTAGTACAAAGTGCTCCAAATCCAAGTCCTAAATCAATGGAAATACCATTAGAAGATAATGATGAAGAAGTAAATAATGTTGATTTAGAAAAAGCCTTGGAAGCAAAATTCGATGAGTTATTTGGAACAGATGATGATTAATAAAATATATTGGGGGTAGTTATAAAACTACTCCTTTTTGTTGGTTTCAAAAGTACAATTTATGATTGTATAAATAGTCGAAATATAGTATAATATATGTGCATTTTATTACAAAGAAAAATTATAAAATTTTTTGAAGAAACAAGATTGGGTTACTATTATCTTATAAAAGGAGACAAAATTGGAAACAACGGATTTAAAAATAGTAAAAAATAAAGAAAATTTAAAAGTCGGAACAGTATTAGGAATAGTCTTTATAAGTTTCATAATAATATTTTTTATTTTATTTTTGGGTATAACACTATATATATCATCTAGCAATAAAATTATAACAGGGATTTATATAAAAGGTGTTGAAGTCGCAGGACTAACAAAAAAACAGGCAATAGAAAAAGTAAGTAGCGAATTTAATAATGTACTACCCGATAATTTGACTGTAGTTCATGGTGAATATGAAACCCAAATAAATTTAGAAGATTTAGGGGCAAATTTTAATATAGAAGAAGCTGTAGATAGAGCATATAATATTGGAAGAAGCAGCAATATTTTCAAAAATATGGGTACAATAATTAAGAATTTAGTAGCTGCTAATGATTTAGAACTTAATGTTACATTAAATACAGAACAAACTACTTCAATACTAAATGATATATCAACTAAATTACCAGATACTGTTGTACAAAGTAGTTATTATGTAGAAGGTAAAAAATTAATTATTACTAGAGGAAAAACTGGAAATATAGTAGATGTAACACCAACTATAGAAAATATAAAAAATAAGATTCAGGACTTGTCTTATGCAAGTAGTAAAATAGAACTTGTAACAGTTTCTAAAGATCCAGATTCAATAGATATAGATAAAATACATAATGAAATATATAAAGAACCTGTTAATGCATATTATACAACAAATCCATATGTAGTATATCCACATGAAAACGGTGTAGATTTTAATATATCTGTTGATGAAGCCAAAGCAATGTTAAATGAAGTTAAAGATGAATATGAAATTCCGTTAAAATATACTGCACCAAGTGTAACTACAAATATGATCGGAACAGAAGCATTTCCAAATTTACTTGCGGAATTTTCTACAAATTATAATGCTAGAGATACAGATAGAACAACTAATTTAAGGTTAGCAGCATCAAAAATAAATGGAACTGTCTTAATGCCAGGAGAAACATTTTCATATAATACAGTTGTAGGAGAAAGAACAATAGCAGCAGGTTATAAAGAAGCAGCTATGTATCAAAATGGGCAAGTAGTTGATGGTTTAGGTGGAGGTATATGCCAAATATCTACAACATTGTATAATGCAGTATTATATGCAAATTTAGAAATAGTAGAAAGAAGAAATCATCAATTCGTACCATCATATTCAAAAGCAGGAAGAGATGCAACAGTTGTATATGGTTCTATAGATTTTAGATTTAAAAACTCAAGAAATTACCCTGTAAAAATATTATGTACAGTAAGTGGTGGAGTAGCAAAATGTCAAATTTTTGGATTAAAAGAAAATCCAGATTATGACGTAGAAATCACCTCAAGAGTTACAGAAACAACATCAACAAGTATAAAATCAGAAACATATAAAACAGTAAGACAAAACGGACAAGTAATAAGTTCAGAAAGAATAAATAAAGACACATATAAAAGACATTAATTAAATAATGATTTTGGGACATTCGGGATTTGGGGACGTTCCTATAATCCCGATTAGTATTGAAAGGAAATAATATTCTTATAACCTATAGGAGGAAAAAATGTATTTAATTGTAGGGTTAGGAAATCCAGAAGGAGAATATGCAAATACAAGACATAATATGGGGTTTGATACAATCAACCATTTAAGCCAGAAACTTGATATAAAAGTTACAAAAGAAAAGTTTAAAGGGTTATATGGTGATGGAATAATAAACAATGAAAAAATAATATTATTAAAACCACAAACCTATATGAACTTAAGTGGGGAATCTATTATAAAATATAAAGATTTTTATAAAATTCCAACAGAAAATATAATAGTTATTTATGATGATATCGATGTAGAAGTTGGAAAAATAAAGATTAGAAAAAAAGGTGGACCCGGCACTCACAATGGCATGAAATCTGTTGTAGAAGAGCTACAAACAGAGGATTTTCCACGAATTAGAGTAGGGATTGGCAAGCCAATATTTAAAGAAATGATGATAGGTTATGTACTTCAAAAACTACAAGGGGAAGAACGTGATATATTAAATGAAGCAACAAAAACAGCATCAGATGCAGTATGTGATATTATAACTTATGGAATTGATAAAGCTATGAATAAATATAATTAAGTATTGTGCTAAGTGTAATTTTCAGCAGTTGGAATAGGACTAGTCAATAGTGTTTTCTTAAAGAAAGGAAAAATATGCAAGAATTAAGAATAAAAGTTGATAGTAATGAAAAAATTGCAACTTTAATAGAAGATTATAATATAGTTGAAAGATATATTGTAAATAACCAAGAAAATATAGAAGGAAATGTATATAGTGGCATTATAAAGAATATAGTTCCAGGAATAAAAGCAGCCTTTGTAGATATAGGTAAAGAAAAAAATGCTTTTATACATTTTGAAGATATATATAAGATAAATGAAGATATTAAATTAAATAAAAAAATATTAGTACAAGTTCAAAAAAATCCTATAAAACAAAAAGGAGCTAAATTGACAGCTAATATAAAATTAACAGGAAGACAAATAGTTCTAATGCCAAAAACAGATTTTATAACTGTTTCAAGAAAGATTACAGATGAAGAAAAAAAGAAAGAATTAAAACACATAGTTGAAAACAATATTCCTAAAGGTTATGGAGCAATTATAAGAACAAATTGTATTTCTTCAACAGAAGAAGAAATTAAAGAAGATATACAAAGATTACTAAAAAGATGGGATAGAATAAACGAGACATTTCAATTAAAAAAGGAAGTAGAACCATGTTTAATAGAAGAAAATAATGATATTATTAAATCTTTAATTCTAGGAACTGCAGATAATGATATGAATAGAATTATAACTAATAATGAGTTATTTAATAAAGAAATAGATAATTTTCTGGAGTCATATAATTTAGATAATAATGTAAAAGTAGATTTTGAAAAAGATGTTTTTGAAAAATATACTATGCAGAAAGAATTACAAGATCTAGAGACTAACAAAGTATGGTTAAAATGTGGAGGATATATTGTAATAGATAAGACAGAAGCATTAACCGCTATAGATGTTAATTCTGGAAAATGTGTAGGTAAAAATAATTTAGAAGAAACTATATTAAAAGTAAATACTGAGGCTGCAAAAGAGATTGCAAAACAGCTTAGATTACGTGATATTGGAGGAATTATAATAATAGATTTCATAGACATGCAAGAAGAGATGAGTAAGACAAAATTATTAAATTGTTTTGTAGAAGAAACAAAAAAAGATAGAGCAAAAGTACAAGTAGAGGGATTTTCAAAATTAAATTTATTAGAACTTACACGAAAGCAAATGTATGGTAAAGAATAGAAATTAATAGTAAATATAATTTTTGAACTTTAATCCCCGTATCTAAAGTTCAAAAAGTTAACAGAAAGGAGAAATAATGAAAGTAGGTTTTGTATCATTAGGATGTTCTAAGAATTTGATAGACACTGAAATTGCAATAGGAATATTAAAAGAACATGGAATGGAAATTGTAAATAATCCAGAAGATGCAGAAATGATAATTGTAAATACTTGTGGATTTATAGATCCTGCAAAAGAAGAAGCTATAAATACAATCCTAGAGATGGCAGAGTATAAAAAGAAAAAATGTAAATATCTAGTTGCGATGGGATGTTTAGTTCAAAGATATACTGATGATTTGAAAAAAGCCTTGCCAGAGGTTGATTTGTGGATTAGATTAGATAAATATGATAAGTTTTACACTGCTATTGAGGAGCTAATAAATAATAAAGTAGAAGATAATAAAAAATATGGAGAAATTAAAACTTATCCTAAAGAACCACTTCCATTAGCTAGTAAAGAAGAATTTTTAGGAAGAGAAGTATCAACAGGAGATAATTTTGCCTATATTAAAATTGGTGAAGGATGCAGCAACAGATGTACTTATTGTGCAATTCCTTTTATTAGAGGCCCTTTTGTAAGTAGGCCAGAAGGAGATATTATAGAAGAAGCAAAATTATTGGCCCAAAAGGGAATAAAAGAATTAATTGTTATAGCTCAAGATACTACTAAATATGGTTTGGATTTATATAATGAACCAAGGCTTGCAAAACTTTTAAGGAAACTTTGCAAAATAGATGGAATAGAATGGATTAGATTTTTATATTCATATCCAGAAGGAATTGATGATGAATTAATAAAAGTTGTAAAAGAAGAGAGTAAGATTTGTAAATATTTTGATATTCCAATACAACATATTTCAAATACTGTTTTAAAAAGAATGAATAGGAAGACAACTAAACAAAATATAGAAGATGTTATAACAAAAATAAGAACTAATATACCAAACGTACAAATTAGAACAACAGTTATGGTTGGTTTCCCAGGCGAAACACAAGCTGATTTTGAAGAACTTTATGAGTTCGTAAAGAAAACAAAATTTGAAAATTTAGGAGCATTTACATATTCTAAAGAAGAAGGAACACCAGCAGCTAGGTTAAAAGAGCAAGTTCATCCAATGACCAAAAAAGCTAGATATAATAAAATAATGAAATTACAACAGCAGGTTTCTAAAGACAACTTATTAAATTTAGTTGGAAAAGAAGAAAGAGTCTTAATAGAAGGGATAACATTTGACGAAAAATATTATGTTGGAAGAACTAGTTACCAAGTTCCAGATATAGATGGAATTACATATATAAAGAATGATAAAGAATTAACTATAGGCGATTTTGTAAATTGTACTATAGTTAAGTCTAAAGAATATGATTTAATAGCAAAAATATAAGAAAGATATTTTGGCAAGTATTTCTTTAAAGTCATTATAAATTAATAAAAAAGGAACGAGTTTTTATAACTCGTTCCTTTAGTGTTATGTATTAGTAATTTTCTGCATTTATTTCGAAGAATGATTGAGGATGATTGCAAACTGGACAAACCTTTGGAGCTTCTGTTCCAACAACTATATGTCCACAATTTCTACATTTCCAAACAACGATGCTTCCTTTTTTGAATACTTCACCGTCTTTTACGTTTTCTAATAATTTTCTATATCTTTCTTCATGATGTTTTTCTACTTCACCAATAGCTCTGAATTTTGCAGCTATTTCTTTAAATCCTTCTTCTTCTGCTTCTTCTGCAAATTTTTTGTACATATCTGTCCATTCATAATTTTCACCAGCAGCTGCATCTGCTAAATTTTGCATTGTATCACCAATACCGTTTAAGTATTTAAAGTGAATTTTTGCATGTTCTTTTTCATTTTCTGCAGTTTCTAAAAATAGTGCTGCTATTTGTTCATATCCTTCTTTTTTTGCTACACTTGCAAAATATGTATATTTATTTCTTGCTTCTGATTCTCCTGCAAAAGCAGCTTTTAAATTTGCTTCTGTTTTTGATCCTTTTAATTCCATAATTTACCTCCCATTATTTAACTTGTTACTATATAATATATCAAAAAAATGGACAAGTCAAGGAAAGAAATAGCATATAAAATGTCGAAAAAACTGTACTATAGATATATCAATCAATAGAAGTTTGGATTAAATATTGATAATTTTTTCTTTAAAGAATATAATTGTATAAATCATATATCAATCATAATATGAGAGGTAGATTTTATGAAAATTTTTATAGTTTGCAGTAAAAGCTTTTACACAAAAGTAGAACCTATTAAACAAGAATTAGAGGAGAAAGGACACACTATTATTGTTCCTAATTTATATGAAGAAAGAACAAAAGAAATAGAACCAGAATCTATAGCATGGAATTTTGGACAAACAGAACATATAAAATTCAAAAAGAATATGTATAAAATGAGTAGGGAAAAAATAAAAAATGTAGATGCACTATTAGTATTAAATTTTGATAAAGAAAATAAGAAAAATTATATAGGGGGAGCTACTTTTTTAGAAATGTATAATTCATTTTTAGAAAATAAAAAGATTTATTTATTTAATGATATACCACAAGGCGATTTATATGATGAAATTCATGGCTTCGGGCCAACAATAATAAGTGGAAATTTAGATTTAATAAAATAGAAGGAGATAGTAGATGTATTATTTTGATATTGGGTCATCAACAATAAAGTTGTATGAATATAAAAATGAATTAACTTTAATAGAAGAAAAATCAATCATGTTTAAAAAAGGATTTTCGGAAGAAGAAATTCAAAAACAAAATATAGAAAAAATGATGGAATTTATACAAGAAGTTAAAGAAAAATATAATTTGAATAAAAACAATACAGAAATATATGCAACTGGAATATGGAGAAAAATTCCAACTTCACAATTAAAAAATGTAAAAGAAAAATTTGATAAATTAACTTTAGAATTTAATGTTATATCGCACGATAAAGAGAACTATTATTTTGAAAAGGCTATGCAGGGAACATATAATAATAGAGTTATGATGGTAAATATGGGTGGTAAAACTACAGAGCTAGTAATATTTAACAATGATAAAGTAGAAAATAGAGTTAATTTAACAGTAGGAGTATCTGATATTTTTGACAAATACCCAAATATTAATGAGCTAGATTCTGGAATATCAAAAGAAGAAATTATTAATTATTTAGAAAATTTAATTCCAGAAGATATTAATTTTAATTGTGATATTGCAATTCATACAGGTGGAGAATTAAGATTTCAAAAGTTAGTAAAATATAACTTGAAACCGAATAAGTTCTTTGATGATGGAATTCATAAAGTATATGTTACATACGAAGATTTTGATAAGAAAAATGAGGAGTTACTTAACAAAACTACGTTAGATGAATTAAGAAGTTTAATGCCTACAAATCCAGATTGGATGAATGGTGCAAAGGCTGGAATAATGTTAGGCGAAGCCATATTTAGAAAGGCTAATATAAAAAATATTATTCCGTCAGATTTAAATTTAATAAATGGTGTAATAAAAGCAAACTAGGGATTTGGGGACGTTCCTATAATCCCCAAAAGGGAAAAAAAGAACGTCCCCAAATCCCTAAATTAAATTAATTAAATTATATGTTTGTGTAGTTATAAAACATATTATAATTCCACACAAAGTAGGAAGAAGAAAAGAAACAACAGTCCATTTTATACTTTTTGTTTCTTTTTTTATTGTGAGTAAAGTAGTACCACAAGGAAAATGTAATAATGTAAATATCATTACATTAATTGCGGTAAGTAGAGTCCATCCATTTGTTGTTAAAATATTACCAATTACAGCAACATTTTCGATATCTATTAATTCTTTGTTTTTTAAATATCCCATTAAAATTATTGGGAGTACAATTTCGGTTGCAGGAATTCCTAAAATAAATCCTGTTAAAATATAGCCATCTAAACCAATTATTTTTGCAAATGGATTTAAAGTGTTGGCAATAAAATCCAATATGGATACTCCACCAATGTTAATATTAGAAAACAACCATATAACAATTCCAGCAGGTGCTGCTATTGAAATAGCTTTACCTAGTACAAATAGAGTTCTATCAAATAAGGAACGAATTAATATTTTACCAATTTGTGGGCTTCTATATGGTGGTAGTTCTAATGTAAAAGATGAAGGAAGACCTTTTAATATTGTTTTAGATAGTATTTTTGAGACTAGTAATGTTAATAAAATTCCTAATAAAACTACAAGCATAACTACTACTGCTGCGACTAATCCAGAAAATATACCCGCTATAGAACCTGAAATAAATATTGTTGCTACAGTAATTAAAAATGGAAATCTTCCATTACAAGGGACAAAACAATTTGTTAATATTGCAATTAATTTTTCCCTTGGAGAATTGATTATTCTTGTTCCAACAACTGCTGCAGCGTTACAACCAAATCCCATGCACATGGTAAGTGCCTGTTTACCAGAAGTACATGCACATTTAAAACATCTATCCAAATTAAAAGCAATTCTAGGTAAAAATCCTAAATCTTCTAGAATAGTAAATAGAGGGAAGAATATTGCCATAGGTGGAAGCATAACAGAAATAACCCATGTAACAGTTTGATATACTCCATTTACAAGTAAACTGGTAAGCCAAGTAGGAGAATGTACATATTCAAAGAAAACTAAAATTTTATCTTTTAAACTAGCAAATAAATCTGATAAAAATTGTGATGGATAATTTGCACCAACTATTGTAATCCAAAACAATAAACATAGAAAAAGTAGCATTATTGGAATTCCGAATTTTTTTGAAGTTAATATTTTATCTATTTTTATTGTCCTTTTTGTATAATCAACTTCTTTATATGTACAAACTGCATTAGTAATATTTTCGCATTGTTTTAGAATACTAGTTAATAAAGAATTTTCTATATTAGAAGCAGTTATATCATTTCGTGTAAGTAAACAGCCAATTTCATCCAATTTTGCATTTATATTAGGTGTATTTAAATTAAGTTGAAACTTATTAGAAATTGAAGCAAGCAACCTTTCATTATTACATATTAATTTTAATGAAATCCATCTAGAAAGAGGAAATCGAACATCTATTTCGGAAGAAAGTAAAGCTATGCTGTCTTCTATAATCGGAATATATTTGATAATCTTAGGTGTAGGAGAAATATTGCCAGAGCAAACATTAGCTATTTCGTTTTTTAGATTAACTAATGTTTTTTTCTTTTTCCCAATTGTACCTACAACTGGTACACCTAGAAGAATGGCTAATTTTTTTAAATCTATGGTTATTCCTTTTTTCTTTGCTTCATCTAATAAGTTTACACAAACTATTATGTTAGAGCTAATTTCCATTATTTGAAATACTAGATTAAGATTTCGTTCTAAAGAAGTTGCATCAACAACAATTACTATAGCATCAAGTTTTTCAAAACAGATAAAATTTCTAGCGATTTCTTCTTCCTCAGAATTAGACATTAAAGAATAAGTTCCAGGAATATCAACAATAGTAAAATTATCATTATTAAATTTATAATGGCCTTCGCAATTGCCAACTGTTTTTCCAGTCCAATTACCAGTATGCTGTTTCATACCAGTTAAACTATTAAAAATAGTGGATTTTCCAACATTAGGATTCCCAACAAGAGCAACTTTATAAGAAGACATAAAATCACCTCTGTATTTAATAATATGAAGAACTTATATATAGGGTTACTATAATTTATATAGAAACAATGATTTTTTGCGTATCTTCGCTTCTAAGTGCAATTATAGTTCCTCGTATTAAATATGCAGTAGGATCTTTAAAAGGACTTCTAAATACAGGTGTAATATTAGAATTTTCTATAATCCCTAAATCAAATAATCTTCGTTTTATAAGCTGATTACAATTTATATCTATAATTTTAGAAGTTTTGCCTATTTTTACGGTATCTAATGAGCAAAAATTCATAGTAATTCACCACCAGTAAACATAATTTATTACTTTATAATATGCAAGAAATTAGAGTATTGACAAATAAAAATATTAATATAAAATATGAAAAGTAAAGGAATAATAAAGGAGAGATTAATATGGCAAAAAGATTAAGAGGATTTGAAATAGCAAAAGGATGGGAAGATAAAGATATACATATTCCAGTAAGAAAAACAAAACATGCAGCTGCATATGATGTAGAAGCAGCAGAAGATGTTGTAATACCTGCATATAAACCAGGAATAAAACCTACATTAATTCCAACAGGTTTAAAAGCATATTGTCAAGAAGATGAATGGTATATGTTAGCAAACAGAAGTAGTGGGCCTAAAAAAGGATTTGTAATGGCAAATAGTATAGGTATAATAGATGCAGATTATTATGGAAATGAATCTAATGATGGACATTTTTATTTCCAATATTTTAATTTTCAAGACCATGATATCGAAGTAAAAAAAGGAGATGTAATTGGTCAAGTTATATTCCAAAAATTCTTAACAACAGATGATGATGCAGCAGAAGGAACAAGAGTAGGAGGATTTGGTTCTACAGATAAAAAATAAGAAATCAAATAAGTAGTAGATAATCCAAAAAGACAATAAAAAATATATAAGCCTTGAAACGTAGAAATATCAATACTTTTAGCGATTTTAAGGCTAGAAAACCATTACCAAAAGTTTTGACTTTTGGTAATTTTTGTAGTATAATAAGAGTGTTGATAATTGAATAGACATTGAAAGGAGTGACTTGCATGTTTAATGTAGGCGATAAAATTGTTTACCCTATGCACGGGGCAGGAGTAATAGATGCAATAGAAGAAAAGGATATTTTAGGGGAGAAGCAAGCGTACTATATACTAAAGATGCCAGGTGAAGTTAAAGTAATGGTGCCAACAGCTAAAGCTGAAGAAATAGGGGTAAGAAGCATTATAGATAAAAGCAGTGCCGAAAAAGTCTTCAGAGTTTTAGAGTCAGACGAAACAGAAATGTCTATGAACTGGAATAAACGTTATAGAGATAATATGGATAAAATGAAAAGCGGAGACATATATAAAGTTGCAGATGTTGTTAGAAATTTAAGCTTTAAACAAAAAGAAAAAGGATTATCTACAGGCGAAAAGAAAATGCTAAATAATGCAAAACAAATTTTAGTAAGCGAACTTGTACTTACAGAACATTCAACAAAAGATGAAATAGAGCAAATGGTTGAGAGTAAAATTTCAACATCATATGAAGAATATAAAGTAGATTCAAATATTTCTGCATCAGATATAAGCAGTGATATTGTAAGTAAATTCATACCATTTAATTCAGATGATATAAATAAAAAAGCATCAAATGATTAATACTTAGGAAGAAAGAAATTTTAATTTCTTTCTTTTGTTGTCTGTATAGTCATCAATAGAAAATGTAATTGGTGTATTTAAATGGAAAATGTAAACACACCAATTATATTTTAATCAAAAGATAACTCTTGTTTATAAAAAATTAGGCAAAGCCAATTTAAATTTGACAGGAGTTAATTTTTTGCAAAAATTTCCTTCTAAAAATATAGTTTTGTATACATAAAAGAAGGATTTATTGTTAAGTTGTCGAATATTAATTTATAGGGGAATTTTGCGCCATATTGCCAAAAAACGAAAAAAACATTTACAAAATAAGGAAAAAGTAGATAGCAAAGTTCTTTGTAAAAGAAAGGTAGGAAAATGATACGATATAGTGATGAACTTATAGATGAAATAAAAAACAATAATGATATTGTAGACGTTGTATCACAATATGTACATTTAAAAAGAAGTGGAAGAAATTATTTCGGATTATGTCCATTTCACAACGAGAAATCACCTTCTTTTGCAGTTTCTCCAGATAAGCAAATATTTCATTGTTTTGGTTGTGGTGTTGGGGGCAATGTAATTCACTTTATAAGTAAAATAGAAGGAATTAATTTTAGAGAAAGTATAGAATTACTTGCAGAACGAGCAAATATAACACTACCAAAATTAGAAAGTATTGGCGATAATAAAACTCAAGAATTAAAAGACAAAATATATCAAATAAATAAAAACGCAGCCTATTTTTATCATGAAAATTTGTACAAGCCAACAGCTAAAATTGCACAAGAATATGTTAAGAAAAGAAAATTAAATAATGCAACATTAAAAGAATTTTTAATTGGCTATTCAGGAAATTTTAATGAATTATATAATTTCCTAAAAAGTAAAGGTTTTTCTGATGAAGCAATTTTGGCTTCAGACTTGGTAAACAAAAATGACCGAGGTCAATTTATAGACAGATTTAGACACAGATTAATGTTTCCTATACAAGATGTGAGGGGAAGAATTATAGCTTTTGGTGGTAGAGTTCTAGATGATTCTAAACCAAAGTATATAAATTCACCAGAAAATTTAGTATATAGTAAAGGTAGACATTTATTTGGTCTATATAATGCCAAAAAACATGATACAAAAAAAATCTTAATAGTAGAAGGATATATGGATGTTATATCTTTACATCAAAGAGGGATAACAAATGTAGTAGCATCTTTAGGTACAGCAATGACAGAGGCACAGGGAAGGCTCTTAAGACGAAGTTCGGAGCAAATAATATTAGGTTATGATGCAGATGGTGCTGGTCAAGAAGCTATAGTAAGAGGATTAGATATATTAAGAAATTTAGGTTGTGATGTTAGAGTTTTGCAAATTTCTGGAGCAAAAGACCCAGATGAATATGTTACCAAATATGGACCAGAAAGACTAAAAAAATGTATTGATGATGCAATATCTTTAGTAGAGTTTAAAGTTAGAGTTTTAAAAAGAACATTAAATCTTGACAATACTGCAGATAAAATTAAGTTTTTAAATGAGGTAGCAAAAATATTGGCAAGAGTAGAAAATAGCATGGAACAAGAAATTTATATAGAAAAAATTTCAAAAGATTATGATATTTCAAAAGAAGCATTATATTCAGAAATTAAAAAAATATTATATCCTAAAAATGCTAGTTCTAAAATTTTAGAAAAAAGAAATACTCAGTATAACATAGTAAAAAAAGAAGATACTAAAATTAGTGAGGCAAGATTAAAAAGAGAAAATACAATAATTGCAATGTTACTTATGTCTAATGCAAATGTATATTCCAAAATAAAAAATAAGATAAAGCCTGAAGATTTTAAGTATGAAAAAAATAAAAAGATTTTAGAAAAAGTATATGCAGAATATGAAAAGGGTACTACAGAGATATATGATGTTTTAAGTTTATTTGAAGATGAAGACATTATAAACCATATAACAGAAATTATGGCAAAAGATTATGGTATTACAGATATAGACAAAGGAATTGATGATATTTTAAATACATATGAAAGAGAAAATTTAAAAGAAAAAAGAGATGAGATATTAAAATCTTTAGAAGATTCTGAACTTGATAATGAAAGTAAGTTAGTGCTTGAAAGAGAATTAAATGACATAATAATTAAACTTGCGAAATAACTAGGAGGTTATAATGAAAAAGATAGAAGGACAAGAAGAAATAACAGAAAAAAATGATGCTCAAGAAATTGAAAGAGCAGAAACAGAAAAAAAGGTAAAAAGAATATTAGATTTTGCAAAGAAAAATAAAAAAATAACTTATGGGGATTTGGCAGCTGAGTTAGACGATTTATCAACAGAACAAATGGAAAGAGTATTTGATGCTTTGGAAAAAATGGGTGTTGATATTGGTAAGGATGACGATTTAGATGAAGAAGGTCCTGACGAAGAAGATTTACAAGAAGTAGAAGATCTAAAATTAGATGAGATTGATGTTGCTGGTTACGAGAGTAGTAATATTGATGACCCTGTTAGAATGTATTTAAGAGAAATAGGTAAGATCCCACTTCTTACATATGAAGAAGAATTAGATTTAGCAAAAAAAGTATTAGAGGGGGACGAAGAAGCTAAACAAAAATTAGCAGAGTCAAACTTAAGATTAGTTGTAAGTATTGCTAAAAAATATGTTGGAAGAGGAATGCTATTTTTAGATTTAATACAAGAAGGTAATATGGGACTTATAAAAGCTGTTGAGAAGTTTGATTATACAAAAGGATTTAAATTTAGTACTTATGCAACATGGTGGATAAGACAAGCTATTACAAGAGCAATAGCAGATCAAGCTAGAACTATAAGAATTCCAGTACACATGGTAGAAACAATTAATAAATTAATTCGTACTTCTAGACATTTATTACAACAATTAGGTAGAGAACCAACGCAAGAAGAAATTGCAGAAGAAATGGAAATGCCAGTTGAAAAGGTTATGGAAATCCAAAAGATTGCTCAAGACCCAGTTTCTTTAGAAACACCAATTGGTGAAGAAGATGACAGCCATTTAGGTGATTTTATAAAAGATGAAGATTCTCCAGAGCCACAAGATTCTGCAGCATATACATTGTTAAAAGAGCAATTAGAAGAGGTTATGAGCACATTAACACCTAGAGAAGCTAAAGTATTAAAACTAAGATTTGGTTTGGAAGATGGAAAGGCTCGTACTTTGGAAGAAGTAGGAAAAGAATTTAAGGTAACTCGTGAAAGAATTAGACAAATCGAAGCAAAAGCCTTAAGAAAATTAAGACATCCAAGTAGAAGTAAAAAATTAAAAGATTATATGAGCTAATATATATAAAAAAGGAAAAATATAGCAACAAAATTATGTAAACGCCTTAAAAAGATTGACTTTAGGGCGTTTTTTTGCTATAATATATATATCTATGGAGATGAAATAAAAAGAGAGGTGAAAATCTTAGAATATCTAAGATAATTAATTATGAAAAGTATAGTTATTAATAATAAAAGAAATATATTTGGAATTATAAAAGAATCTGTATTTGGAAGTTTAGCAGATTTTTTTAAAGAAATCGGTAGTAAAGAACCAGATGAAATGCAAGATGATGCTGTAACAGCACATGAAAAAGAAGAAGTAGCTAAAGTGGAAGCCACTCATTTAGATGATAAGAAAGATTATGTAGTAGTTCCAGCAGGAAAGCAGACTGTAAACTTTAGTGGATTAGATTCATATAAAAGAAAGGTAGATCCAACTAAGGCAGTAAAAGCATACGAGGAAAAAGTTAAGAATAATCAAGAAAAAGTAGCAGATAAAGAACAAGAAAAAGGTGCTGCTAGAACAAGAGGAGCAAGATAAATTAAATATAACTAAAAAACACATTAGAAATATTTCTAATGTGTTTTTTGTTGATAATTTTTACGTATATAACAAGGTTAAGTTACCTATGTCCGTGCGACTGCGAAGCAATCTGTACATCTGGCAAAGCTACTTTTTATATAATAAAAAAATCCAGATTTTATCTGGATTTTTGGTAGCGAAGATGTGATTCGAACACATGACCCTTCGGGTATGAACCGAATGCTCTAGCCAACTGAGCTACTTCGCCATTTGCTGTAACAGATATTATTATAATAGCATATCCTTTTTTTGTCAATAGAAAAAGCGAAAAAAAGATTTTTGATTGTACTATGGCAAAAGTTAAAATAAAAATGACTAACAAAAGTTAGCCGAAATAATTAATATAATTTTAAAGTGTCCTCGATAACATATGAGACTGGTAGCACATCATCATTATCAATATTAATCTTAAAATTTACTTCATTATTTTCATCTTTAAAGACAGATATAGTGACAGTACCTATGTACATTTAAACTCATCTCCTTTTTCTTGGGTGTAAAAGAGATGATATCAAATAAAAAATGCAATGTCTGTCGAAAGATGTCGACTGATAAAAATATTTATAATTTTTTTATATTAGTTTAATTTTCTGGGTCATTAAGAACAGAAATGCTAGCTAAAGTATCACCTAATTGTGTAAAAAATGCAGCTAATATTTCGAGTTCTTTTTGGGTTTTATCTTTGGCAATTGTACAAGCTAATATTGATATAAAAAGAACAAATTCGCAAGAAGAATCCATTTTTATAAACCTCCTATTATATAATATGAATATATTAGAAAGTTTATAATAATTTAGTCGCAAACATTTTATCTTTTGTTAAATTTATTTAATAATGATGAGAAGAATTTTTTTAATTTAGATAACAAATTACTTTGGTTTTTGGTAGGAATAAGAGCAGTTTCATAATTATTATTAGTTGTTTTAGAAACTTTTATTTCTTTTTCCAACGTTTCAAATCGCTTATATGGATTATAAAGCTTTTTTAAACGTTCCTGTTCCTTTTTATTATTATCATTATATCTTTGCACATATTTTTGTTTTTCTACATCATCTTTACAAAAATATTGTAAATTTAATGCAGAAATTAGTGCTAAGGCTTCTCTGGAAAATGCATATTCTAAGTTTCCATCATTAGTTATTTTAATTTCTGGATTGTAATTTAAATCTCTATTATTTTTTATTGTTTCAAAAACTTTTTTAGAAATTTTATTTATATAAGATTTACCAAGAATATTCAGAAATATATATACTTCTGAATATGCTATTTTCATATTTCTTTCGTAAACCATATGTCACCTCTTATGTATAGTTTGATTTAACGTCCTTCGTCATTTTTTTGTAGCTCAGTTTCTTTTATTTTTAATAAAATTTGGCTTGCTTTTTTTATTTCATCGCTAGTTATTTTTTTGTCATCTGCTTGATCTAATGCTTGTCTTAATAAAGAAATACTTTTACTCTCTTCACGTCTAGGAGCATCTTCTAAATATGTATGTCTTTCTCTTCCAGACATTATTTTAACAAGTGGGACACCTGCACATAAAGCATATTTAGCAGCGTTCTCATTATTTGCTTTTCCAGCAATAATAAAATCGATAGGAACTTTACCACCTTTAGTTCCAGGTTTTATTTGTGTAATATCCCATTCATATCTTAAATATGCAACTTCAGCAGCAGAGGCGGTAACAGAGCCAGGTTTATTATTTCTATATGCTAATTTGTCATTAGAAGTACCAAATTCCATTAAATTTTCTGTACTATTACCTGGAAAATTTAATTTCTTTTTAGAGTGATCTACTTTACCGTCTCCAATGTTTTGTAAAAATATAGCATTAGGATGGATTTTATTTACATATCCTACCCAATCTGAATTACCGCTTAAATTATTATAATATGCGGATATTGAAGATAATCCACCTTCTAGAAAATTATTAATTACATAAAGTTCTTCTGTTGAGATTACAGAAGAATCTATGCGATTGTTAGGCAATAGTGAGGCATCTAAATACTCTTCACCTAAAGTAGAATTTATTTTGAGTGCTAGAGGTTTAGAGGTAAAACCTCTCTCCATATGTGCAAAAAAAGTTTCTTCTGTGGTATTTAAAAAATATACAGGTTGTTCGCCTTTAGATACATGTGATATATCATTGGGTAATATTTGTCCGTCTTCGAAAAGTTCAGATAAACTTGCCACTTTTTTTCTTTTTGATATTTCTGGCTCCAATTTTGTTTTAATAGTTGCATAATCCGGATTGGCCAATATAGGATCTAATCTCTTTTGCGCAAGAGGTAATAATCCCCTTTTTTCTTCTCCATTAACAGCAAAACCAACTAAATTTGAATCAATAAGATGATATGTATAATTAATATTATTGATAGTAGAAGTAATTGATTCATGTACCGAACCTTCTTTATCAACAGTAATTTCTACATTGTTATTTTCAACAGTAAAAGTAATTGGCTGAAATTGTTCTGATTGCTTATAAGTCTTTCCATCATCCATTTTTATTTCATAACTAGATTTTTCGTGTATTGTTGATTTTGTTATTATTTCTCCAGTTTGAAGTAAGCTGCGTTCTTGCTTAGTTCCATCAGGAGTTAGTATATGGTCTTCACATACTATTGTGCCATCAGTTTTTAATAGACCTTTATATGAACCATTCTCGTGAGTTTCAACCATTCTTTTTGCTTTATCTAAAGTAATTGTTGAATTTAAATATTCTTGTCTATAAATTTCTGCGACTTTACTATCTATAGATTTCATATCTAAAGGATTAATATGTTCGGTTTGGCTAAGTGCAGCATCTATTTGCTTTAATACATCAATATCTTTAGTTTGTTGGATTATAGAATATAGATATATAGCAGAAATTTCATAATCTGAAAAATCTGCGGTGTAAAAACTTAAGTAATCTTTTAAAAAATATTCATGATCATATTTATCATTTTCGCGTATATTTCCAAAATATTTGTATATTAATAACTTTTGAGCATATCCATATTCACGATCTTCTGCATCAGCTAGTTCTTTAGCTATTAATTTATCTCTAGAATTTCTATAATTTTTTAATTCATCAATAGTATGAGGCACGTTGTTTCGATGGTCTAAAGTGAATTGTTGAGGAGCTCGATTTTGTGACTTTGCATTGAGTATAGCTTTATAAGCTAAATCAGGATGTTCTTCATCCCTTATCCTTAAGAAAAAATTATCCCTTAATTCATTAGTCCAACCAACTTTTGAAACCTCACTTATTAATTCTTTATACTTATCAAATGTAAGCAAACTATCTTGTAATCCTATTGCAGAAGGTGGATAAAAATCACCAATTTGTTCTTTATATGTTTTGTATAAATCAATTAAATCTGGATTTTCTACCATTTCATCAATAACTTTGGAAGAATCCATATAATAAGTTAAAAAAGTATGAACACCACCATATCCAATGACTTCTCTAATGTTACTATCAAAGATATTAAAAGTTGGAATATCATCAGTAGTTAAAGGTCTTTCTCTTAAAATATCAGAAGCTTCTTTACCATATACTTTATCAACAATATCTATAACAGCTTGGTAATCTCCTTGATTTAAATAGTTTTCAATTTCTTCTTCAGATAGAGTTTCCATTATATGCTTATTTGATCTTAATTTCTTCTCGAAATCTACCCTATCCATTTTCCTTTTGGGACTTGTTAATCGTTCTTCTAATTCTTTATAATCCATTTACATCTTTCCTCATTTGAATTAATTTTAATAAATTTTGGTATTCTTCTGAATCCGTTTTATTATTTTTTTCTAATACTTCTTTTATCGCTAAAATTGTATTATCTAGTCTTTGGTTTTTATCATCTTTCATAAAATCACCACTCAAATAAAATCTGATTTTATTATAACATTAATAAAATATTAAATCTATAATTTTTTATGTATTCAAACTAATTGTTAAATTAAGAAAAATGTGATAACATAACAAGAAGAATTAAGATGAACTTTAGGGACGGGGTTAAAAGTTCATTTGCTTAACATAAAATTTAAACTTTAAGCTCCGTCCATCGAGTTCAAAAGGAGAGGGAAATGTCAGATTTTGTTCATTTACATATACATAGTGAGTTTAGTTTATTAGATGGAGCGAATAGAATAAAAGATTTGCCAGTACGAGCAAAGGAACTTGGTATGAAAGCAATGGCGATAACAGATCATGGTGTTATGTATGGTGTTATTGACTTTTATAAAGCATGCAAAAAAGAAGGAATTAAGCCAATAATTGGTTGTGAAGTATATGTAGCTTCAAGAACGAGATTTGATAAAGAACCACAAGATAAAAAATATTATCATTTAATATTACTTGCTAAAAATAATAAAGGTTATCAAAATTTAAGCAAATTAGTTTCTTTAGGTTTTACAGAGGGGTATTACTATAAACCACGTATAGACCTAGAAATACTAGAAAAATATCATGAAGGTATAATTTGCTTAAGTGGTTGTTTAGCAGGTGCAGTAAGTCAGGCTATATTAAATGGAAATATAGAAGAGGCAGAAAATGTAGCTAAATGGCATCATAATGTGTTTGGAGAAGACTATTATTTAGAAATACAAAATAATGGTGTAAAAGAACAAGTAATGGTTAATCAAAAAATAATTCAAATTGCAAGAAGATTGGATATTCCAATTGTAGCAACAAATGATGCACACTATTTAAAAAGAGAAGATGCGTATAATCACGAAGTATTGCTTTGTATACAAACAGGAAAACGTATGACAGATGAAGACAGAATGAGATTTGAAACAGACGAATTATATGTAAAATCACCAGAAGAAATGTCAGAGTATTTTAAAAATTTTCCGGACGCAATAGAAAATACAGTTAAAATAGCAGAGAAGTGTAATGTAGAGTTTGAATTTGGACATACAATTCTTCCTAATTACGATGTGCCACCAGAATATGCAACACATTATGATTATTTTAAAAAATTATGTGATGATGGTATAAAGAAAAGATATGGTGAAAATCCTTCACAAGAAATATTAGATAGAGCAGCATACGAACTTAAGATAATATCACAAATGGGATATGTAGATTACTATTTAATAGTTTGGGATTATATAAATTATGCAAAATCTGTAGGTATACCAGTAGGACCAGGACGTGGTTCTGGTGCGGGTTCAATCTTAGCATATACAATAGGTATAACAGATATAGACCCTATGAAATATAATCTACTTTTCGAAAGATTTTTAAATCCAGAAAGAATAAGCATGCCCGATTTTGACGTAGACTTTTGTTATGAAAGAAGAGGAGAAGTAATAGATTATGTAGAAAGAAAATATGGTAAAGACCATGTTTCTCAGATCATTACTTTTGGAACTATGTCTGCTAGAATGGTAATTCGTGATGTTGGAAGGGCATTAGATATGCCATATGCTGAATGTGATAAATTAGCAAAAATGATACCAAATGAGTTACATATAACCATAAAAAAGGCAATGGAGCAAAATAAAGAATTACGAGATTTATACGAATCAGATGATGAAATTCATAAAATGTTAGACATTGCTATGGCATTAGAAGGAATGCCAAGACAGGCTTCTACACATGCATGTGGTATAGTTATAACAAAAGAGCCTGTAGATACATATGTGCCTTTGTATGTAAGAGATGGACAAATATCAACACAATTTATAATGACAACATTGGAAGAACTAGGTCTTTTAAAGATGGACTTCTTAGGACTTAGAACACTTACAGTTATACAAGATGCTATAGATTTAGTAAAAGAAAATAGGGGAATTGATGTTGAATTTGATAAAGATATGAATGACCCTAATGTATATAAATTGTGGCAAAACGGAGAATCTGTAGGAATATTCCAATTTGAAAGTCAAGGTATGACGAACTTTATGAAGGAATTAAAACCGGACTGTTTAGAAGATATTATAGCTGGAGTTTCATTATACAGACCTGGACCTATGGACCAAATACCAAGATATATTAAGAATAAAAAAGATCCAGAACATGCAGAATATACACATCCTTCATTAATACCAATTCTTAAAGTTACATATGGTTGTATGGTTTACCAAGAACAAGTTATGCAAATAGTTCGTGATTTAGCAGGATATTCATTAGGTAGAGCTGACTTAGTTAGACGTGCCATGGGTAAGAAAAAGCTAGATGTAATGGCAAAAGAAAGAGAGTATTTTATTCATGGGCAAACAGACGAGAATGGAAATGTAGTAATTAAAGGATGTATAAGAAATGGTATAGATGAGTCGTCTGCTAACAAAATATTTGACGAAATGGCAGAGTTTGCAAAATATGCATTTAACAAGAGTCATGCTGCTGCATATGCGGTAGTATCATATAGAACTGCTTATTTAAAGGCATATTATCCAGAAGAATTTATGGCAGCTACCTTAAATAGCTTTTTAGGAAATTTAGATAAAATTCCTATGTATATTGATGAATGTAAGAGATTAAAAATAGATATTTTAAAACCAGATATTAATAAAAGTTTTACTAAATTTACTGTTGACAATGGAAAAATAAGATTTGGTTTGGGTAGTGTTAAAAATGTTGGAATTGCAGCGGTAAATGCGATAGTAAAAGAAAGAGAAGAAAATGGTGACTATGAAAGCTTTACAGATTTTTGCGAGAGAATGAAAAATGAAGCAGTAAACAAAAAATGTATAGAAAGTTTAATTAGAGCGGGAGCATTTGACGAATTTGAACAAACAAGAGCAACTTTACTTGCATCATTTGAGGGAATATTAGATACAATTCAAGATACAAATAGAAAAAGTTTTGCAGGTCAAGTTACAATGTTTGATTTAGCTGCACCAGAAGATAATGTAAATGAACTTAAATATACATTTAATGAGCAGAAAGAATTTTCAGAGAAAGATTTACTTTCTATGGAAAAAGAAATGCTTGGAATATATATTTCTGGTCATCCATTAGAAAAACTAAGGGCTCAAATTGAAAAAGAAACAAATGTAAATTCAATGAAACTTAAAGAATTTGCAAATTTACAATCTACAGTTTTAGATGAAGGAGAATTCATAGCAAGAAAAAATGAATTTAAAGATGGTCAATTTGTAAAATATGCTGGAATTATTACAAGTGTAAAGAAGAAATATACAAAGAATAATACTATAATGGCATTTGTAACAGTTGAAGATTTATATGGTACAGTAGAGATTATAGTATTTGAAAATTGTTACCAAGAGGCTTCTAAATATTTAGTAGAAGAAAGTATTGTTATGGTAGAAGGTAGATTAAGTATTAGGGAAGATGATGAACCTAAGATAGTTGCAAGAACTATAAAGCCATTTGGAGACAATACACAAAAAATTCTTACAATTGATATAAACGGAATGGACGAACCACAAAAAGATAAATTAAGAGGTCTTATAAGATTCTTCCATGGAGAAAGAAACAATATGCCAGTGCAAATAATGGAAGATGGTGACCTAAAACCTTGTGGAGCAATTTATTTAACAGATGAAATATTAAAAGAATTTGAGGAAACCGTAGGCAAAGAAAGAATAGAGATATAGGGATTATGGGATTTCCTGTTTTTCCTGAATCGGGATTAAGGGACGTTACTTAAAATCCCTATTTATTAAAATATTGGCTATATAAAAAAATTGAATTTTATAAAATGTAACAAAAAAATAATATAAAATGTCTAAAAATAGCATCCGTAAAGAGATAGAGCATTGTTTCAAGTACTTGAAGCAATGCCCTATTTACTTATTATATACAAGTAGATAAAATTAATATAATAAGTTATTTTAAGAAAAAGCGGGTGAATAGAAGATGAAAGGACAAAATGAAAAAGATAAAAATGTAGAGCTGGAAAACGTTGGCGCTGTACACACACACACACACACACACACACACACATCTAGTTTAAAGAAAAATAAAAAGAGTGTGTTAATAAGCGGGGGAATACTAGTAGGAATAATGTTCTTACTAGGAATTTTTGCGCTTATTTTTAGTATGAATAACAAGAAAAATGAAAGCCTAGGAAGTGGTAATGAAGAATATAACGCAGGAGAAATTATAAATGGAGATAAAGGATATATTTCTTCAGCACAAATAATCCAAACGAAAACTGGAACAGGACCATGGGATGCAGATGACGAGCCAGGAAATGATAGTTCGGAAAATAATAATATTGTTCGTTCATTTGATCAAGTAACATGGACATTAGATTTAACAATGGCTCTAAAAAATGGAGTAGCAGAAAGTACATTAACAGGTGGAACAATAGAGTTTGAAGCGTCATTACCGGAAAATTGTGCTAATGTTATGGAATGGAATTTAGATTCGATGCAATGGATAGAAGGTGCAAATCTTAGTGAAGATGGAATAACATTAAAAGGAAAATATAAAATGTCCGAGACAGATATAAGTATACCTGGAAAACAAAGTCTAGTATTAGTTTTAAAAATATTAGGCGCTGAAAATGGGTTAGAAATCAAACCAACATTTTCTTTAAAATTACTAGGAAATGAAGAAAATGAAAGTTGTCAAGTAACAGGGTCAGCTATAAAAGTAAGTGCATCACCTAGATATAATATAAAACTAACCAATAATACTAATTGTAATTCAAGAGTTACAGTAGATTATGGAGAAGGTGAAACAGAAGGAAAAATGTATGGATATTCTGCAATTCTTCAGCTTTATAATGATAATAGTGCTAAAGGATTAAAAGGAATAGAATATCCAAAAGGTGAAATGAATTTTAATATAAACTTAAATTTTCTACGTAGCGAATTTAATAGCTCTAATCTGACAGATATTACAAATGAATGTACGCCGATATTATGGAACTATAAAGTTAATAATAAAGAACCAAATGGTAATATACAAGATAGAAATATGATTTGGGGAAATGCATATAGTTCATATGGTGCATGGTCATCTCCATATGGCAAATTAGAATATGGCAATGAAATTAATTCTGTTTATAATTCAGGAAATGTTTATATGGAGCAACAAGGGAGTAAAATAAGTGTAAATATTTCGGATTATGAATTTAATGACATTTTTCCACAATATAATTCGGAGGCTAATCCAGGAGATGCTATTGTATATGGTGATAATGTAGGATGTTTTAGTGTTATATATTTTCAAATTTTCGTGCCAAATAATGAAGCAAGTACAGTAGAAAATCGAAATTATTATCTAACAGTATCTGATTCAAATTTTGAAGCTACATCAAAATCAGATGTTAATACTAGTACTCAAGTAATAACAAGTGATGATAGTTTAAGAACATCTCATGTTTTATATAAAAGAGGAAACTATACATTGGATTTATTACTTAAAGATTTTAGTAACAAAACAATTTCAACAGATTGGACAACAGGAGATGCAACAGCTAAAAGGGGAGAAGAATTTTTGATAGATGCATTATTTCAACTTGATCCGATAAATGATGTTGATGATAAAGTGTATGCAATAGATGCATTTATAAAATTTGATGGAGAAGCATTCGAACCATCTACTACAGAAACATATATCAATCAAAATAAACAAAATTTACTTGAAACTTATGGAATAGGAAATTTTCCAGCAGGAATGAAATCGTATACGGATAAGATAACATTAGAAAAATTCTGTTATGATTATATTAAAAATAATATAGGAATAGATATTTATGATTATTCTATAGATGGAGTACTTATAATAGATTCTGTTAAAGATTTTTATATAAGAGAATTTGGAGAAGATATAAATAATATATATATAGATCCATCAAAATATTCAAAAGATGCTACTGGAAAAGAGGTAGTAGACGATGTAAACAGAGAAATATTAAAAAAGTATGATTACACATATTATATTAATCTTATGAATAGTGCTGGAGAATCTGATGAAAAAATGAAATTTGGATTAAAATTTGTAACTAAAAAAGATGGAAAAAATTGGACAAGCCAAGATGAAATGAATAAAACAAGAATTCAAGATTTAGTAAAATATGATAAATTAGAGGATATTCCAGAAGGTTATATATGTGTAGGAATGTTCTTTGAATCTACAGAAGGATATCTTAAAACACCATTAAACTGGAGTACAAATCACATGTTTATTCCATTAAAAATAAAAGACGGTGCAGAAATAGGAAAGACCTATGGAATAACACATGATGCAAGATATTGGAATACTCAATTAGATAGAAATATTTATACACAAGAAAAATTAAATTCATATAGTTCATATCCTACACCAGCTTTTAATAGTGAAAATCAATACTATATAAAAACTGAATATGATAAAAACGGTAAAATAATTGCAGGTACAAATTCTGGTGGACAACATTATGGAAATACAGTTTTAGTAATAGGAGCAGATCAATCTATACAAAAGGCTAGTATAGATGAAACGACGCAAGAGAAAAAAATAAATTATGACTTTAGTAAGAATGAATATGATGTTTTATTTAAATTAACTCCACAGCTTATAAAGAATAATTGGAAAAAAAATGATGATATAACTGGAGTTAATTTAAAAATAGAAGATACACTTCCAGAAGGTTTAACATATATTCCGGGTAGTTCTAATAGAGGAGAACCTGATGAAATAGTTAAAAATAGTGATGGCTCATCAACTTTAGTATGGTATATATATAATTGTACAGTTGGAAAAGAAATAGAGGCGATAACATATAAAGCACACATAGATGAAGAGGCAAAAAATGGAGAGCAATTTGAAAGCAAAGTAGTTATATCAGAAGTAATAGGAGATGATGGTGTATCAAAGATAGGAAATAGCGAGATAAGCAATAGAACAACAACTTCAACAATTAATGTAACAAATATGGCTACCCATAGATTATATAAAGAAGTAAATAGCCAAATAATAGAACAAAATGGGGATATAACATATAGAATAGTATATCAAAATAAAACAAATGAAGTGGTTAGTAATTTTCAATTATTAGATGTACTACCATATAATGAAGATGGAAGAGGAACATCATTTAATGGAACATATACTTTAAAAGATGTAAAGGTAACACAAACAAGAAATAACACAGTACAGAGTAATGAAAATTTAAGTTTATATGTAACAAATTCAGAGAATGTAAAGGGAATGGAAGCAACAAATTCTGGAATAGGAATGGAAAGTATTTGGCAAAAAAAAGAAATCGGACAAGAAATAAATCAACAAAATCTTGGAATAGCATTAAAAGGTCAAGTACAAGGAAATACAACAATAGAAGTTGTAGTTACATTAAATACTAGTGGAAATGTAGAAAAAGACAAATATGTAAATAATGCAACTGCACAAGTATATAGTAATTCGGAAGCAATTGTGTCTCAAAATGTAGAAAATAGAGTCGTATATAGGGAGTTAAAAGGAAAGGTATGGGAAGATACTAATAAAAATGGAATAATAGATAATAATGAAGCAGGAATAAAAGGAATAACTGTAAAATTAACGAATACAACAACAAATCAAGAAGTAGGAAGTACAACAACAAACGAACAAGGAGAATATAATTTTATAGAATTAGATAGAGCAAAATATAAAGTAAAAGTAGAATATGGAGATAAATATTATCTAACCGAGAAAGAAGTAGGAGATAATATAGAGATAAATAGTAAATTTAATACAACAACAAAAGAGACAGATGAAATAACAAAACTAGATTCAATATTATCACCAGAAATAGTAGAAGAAAATGTAAATGCGGGCTTAATAAAGATAACATATAACATAACAACAAAAGTAGAAGGAACCGGAGGAAATATAAGTGGAGAAGGAGAAGCAGTATATGAGAGTGTAGATAAAGGTGGAACAAATACAAAAGATATAGTAGTAAGTCCAAATAAAGGATATAGAGTAGATACAATAAAAGTAAATGGAAGCCCAATAGAATTTACAGAAGAAGCAAATCACAGTGTAATATTAAGTAAATTTACAAATATGCAAGAAAATAAGGAAGTAGTAGTAACATTTAAAAAGATAAAAACGTCAGTATTAGTGCATCACTATAAAGAAAATACAACAGAGCAATTAAGTAAAGATGTAACAATAAATGGAGAAGTTGGAGATGACTATACAACACAAGTAGCAACTGATATTCCTCAAAACTATGAATTAGTAGAAACGCCAGCATATGCAAGTGGAAAAATGACAGAAGATCAAATAGTAGTAATATATTACTATAGACTAAAAACACCAAGTGTAACAAATAATATAACAAAAACAGGAACAGATAGAATAACAGTAGCAAACCAAGAAATGAGCTATACTGTAACATATACAGCAAATGTAACAGACTACATTGGAAATGCAGAACTAACGATTGTAGATACGCTTGCCTATGCAATAGATGAAGGAAAATCAGATTTAGCGGGTGGAACATATGATTCTGCTAGCAAGACTATTACATGGAAAGAGAATGTATCGGATATAGACAGCTATAATGGAAAAGGAACAGTTAATATAACAAAAACATTTAGAGTTGTATATGTTGGTTTAGACATGAACCAAGAAAAAGTAAAAAATAATGTAAAAGGACATATCAAGTTATTAACACCAGAAAAGACAAGTGAAGAAGTAACAGGAAGCCAAGAAAGCACAATATATAAAGCAATAATAAGTAGCGAAAAATTGGTAGATAAAACAGAAGCAACAGAAGGAGAAAAAGTAACATATACAATAAGAATTAAAAATGATGGAAACCTAGCAAAGACAGTAACAGTAAGAGATACATTACCAGCAGGAATAACATTTGATAATGATACATTAATACAGGTAGGAGATACAGGAACAGTATATACAGAGCAAAACTTAAAGAATGGAATACCAGTAGAAGTACCAGCTTATGGAAGTATAGACGTAGTATTTGCGGGAAAGGTAGATACATTAGCAAATAACGAATATAGTAAGACATTAACAAACCAAGCAACAGTAGATAACGAACCAACAAATGAAGTAAAAACAGAGGTAACAAAAGCAAATATAACAGCACATAAAGAGTCTGATCCATCAAGTGGAAACAAAGTACGTGAGGGAGACGAAATAACATATAGAATAAAAGTAAGAAATGATGGAACAAGAGCAGGAGATGTAATTGTAAAAGATACAATACCAACAGGAACAACATTTGTAGAAGGTTCAATAAAGATAGATAATGTTGTAGATAGTAGCAAAACAGCTACAGACTTACAAAATGGAATCACTTTAAATGTACCAATAAGTACAGAGAAAGTAGTAGAATTCAAAGTAAGAGTAAACAAACAAATAGATGGAATAAAGATTAAAAATACAGCATATATAAATCAAAATGGAGAAGATAAGAAAGTTCCAGAAGAGCCAGAACATACATATGTAGAACCAAAAGAAGAGCAAAGCATAAGTAAAAATGGAACGACAACAATAGAAAGATTAGATCAAGAAATAACATACAACATAAATTACACAGCAAAGATAACAGACTATAGAGGAAAAGCAATAGTAAAATTAGTAGATACGTTACCATATGCGATAGATGAAGGAAAATCAGATTTAGCCGGTGGAACATATGATGAGGCAAGTAAAACAATAACATGGGAAGAAACAGTAGATAATATACAACTAACAGAAGAAAAAGAAGTAACAATAAATAAAACAATAAAAGTTGTATATACAGGAATCAATCAAGGAACAACAAGTGTAAAAAATGTTGTTACAGGACATATAGAATACGAAACACCAGTTATGACAAGTGATGAAGTAACAGCAAATAGTACTACAACAACAGGATTTACAGTAAATATACCAGTAAGCAAAGTGTGGGAAGATGACACAGACAGACTTGGACAACGTCCAACAAAAGTAGTATTCAAACTGCATGGAAGTGATGGAAGCGAATATACAAAAGAGATAAGTAAACCAGGAACACAAGGAAGTACAACAACACAAGATAGCACAAATCCAAATAAATGGAATGATATATTCGAAAACTTACCAAAATATGATAGTAATAACCAAGAAATAGTATATACAATAACAGAAGAAGAAAAGACAGAAGGAGACTTAAAATACTATGATAATGTAGTTACAGACAAAACAGTAACAAACACAAATAAATATGGAAAAGTAATAGTACATCACTACATAATGAATACAGATGGAAACGCTACAACAACAAGAGTTCCAGACACAAATGGAACAGAAATAGCAGATGTAGTAATAGAAGGAAAAGAAGGAGCTTCATATACAACAGAAGAAGCTAAAAACATAAATGAAAAATATGAACTTGTAGCAGAAAAACTACCAGCAAATGCTACAGGAACAATAGAAAAATATAACGAGGAAAAACCACAAGAAGTAATATATTATTACAGATTAAAACCAGCAAAAG